>TARA_R110002073_G_scaffold45053_1_pt1 | contig 112865 bp, 99 predicted proteins | sample TARA_R110002073 | Tara Oceans TARA_R110002073 (sample SAMEA4397174) | marine metagenome | biome: Polar Biome; feature: [DCM] deep chlorophyll maximum layer (ENVO:01000326); material: water (ENVO:00002006), including particulate matter (ENVO:01000060) such as... | depth 40 m
AGCAGCCTCCCACAAGGTGGTGCTGTGGGTGATGGGTTTGGTTTTTGTTTGGTGCTTTTGAATTTTTGTGGGAGCTTGCTTGCAAGCGAAGGGTTTGGGTCGAGGTTGATCGCCTGCAAGCAGCCTCCCACAAGGTGGTGCTGTGGGTGATGGGTTTGGTTTTTGTTTGGTGCTTTTGAATTTTTGTGGGAGCTTGCTTGCAAGCGAAGGGTTTGGGTCGAGGCTGATCGCCTGCAAGCAGCCTCCCACAGGGTGGTTACAGCGGTATTAAGTGCTCGAACAAAAGCTGTGCGTTGCGTTGGCCGCGAAATTCGTTGACGTCGAGGCGGTAGATGCCGGAGACGCGTTTGATTTTGCCGGGCCATTTCGGCACGTCGATGTTGAAGTGGATGGCATCGACGATGCCACGGGTGCCGGGCAGGCCGAGGGTTAATTTAAGATGGCGTTCGCCGACGATGCGGTGGCTCAGCACTTCAAATTCGCCATCGAATTTTGGTGCTGGAAAGTTTTGTCCCCATGGGTAGGCATGGTTGAGCATTTCCGCATTGGCCAAGGTAATGTCGGCGTCGTCGAGATTGCCGTCGGTATCAATCACCGGGTTAAAGATTTCTGGTGGTGCAAGTTCGGTGACGATTTGGTTAAACGCTGCGGTGAAATCGCCGAGGTGCTCTTTCTTTAGGCTGAGCCCTGCGGCCATGGCGTGACCGCCGAACTTATTCAGCATGCCGGGGTTGCGGGTGGCGATGGCATCGAGGGCGTCGCGCAAATGCAAACCGGGAATGGAGCGGCCAGAGCCTTTCAACATGCCTTTTTCTTGGGCGGGGGCGAAGGCGATCACCGGGCGATGAGTTGCTTCCTTTACCCGTGACGCGAGAATGCCGACGACGCCTTCGTGCCAGCCGTCATCATGCAGGCATAGCCCGAAGGGCAGGTCGCCTCGTTGTAACAGTCGTTCGACCTCGTGCATGGCGGCGTCGCGCATGCCTTGCTCAATGGTGCGGCGTTCGCGGTTGATGCTGTCGAGATCCTCGGCCATCTGCTGTGCGCGCACGGGGTCGTCGCACAGTAAGCAGTCAATGCCACTGCTCATGTCGGCCAGCCGGCCTGCAGCGTTCAGACGCGGACCAATGACGAAGCCGAGATCTTGCGCGGAGATACGGCTGGGCTCGCGATTGCCGAGCTTTAATAAGGCGGTGATGCCAGGGCTACATTTACCGGCACGAATTCGCCGTACGCCTTGCTCGACTAAAATGCGGTTGGTGCGATCGAGGGACACTACGTCGGCAAAGGTGCCAAGGGCGACGAGATCGAGCAGGTTGGCTAGGTTCGCTTCGCCGCCGGGTTGCTCGCCTTCTTTGATAGGTTGAGGGCTCTCACGCAACGCTTTGCGTAACGCCAGCAAGACGTAAAAGGCCACGCCGACGCCCGCGAGGTTGTGCAGCAGAGGGTCGTTGGTTAGGCGCGGATTGACGATGGCGTTGGCGTCGGGCAGTTGCGCGCCGGGCAGATGGTGATCGGTAATCAGGACTTTAATACCGGCGGCCCGTGCCGCGGCGACGCCCTCGACACTGGCGATGCCGTTGTCGACGGTAATAATCAGTTGCGGGTCTGCTTCGCGCCGCGCGAGCTCGACTATCTCGGGGGATAAGCCGTAGCCATATTCAAACCGATCCGGCACCAGAAAGCCGGGCGTTGGGTAGCCGAGTAGGGCAAGTCCGCGCAGCATCAGTGCGGTGGCTGTTGCGCCGTCGGCGTCGTAATCACCGATCACCAGAATGCGCGACTGTTGTTGGCGTGCTTCCAGTAGCAGTGCGACGGCTTGGTCGATGGCCGGCATCAGCGTTGGCGCAGGTAATTTGTCGAGTCCAAGTGGTAATTCATCGGGGCTTATTATGCCGCGCCCCGCCAAAATACGGGCGAGCAGGGGCGGAATACCTTCCCACTGTGGCAATTGCTGGACTTCGCGACGCTGTATTTGCGGCAGTTTCAATGGGATTCCTAGCGTTTGATTTGTGTTGGCCGGTTCTAGATGGCCAGTCGTCTGGCGCGTTGATCGTCGTTATTAGAGAGGACGGTCGTCTGCGACGAGCTTGTGTGGGGCGCAGTATAGCATCGCCACGACGGTTGGAGCTTGCTTGCCTGATAAGGAGTGTTGAGCCAAGGCAGGCATCGCCTGCAAGCAGCCTCCCACAAGGCAGTGCTTCGGTTTTTGGGGCATGGCTCTGATCTTTTGATCTTTGGGTTTTGATCTCTTGTGGGAGCTTGCTTGCAAGCGAAGGGTGTTGAGCTGAGGTCGGATCGCCTGCAAGCAGCTTCCTACAAGGTGGTGTCGTGGCCGTGGGTATGTGTTTGTGGGTTGTTTGCAGCACAGCGCAAATTGCCTCTGCCTCCGCGGCCTCATGTTTGTTAGGATTGCCGGTCTCGATAGGCTCGCATATCGCGGCCGGTTGATTAGCAGGCTCACGCGGCGCACCCAAAAGGTGTGTGCCAGCGGGACCGAATGGGCGTCACGGCACATCCGTCAGACGCCACAGGCAAAACCCTTGATGGGAGGGAAGTAAGATGAAAACAATTCATAAATACCACCTAGAGCGCTCCACTGACGTACAGGACGTGAAGTTGCCGGAAAGTGGTCGGCCATTGCGTGTGGATTTTATTTTGCAAGATCGCTCTATTCAAATGTGGGTAGAGGTTGATGCAGACAGCGTGATTGGCGATTCCGATGACGTGCGTCGTTTCAAAATTTTCCCAACCGGCGCGGGAATTCCAGACAACGCAGAGTATGTAGGCACTGCAGTAGACGTCATTAAACCTGAAGCCTTTCATGTTTATGAGTTGATTGATTAGTCCTCTTGATAGCGCGTGTTTGTTGGCTGCAAACACGCGCTGTGACCGTTAACAGCCGATGAAAAGCGAGAGAAATCCCGCTAGAATGCCCGCCTTTACGTGCAACCGTTAACTGCGACCTTAGTACAACTAGTACAACCGGACCCTTTATTCATGGAAATCAATCCGCTGCGCAATCAGCTGGCCGACCTCAAGGAGCGCACCGAATCGCTCAGGGGGTATCTTTGACTACGCCAATAAGCGCGAACGTCTAATCGAAGTTGAGCGCGAGCTCGAAGACCCTGCTATCTGGAGTGACCCCGAAAAAGCGCAAGCGCTTGGCAAAGAGCGCGCGACGTTAGAGGGTGTGGTCAAAAATTTAGAGCGTCTTTATTCCGGCCTTGATGATGCTGAAGGTTTGCTGGAAATGGCCGTCGAGGAAAATGACGCCGCAGCGGTCGCCGATGTTGAGAGCGAAGCGGATGCGCTTGAAAAAATCGTTTCCGATTTAGAATTTCGTCGCATGTTCTCCGGCGAAATGGATGCCAATTCGGCCTACCTCGATATTCAATCGGGATCAGGCGGCACCGAAGCGCAAGATTGGGCGGAGATGATGTTGCGCATGTATCTGCGCTGGGGTGAGTCACACGGTTTTAAAGTTGAAATGATGGAAGCGTCCGGTGGCGATGTTGCCGGCATTAAAAGTGCGACCGTGCATTTTCAAGGTGAGTACGCCTATGGTTGGCTACGTACTGAAACCGGTGTGCATCGGTTAGTGCGTAAATCGCCATTTGATTCCGGCGGTCGCCGGCATACGTCGTTTAGTTCCGTGTTTGTGTCACCGGAAGTGGATGACGACCTCGATATCTATATTGATCCGAGCAAGGTGCGTACCGATACCTATCGCGCCTCAGGTGCGGGCGGACAGCACGTCAACAGAACAGATTCGGCGGTACGCCTAACGTACGTGTACAACGACCCGAATACCGGTGAAGAGCATACCGTTGTGACTCAGTGTCAAAACGGCCGTTCGCAGCACCAAAACCGCGATGAAGCGTGGAAGGTGTTGAAGGCGCGCGTCTACGAATTAGAAATGCAAAAGCGTAATGCCGAAAAGCAAAAGCTTGAAGATTCTAAGTCGGATATCGGTTGGGGAAGTCAGATTCGCTCTTACGTGCTCGACGATGCGCGTATTAAAGATCTACGTACCGGCGTTGAAACACGCAATACTCAAGCGGTGCTAGACGGTTCGCTAGATCAGTTTATTGAAGCATCACTGAAGGCGGGTTTGTAAATCGGTTTTCAGATGTGGGAGCCTATTTTCAGGTGCTAGTTCTTTAGCGAGGCCGCATCGCCTGCAAGCAGCCTCCCACACAAGATATTGGCATGACTCTGTAGGAGCTGCCCGCAAGCGATAGTCCTTTAGCGAGGCCGCATCGCCTGCAAGTAGCCTCCCACACAAGATATTGGCAAGACTCAGTAGGAGCTGCCTGCAAGCGATAGTCCTTTAGCGAGGCTGCATCGCCCGCAAGCAGGCTCCTACAAGTGAAAATTGGCACGACCTTGTGGGAGGTTGCTTGCAAGCGATGGGTGTTTCATCACGCGATATCGCTTTTAAATAACCGGCCTCCGAGAAACATTTTCCTGCGGCTAGACCGCGCTTACCGTGAAAGACGGGACATATCATGACAGACGAGAAAAATACGCAAGTTCAAGACGACAACAAGCTAATCGCAGAGCGTCGGCAAAAGCTGGCGGCCATTCGCGAAGAAGGCAACGCCTTCCCGAATGCATTTCGCCGCGATATTCTGGCTGCGGATTTAATTGCCGCGCACGGTGAGAAAGGCAAAGAAGAACTTGAAGGCTTGGGCATACGCGCTAAGGTTGCCGGCCGCGTTATGGCGCGCCGTGGACCGTTCTTAGTGCTGCAGGATATGTCTGGCCGCATTCAGTTGTATGCCGATAAAGAAGTGCAGAAGAATATTAAGCACTGGGATATTGGCGATATCGTTGGTGGAGCGGGTGTGCTGCACAAGTCGAACAAGGGTGATCTGTACGTGATGCTCGAAGAGTATCCGTTGCTGACTAAGTCGCTGCGTCCCTTGCCTGAGAAATGGCATGGTCTCACGGACACCGAACAGAAGTATCGCCAGCGTTACGTCGATCTCATTATGAATGAAGAGACGCGCAACACTTTCCGCATTCGCGCGAAAGTAATCGATGCTATTCGTCGTTATTTAACCGATCGTGATTTTGTTGAAGCCGAAACGCCGATGCTGCAAGTGATTCCAGGCGGCGCGGCGGCACGTCCGTTTGTGACCTATCACAATAGCTTGGACATGGAGATGTTCCTGCGCATTGCGCCGGAGCTTTACCTGAAGCGATTGGTTGTCGGCGGCTTTGAAAAAGTATTTGAAATTAACCGTAATTTCCGCAACGAAGGGTTGTCCACGCGCCATAATCCTGAGTTCACCATGATTGAGTTTTATCAGGCCTATGCGGATTACCGCGACCTGATGAACTTAACCGAAGACATGTTGCGTACTGTTGCGCAAAACGTACTCGGTACAACGGAAGTGACTTATCAAGAGACGACCTTTGATTTTGGTAAACCGTTTGTGCGTATGTCGGTATTCGATTCTATCTTGCACTTTAATCCGGACATCACTGCTGAGCAGATCGCTGATCTGGATTCTGCTCGCAAGGTTGCGGAGGGCTTAGGCGTGCCGCTGAAGGATTCTTATGGTCTCGGCAAGGTGCAGATTGAGATTTTCGAGAAGACGGTCGAGCATCGTTTGATGGAGCCGACGTTCATTACCGAGTACCCAACCGAAGTTTCTCCACTGGCACGTCGCAGTGATGCGGACCCATTTGTTACCGATCGTTTCGAGTTCTTTGTCGGCGGGCGTGAGATTGCCAATGGGTTCTCGGAGTTAAACGATGCCGAAGATCAGGCAGAGCGCTTCGGCAAACAGGCGGAAGACAAGGAGGCTGGGGATGATGAGGCGATGTTCTTTGATGAGGACTACATCGTTGCATTGGAGCACGGTTTGCCGCCTACTGCAGGTGAGGGCATCGGCATTGATCGTTTGGTAATGCTTTTTACTGATTCACCATCGATACGAGATGTGATTTTGTTTCCCCATATGCGACCCGGCGCACGCTAACGCTTCACGTACGGTTTCACGTAAGAAGTGGCGTTGGACAGGGGCGTAAATTACCGTCAGCTTTGGGGAAGGCAGGTATGTTTCAGACTGGGCAATCAATGACAACAATACAGTATCAGGGCAGACAGGCGCGGCGCAGTGGCAGTGAGCATCGCCGCAAAGCGATCTTAGAAGCCGCATTGGCGATTGTTGTTCGTGAAGGCATTCGTAATGTGCGCCATCGCGCCGTTGCGAAAGAGGCTGACGTGCCACTTTCCGCGACGACGTATTATTTCAAAGATATTTCCGATCTGATCTGTGATGCATTTACGTTGTTTGCCGAGAATGCGATGGAAACGATTATCGAGCCTTTTCAGCGGCAAGCATTTGCGTTGCTGGACAGTTTCGACGGTGACCTGCCGAAAGGCGACGCGCGTGAAGCAATGTTCTCAACGTTAACCGATATGATTACCGCGTATTTACTTTCAGAAGTAACACAAAATCGAGATCACTTGATCGCCGAGCAAGCGTTTATGCAAGAGGCAACGTTAGATCCGCGGTTGGCTGAATTGGCGGGTTTGTACTTTGCCAAACAGCAGATGGTTATGGTCGCTGCGTGTGAAAAGCTTGGCACGCTAAATCCTGAGCTTGATGCTGAGTTTACCTTAGCAAACTTACTGTCCCTTGAACGTCAGCTGCTGCTCCGCAACGAGCAGTCTGTGGCGTTTATTCGTCCGCGCGTCGCCCGTTTGCTCACGCTTATTTGCGGCGCATAGTCTGTGTCCTATTTGCTCACCCGGGCGGCGCTTGAGCCCGGTTGGTCTGCTGCATTAGCCGATGCCTTCGCGTCGAAGTCAATGTCGACATTAACGCAGTTTTTGCTGGCGGAAGATGCCGCGGGCAAAGTCATTTTTCCAACCAAAGACGATGTGTTTAATGCGTTTACTTATACGCCATTCGAGCGTGTGCGCGTCGTTATTCTTGGTCAAGATCCCTACCACGGCCCTGGCCAAGCGCACGGATTAAGTTTTTCTGTGCCGCCGGGCGTTAAAGCGCCACCGAGCCTAGTGAATATCTTTAAGGAAATTGAGCGCGACTTGGGTATTGCGCGTCCTGCGCATGGCAACCTCGAGCATTGGGCGAAACAAGGCGTGTTGTTGCTCAACGCGATGCTCACGGTGGAGCAAAGCAACGCCGGTTCGCATCAGGGCAAGGGTTGGGAGTCTTTTACCGACGCAGCAATTGAGAGTATTAATCATCAGCGCGAAGGTGTCGTGTTTTTACTCTGGGGCAGTTACGCGCAGAAAAAAGGTGCGTTGATTGATAGCGAGAAACATCTGGTGCTCACCGCACCGCATCCCTCTCCCTTATCCGCGCACCGTGGCTTTTTAGGTTGTGGACATTTCTCTCAGGCCAATACGTATTTGCAGTCTCAGGGTCTAGAGCCTATTGATTGGTCACTTTCCCCTGTTGACGATACTTTGCCGGGGACAAGCCTACGACTTTTTTGAACAACCGAGAAAAGTAATAGGCGTCATCAAAGCCAAATTCCAGTGCAATGTTAGCCACGCTTGCATCACTGATCTCCAGCAAATAACACGCTCGACTGACCTTCATATGCAAAAAAGCCTGTATCGGTGTTTGTCCGGTGAGTGTTTTGTATTGGCGTATAAACTGATACCGAGACGGTGCTCGTGCTGCGCTGCTGAGTTGTTCGAGTGTTAAGCGTTGGTGTAAATGTTGTTGCATAAACAGATGCAGTGCATCGATATCAATCTCAGCGCTGTCGTGTTGCTGGCGCTGCAAGAGTAGCCATGCATAACTTAATAAGCTGCGACTCAAACTAGCCGCGTGCAATCCCATGGCAATGCTATAACCAGCACTCGATAAGCTTAACAGCGACCTAAAATCCATCACCAATCGATCATGTAACCCAGGGCGGCGTACGGCGCCTTGGTTCGCGTTTAAGCGCGCGAACCATCTTGGTAGATCGTCGCCATTGAGATGAACCCAGTAAATACTCCATGGGTCTTGCTCGTCCGCGGTATAGACGTGAGGTACTGCGGCGGGCAGCAGGACAAGATCGCCCGCCGTGGCGTGGTAATGAGCGTCTCCAATCGTCACGGTGGCCGTTCCGGAGATGCAATAAATTACTAGGTAGTCATCAGGCCGTTGGCGTGCCATACGATGCCCGTGGGCGCTAGGATAGTAACCAAAGGCGTGCGGAGCGCACGTTTTTGATAGTGCCTCTTCCGCTAATTCTGCCATGAGCGGCGTGGGCATCAGTACTCGTACGCTGCCACTGGCGAGAGGCCAGTCTGAGGTTTTCGGTTGGCCCTCAATCATGCAATATAGTCCATCTTTGGCAATTGCCCCCATCTTATCGTTGGACTGTCTATGATACAAAGGGTGCATTGAATTGAGACCGTCCACGGAGAGCCAAGCATGTCTGTTGAAACCGTTGTGAAAGTACCTTTATTGATTGCTGGAGAGTGGCGCACTGGCGCTGGCTCAGATTGGATCGATGTCACTGATCCCGCCACCAATAAGGTTCTTTGGCAGGCGCCTTGTGCGACAGAGGCTGAGGTGAACGAAGCGCTGGCGGCGGCACAGACGGCCTTTAAATTATGGCGTGAAGTGCCGACGCCCGAACGCGCACGCGTGATGTTGCGTTATCAACATTTATTGAAAGAGCATCACGACGAACTTGGTGTGCTGGTGGCAAAAGAAACGGGTAAGACCATGGCTGATGCGAAAGGCGATGTCTGGCGTGGCATTGAAGTGGTTGAGCAGGCCGCCAATGTAGCGGCATTGATGATGGGCGAAACCGTTGAAAACGTGGCCCGTGGTGTGGATACCCATTCGTGGATTCAACCATTGGGTGTGTGCGTAGGCATTACACCGTTTAACTTCCCTGCGATGATTCCGTTGTGGATGTTCCCGATGGCGATCGCCTGCGGTAATGCGTTCATTCTAAAACCTTCCGAGCAAGATCCGATGACCGCAGTGCGCTTGGTGGAATTATTCCTTGAGGCCGGCGCGCCCAAAGATTTACTGCAATTGATTCATGGCCGTAAAGAGCAGGTGGATCAATTGATCACAGCAGAAGATGTGCGAGCTGTGTCGTTTGTTGGTTCGGTGCCGGTGGGTCAGCATATTTATCGTACCGCGACGGATAACCTAAAACGTGCTCAGTGTTTTGCTGGTGCCAAAAACCACATGGTGGTGATGCCGGATGCGAATCCGCAGCAGGTTGTTAATCAGCTGGTCGGCGCCAGTGTTGGGGCGGCGGGGCAGCGCTGTATGGCGATTAGTGTTGCCGTATTTGTTGGTAGTGCAAAAGACATGATTCCGGCATTGCGCGATGAGTTGGCAAAAGTGGTGCCTGGCGTGTACACCGATGAAAACGCGGCCTACGGCCCTGTGATTAGCGCGCCAGCGAAACAGCGGGTGCTCGCGTATATCGAGCAGGGTAAAAAAGAAGGTGCGAACTGTTTGCTCGATGGCTCCGATTGTACGGTCGAGGGATACCCTGATGGGCATTGGATTGGGCCGACGTTATTTACCGGCGTCACCGCCGATATGACCATTTACCAAGAAGAAATATTTGGCCCGGTATTGTGTTGTGTCGAAGCAGAGTCGCTCGATGACGCGATTAAACTGGTTAACGCAAATCAATACGGCAATGGCACCTCTATCTTTACTGCCAGTGGTGCCGCCGCGCGTAAATATCAGCATGAAGTAGAAGTTGGGCAAGTGGGCATTAATCTCTGTATTCCGGTGCCACTTCCGTTCTTCTCGTTTACCGGTTGGAAGGGGTCCTTTTACGGCGACCTGCATGCGTATGGCAAGCAAGGTGTGCGTTTCTATACGGAAACCAAAACCGTCACATCCCGCTGGCCGGAAGATGATGTGGTGCATGCCAGCAATATGACTATCACCTTGAAGTAATTTTGCAATAAGGCTGGCATGAACGCGTGTTGGTCTTTTAGCTTTTTGTAGGGGCTTGCTTGCAAGCGAAGTGCGTTGAGCTAAGGCTTTATCGCCTGCAAGCAGCCTCCCACAAGGCTGGCATGAATGAATGAGTGTGGGTCTCTTAATTTTTTGTAGGAGCTGGCTTGCAAGCGAAGTGCGTTGAGCTAAGACCTGATAGCCTGCAAGCAGCTTCCCACAAGGCTGGCATGAGTGAGTGTTGGTCTTTTAATCTTTTGTGGGAGCTTGCTTGCAAGCGAAGTGCGTTGAGCTGAGGCTTTATCGCCTGAAAGCAGCCTCCTACAAGGCTGGCATGAGTGAGTGTTGGTCTTTTAATCTTTTGTGGGAGCTGGCTTGCAAGCGAAGTGCGTTGAGCTGAGGCTTTATCGCCTGCAAGCAGCCTCCCACAAGGCTGGCATGAATGAGTGTTGGTCTTTTAGTCTTTTGTGGGAGGCTGCATGCAGGCGAAGGGCGTTGAGCTGAAGCTGAGTTGCCTGCAAGTAGTCCCCCGTAAGTGTTGTATCTGGGATGATTATTTTCGGTTAGATAAAACGCACATTATTGAGCACAGCTATTCAACATAACGGACCGACTATGGATTTTGCGCTGAACGAAGAACAAATCGCATACCGCGAAAGCGCGCGACAGTTTATGGAGAAGGCATTACGACCTTTTGCCGCAGACTGGGACGCCAATAGCACTTTTCCTGTCGAGACCTTACGCCAGGCTGGCGAGCTAGGCTTTTGCGGTTTGTATACGCCGGAATCCATGGGCGGTTTGGGTTTGTCTCGTCTCGATGCATCGCTTATTTTTGAAGTGTTAGCGCAAGGCTGTACCTCGACGACGGCGTTTCTCACTATCCACAATATGGCGACGTGGATGGTGGCCAGTTGGGGGCAAGATGCGATTCGTGATGAGTGGTGTGAGTCGTTAGCCAGCGGCGAGAAGTTGGCATCCTATTGCTTAACCGAACCCAATGCGGGCTCTGATGCGGCGTCGATCAAAACGTCTGCTCGGCGTGACGGTGATGGCGATGACGCTGATTATATTTTGAATGGCAGTAAGGCATTTATTTCCGGCGCGGGCAGCACTGATGCGTTAGTGCTGATGGCTCGGACGGGAGTCGACGGGCCAAAAGGCATTTCCTGCTTTTTAGTACCAGCCGATTTCCCTGGTGTTAGCTTCGGGCGCAACGAGGCGAAGATGGGTTGGAAATCGCAGCCGACCCGTCAGGTAAACCTTGAAGATGTCCGTTTGCCGGTGCGCTACCGTATCGGTGCCGAAGGCGAGGGGTTTGCTATCGCCATGCGAGGTCTTGATGGCGGGCGCATTAATATTGCCAGCTGTTCGTTAGGCACTGCGCAGGCTGCGCTTGATCATACTCTTGGCTATGTACAAGAGCGTAAGCAGTTCGGCAAAGAGATTGCATCGTTTCAAAACACCCAGTTTAAGTTGGCGGATATGGCGACGGAACTGGTCGCTGCACGGCAAATGGTGCGTTTGGCGGCGTGGAAGTTGGATCAAGACGATGCCGATAAGTCGGCATTTTGTGCCATGGCAAAACGCATCGCGACGGATTTGTGTTTCACGGTTTGCAATGATGCATTGCAGCTGCATGGCGGCTACGGCTATATCAGTGAATATCCGTTAGAGCGTTATGTCCGTGATGCGCGGGTGCATCAGATTTTGGAAGGCACGAATGAAATAATGCGCGTGATTATCGCGCGGCGTTTACTCAGTGATGCGCCATTCGTACTGGAGTAAGACTTCGCTCGCGCGTTCCTTATCCTTGTAGAAGCTTGCTTGAAAGCGGAGGGCGCTGAACTAGAACCTAATCGCCTGCAAGCAGCCTCCCACAAGGCCGGCAAGAACGCGTGTTGTTCTTTTAATCTTTTGTAGAAGCTTGCTTGAAAGCGGAGGGCGCTGAACTAGGACCTAATCGCCTGCAAGCAGCCTCCCACAAGGCTGGCAAGAACGCGTGTTGTTCTTTTAATCTTTTGTGGGAGCTTGCTTGCAAGCGGAGGACACTGAGCTAGGGCTTAATCGCCTGCAAGCAGCCTCCCACAAGGCTGGCAAGAACGCGTGTTGTTCTTTTAATCTTTTGTGGGAGCTTGCTTGCAAGCGGAGGACACTGAGCTAGGGCTTAATCGCCTGCAAGCAGCCTCCCACAAGGCTGGCAAGAACGCGTGTTGTTCTTTTAATCTTTTGTGGGAGCTTGCTTGCAAGCGGAGGACACTGAGCTAGGGCTTAATCGCCTGCAAGCAGCCTCCCACAAGGCTGGCAAGAACGCATGTTGGTCTTTTAGTTTTTTGTGGGAGGCTGCTTGCAGGCGAAGAATATTGAGAAGGGATCGGACCGCCGATAGGCCGGATCTTGATGACTCGATTGAAGTGATTGCGGCCATAACAGGCAACATATCTACGCGTTCTTATTCACGGAGTTTGTATGACCGATTCGGTTTTGTTTCGTACGGAAGTTGGCGCGAATGGCATGCACATTGGTGTGGCCACGCTCAATGCGCCGAAGAGTTTAAACGCGCTTTCTCTCGACATGATTGATTTACTGTTGCCGCAATTACTCGCGTGGCAAGACGATGCTCAGATTGCTGCGGTGTGGTTGGAGGGAGAAGGCGAGAAAGCATTTTGTGCTGGTGGCGATATCGTCCGTATGTACGAAAGCATGGTTGATACCGCGCCGGGAAAGCGTAACCACTACATTGAAAACTTTTTCGCCGAAGAATATAAGCTCGATTACCTTCTACATACCTATGCTAAGCCGGTGGTGTGTTGGGGGCATGGTATTGTCATGGGCGGGGGACTCGGACTGATGTCCGGTTGCTCCCATCGTATTGTCACCGAGCGTTGCCGCATTGCGATGCCGGAGATCACCATTGGCCTGCACCCAGATGTAGGCGGAAGCTGGTTCCTCTCGCGCATGCCGGGCAAGACCGGTTTGTTTTTGGGTTTAACCGGCGCACAAATTAATGCATCTGATGCCCTGTATATTGGTTTGGCCGATCGCGTTATTGGCAGCACCGAAAAAGATGCCTTGTTAACGGATCTGCTAGCGCTGCCGTTCTCAGAAAACGTAGATAAAAACCATCAGCTTATCTCTGCATTATTACGTCGTTTTCAAATGTCGGCAGACGATTTGCCCTCTAGTCCTGTCCGCGAACATTTTGATCTGATTAATACGCTCTGCGATGCCGATACATTGCCCGATGTGGCCGCCAATATTTGCGCGGTTGAGAACGACGATGAGTGGTTGATGAAAGCGGCAAAGACGCTGTCGCGTGGTTGTGCGCAGACAGCGTGGTTGGTGTGGGAAGGTCAAAAGCGTGTGAAGCATTTATCTCTTGCGGATGCGTTCCGAATGGAATGGAGCATGTCGGTGCAATGTGCAGCGCAGGGTGATTTTCAAGAAGGTGTACGGGCATTGCTGATTGATAAAGATGGCAAGCCTGCGTTTCGCTTTGCACAGGTCGATCAGGTGCCGGCGGAATATATTCACGCATTCTTTAATAGTCCGGTGCAGCCGCACCCATTGGAGACATTATGAACATTGCATTTTTTGGGGTCGGTCATATGGGCGGCCCAATGGTCGCTAATTTGGTGAAGGCGGGGCACAGCATCGTCGCCTTTGATCTGGTTCCCGCGCTGCTCGAAGAGGCGGTAGAGCATGGCGCCACTGCCGGGGCGTCTCCGGCCGAAACAGTGTCGGGTGCGCAGGTGGTGATCAGTATGTTGCCATCGGGGCGTGCAGTGCAGGGTCTTTATCTTGGTGAGACAGGCATTCTTGCCGCGATTGATGCTGCTGCGTTGATTATCGATTGCTCGACCATTGATGCAGCGACAGCAAAAGCCGTCGCTGCAGAAGCTCATGCGAGCGGCCGCAGTATGATTGATGCGCCGGTCTCTGGTGGCGTCGGTGGCGCAACGGCAGGCACGTTGACCTTTATTTGCGGCGGCGAGAACAGTGCCGTGGAGCGCGCGCGGCCAATTTTGGAATGCATGGGAAAGAATATTTTTCATGCCGGCAATAGCGGTGCAGGGCAAACGGCAAAAATCTGCAACAACATGCTGCTCGCCATTCATATGTTGGGCACCTGTGAAGCGCTGCAGCTCGGTGTCGACAACGGCCTGGACCCTAAGGTGCTGTCCGGCATTATGTTGGCCAGCTCGGGACGAAACTGGTCGCTTGAACTGTATAACCCCTGGCCCGGTGTGATGGAAAATGTACCGGCGAGCAAAGGCTATGAAGGCGGTTTCGCGGTTAATCTTATGAACAAGGATTTGACGCTAGCGATGGATGCCGCGTTACAGAGTGCATCGCGCACCCCAATGGGCTCGCTCGCAAAGAGTCTTTACGGTGTACATGGAAGTCAGGGTGACGGAGGCTTGGATTTCTCTAGCATACAAACCTTGTTTTCAGGAAAAACCGAATAGTTTTTCGGCGTACGGTAAGATTAACGCAAATCTTTTTAGGTAGGGACTTGCTTGCAAGCGAAGGCCGTTAAACTAAGGCTGATCGCCTGCAAGTAGGTTCCCACAAAATCTGCAGAGTCTTCTATCAGCACTCTTCTAGCGCCAGTCGCTTAGCACCACTTTTCGGGTAGCACTCTTGTGGCGTTCGATTTACCCCTCCGGCAATAATCGCACCGTCACGTTGACGCTATCACTGTGTCCGAGATCATCTACTGCGCGCACCACATAACGTCCCGGTTTGGGCGACCACTCAACGGTTTCGGTTACTTTGGCGCTAGCAATAAATCGATTATCTGCAAACCAAAATAATGTTTGTGCGCCGGCGTCGGTTACTGCCTGTAATGGAATTTTATTTTCTGCACCTTGGTTGGCGCGCAGTGTGTACTCGACGCGCGCGGAAGGTGATTGAATGCGCGGCGCAATACCTTGTTGATCAATGTCGCTTAATGCGCATCCGGGGGCGTAAGCGGGTGGTTGTTTGTGCGGAAGGCCCGCCAGTTTAAACAATGCTAGAAAATCCGACGGCCAGAATTCCATTACTTTTGTTGTGTTGCGTGGATTGTTGAGATGACAACTACGCAACCCGTTTTCGTCAATCTGCACCTGTTGATGTACTGACGAGACGCGAATGGGAGACGTGCCAGGTATATACCAAGTGCTTTTTGTTTTTGGGCAGTGCTTGTTAGGTAAGTCTCCTGACGCGGCACAGACTGAGACTTTTTTAACGTTGAGCCCTCCAATACGGGTGCCACGAAGCGCGTTGTTGACCGACTCTATATTTGTCGTAGCGCTGAGCTGATCGACGATACGAAATAGCAGCGGCGCAGCTGCTGTGCTGCCTACCAACGCCGGATTGCCACTGCCATCAAAGTTGCCCACCCATACGGCAACAAGATAATGACCGAACAGGCCCACCGACCACGCATCACGAAAAGCCCAAGACGTCCCCGTTTTCCATGCGACGGTGACGGGTTCTTTGTTGGTCAATTTGTTATGACTGAGATGGCTCGATGTAAAGGGCCGCGGATTTTCAGCTAGCATCGACGAGGTAATAAAGGCGGCTTCTTTACTAAATAGACGGGTACCAGGTCTGGGCGCGGCATCATCCAGTGTTAGCGCAATTGGATAGGCTTCGCCGTCGTTGGCTAAGCTTGCATACAGTTGGCTGAGTTCGAGCATCGTCACTTCGACGCCGCCGAGAGCGATAGCAAGGCCGTAGAAATCTCGCTCGCGTAGTGGTGTGATGCCGGCGTTGTCTAAGAACGTGTAAAAATCCGGATTGAGTTGGTTGGCGAGCGCCACCGCCGGCACATTGCGCGAATAAATTAGCGCATCTTGTGCGGAGATCGGGCCGAAGTAGCCTCGGTCAAAATTTTCAGGGGTGTAGGCGCCGAAGCGCGTCGGTAAATCCGCGAGAAGTGATTGCGGGTGAATCAGGCCTTGATCAAGGGCCTGTGCATAGATAAACGGTTTGAGGGTTGAGCCGGGAGAGCGCTTTGCCGTCACGCCGTCCACTTGTCCGTGGATGTCGTTGTTAAACCAGTTTGCGGACCCTGCCCAAGCAGCAACGGAAGTGTCGCGGGTGTCGATAAGGAGGACGGCGGCATTGTCTATGCCGTCAGCTTTGCGGTTGAGCACGTACTCGAGAATCTGTTGTTCTATTTGTTGTTGCTGTTGTTGGTCGAGGCTGCTGTGCCAACTGCCTGGGCCGTTTTTTGCGAGCAGATGATCGACAAAGTGCGGGGCTGAAAACGGTAACTGTTGGCGTCGCCGTGTGTGCAGAGCAAGCTGCATTTGATCTGACCAGTGTGCGTCGTCTGGGTGTCGTGTTAACCACAGGGCGAATGCTCTTTGTCGCGCATCGATGGCAATATCATCGTTGCGTGCGTGATCGTTAGGGCTGGCATTGGAATGTACTGGCGCGCGCGCAAGCGGGTTTTGCGGGATTACAATCAGTGATAGCGATTCAATCAGCGTGAGGGCGTCAGCATTTTTATTGAAGTAAATCAGGCCGGCCGTTCCAAGCCCTTCAATGTTGCCGCCATAGGGCGCGAGGTTAAGGTAGGCCTCTAAGATGTCTGTTTTGCTGTAATGCCATTCAAGCTGTAAGGCTCGATAAATTTGCGCTAGTTTCCCGCCGATGGATGATGAGTCGATAGAAAATCGCATCCGTGCCAGTTGCATAGAAATCGTCGATGCGCCGACGCTGCGCTGTCGTGTGACAAAGGTTTGCCAGCTGGCCCGCACCAGCGCGACGGGATTGATGCCGGGGTGATAACGAAACCAACGATCTTCATAAAGTAGCGTGGCTTCTATTGCGGCAGGTTGGATGGCAGAAAGCGGTGTAAAAAGTCGATAGCGTTGATCTTCTGCCAGCGTTAGGCGCAACAGTTGGCCGTGACGATCGTAGACAGCGGAAGAAAACGTTTTGCTGCCGTACAAACTGGGTGTGGGCGTGAGGAAAAAGCTGAGCGCCAGCGCTAACACCGTCGCCAAAGTGGCGATTGTGCTAGCGCGGATAATCCGACGAAAGAGGAGCGGTGTCGCCATGCTAGGGCGCGGAAACGGTAAACGTTTTTGCAGTGCCTTGCGCTTGAATGTCGCGGTGATACATCGATTCTGCAAACGGTGGGGGCACGACAAATTTGCCGCTGCCGGTAACTTTGACGCGATAGGTGAAGGGCAGCGCTTGCGCATCGACGGTGCCATACATCACCACACGGTCTTCGCGAATATCGATGTAGTCCGATTGCCAATATCTTTGTGATGAACTCTGCGCGCTTCCCCGAATGCTATCGCGTTGCACTTCAAAGCCGCCCGGCAAAAGGTCGACGATGGCAACGTTCGGATGGCGCAGGCCGGTGAGTGCGCGAACGCTCAGGCTCACGGTGAGTTCATCGCCGAGCGCGGCGTGGGTCACTTGTTCGCCTTGGTCGTTGAGATAGACCCGCACAATTTCCATGCCTTGTTTCACTTCTTTGGTTGGTAATGCGGCGTCGTAGCCAGTTTGACTGAGGCTATAGAAAAAGCGTTGTTGCTTGTCGCCGGTGAGCGTGAGCGATGCTGTGTTGGTGGGCACCTCGGCACGGACCAACGCTTGATCGGGCTGGCTGCGCGCGAGTGAAGTCGGTTGTGTTGCGGGTGCGGGATGAAGAGCGGGGTCGGCCACGCCGTTGATCACGTTTGCGTTGGCCTGCGCCAGTATTTCCAGCGCGCCAGGTTGGGCTTTCTCGGCTTGTGAACCCCAAGCGCCGAGCGCCAGTATCGACCAAGAAGCAGACAGTGTATTGAACTGGCCTTTGCTAATCGGTTCGACCAGCGTGGCGAGGGTGTCATTGTCGATGTCGGCAAGTTGTGCAGGAAAATGACGAGCAATTAAATAGAGATATTGGGCATTGCGCGCCAGCGATGAATCGAGATCCCATTGGTACTGAGCTGTCGGCTTGGCAAATTCGTACTCCGCCATAATGCCATCGGCGAGTTCATCGAGTTTGAGTTGCTTATAACTGGCGGCCATCCATACACCGGTGAGCGAGGCGCGCCACGTTTTCGCTGCCGACTGGGTAAGCTGTGTTTGTAATAGCGTTAGATAGTTTGTCGTCACGATGCCGTTTCGGGTGAGGATGTAAATTGCATAAGCCTGCACTTCACGACTGTGATCAGCGCTGATGGCGGCGCCAGACGAAACGTTGCCTTGGGCAACGCCGCGTAAATAATCCATGCCCTTGTCGATAACATCCCGAGGAATGTCTAAGCCTTGTTCGCGCGCCTCAAGCAAGAAATGCATGGCGTAAACACTGACGTAATCATCGACTCTGCTACTGCCCGGCCAGTACGAAAAGCCTCCGTTGGGGGTTTGTCGTGCGGCGAGAGTGTGGGCAAGGTTCGAAAATTTATTCAAGATGGCCGCACGGTTGGTTATATCGTCACTTCCTTGGGCGGCATTAACAGACGCGCCTGAAAATGACAGCAGTGCTGCAATCGGTAGGGCGCGACTGATGATCTGCTCCGAGCAGCCATGTGGATAGGTGTCCAAGTATTTACCGAGTCCATCGGCAAGCACGAGAGGACTGTAGCCGCTGAGTACCTGCTGCTTGGATAAGGCGTCGGACAGCTGCCTCGGTAGCGGAACGGCAGCGCTGCCAGAATCGATAACGCCGCTTTCTAAGGTAGTCCGATAGGGCACAGCAGGACGAACGCTGAGCGTGGCGGTGCGTTGGACAGAATGCTGAACATCATGTTGTGCGGTGGCGGCGCGGAAAACGATTTCGCTACCGCCAAATTTACTGCCTGCCTTAACGCGGAATGTTGCGGTTGCTTCCGCGCCGGGGGCAAGGGTAAGCGATTGATGTGCGTCACCGATAATGTTGACCAGACCATCGGCAACCGCGGTAACAGTTATCGTTTGTGGACTACTTTGCCGGGACATTGTGTTTGGCTTTGTAACGGAATGATCCGCTAGGTCGTCAGGGAGTAAGGCGTTCGCCACGCCGACGCTGATATTAAATTCATCGCCAGGCGAGACAGCAGTGATCACATTTGGCGTAAGAATAAAGGGCCCGCGTACGATGCTGCTGGCTTCCGCGGCGCCAACGCTATCGGCGTTGCTAGCAACCGCCATGATCCGTAATTCGCCATCGAAATAATCCGGCACGGTGAAGTCAACACGGGTGCTGGCGCCGGCTTTATTCATATCAATAATGCCAGACCAGAATACTACTGGTGCCTTCATGCCGCGTTGGAAGGGATTAAGGTTTTGCCCTGCGAAGGCCGCGGCGCGCTTTGCAGCACCACCGCCAGCGGCGGAACGCTGCATCAGTAGTGAAAACTCAGGCAGTAGCATGTCGGCGATTTGTTGGGTGCTCACTTGCAGCGCACGTTTTTGCAGGAACGTATTCAGAGGTGCCGGGGTTTGATAATTGGCAACTTGTAGAATGCCTTCGTTGATGGCGAAGACGATCAGTTTACCGCGCTGCGAAGGCGTGATGTTGACGCTGAGTTTGTCACCCGGTTTGACCTTTTTAGGTACCTCGATCTCCAGTGCAAGTGTGCGTTTAATACGATCAATGTTAAAGGGTTGCACGGCAACGCTCATCGGTTGCGCAAAAATTTCCTCAGAGTCGAGGCTGCGCACAAACGTGACATTAACGTAGGCATTGCCTTCTATGCCCTCTGGGACAGTGATGCTTTGCACGCTGCGTTCGCTGTCAGTGCGGAACCATTTGTGCGCAAAGACCTTGTCTCGCTCGATGGTGATAAGACCCGCGCCGGTATAGGGCGCAGTGATTTGCATTTCAATGGTGTCGCCGACGCGATAATCGCCACGGTCCAATTTAAGCTGTAGCTCGGCATTTTTCTCCAAGTCACCGGCGATATTTTTACTGCCGATCACGTTAAACGTGCGCCGTGCCATGGTTTGTTCGTTGCTGCTAATTAGCTCAACAATAAAGTCACCGGGCTTGTCCGTAGGGACTGTCCAATGACTGCCCCCAGCAACAATGCGAAAGGATTCGCTTGAGACTGGTTGATGCTTATCAATGGTTTGATAAGCGAGAGTTCCGTCTCGTTGTTTTACGAGGGTAGAAAGGTGGCGAACCTCGGTGATGCGTAAGGTCAGGTCATCGTTATCGAGACTGTCGAGGTTGGGGTTGATGGCAATAAACTCAATGCTGCGCTCACTGTTACGCTGAATGTAATCGAGTTTTCCGTCACTTTTGCTGCCGATCAGAACCTGTAAGGGAGAAACCAGCGTGCGGCTTTGCGCTGACACGCTACGTCCGCCGCCGGTATCAAAGCCTTCCGCTTCAAAGCTAAGTTGATAAAGACCGTTGCCGTACTTGGAAAGGTCTATATCAAACTGTGCATTGCCTTCTGCGTCGCTGTTCTTTTCATTGAGCTCTTCCGTCACGCTACGGCGCAATGCGTCATCATTCAGGCGGTACGGATTTTCGAACTGGTAGTCTGCGTATCGAGAAAATTGGAAGTCCCGTGGTTGCAGCGTGTAACTGGCCTTAACACGACGGTCTTGGGCTGGCAGGCCAAATAAGTTTTGTAGGGACGCGTTGCCGCGCAGCGTCAGTTGCGTTTGCCAGCCAGCATTTTTATCGGTGCCTTGCCCGGAATGCACCAACTCGGTACGGATGCGCATATTGTCCGGTTGGAATTCTTCTACGCTAAATTGCCCCGATCCGATCCGACGTTTGTAATTACGTTTTGGGTTGGTGATCAGATTGATCGCCACGCGATACTCGCCAGTCGTTGCGGTAGGGTTTAACGTAAACGGAATTTCTTGCATGCCGTCTTCCGGTAAGCGTTGGCGCGTTTGGTAAAAAGTATTGTTACGTGGGTCGGTAATAACGACTTCGATGGGACTTGCTGGCAGCTGCCCCCAGTCGTCGCGCTTGCTCATGACAGCCAGGTGGCCTTGTTCGCCAGGGCGATAAATGCCGCGATCGCTAAACACCATGGCGCGAATCAGCGCAGCGCCGTCACCGCTATTTCGTTGGCGGCTACTTCCGGTGTAGATGCCGCCGGTATCGAAGCGGGAAAAATTGACGTTACGATCATGTCCCTCATAGGGCATAAAGGCGAGATCGTCTCCCTGTTTGACCAGCCAAGCGGCGGGTTGTTTACCTTGTTCAAAGTTGCTGGCGTTGGGAAAGTCTGCGTGCCCTTGGGCATCGGATGTGCGGGTAATCAACGGGCGGCCATTTAAACCGATTAAACTGATAGTGGCATTCGCGACGGGTTTGCCCGTGGAGACGGATAAAACATAAACATCACTTTCGTTGTCCGCATCACGCTTACTGATGAGTGCCATATCCGAGACAATAAGTAGGCGCCGATCTGAAGGGCCAGTGGCAACGCCGTCACTGTTCACCCCTTGCGCGTTAATGACGAAAACACCTTTATCGGCCGAGAGGTTCTTTAACCGCGGAGCCAGGCTCAGGGCGGCATAGGACGCTTTGGCGGGATCTTTATTGGCTAACCAGAGCGTTTCCTTGTGTTGTTCGCCAAGATTTTTCTCGTCGAAGCTCCAGCCTTTAAATGAAACATCTTCTAGATTGCCATTGGTTTGTGAAACGAGGTGCACGATTTGTTCTTCAAAAAGCTGGGTGATTTCGACGTTGATGCCACCGACTCCGCGGGTTTGAAAGCTCAGCTTTTGATCGCCTTTTAGGGCCAGCAAACCACCGTTGCCGACAATATTTAACTCTTTCGGAAAATCCGGTGCGCGAATGACGGCGGAGTACGGCACCGTCATAACGAACTTACCCTGAGAGGTTAGCCCCGCAGGTAAGCGCACATAAAGACGTCTGCCGCTGGGGGCGCGAAAGCGAAAACTTTGGAACGGACTAAAGGCATGTTCACTTGGGTTGGCGGTGAGGGTGAGCGGCTCGGATTTTTTGAGTACAGATTCATCAACGCTCGCATTGGCGGCTTCACGATAGTTGTTCGGCAAGATCCACGCTTGAATTTCTGTTGCCAGTTGTTCTGTCTGAACGGCGTCGGTTAGTTCAAGAATAAAGGTTTGTTCGGGATCGTTTTGTTCATTACGAACAATTTCGGCATCCAATGTCGAAACGCGAAAGAAGGTTGAAATAGAAGGGATGCGCACATTTTTCGAGAGTGCCTCTTCGCTTTTCGACGGCCCTTGCGTGGACTGAATGCCTGCTTCCACGGCCAAGGTCATAAAGTTTTCATCGTCGGGCAGACTTAATGGTTCGGTAGAAAGGTAGGCTTCGCGACCGGCTTTGCCGAGTTTAACGGTGTAAGGGTAGGCGGTTGGTGTGGTGGTAATCGGTGCGCCAGATGGGCGCATCGCAAACTGTACGTGCTGACGCAAACTGTCGAGGTTGACGGCATGGGAAAAGGTTAGTGTCGCAACGGTTTGGTGGCGAGAAGGGGCCGTTGGATCTTGATAAAAACGCAAGCTGTCCATGGCGACCTGCATTGCGGCTGTTGTGATGCTCGGCGTTCGGCTGTCTAGGTTGATGCCATCGGCAAAAATATCAGTCGGTAACGCAATACGGTATTGCTGGCCTGCAGGCCAATCATCTTCGCTGGAAAATATAAGCGTGTTTTCATCTTGCCATGTCCAGGTGCCCGCGTGCGCAGGAGACAGTGAGATACCGCTTACGGTTTTGCCCAGCAACGAAAGTTTCGCAGCGTTGCGAGGGCCTTCGGCGGTGGGGTCGGGGTAGTGAGTCGTAAAGCGCAGCACAATAGGTTCGGGATAAACTTTATCGTCATCACCAATTGCGGAAGGCCCCGGTGCGGTCGCTTCAATTAAGGTGACAGCCGGTTGCGGCAACGAAAGGTAATAGTTGTAGCCGGCAAGATAGAGCAGTGGTGTTAGCAGTAACGCGACAGCAAGGCTCAACACAAGTCGTGGGTGCGCTTTGCGGTACCGTCGCATCGCCTGCACCCAATGTGGCGCTTGCCACTGAACATTGCCGAACACGGCAGAGAGTAATCGGGCGAATAAAGATTGAGGTGCAGGCATAACGAGGTTCCCTTGCCGATAACGGTTTACGCATTCTTGCTGTGGAGGCTGGTCGGCATTGCGCGTTAGCCCTAGCGTCTATATCGAGACCGCAGACGAGGGTCTGCGGTTCCGGTGCGCGCGATCTAATGCCTGCGGCGGTTAGTTTTGCTATGGCTTGCAGCGCTTCCTAAGAAAGCGGCAAGCCGGTTTACGGTATGCGTTAGCGTGCCGCTGCGTTGAGATCGGCGACGGCATACGGTAGCTCACGCCGTGACGCTTGCAGTGGTTTGCTGTCGCGATACAGATCGCCGCTATGATCAAGACGTAACACGACGAGCGCATGACAGGTGTTGCCGTTTGCTGCGCTAGAGACGACTTCGCCGATCGCTTTATCGTGTTGGTCACGCAGGGCGGTGCCTGGCTCTAGTCGCGGAGCGCTGTCAGCGGGCCAGCTCCAATGCTGCATGCGTTGTTTGAGTTTGCCCTTGAAATGCATCCGCGCGACGATTTCTTGGCCGAGGTAGCAACCCTTTTTGAAGTTGACGCCGTCGAGTACGTCGTAATTCAACACTTGCGGCAGCCACAGATCGCGGCTGGCCGCATGGATGTGGCCTTCGCCCGCGAGGATGTCACTTAAACGCCAATGTTGCGCGGCGCCGATATCCGATACCGGAGTTTGCTCAAGCATTTTTTGGGCGTGGCTATGATCAAGTAAGAGCAGATAGCGTTGGCTGTTTTCTAATCGGCAGACGCCAGTGTGCTCGGCAAACAGCGCTTCGCCGGGCTGGGCGGGTACGGGAATGTGGTAAGCATTGAGCTGCTCCTCTGCCTGCAAACGATGGCTTGGCGGGGAGGTAAACAGCAGGGCTACGCGACTCTCATCGAGGGTCAGCGTGGTCTTGCTGAATAACGCATACTTTTGCAGCGCGGCCAGACAGTCCTGTGCTAGTTCGCGGTTGACGATTAAATCAACTCCGCCATGGGCGGGCATGGCCCGCAAGCTAGTCATGCCGCGGCCTTTAAGGCTTAAATGCATGGCCAGTCGTGTGTGCCCAGCGACGACGACTTTCATGTCACAGGTGAGCTGGCCCTGTAGAAATTTCTCTGACTCATCGCCACGCACCTTAATAATGGCGAGGTGATCGCCAACGATAACGCGGGAAGGCTCGTCGCCGTGAAAACGTTCAACGACGCCTAGTTCTGCCTCGGACAGCGGTGAACTACGCTGCGCACCGAGTTGATCTAAATATGCTTGCCAGGGGTTGTGCATGCTTCACCTTGGGCCAGTCTGGCCGATTTGATTCGTGTATAGCGCTGAGAGCCTGCGGCGCCCTCTAATCTAACGGCCCTATATTCGTAGCGTAAATGATAGATAATAGAGCCTGTTGCTGTCAGTAGAGAGCACCGCAACGGTGTTTCTTCAGAATACTGCCACTGTAAGTAAAAGAGAGCCGAATGTCCGACGTAGATTTGAAAAAAGTGTACCGCTGGCAGTGCCGCCGAGGCCTGAAGGAAATCGAAATAGCGCTTAATGACTATCTAGATCGCTTCTTTGAAAGCGACTCGGAAGCCATGCGCATCCAGTTTGGCCGTCTGCTAAAAGAGCAAGATGCGGATATATTTGAGTGGTTTACCGGCCGCTCACTACCGCAGGATACAGACCTTGCCGAATTCATTCCGCACATGCTTGAGCGATGTCGTCGGCCCCATTGAGCTGCGCCCCAGCCGCTGGCCACTCTCTCTATATTTACTCGCCATATCGCTCGCCAGTGCCGCTATCGCCATCAGCGGCCTGACGCTTGCGTTCCAAGCCGTCGCCGTACTGGCCATGGTAGCGCTAGCGCGGCACGAATGGCGGCTTTGGCATCGTCGCCTACGCATATCGGCATTACGTTTTTCCCCAGCACTGATCGAAGTGTTTCTTAGCAATGGCGAACAGCTTGTTGTGGAGCCGCCGTATCGCTGCTTGGTGACATCGCGATTCATCGCATTGCAGGTTCCGTCAGCAAAGGGCAAGGCATACTTCCTCAGCAAGGCCCTAACAGGCAAGATGTGGTTACAGGTATTTGACGGACAAATAGAGAAAATGAATTTCTGTCGGCTGCGTCGAGTGCTGTATTTACAGCGGCAACGATGACACCAATCGCCTTCTCTGTATCGCTTAAGCGGTGAGCCACAGGGGAGGAGTATCCGATAGGCGTTCTTTCCGAAGTGTATAACGTAGGCTGAAGAACACAGGATGTTCTTCAGCGAGTTCCGCAGGAGCAGCAGCTTTTATGTTTATTATTCCTATTCAAGACCGCGTGGATTGGCGCAAACCGCCACTGTTGGCGTTGGCGTTAGTTCTGCTCAATAGCATCATTTATTTTTGGTCAGTGGGCTACGACGCCGAACGTTACGCCGTGTTAGAGCGCATTGACGACGCGCAACTGAGCCAATACGAATGGCCGATCTATTTAGATTGGCTTAGCGAACAAGATCCAGCCCTGTGGTTGGAGGTGCGTGGGGATGGCGAGCAAGAGCGGTTAGATGTGTTGCAGTCCGCCTGGTTTGATCGTGAGTTTGACCAGCAGGTACACGCCCATTGGCAGGAGGAAATACCGCCGCCGGAGTGGCAGGCGTTACGTAGCGAGATGGAGACCGCGCGGGATCAACTCAGTTGGATTCGGTGGGGCTTTACCCCTGCGTTGCCGACCGTTGCGGGCGCGATTGTCTCGATGTTTCTACACGGCGATCCATGGCATTTATTTGGCAACATGCTTTTCTTACTGCTGTTTGCCGTGCCATTGGAAAAACACTGGGGCGCAGGGCGGCTGCTAGGGCTGTACTTGCTGGCAGGTCTTTGCGGCGATGCCCTGCATTGGCTTGCCTCGATGAATAATTACACGCCATCAATCGGCGCATCCGGTGCCGTATCCGGGCTAATGGGGATTTACGTCGCGACGTATGGGGTGCGGCGAATCGAATTTTTCTACACCCTAGGATTTTGGTTCGACAGCTTTCGCGCACCCGCGTTGATGGTGTTTCCGGTATGGCTTTCCTATGAACTGCTCAACACGATGCTGTCCGATAACAATGTCAACTATCTCGCCCACGCCGGGGGCATGAGCGGCGGCCTGCTATTAACGCTAGCGCTAAACAAAATCTCATCGCGAACTGCGCCAGACCCCCTCGAACAGCAAGGTGTCGAGCCGGTACGCCAGACGGCCGCGGTGCCTGCGTATTTACAACGTCTGCATGAGTCATTGGCGTTCGATCAGGCGGCGAAAGAATGTCAGGTCTTGCTGCCAACGCAGCCAGATAACGAAGCACTTTGGCATTTTTACTTCAGCGCCGCAGATAAATGCGGCATACCCGCATTGGATAAAGCCATGCGCGACGCCTTGGCGTTACTGAATAAACCATCACCCGCCGATGTGTTAGTGGCGGCGCTGCTAGAAGATTACCTTTCTCGCGGCGGAGACCTAAGCCGCTTACCGCCCCCGTTTCAATTATTGGAAGCAGAAATGCACTACCGCCGACGGGATACGCAGAAAGCGCTTGAGCGGGTCATGCAATTAGAGAAAGTTTGGAGTCATGCTCGCTTGAATAAACTTCAAGAGCAGTTGATGCGGCGTTGATTTGGGATCACGGTTGCTTGTTAGCCTTTAAGCCTCGACTATGCGCGAATTACTATCACGCATAACCGCAGCTAAACTTAGCATTTTTCTGAATTCTGTTGCGTAGCTTTCGGGAACTCCAACAGCGGTACAAAATTCAGCTGGATCATAATTTAGAAGCTCGGCAGAATTTAGTAGAACTTGATAGTGAAACATGGCCATTTTTCTATTTTCATGTGCCGCTTCGAGTATTCTTTCTCTGATTTCTGCGATCATCGTTCAATCCTTTTACGTAACAATAAGTGGCGAGTCTTTAAAGAGTGCTAACAGTTTATCAAGTCGAGAAGCCACTATCGGGGATACCCATCAATTACCCCAAAAAACATATCGCAGCGGCGCTACCGGGTAGTTGTTATTCCGAGTTAAACCATTTATTTAGAACTAAACATGATGTTTATTTCGGTGCCATCAACTTCCGAACTTACCAAAACCTTAAGGTTATCAATGGTGGGGTATTGGCTCGGTGTATTTAAATGAAAGCTAGTGGCATGATTAACTTTACTTACCTTGGCCTCGTTGCCTAGCGCTTCCGTATAAAAATTTAGAACCTCTTCCTCCTTACGGCTTGTTACCACAGTCATCATGTTTATTAGACTGCTTTCAGCCTTTTCAATTAATCTGCTTTCTGGGAAAACTGGCACCCCATGAAATTCACTGGGGGCTTTAGAGCAGCCTAGTATATGCGTAACTAGGGCGATAATTATGAATATCTTTCTCATTTCGTATATTCCTTTATTTGGATGTAACGTCTAAATAGGCCGTGGTAACGGTTGGCTGCATTATCTTGCTAATTGCTTGCATGGTTGATCTGGAGCAGCGCCCCTTTGACAATTTTGAAGGGCATTTCTAAAAGCGAATTCTCTGGCAAATAGCTTGATCCCTCTGCATAGCTACCATCCATCAACCATATCGCTCCATTGTGAACATCATCGGGGACACCCATCAATTACCTCTGAAAAAAGCCATATCGCTAGCGGCGCTGTCCGTAATTACTTGCAATACGATGAATCCTGTAAGCTTTCTGCCGCCGAATTAATGGGTGTCCCTATTTATTCGTATGGTCGAAACAGAGCGGATCAATGTTCAATGTCCGGTGTCTTTAATTGTTAACTGCTAATACCGAAATTCCAGTACAACGTCAGCGCCGAAAATGGCAGCCACCTGTTCAAATAACTTATAAAGCTTCGTATCACGATCGAAATTTTTCAAAAAACCAGAATCCTCCATAAATTGTGCTACATTGCCATCACAATAAACTCCAACCCCCCTAATCTCATTCTGACCATCCTCTGAGTCACTGTTAACGAGACCAAAAGTAATGCCGCCAAAGACATCTATTACAGGTGGAATATCATTTTTCTTGCAAAAATCATCCATGTAATCCTTAAGCTGGCTAGTGACGACATTAATGCCTGGCAGCTTCCCTTCTTTCTCCAGCTCATTCAAATCATTTCTATAGTGACTAAGCCCAACCTCAAAGTTAATTTTTTCTATATTTAAGTTATCTATTGACTTGGCGAATCCGCCTAACGTGTCAAACTTATGCTCGAGATCGTCATAGCAATCATCTTCTTCATAATATTCACCATCATTTTCCCAAACTTTCACATCCATTTCTAAGTCGATATATTGATGATCGACAAGAAAGTTTATTAACTCCTTTGTTTTACGCACATCCATTTGATCTTTAGTAAGGGGCATCATTAGATAAAACTCAATAGCCATGCTTCTCGCCTATATTTATTTTAAGTTAACGCCGCCTTCACGCTCGCGTGTACGGCCTTGTTAAATTTTTGTGTCGTATAGATAACCGGAAATGGTTTCGGCATTTGAGGCATAACGCTCTATGGCTTTTCCGAGATAGTCCTCTTCCAGCTTTCCTGAGGGCAATGTTTCCGATAGATATTCCATTGCCTCCTTAAAGTCATCGTAAATTATTGAAACTCCGAACGCAGAGAAGGCTGAATCAAGCGCAGTGTGAAAACGTTTCGAGTCCATTGGATGCGTTGTATGCCAAGTCTCTACCCGCATCCATGGCTTTAGCTTTTCCGCTAGTTGCTCGATATTCATTGAGTCGCCATCGGGGACACCCATCAATTACCTCTAAAAAAAGCCATATCGCTAGCGGCGCTGTCCGTAATTACTTGCAACACGATGAATTTTGTAAGCTTTCTTTCACAGAATTAATGGATGCCCCTATTTATTGGAAAAGCTGTCCAAGGAGTGCAGCGACTGATATTGCTTGGCCTTGTTAGTAGAGATTAGACGCCACCTTAGCTAATTGAGTTATTACAAGGGACGCTAGAATCACCAAAAATGAGATGGCAATGAAATCAAATTTTTTATTTTCAAATGCTTGAATAACAATTTCCATTTCTTTGGTATTTTTGTTATCACAAAATATATCAAAGTCGCTACTGTCTCCGTACGGCTCTTCAACGTAAAAATTTTGTTGGTTTATAGTGAACTCACAGAATACATCTTCTCGAAACCAAGATAATAATTTTTTTGGCTTCCTGGTTATCTGTGAACCCGGAATATTTTCTACTGCCAGCATAACTCCAATGCGGCTACAAAGCGTATTGCTAATACTAAATCCATAGCAGTCTCCATTATCTAATCTATATCGATAAACTTTCATGTTGACCTACTAACAGCGTATTAAGTCGATGCCATCCGCCTATTTCCTATCCGCTTAATTCTGAACAGGCAAATGTCGGTGTCGACGAATAGTTATTTTTAATCAACACGTTATAGCGATATCGAGAACTTATCTCAACGGTTATATCCGGTCAGCATCCGCTTAACTCGGGATTTCCTTGCCTGATGTTATTTTGATGTTGCGCGTACTTAATTCATATGCTTTCAATGGCGTAGGCTCTTTCACCGCAGCATTGCGGGGTAACAGCAAAGTCGCTCCTTACCCTACCGACAAACTGCGATACAACTGCAACACCTCTGCACCGTCTTCTTCCTGCAATACCTGCGGAAATTTCTTGCCTAAGAAGTTTAGTATCTTGCCCGCATTTTCTGCACCGCCGGTGCTTTCCAGATAAACCCGTGCAAGTAAGACATAAGCGCTGCCGAGTTCGGCAAAGTTTGGGTGTTGGCTGTGTAGATTCACCAATAGCGGTTTTGCTTCGCGCCACTTTTGCCGTGCGCTGAGGCCGCGAGCTAATAAGGTACGAATATCAGGGGCGGTGGGGGTGTATTGCGGGTGATGCTGACGAATGTCTAGGTATGCCGTAATCGCCATGTCGGTTTTGTCGTTGGCGGTTAGTAAGCGTAAATAGTCTTCACTGAAACGAAGAAAGGATTCTTTTTTCGGGGTTAGTTTTAGCAGGAGAAATTGACGTTCATTGAGGGCGATATCGGCAGGTGATTCATTTAGTGCACGTGACACTGCTTTGCGGGCTTCGTCGATGCGACCAAGTTGGGCATAGATGTGGCTCACGCCTAAGGCTTCGCGGCGGCTGTATTCGGCTGGGGGGAGGTCTTTGCCGCGGGGTAAGGTACTTTGAATGTTGAGTTTTTCTGCGTGCTCGTAAAGTAAGTAGCCCATCATGGCGAACCCCACTACGCCGCAATAAAACGTTGAGAAACCCGCCGCGAATGAAATGATTCCGGCTGCGACTTGATGCTCGACATTAAGCGATGCAATAAGATCTGGGGCGGAGGTGACGGCGCCCCATGCCAGCCACAAAACGATATAGGGCCAGCCAATGGTCCACATGAGTCGTATCCATGCGGCGGGGTTGAGTGCGGAGCCGACGGATTGTGTCAGCGCCAAGATCATGGTGCTGGCGGGAACCGCAAGAAAGCCGAGAAAGGCGAGACTGTAGCCGAGCATTGGGCTCACTTGCACCAGCAGCAAGGGCACCACGATCATCATAAAGAGAATGAATAGCTGTTTATAAAACAAGCTGATGTCGCCGTGAATGGCATCGGAGAGAGAAGGGTGTTGCCAGTTGCCTTCAGACAGGCGGGTGATCACCATCAGGCCGTAACGCACTAACACGATCTGAAAAATAAGGTAGAACAAAAAGAACATGTCACTGAAGATGCCGGCCAGCGCTGCAGCGATCAAGAGTGTCGGTGATGCGGCATAGCGAAAGAACTGGCCCGGCATACGCCAGAAAGGTTCTTTTGTTTTGCCGTCGCCGAGGTGATCGAGAGACGTGGTGCACACGGGGCAACGGGGTTGGCCGCGTTTAAAGTTCGCTTCGCCGCCGGGAATACACACGTCGCACAAATCTTGATTGCACTTCGTGCAGCGCCACATAGCGCTGTTCCTTGCGTGGTACTGACATGTCATCCCTGGTCCCTCGCTCATTCAATATTGCATCCGTGCGTTATAAAAGTGCCATCGACCACCATAACGGCTTATCGGTGAAGTCTTCCTAGTCGTCGATCTCACCCGGAACCAAAATAGTGTCGGTTGGATTGTCTGCTAGCTCGGGGTAATCAATAACGTGGTGCAGCCCGCGAGATTCTTTACGCGCTTTGGCCGAGCGAATAATAAGCTCGGAGATGACCACTAGGTTGCGCAGCTCGAGTAAATCTTTGCTGATCTTGTAGTTAGAATAATATTCTGCAATTTCTTTCTTCAGCATGTCGGCGCGGTGCCAGGCGCGTTCTAGGCGCTTAACAGTGCGAACGATGCCAACGTAGTCCCACATAAAGCGTCGTAGTTCGTCCCAGTTATGGGCAATGACCACGTCTTCTTCTGCTTCGGTGACTTGAGACTCATCCCATTCCTGTGCTTTGTCAGGCATCGCGACGCTGTGCATCAGCGAGGTCATGTGTTGGCTCGCGGCTTCGCCGAAGACGAAGCATTCCAATAATGAATTGCTGGCCATACGATTGGCGCCGTGCAGTCCGGTACTGGCGGTTTCGCCAATGGCGTAAAGGCCGGGCACATCGGTCTGACCATTTAAGTCGGTGATGACGCCGCCACAGGTGTAGTGAGCGGCGGGGACAATTGGCATTGGATCGCGGGTGATATCGATGCCGAGTTGCAGGCACTTGGCGTACACGGTGGGGAAGTGATGAATAATAAAATCGGCGGGGCGGTGACTGATGTCGAGGTATAGGCAGTCGGCGCCGAGACGTTTCATTTCATAATCGATGGCGCGGGCGACCACATCGCGTGGTGCTAATTCGGCACGTTCGTCAAAGCGATGCATAAAGCGTTCGCCATTGGGCAACAGTAGGCGTCCGCCTTCGCCACGAATAGCTTCAGTCACCAACGACGCTTTGGCCTTGGGGTGATACAGGCAAGTTGGATGGAATTGCATAAACTCCATATTGGCTACGCGGCAGCCGGCGCGCCACGCAATAGCAATGCCATCGCCAGTGGCGACGTCTGGGTTGGTGGTATAAAGATAGGCTTTGCTCGCGCCGCCTGCGGCAAGCACAACAAACTTTGCTAAGAAGACATCGGTGGTGTCGGTTTCGATATTGTGCACATAGGCGCCAATGCAGCGGCCTTGTTGTGAATTGTCAGCAGCCTTTTGGTTGTCGGCGTCTTCGCGAATCAGGTCAACGGCGATCCGGTCTTCGTAAAGGGCCACGTTTTTGCGTTTGTGGACGTTTTCGATCAGCGCGCTAGAGATGGCAATGCCGGTGGCGTCGGCGGCGTGAATAATGCGGCGATGGCTATGGCCGCCTTCGCGAGTGAGGTGATAGCCAAATTCCCCGCCGTCGCCTTCATCAAGTTTGGTGAAGTCGACGCCGAGATCAATCAACCAACGAATGGCGTCGGGGCCATTTTCAACGGTTTTGCGCACGGCGTCGTCGTGGCAAAGGCCGGCGCCGGCAATATGCGTGTCTTTGACGTGGGATTCGAGAGAGTCCGTTTTATCGAGCACGGCAGCGACGCCACCTTGGGCGTACCAAGTGCTGGCGTGATTCAGCTTGCCCTTTGATAGGACCGCGACGTCAGTATCGACCGGCAGCTTTAGGGCAACGGTTAGCCCGGCTGCGCCGCTACCGATAATCAACACATCATGACGAAAGATTGCCATTAGAGAGTGGTCTCTGGGTAATAAGGGTGGCTTGAAACGCTCATCTTTTGAGCAGGCAGCCAGAATTGAGTGGCCAGTTTAGCAATAACGGCGGCCAGTTTAGCAATAGCGAAGCGCGGGGGAATCTTCTTTTATTCACTCAATGAGCAGAATGTCGGTATCCGCACGCTGGAGTTTGCTACAATTTTGCATTCGCGGGGAACTCCATAGGGGTTTACTCGTCTCAGATGAGAGCACGTTAAGGGACTGGGGGATTGGTGACAGACGAAGAACTGGTCAAGAAGGCCCGTAAGGGCGACCAGCGGGCGTTCGATTTGCTCGTGCGGAAATATCAGCACCGAATTTATGCTCTGATCAGCCGTTATATTCGCGATCAGGACGAGGTGCAGGATGTTGCCCAAGAAGCCTTTATTAAGGCCTGGCGCGCGCTGCCGCGGTTTCGTGGTGAAAGCGCATTTTATACGTGGTTGTATCGCATTGCGGTGAATACCGCGAAGAATTATTTGGTGTCGTTGCGTCGTCGTCCGCCTGGATCGGATATCGATGTGGAAGATGCGGAGCAGTTTATCGGCTCGGATGGTTTACGAGATATCGGAACCCCAGAGTCGAAGTTGATGTCAGACGAGTTAGAGGCAGTGATTCATAAAGCGATTGCTGCGCTGCCTCAAGAATTGAAAACGGCAGTGACATTACGTGAGTTTGAAGGTCTGAGTTATGAAGACATCGCTGCCGTGATGGAATGTCCAGTTGGAACGGTGCGTTCGCGCATTTTTCGAGCGCGCGAATCGATTGAGCAGGCGATGCGACCGCTACTGGATGACGCTGGTTAAACAAGGCCGAGTGTAAATCGGTGCTGAGAATTTGACGTCGTAGTTCGGTGGCGTTGCTGGTAACGGCAAGCGTTGTGCGAACAGAAGTCGATAAACGTTGTTGATACATTGATAAACCTACGATGGGTGACACCATGAGCCAGGAAACCACGAAGTTGGATGAATCGAGTCTTGATAAGAGCCTAGAAACGCTGTCCGCGCTGCTGGATGGCGAGGTTACTGAGCTTGAAGCGCGACGTACGCTGCGCGACATGACCGATGAAGACGGCGCTCGTTTGTCCCGCTGGCAACTTGCCAGTGATCTGATGCGCGGGCATGAGGCGGCGGCTGTGCCGAAGGACTTCAATGCAAACTTGATGGCTGCGCTAGAAAACGAGCGATCGGGCAAGCCCGCGTGGATGCATCCCATTGCCAGTTTGGCGGTGGCGGCATCGGTGGCGGTGGCCACGGTGATTGGCTGGCAGTACTGGGAGTATTCCAGCGCTCTGGAACAGCCGGCGATGGTGAGCAACGATTCCCGTTTGCCACGCTTGCTTGGTGGCGATACGGAACTGGTGTCGCAATCGTTGCGGCCCCAAGCGTTGCCAGCTGCTGTGCAAGCAGAGCAGGCACGTAGAGATGCCATGATGGCGCAACACAGTGAGTTTGTTGCTCGTCATAGCGGTCAGGGTGTAATGGCTTCCGCGCGATTTGTGAGCCAAGAAGCGGACAAGCTTGAAGTAAGTCAGGCAGACGCGACACAAGCAGAAGCGAGCACGAGCGAGAAAGAGATTAAAGGCGAGCAGTAAATGGTCAAGCGGCTCAAGTGGTTAGGACGTCCGGCATGGCGAAATCCAATGATCGCGACACGGGCGGTGAGAAGTGGCGTTTTCCTTTGCGCTATTTTGGCGGCTTCGCTTGGCACTGCGGCTGAGCCGAAAGACGCCGCACTTGTACCAGAGTCGCAGCAACTTTTACAAGAGATGACACAAGCCCACCACGACCGCAATTTTAGCGGTCGTCTTGTTTATATGCGTGGCAAAGACGTTAGCACGTTGGAATATTTACGCGGCCGCATTGATGGCCGTGAGTATGAGCGCTTAACCCATCTTGACGGTCAGTCGGCAGAGCTAATTCGTCGCGGCGAGCAAGTGGTGTGTGTTCATGCGGATAAAACGATTACCCGTCTCGCGGGTCGTTCGGGTATCGCGCCCCTTGGGCTGCAATCGCAACTTTCTCTGGTTATTCCCTCTCAGTACCGAGCCACCGTATTAGGTTCCGCCCGCGTGGCAGGCCGTATGTCTTGGCAGCTTGAATTAGCGCCGGTTGATCAATATCGCTTTGGCTATCGTTTATGGGTGGATGATGAAAGCCGCTTATTGTTGCGTTCGGAGTTAGTTGGCGCTAACGGTGAGGCGTTAGAGAGGCTTGAATTTATTACCTTGAATTTATCCCCGTCATTGACCCTTGGGCAATTCGATATCCCCGCGGCGGCAGCGGCGAAAACCATTGAAACGGTCCACCTAAATGATCATCCGCAAGGGCGCATTCAAGTCATCGCAGACTGGTTGCCCGAGGGGTTTGCGGCGACCGAGCAAGACATACGTATTGTTCAAGGTGATTCATCGCCGGTAAATTCTCGTGTATTCAGTGATGGCCTGTCGGCCTTCACCGTTTTTCTGGAGCGCCCGCCAGTGGGCGCAGAGGCCGGTCTGTTATCTCGCATTGGCCCGACGTTGGTGATTAGTCAAACTTATACCGTTGATGGCAGCCTGTGGCTGGTCACGTTAGTGGGCGAGGTGCCAGACGAAACGGCGCTAGAGGTGCTCGATAAGCTGTCTTTTGAGCAAGAGCACGTTAAGAGGAAGCTGCCGTGATTGAAGAAACAGGACGCGTTGTGGCGGTTGAAGACGATGCCGTTTGGGTTGAAACAGTGCGTGTGACTGCGTGCCAGAGTTGTGCGGCGAGCAAGGGTTGCGGGCATGCAGTTATTGATAAAAATAAGGCCGGTAGCCGCGCGCGCGTACGCGCGATTAATACGTTGCCGTTGAGTGTTGATCAATCCGTGGTGTTGGGGTTGCCGGAAGGTGCTTTGATAAAAGGTGCAGCAATGGTGTACCTGATGCCGTTGGTTTTATTGTTCATTGGCGCGCTACTGGGCGACATGGTCGGACCGAATGGCTCCGCAGCAGGCGGTGTGATTGGATTGGTTTTCGGTTTTTTGCTAAATCGCTGGTACAGTCAACAACACAAGCAAGATCCAACATTGCAGCCACGTGTACTGCGGGTGCTTTAAAGGTTTAGTTCTGTAGTTCTCGATATAAAAAAGTTTCTTGGGGGAAATTTATGCGTTACGCGTTCATCTTATTCGTGTGTCTTCTGAGTGCCTGCCGGCCCGCCGAGAGCAGCGGGGTGCTGCCTGACTTTACCGGTTTGGTGGAGGAAAACGCTCCGGCGGTTGTCAATATTAGTACCAGCATCGATCCGGACAAGGCGCAGCAAAATATGCAGCAGCAGGTCCCCGATTTCTTGAAGCGTTTTTTTGATGGTATGCAAGAAGGACAGGTGCCGGATATGGCGCCTCAGCCTGCTGAATCAAGCGGTTCCGGTTTTATTATCGGCGCCGACGGCTACATCTTAACGAATCGTCATGTGATAGCTGACGCCGACCATATTATTGTGCGCTTGTCTGATCGACGTGAGCTTGAAGCAGAGTTGGTGGGTCAAGACGAGCGCAGTGATATTGCCTTGTTGAAGGTCGACGCATCCGGCTTGCCAACATTGAAGGTAGGATCTTCAGAGAAACTCAAAGTAGGTGAGTGGGTGTTAGCCATTGGCGCACCGTTTGGTTTTGATAGCTCGGTAACCGCGGGCATTGTCAGTGCCAAAGGGCGCAGCTTGCCTAGTGAAAACTACGTGCCGTTTATTCAGACCGATGTGGCGATTAATCCTGGCAACAGCGGTGGCCCGCTGTTTAATCTCGATGGCGAAGTGGTCGGCATCAACAGTCAAATTATTAGTCGTAACGGCGGCTATATGGGGCTGTCTTTTGCCATTCCGATCGATATTGCGATGGACGTTGTGGCGCAGCTGAAAGATAAGGGGCGGGTCAGCCGTGGTTGGCTCGGCGTCGTGATACAGCCGGTGGACCGCGATTTGGCGGCGTCATTTGGTCTTGATAAGCCAACCGGGGCGTTGGTGAGTCGCGTCTTGGCAGGCTCTCCTGCTGAAGCGGCGGGGGTTCAGGCGGGCGACGTTATTTTGAGTTTTAATGGTGAAGAAATTGAAGAGTCGTCTGAACTACCGCAAGTGGTTGGGCTGTTACCGTCTGGTACGAAGGCCGAAGCGAAAGTGATGCACGACGGTGACCTTATTACTCTGACCATTGAGATTGGTGATTTACCTGATGACGCTGAGGCGCGCTTCGGCGGCGCGGCGTCTCCTGAGCGCGCTGATGCAGGTGTCTTGGGCGTGATTGTGGCACCGCTGACGGTGCAAGATCGCCAGCAGCGTGGCGTGGATGGCGGCGTTTTGGTGAAAAAAGTCGCTGATGGTCCAGCTCAAGAGGCCGGTATTCGTGCCGGCGACGTTATTTTGTCCCTTAATAATCGCCCAACGGATACACCGGAGGCGTTTACAGAACAGCTCAACGCGTTACCAGAGGCCGGTACCGTGGCGGTTTTAGTGTTCCGAGACGGTGATTCGCGCTTTGTGGCGGTCAAATTAGGGAACCTCTGAATAATCATCTCTGCTTGTTTTGCAGGCTGCAGATGCCATTGGGGCCTGCAGCCTGCTAGAATCGGCGCCCACCCAATATAAGCAGTGTGTTTAGTGACCGATATAAGCCATATCCGTAATTTCTCCATCATCGCCCATATTGACCACGGTAAGTCGACACTGGCGGACCGTTTTATTCAGCTATGTGGCGGCCTCAGCGACCGTGAAATGAATACTCAGGTACTCGACTCGATGGATATCGAGCGTGAGCGTGGGATCACGATCAAAGCGCAGAGCGTTACGCTGTATTACACCGCGCGTAACGGTGAAACCTATCAGCTTAACTTTATCGACACGCCCGGCCACGTGGACTTTTCTTATGAAGTTTCACGCTCCTTGTCTGCCTGTGAAGGCGCCTTGTTGGTTGTTGATGCCGCGCAGGGCGTTGAGGCGCAGTCGGTTGCCAACTGCTATACCGCGATCGAGCAAGACCTCGAGGTGCTAGCGGTACTGAATAAAATTGATCTTCCACAGGCTGAGCCTGAGCGGGTGATTGAAGAAATTGAAGAAATTATCGGCCTCAATGCGAAAGACGCCTGTCTGGTTAGCGCCAAAACCGGCATCGGTATTGAAGATGTGCTTGAGCAGCTGGTTGAGCGCATTCCGCCTCCCGTAGGCGATAGAGAGGGTAAGACGCAAGCGCTGATTATTGACTCTTGGTTTGATAATTATCTCGGCGTTGTGTCGTTAGTTCGCGTTAAGCACGGCCGATTGAAAAAGGGTGACAAGATTCTGGTTAAGTCCTCCGGGCAGACCCATGTTGTCGACGGCGTTGGTGTCTTTTCGCCTAAGCGCACTGTGCGACCAGTATTGGAAGCCGGTGAAGTGGGCTGGGTGACGGCGAGCATTAAGGATATTCATGGGGCTCCGGTTGGCGACACACTAACGCTGGCAAAAACCCCTGAAGTTGAATCGTTACCGGGCTTTAAAAAGGCACAGCCGCAGGTCTATGCGGGTATGTTCCCAGTTAGCGCCGAGGATTATGAAGATTTTCGTGATGCGTTGGGCAAGCTAACACTTAACGATGCATCGCTGTTTTATGAGCCTGAAACATCAGACGCACTTGGTTTTGGTTTTCGTGTGGGCTACCTCGGTATGCTGCACATGGAAATCATTCAAGAACGTTTAGAGCGTGAATACGACCTTGATCTGATTACGACTGCGCCGACCGTCGTTTACGAAATGCTGATGAACGATGGTTCTTTGATATACGTGGACAATCCATCGAAGTTGCCCGAAGCAACAAAAGTTGATCAGTTCCGTGAGCCAATCGCGCGAGTCAATATTCTTGTGCCGCAGGACTATGTTGGCTCGGTGATGACGTTGTGCGCGGAGCGCCGAGGCGAGCAGAAGAACATGCAGTACGTCGGTAAGCAGGTCGCGTTGACGTATGACGTGCCGTTGGCCGAGGTCGTACTCGATTTCTTCGATCGTCTAAAGTCAGTGAGCCGGGGATATGCCTCGCTTGATTATGCTTTCGATCGGTTTCAAGAGGCGAAGCTTGGTCGCGTAGATGTGTTGATTAATGGCGAGCCCGTCGACGCCTTGGCGATTATTTGCCATAACGATCAAGCATTACGTCGTGGCAGGATTTTGACTGAAAAAATGAAAGAGTTAGTGCCGCGTCAGATGTTTGATGTGGCTATTCAGGCTGCTATTGGCAGCAAGATTATTGCTCGGCAAACGGTTAAGGCACTACGTAAAAACGTTATCGCGAAGTGTTATGGCGGTGACGTTAGTCGTAAGAAGAAGCTTCTGCAAAAACAAAAAGCAGGCAAAAAGCGGATGAAGCAAGTGGGCAATGTTGAGATTCCGCAGTCCGCGTTCCTTGCAGTACTGAGAGTGGATGGAGATTAATGGATATTGATATTGGCTTCTGGCTAACAATACTGGTCGCAATTACTGGGACGACCTGGTTAATTGAAAAGTGGATTTTAAAGACAAAGAAAGATGCCCCTCAGCACGTAATGGACGGTTTGGAATTTTCAAATTCGTTGCTGCCGGTGTTTTTTGTCGTCTTAGTTGTGCGTTCGTTTTTGTTTGAACCATTTACTATTCCGTCAGGTTCAATGATTCCGACATTGCAGGTGCATGACTTTGTTTTGGTGAACAAGTTTAGCTACGGTTTGCGTTTGCCTGCCAGCCACACCTTGATTGTTGAAACGGGCAAGCCGCAGCGTGGCGACGTAATGGTGTTCCGTTATCCAGAAGACCCTTCAAAGAATTATATTAAGCGCGTGATCGGTGTGCCTGGAGATAAAATAGAGATTCGTGGGCTGGATCTTTATATCAATGATGCATTGGTTGACAGTGTTCAAACGGGAGAGAGCGTACAGGTTGAGGCGTGTGTGTTCAGTAGCCGCTATCGGGCCATGCTGCCGGTGAAAACTTGGAGCTTTACCGAGACGATTGATGGTAAGCCGCATTTGATGCAGCGTCGCACCTGTTCTCGTGAGGACCAGACGCCGCATATGGCACTTGCTAACCAAGCGTTAGAAGTTCCAGAGGATAGCTATTTTGTCATGGGCGACAATCGTGATAATAGTCAAGATAGCCGGTTCTGGGGTTTTGTGCCGAAAGCGAATATTGTAGGAAAGGCGTCGATTATTTGGATGCATTGGGAAGGCTTTACGTCATTGCCAAGCTTTTCCCGTAATGGGGCGATTGATAAGTTGGAGAGTAAACAATGAGAAGAATGAACTCTGCTAAGTCTATGCGTGGTCTGTCTGCAAGCGGTTGGATCGTATGCATTATTGTGGTGGTCGTTTTTGCTACAGCAGCCGTTAAGATTATTCCGTCAATGCTTGATTATAATACGGTCAAAACGTTGCTGAAGAATGTGCTGGCGGACAATAAAGTCGGACTTAAATCGAAGGACGAAATTGCGGCTGATATTGGTCGCCGGTTTTCGATCAACAACATTGACGTGATTAAAGCTAGTAATTTGTTGATCGAAAACAATGACGGCGTGCTGACTATTATTGTTGATTACGAGGTGCGTGAGAATTTTTTTGCGAATGTCGACTTTGTGATGACGTACAAGCATGAGTTTAAGAAGAATATCCGCTAGTGCAGCCTGATACTGCTCGCTTGTGTAGGGCGCTGTCTTACACCTTCTTGGATCAGGGTTTGCTCGAGCAGGCCCTGACCCACCGTAGTGCCAATCGTAAGTACAACAATGAGCGCCTTGAGTTTCTCGGCGATGCTCAGCTTGGTCAGGTTATTTCCCGCTATTTATTTGTCACCTTTGATAGTGCCAGTGAGGGCCAGCTGACGCGTATGCGTGCGTCATTAGTCAAAGGGCAGACATTGGCCGCGGTTGCGCTGGAAATCAACCTCGGTGACTACCTCTTGTTGGGCGGTGGGGAGCTGAAGAGTGGTGGTTTTAGGCGCGAGTCCATCTTGGCGGATGCATTTGAGGCGGTTTTAGGCGCAATATTAATCGATGGTGGTGAGCAAGCGTGTGCGGATGTGATTCTGTCATGTTTCGCTAGCCGTTTAGCGACGATTACGCCGGTCTCGGTGAAGAAGGATGCTAAGACTCAGCTGCAAGAGTTACTTCAGGGGCGGCAGAGACCTTTGCCGCTTTATGAGGTGGTTAGTATCGCAGGACTGGCCCCTAAGCAGAGTTTTGAGTTGCGTTGCACGCTAACAGATACTGAGCAGTCTTTTGTGGCGGGCGGAACGAGCCGTCGTAAAGCGGAGCAGGCTGCCGCGTCGCTGGCGTTGAAGATGCTTGACGATGACACTACCGTCGCGCCTGCAACGCAGCCACAAACGAAGGATGATCGGAATGAGTGACGATACGCGGGATTCTGATAAAGAGGCAGGCGTGGAAGTGAATGACATGAAGGGCGCAGAATCAGAACAGATGAGTTCACCATATTCGGGCGAACAACACTGCGGTTTAGTGGCCATCGTTGGCCGTCCGAATGTCGGCAAGTCGACGCTGATGAATCATTTGCTCGGCCAGAAAGTGAGCATCACCTCGCGCAAACCACAAACCACTCGTCATCGTATCCACGGTATTTTGACAGAGGGCGATTATCAGGTTGTGTTTGCGGACACTCCGGGTATTCACCGTGACGGTGGACGTGCGTTGAACAGCTATATGAATCAGGCAGCGGTGTCTTCGTTGTCTGGTGTCGATATTGTCTGTTTTATGGTGGATGGTTTGAAGTGGACGGAAGCCGATGAATACGTTTTATCGCTGCTGCCGAAAGACGAAACACCTGTGCTTTTACTGATTAATAAAGTCGACACCTTGGAAGACAAGACGCAGCTCTTGCCGCATATCGAACGCCTGAATGCGATGCGTCGCTTTGACGCGGTTGTGCCGTTAGCAGCATTACGCGAAGACGGATTCGATGCGTTGCAAAAGGAGTTACGCGCACATCTGCCGAAAGGAAAATTCTGGTTTGATGAAGACCAGATTACCGATCGCAGTCTACGCTTTATGGTGGCTGAAATTATTCGTGAAAAAGTGGTGCGCCAGATGGGGCAAGAAGTGCCGCATCAGGTCGCCGTTGAAATTGAGATGTGGCAGGATTCAGAGCGATTAACGGATATCTCTGCGAGTATATTGGTCGAGCGCGCCGGGCAAAAAAGCATGGTGATCGGTGATAAGGGTGAGCGTATCAAGAAAATTGGTACACAAGCCCGTGAAGACATTGAGCGACTTATCGATCGAAAAGTGATGCTTAATCTATGGGTTAAAGTGAAAACAGGCTGGTCTGATAACGACCGTGCGCTGCGCTCGCTGGGTTATGGCGACCTCTGAAACCTTTTACGCCGGTTGGATATTGCACCGACGGGCGTATCGCAACAGCAGCCTGATTGTAGACTGCTATACCGAGCAGCATGGTCGCGTAGGAATGGTGGCGCGTGGTGGTCGCAAAGACCCGCTGCTGCAGCCGTTTAGACCCCTACAGTTTTTGTTTAAAGGCCATGGCGAGCTAAAAACACTGATGCGCTGCGAGCCAGCGGGCCCAGCAATCGGCATTGTTGGCGAAGGTTTGTATTGCGGTTTGTATTTGAACGAACTGCTTACGCGTCTGTTGCATCGCGACGATCCTAGTAACTCCCTTCTTGCTCTTTACGCAGAGACTCTCGCAGGCTTGGCGCAGGAGCCAGAGGGTCGCGAAGTGTTGTTGCGTAATTTCGAGTTTCGTTTATTGGATACGCTCGGGTATGGTTTTAGCTTGCAGCATGACGTAGAGGCAGAGCCGATTAGCGCCTCGGCGTTGTATCGCTTAGAGCCAGATCAAGGCTTGGTGATGGATGCCCGTGGCGAGTTCAGCGGTGAAGATTTGTTGGCGCTGGCTGTGGGAGATTGGCGGTTACCGGTTCGACGCACGGCGAGAAATTTAATGCGTCGAGCCCTCGCGCCGCATCTTGGCGAAAAACCTTTAGCAAGCCGTGAATTGTTTCGCGGCATGAAAACAACGAACCGTGAGAAGCAAACATGAGCCGCGTGTTATTGGGAGTGAACATTGATCATGTCGCGACGCTGCGCCAGGCTAGGGGGACACGTTATCCCGAGCCGGTGCAGGCCGCATTGATTGCCGAGCAAGCTGGTGCTGATGGTATTACTGTTCATTTGCGTGAAGATCGTCGTCATATTAATGATCGTGATGTTGAGTTGCTCATGGCAACGGCTCAGACACGCATTAATTTAGAGATGGCGGCCACCGATGAAATGGTCGACATTGCTTGCCGACTCAAGCCAGCGCATTGCTGTTTGGTACCTGAAAAGCGTGAAGAGCTGACCACTGAGGGCGGCTTAGACGTAATCGCAAATGAAGACGCGATCACGCGCGCGTGCGATCGCCTTAACGCGGCGGGTATTCAGGTGTCACTCTTTATCGATGCAGACGCCCGACAAATTGACGCGTCACGAAAAGCAGGAGCCGGTGCGATTGAAATTCATACCGGCCATTATGCAGAGGCGCTGAGTGCTGTGCAGTTGGAGAAAGAGCTGCTGAAGGTGAGTCGAGCGGTCGAGCATGGTCGCGGCGCAGGTTTGATTGTGAACGCGGGTCACGGTTTGCATTATCACAATACTCACGCGATTGCGGCGATTAGCGGAATCCATGAACTGAATATCGGTCATGCCATTATTGCGCGGGCAGTATTGTCTGGTTTGGATGAAGCGGTGCGTAGCATGCGTCAGCTTATTGATCAGGCAAGTAGCGGAAAATGATTGTTGGTATTGGTACCGACATTGTTGAAGTTGCACGAATTGAAGCGTTAGTGGCGCGGCGTGGTAATTCGCTAGCAGAGCGTATTTTGACGCAAGGAGAAATGGCGGAGTTATCCGTGCAGCAATTTCCGGCTCGCTATATTGCCAAGCGGTTCGCAGCCAAAGAAGCGGCGCTGAAAGCACTTGGCACTGGCTTGAGAAATGGGATTCGTTGGGCCGACTTGGAAGTAACGCATGACGAACTTGGCAAGCCGTTGCTTAAGCTCGGCGGTGCGGCTGCAGAGCGTTTAGCTACTCTGCAGGGGTCGTTTTCTCATTTTTCACAAAGTGGGGCCGCACAAGAAAGGCCTTCGGAAATTGCGACACATATTACCCTGTCTGATGAGCAGCACTATGTTGTCGCGTTTGTAATTATCGAAAGGTCGTAAGCTTTAAGTGTTTCAATCTCGTCGACCAGCGCGCGTGCCGCAACGCTAATGTCAGACGGCGATTCATTTTTCTTCAATGAAAGTTCCAAGTGTCGAGCGGCGCTTTCCAATCGCGGTGTTCCACAGTAACGCGTGGCGCCATGCAGCTTGTGCACTCGTTCTAACAACGCCTGAAAGTTTCCTTCACTCATCATAATGGTGATTTGGTCAACGTCCTCGTCTAAGCCATCGATCAACATTTTGTGCATGTCACAAACCAAATCAGCTTTGTTTGCGCAACGGCTTAATGCAAGTTGGTGGTCGAATACGCTTAGCTCAGTGGCAGGCAGTTCGGTGGCAGGGCTGGTGCGTGGTGGAACACTGTCTTCGTGCCCGAGCGCCCACTTTTCTAACACATGACGAAGATGCTTTTCGTCTACTGGCTTAGTGAGATAGTCGTCCATGCCACCATTAAGCAGTTGTGTGCGCTCGCTCGAGAGAGCGTGCGCAGTGAGCGCAACAATAGGAGTGCGACGACCATCGCCTTCAAGCGCACGAATATGGCGCGTTGTCTCAAGTCCGCCCATGCCTGGCATTTGAATATCCATAAAAATGACATCGAAGTGCTGCGTTGGGTAAGCTTCAAGCGCTTTCTCGCCGGACGAACAGGTGACGACTTCTGTGCCGAGCTCTTCGAGAAAAACTTGTGCGAGTCGAAGATTACCGAGATGATCATCGACGACCATGACGCGTAGGGGCTCCTCCCGATAAATTTTGTTTTCTGGTTCATGATGATGCGCTTTGCTATTGCCGCTTAGCTCAAGCAGTGCATCGTACAGTCGCAAACGGGTAGCGGGCTTACCCAGTACGCGACATTGGCTGTGTAATGATTTGAGCTTGCTGGCAAAGCCTTCAGGATTGTTGCTGAGAATGACAAGACGGCGCTGTTTATCAACGCATAATGCGCGAATGTGTTCTATCGCTTGATCGTCGAGGCTGCCATCGGCAGGCAAGCCAATGACCATCATTCGGGTACTTTGCAGTTTCTGATCTTCGTCGCTGGATGTGGGGAATACGGCATGCTCGGAGACATTCATGCGCCAACTGCGGAGCATATGATAGAGGCCGAGGCGGGTATGTTCGTCGGAGTCGAGTAGTGCAATAGAGACACCGCGAAATGCGCGGAATGTTTCGCTTAGGGTGCCGTGATCATCGATGCGGGCGCGCAACGTGAACCAGAACGTTGAACCTTCGCCCCAGTTACTATCGACACCAATTTCGCCGCCCATTTCTTCGACCAGCCGCTTTGAAATGGCGAGTCCAAGACCCGTGCCGCCAACCCGCCGAGTGGCACTTTGATCTACTTGTGTGAAAGCGTTGAATAGATCCTTTTGCATGTCATCCGTCAGGCCGCTACCGGTATCGGTCACGGTGACTTTAATTGCGGCGAGGGTGTCTTTTTGTTCTTCGAGCATGACGCGCACGACGACGGAGCCTTTGTCGGTAAACTTCAGCGCGTTGTTGACCAGATTGGTGAGTACCTGACGTAGGCGTAATGGGTCACCGATGATTTGTTCTGGCACGTCTGAATAGGCAATCGCAGCTTGCTCAAGTTTCTTTTCTTGGGCGAGAGGGGCAAGCATAGTTTGCACATCTTCAATAATATCGCTGAGGTTAAGTGGCACCTCATCAAGGCTAAGTTTACCTGCTTCGATTTTTGAAAAGTCGAGAATGTCGTTAATGATAGACAGCAGTGACTCGGACGATTTACGAATTGTGCTGAGGTAATCGCGCTGCCGGGCGGTCAGGTCGGAACGCAATAACAATCGCGTAAAGCCGATAATGCCGTTGAGTGGGGTGCGAATCTCATGACTCATGTTGGCCAGAAATTCTGATTTTACTTGGCTGGCTTTGAGGGCTTCCTTTCGCGCCATGTCGAGTTCAATGTTCTGAATCTCAATGGTTTCGAGTGTTTCGCGCAGGTCTTCAGTTGCCTGATCAACGTTTTGTTGCAATTCAGATTGCGCATCTTGTAGTGCTGTGGCCATGTCGTTGATAGCGTCGCGCAACACGGCGAGTTCGCCCGGCGCGTTGACACTGATGCGTGTGTCGAGACGGCCTTCGCGAATACGGGTAATACCGCTGGCTAGTGCTGCCAGCGGCGTCGTGACCGTGCGGCTAAAACGCATGGCAAGCAGAATGGCGATTAGGACAATGGACAGCACCCCAGTAATAAGGAGCAGTGCTGTTCTCAGAATGCGTAGTTGCTGTTCGGCGGTGGAAAACTCGACTTCGAGCATATTGCCTTCGCCGATATCTTGTTGCCAGCGCCAGCTACTCCCAGTAAAGCGGGCGGATATATGTTCATCTGGTTGATTCTTGCTGGGCAGCAACATGCGTGGGCCAACATGAACTGATTCATGGGTGTGTCGGTGTGTCAGTGTTGCGGCGCGGACGTCGTCTTCTTCGAGTAATTCACGCAGAATCCGTTCTTGGGTTTTGGGCTGCTGCGTGTGCGCTTGCGGTAGGCTGGCGGCGAGACGGCTGCTGTACGAGTCGACCACAAGTTGATGCAGGCTGTGGGCATGCTGGTTAATATCACTGATGCGGCTGGTAAGCATGTAGGCTCCCAGTACCGCGACGGCGACCAATGCCGGTACCGCGGCCATGACCATCATCCGTGTGCGCAAGCTGTATTGCATGCAGTCTCCAGCTAAATTGAGTTAAGACAATTCGTTAACGTTACCCGATTATGCCCGAGGACGCGGCGGCGGTCAGTCTTCGCGCACAAGGGCTCTTCATGTCCTACTTGCTCTGATCTGTGTGAGGTCTGTATGTGAGTGTGTACATGGGGGGGAATCGGGTCTTGCTTAGAGTACAATGCCCGACCATGAGCTATCCCACGATTGAAAGTACAGTTGGCAATACCCCTCTCGTCCGCCTGAAACGGTTGCCCGGCGAAACCAGCAATGTTGTTCTGGTAAAGCTTGAAGGCAATAACCCGGCGGGTTCGGTTAAAGATCGCCCGGCGCTGAATATGATCATGAAGGCCGAAGCGCGTGGCGATATTCGCCCTGGCGATACGCTAATCGAGGCCACCAGCGGCAATACGGGTATCGCCCTTGCCATGGCGGCGGCGATGCGCGGCTATCGCATGAAGCTGATTATGCCGGCCAACCAGACCCAAGAGCGTAAAGACGCTATGCGTGCTTATGGTGCCGAGTTGATTGAGGTGACCCGCGAAGAAGGCATGGAAGGCGCGCGTGACTTGGCCGCGGCAATGCAGCAGCGTGGGGAGGGCCTAGTGCTTGATCAGTTTGCCAACCAAGACAACCCGCTGGCGCATTATGAAAGTACGGGGCCAGAGATCTGGCGGGACACTGCGGGAAAAATCACTCACTTTGTCAGTGCGATGGGCACTACCGGCACCATTATGGGCGTTTCCCGTTTCCTTAAGGAGCAGAATCCGGCGGTGCAGATTATCGGCTTACAGCCGACAGAGGGTTCGCAGATTGCTGGTATCCGTCGTTGGCCAGAGGCTTACCTGCCTAAGATCTTTGATGCGTCGCGCGTTGATCAAGTGATTGATATGGATCAGCTGACAGCAGAGCAAACCACCCGACGGATGTTGCGCGAAGAAGGAATTAGTTGTGGCGTTTCTTCCGGCGGTGCGGTTGCGGGTGCGCTACGCGTGAGTGAGCAAGTTGAGAACGCCGTGATTGTTGCGATTATCTGTGATCGAGGCGACCGCTACCTCTCTACAGGAGTGCTGAACGAGTGAAAAACGTATTGGTTTTCGACATTGAGACGATCCCGGATTTAGAAGGTGGTCGCCGCATTTATGATCTTGATGGGCTGGACGATAAAGATACCGCCAGTGCGCTACTTAATCTGCGCCGTCAGGAGACGGGCTCGGAGTTTTTACGTTTGCACTTGCAGCGTATTGTCGCCATCTCTGTGGTGTTGCGTTCCGCTCAAGGTATTCGCGTTTGGTCGCTGGGTGAAGAGGGAAGTACTGAAAAAGAATTGATAGAGCGCTTTTACGATGGCATCGAGCGGTTTACGCCGCAGTTGGTAAGCTGGAATGGTTCAGGCTTTGATTTGCCCGTGCTGCATTACCGTTCTTTGCGGCATAGCGTGTCGGCCGCTCGTTATTGGGAAACCGGCGAGAACGACAACAACTTTAAATGGAATAATTATCTTAGTCGTTACCATTCCCGTCATTTGGATTTGATGGATGTTATTGCACTGTACAATAACCGTGCGTTTGCACCGCTAGATCAAGTCGCTACGTTACTGGGCTTTCCCGGCAAAATGGGGATGAGCGGCAGCAAGGTGTTTGATGCCTATCAGGCTGGCGAATTAAAAGGTATTCGCGATTATTGCGAAACCGATGTGTTAAACACGTGGTTGGTTTATTTGCGCTTTCAGTTGATGCGCGGCGAGCTTGACGCGGTTGGCTATGACAACGAAGTGACGTTGTTACGCGAGTACCTTGCTGCAGAAAACCAACCGCATTTCAGTGCTTTTCTTGAAGCTTGGCAGTAATTCGGATCGAATTTAATTATGGGTAGAACGCGTCACCGTAAGAAAGGCCCGCCGCAAGGTTTATTTGAAGCAAACATTGAAACCATGAGCCACGACGGACGTGGTATCGCGCGCATTGAAGGTAAGACGACGTTTATCGATAACGCCTTGCCTGGTGAGCAGGTGCGTTTTCGTTATAACTTCCAGCGGCGTAAATTCGATGAGGGCAGTGCTGAAGAAATCACGCTGGCGAATGAGCACCGTGCTGAACCTCCCTGTGCGCATTCTTTTCTGTGCGGCGGCTGTAGCCTGCAGCACCTCAGTACCGATGAGCAAATTGTCCGTAAACAGCACACGCTGGCGGAGCAGCTAGAGCATTTTGGTGGGATCGTTCCAGAGCAATGGCTTGAGCCTCTCACGGGACCGGTGGTGGGCTATCGCAGCCGCGCGCGCCTTGGCGCGAAGTACGTGTATACCCGCGAACAAATGATGGTTGGTTTTCGCGAGAAGCGACATAAGTACTTGGCCGACATTAGCCGCTGCGAAGTGCTGCGCGCGCCGCTGGGTGAATCTTTGGAGCCGTTATCTGAATTGATCGCCTCGCTAGTGATTCGCGGCAGCATTCCACAGGTTGAGATTGCCGCTGGCGATAGCGATATCGCGTTAATCTTTCGGCATCTAGATCCGCTTGGCGAGGGCGACGAAGCCAAGCTTGAAGCGTTTTGCGCTGAGCGTGGCTGGCATTGTTATTTGCAGCCCGGCAACGAGAGCACAATGCACCGGATTTTGCCGAGCGAAGGCCCTGAACGCCTGTATTATGCCCATCCAGATGTTGGCATCACGCTGGCATTCCATCCCCGTGACTTTACCCAAGTCAACAGCGAGATAAACCGCAAGATGGTGCCCTTGGCACTAGACTTGCTAGACATTGAGCCTAGTCATCGGATGCTGGACTTGTTTTGTGGCCTTGGAAATTTCACCCTGCCAGCCGCGCTACGGGCGGCACACGTGGTGGGCGTGGAAGGCGGCAAGGAAATGGTTGAGCGCGGTTACGAGAACGCTCGCGCCAATAATATTGACAACGTAGAGTTTCATGCATGGGATCTAACTCAGCCGGTAAAAGGGCAGAGCTGGGCTGCGCAGAAATTTGATCGTATTTTGATAGACCCGCCGCGCACCGGCGCGTTGGAAGTGATTCCACAGATTGCAAAACTTGGCGCGAAAAAGTTGGTCTATGTTTCATGCAACCCCGCAACCCTAGCGCGTGACGCTGGCGAGTTGCTAAAGGCGGGTTACCGCCTTACTCAGGCTGGCGTGATGGATATGTTTCCACATACGACGCATGTGGAATCCATTGCGCTGTTTGAACGGCGCAAGTAACGGAGAACAGACGAGATGGTGACAGTACGGCGACAAAGCTCCCCCGAACAGGAAAGTGCAGAAGATTTGCACGACTGGGTGGTGCATGTAGCAGAGCTGTGTCATCTCGACGATAGCGCGCCGTTACAAGCGGCGTGTGAGCGCGCGTTGGCGTGCCAGCAAGCTGGCGACAAAGCTGGGCGGGTGTGGCCATATGGTATTGGCTGTTATCGCATTGGCCGAGAAATGGCCGATATTCTGATTGAGCTGCGTGCCGACGGTGACTGCTTGCCGGCGGCTGTTCTGTACCGGTCTGTTCGTGAGGGACACCTGTCTCTGCAAGATGTCACCAAAGAGTTTGGTGCAGAAACGGCGAGTTTGATTGAAGGTGTCTTGCGCATGGCGGCCATCGGCGGCGTGCTCAACCCGACGCGCAAAGCGGTGCTAGGGCAGCAAGAGGGGCAGCTCGACAACGTTCGTAAGATGCTTGTCGCGATGATTGATGACGTACGTGTTGCGCTGGTTAAGCTGGCTGAACGAACCGTTATTATTCGCGCTCTTAAAGATGCAGAAGAGAGCCGTCGGCAGAAAGTTGCTCGCGAAGTATTTGATATTTATGCACCGCTAGCGCATCGCTTAGGCATTGGTCAGTTAAAATGGGAGCTGGAAGATTTATCGTTTCGTTATTTGCAGCCGGGTGCGTACAAAAAAATTGCCAAGTTGCTGGATGAAAAGCGTTTAGATCGTGAAGAGTACATCGACAATGTGATTGATGAAGTCAGAAGCCAGCTGGAAAAGTTTTCGATTAGCAACGCCGAGGTTACTGGGCGGGCGAAGCATATTTATAGCATCTGGCGGAAGATGCAGAAAAAGCATTTGGATTTCTACGAAGTGTATGACGTGCGTGCTGTGCGTGTTTTGGTTGAAGAGGTGCGTGATTGTTACGCGGCGCTAGGCGTTGTGCACTCGTTATGGCAACACGTTCCTAAAGAGTTTGACGATTATATTGCTGCGCCGAAAGAGAATGGTTATAGCAGCTTGCATACGGCGGTCGTTGGCCCTGAGCGGAAAATGCTGGAAGTGCAAATTCGCACCTTTGAGATGCATGAGGATGCTGAGTTGGGCGTGTGCGCCCACTGGCGCTATAAAGAAGGCAGTCGCCGTGTGCGAAGCCGGTCGGAGAAGAGCGGCGCCGATTACGAATCGAAAATTGCATGGTTGCGTCAGGTGCTGGAGTGGCATGACGAACTCGGTGATGCTGGCATCACCAACATGGTTGAAGATTTACAGCAAGATAATCGCGGCGACCGCATTTATTTGTTTACGCCGGAAGGTCATATTGTTGAGCTTGATGCGGGTTCAACTCCAGTTGATTTTGCTTATCAGGTGCACACTGAAATTGGCCATCGTTGCCGAGGCGCGAAGGTAAACGGTCAGATCGTGCCGCTACATTATCAGCTGAAGACGGGCGAGCAGGTTGAAATCCTCACAACCAAAGAAGGCGGCCCAAGTCGCGATTGGCTGACCGCTTCGTTAGGTTACGTGAAATCGTCTTCGGCGCGAGCCCGTATTCAGCACTGGTTCAAACGCCAAGATCGCGGTGCGCATATTGCGCAAGGGCGACAAATTCTCGAGCGTGAGACGTCTCGTTTGGCGTTGGGTAAGTTAGACCTTGATAAACTTGCGCCGTCCCTGAATTTGAAAACCGGTGAAGATATTTTGGTGGCGCTGGGGGCGGGTGATTTGCGCCCAGCTCAAGTGGTCAACCAAGCGCAGGATTTACTTGGTATCGATCAAAACCAGCAGCAGTTGGATTTTGTTCCTCGTAAGCCTACCCAGCACAAAAGCGAAGACGTCACCATTCAGGGCGTGGGTAACTTAATGACGCACATCGCGGCGTGTTGCCAGCCTATTCCTGGCGATTCGATCATGGGTTATATCACCCACGGCCGTGGTGTTACTGTCCATCGAGCGAACTGCCCGAATCTATTGGCGATGCAATCGGAAGACACTGAGCGCGTTATCGAAGTGAGCTGGGGGCAGGCCGATCGTATATTTTACCCAGTTGATGTGTTTGTGCGTGCTTGGGATCGGCATGGCCTGTTGCGAGATATTCTGTCTGTGTTGGCAAATGAACGGGTCAATGTGACCGCTGCGCATACAGAGAGCTTCCCAGACGACAATACAGCAACGATGTTGCTCACGATTGAAATTTCTACACTGGGCAATCTCGGCAAGGTGCTTGCGCGCATTGATCAGTTGCCGGGAGTGTTAGAAGTGCGCCGCTATAAGAAATAGCGGCAGACGCTCTGCTTTATGCTGCATGTCAGTTCCTGACTGGGCTCTCTTGACACTGCTGTACTGTCGCGCTGCACCCTAAGGCACCGCAACGTACGGCAACTTCAATATGATTGAGAAAAAATGACTAACAAAGCCCCCCTGAGCACTTCTCCCGTAGCGCTAGTTGAGCAACTGGTCGACATCATGGCGCGCCTGCGTGACCCCGTGTCGGGCTGCGCATGGGATCTTGAGCAAACCTTTGAAACGATCGTGCCGTACACCGTGGAAGAGGCGTACGAGGTGGCGGATGCCGTCGCAGCACGGGATTGGGCTGAATTGCGCGAGGAGTTGGGCGATTTGCTGCTACAAGTGGTTTTTCACTCGCGCATGGCCCAGGAGCAGCAGCTTTTCGATTTGTCTGATGTGGTCAGTACGCTGAACGAGAAATTGCTTCGTCGTCACCCGCATGTCTTCGGTGAGCAGGCCCCGTCAAGTAGCGACGGCACCAGCATTGAGCAGATCAAGCATGCATGGGAGCAAATAAAAACGGCCGAACGACACCAAAAGGGTCGGCCCCACGATAGCGCGCTTGATGGCGTGCCAAGTGGTTTGCCAGCGTTGCAGCGAGCAACAAAACTGCAAAAGAAAGCGGCTAAAGTGGGTTTTGACTGGCCTGACGCAAGCGCCGTTTGGCCGCAGATTGGTGCGGAGATGGACGAGTTGCAAGACGCATTAGCGAGCGGCGAGCGAGACGCGATTGAAGAAGAGCTAGGAGATGTGTTGTTTACGCTGGTGAACTTCTCCCGTCACGTGAAGCTCGATGCGGATCTCGCACTAAGACGCTCGGCGGAGAAGTTTGAGCGACGCTTTCGTGATATGGAGCAGCAAGCTCGTGAAGCTGGCAGCGTTTTAGCCTCTCTCGATGAAGCGGCACTTGAAGTGCTATGGTGCTCTGCCAAGGAACGATTGAAGCTAGGGCCATCTTAGCGCGGTGGAACGTTCTGCTCTTGTCGGCAGCATTCATTATGTTGGCGCGATGGACTGCCATGGAAAATGCCAGCCGTGATCTTTCTCCGTATTCAAACCCTTCTCTAATCTCCCGCGAATACGCCGTTTCACAAAAACTTCACATAGTCGCAACTTAAGCGTCATCGTCAATTCGGATACTCCTGCCAACAGTTTGGAGAGCGGATGGTCCGCCTCTCCCAAAGTGCTGTTACTTGTTAACAAAACTTGCCCGATTAGGAGTGTTGGAATGAAGAAGAAACTACTGGCTATCGCTGTGGGGGCTGCCGTTATCTTACCTGGTGTTGCACTGGCTGACGGCCCAACTGTATACGGTAAAGTGAACATCGACATTAAACAGGTCTCTGTTGATCCGCAGCCTGCAGCACCGGTTGAAGACAGCCAGTGGGAGTTGGAGTCCAACGCATCACGTCTGGGTGTGAAAGGTGAGTTTGATTTAGATGTCGCTAACCTAAAAGCGATTTACCAAGCTGAATACGAAATTGCTGTTGATGACGGCGCGGGTCCATTCAAACAGCGCAATATCTTTGCTGGTTTGAAAGGCGGCTTCGGTACATTGAAAGCAGGTAACTTCGATACACCAACTAAACTCGCTCAAGGCAAAGTCGATCAGTTCAACGATCTTGACGGCGACATTAAAAATCTTATGGCTGGCGAGATTCGTTCTAAGAACATCGTTCAGTACAGTACGCCTAAATTAGCAGATATGATCACGGTTAACGCTGCGTTTATTCCTGCTGAAAACAACGACATCGACGGTACGGGTACGCCACTGACCAATGAGAACGGGCTGGCTGATACGGTGTCTGCATCGGTTGTTCTGGAAACGGGCGGCTTCTACGCGGCGTTGGCGATGGACCAAGATATGGTTGACGGCCTTGAAGTAGACGATTTAGGGGCTTCGGGTACAGCCGATATTACGCGTCTAGTTGCGGGCTTTAAGGCAGATGCGTTTGAACTTGGCGCCCTGTATCAGCTTGCAGAAGAAACAGAGAAAGATGTTGTTAGCAATAAAACCGGTGAAGATACTAGCTTAGTGTTGAGCGGCGCGATGAAGATTGATCGTTTCAAGCTTAAGGTTCAGCACGGCATGACAGAAGGCAATGTGTCTAAAGATGAGAAAACAGGCACAAGCTTCGGTGTTGATTACAAGCTAGCGAAAGCATCGAAAGTGTTTTCGTACTACACGGCTTACGATACTGACTATGACGCTGCTGGCGTAGAGAACGACGAAGAGAAGGTGTTCGGCGTTGGCATGGAACATAAGTTCTAGGTTGTCGGTATGACTGCGGGCACAGGGAGTGCCCGCAACGCTGGCTGACTGCTCTTCCCCAAACAGGGGAGCTCAGAAAAAGTCAGTAAAGAATGAGCGAGCCCGCCGGATGCGGGCTTTTTTCGTTTTGAACCTTCTTCCTTATTTCATATAACTGTCATATATTCGATTTTTATCTGCGCCTATGGCTGGTGGCATTGAGGCACCGAGTAGACGTCAAGTTGACGCAATAAGGGAGATAAGCATTGAAGAAGTCTATTTTGGCGGTTGCAGTGGGCTTGGCAGCGTTGCCGTTAACCGTGCAGGCGGCTCCAAGCTTTTATGGCAAGTTTCACGTTAGCGTTGATAAAACGAATGAGTATCCCGTTGGTTCTGTACCGGGTTTTCTCGGCGATCTGACTACCTTGCCGACATTGGCCGATCAGTGGGCGGTGGAAAGCAATAGTTCACGTTTAGGCTTGCGCGGCAGTGAGCCATTATTCAATAAAAATGTGAAAGCGATTTACCAGATTGAGGTTGCTGCTGACATTGATGGTGACGGTAGCACCTTCTCAACGCGCAATAGCTACCTTGGTGTTGATAGTCGTGCAGGTAAGTTTTTTGCCGGTAAGTACGACAGCGTGGTTAAGCAGGCGGAAGGTAAGATCGATCAATTTAATGACACCCAAGCCGATATTGATATGTTGTTTTTCAGTCAGCGTCGTTTGAACGATACGCTGAACTGGGTGAGCCCAGAGATGGGCGCTATTACCGTGAAGGTACAGGCTGCACCGGGTGAAGGAATGACCGCTGCGGGCGAAACGAAAGACGGCCTAGCGGATACGTTAGGAGCGTCTGTGACGTTCGCGCAGGACAATGTTTTTGCGGCGCTTGCCCTTGAACGCAGTTTTTTTGGTACAACCGTGTTTGATCCTGTGCTACTCGCACCAGCAACCGTTGACGTCATTGCAGATACGATGGCGGCGCGCGCGTCGGCCGGTATTCAGCTAGACGGAGGCATTGAGTTAGGCGCCATTGTCGAATGGCTAGAGGTTGATCCGCAGCTCAGTGGCACGAAAGAAGGCGATGCGCTTTCGTTTTTGGTGAGCGGTAAGTTTAAAGCGGGCGAGCGTTTGGATATTAAGGCACAGGCCGGCATGCTCGACAGCAATGACTTTGATACGGAAGTCGCGGTAGTAACCGCGGGGGCAGATTATGCCCTAGGCAAGCAAACGAAAGTGTATGGCTTGCTGTCCTTTTCAGATGCGGATGTACAGGGCGCTGACGAGTCGGGCAATTTGTTTTCCGTGGGCATGATTCATTCTTTCTAGAGTAGCAATTCGAATAGCGTCATAAGTGTATAAAAGCAGCATAAAAAAAGCCGGCGCAAATGCGCCGGCTTTTTTTATGCTGCTTTTATACTGTTTAGATTATTACTCTTGCCACTTCCGCATGACCAGTGTGGCGTTGGTGCCGCCAAAGCCAAAGCTGTTCGACATGACCTGCGTTAACGCCGCATCACGGCTTTCTCGCACAACAGGAGTGCCTTCCGCGGCTGGATCAAGTGTCTCGATGTTTGCCGAGCCGGCAATAAAGCCGTCTTGCATCATCAGTAGGCTGTAAATGGCCTCGTGCACGCCGGCGGCGCCTAGGGAGTGGCCACTGAGTGATTTAGTGGATCCATAAGGCGGCATGTTTTCACCGAAAACATTACGCATTGCTTTGATCTCTGCGACGTCACCAACCGGCGTACTGGTGCCGTGGGTATTGAGGTAGTCGATTGGGCCTTCAACGGTTTCAAGCGCTTGCTGCATGCAGCGCGTCGCGCCTTCGCCGTTAGGGGCAACCATATCAAAACCGTCAGAGGTCGCACCGTAGCCAACAAGCTCTGCGTAAATTTTTGCGCCACGTGCCTGAGCCACTTCCAAGGCTTCGAGCACTAGCATGCCGCCGCCGCCGGCAATCACAAAGCCGTCGCGGTTAGCATCGTAGGCACGAGAGGCTTTTGTTGGGGTGTCGTTATACTTGCTTGAAAGGGCGCCCATGGCATCGAACAAAATGCTCAGTGTCCAATGCTCTTCTTCACCGCCACCGGCAAAAACACGATCCTGTTTGCCCAGTTGGATTTGCTCCATTGCATTACCAATGCAGTGGGCGCTGGTGGCGCAAGCAGAGCCAATGGAATAATTAACGCCTTTAATTTTGAAAGGTGGCGCTAGACAAGCTGATACGGTGCTGGTCATGACCTTAGGCACCATATAAGGGCCCACGCGCTTAACGCCTTTTTCCCGTGCAATATCCGCAGCGGCAACTTGGTTAAGTGACGAGTGGCCACCGCTACCGGCAATCAGCCCAGTGCGCGGGTTGCTAACTTGTTCTTCGCTCAGACCGGCATCGGTAATCGCCTGTTGCATGGCGACGTAAGCGAAGGCTGCAGAGTCGCCCATAAACCGGCGGGGTTTGCGATCGATCAGCTCATCCAGATTAATCTCCGGTACTCCGGCGATCTGGCTGCGCAGTCCGCGCTCTTTGTATTCCTCGCGAAAGCGAATACCTGATTTTCCTGCTCTTAATGCGGCACTCACTTCTTCCGGGGAGTTGCCAAGGCAGGAAACGATTCCTATGCCGGTAATTACGACTCTACGCATGTGCAGACCCTTAAATTAAAAATCAGCGGTGCTGGTAAATAGGCCGACCCGAAGGTCTGACGCCTGATAAATGTCTCTGCCGTCGACGCTTACTTTGCCGTTGGCAATGCCGAGTACGAGGCCGCGGGCCACGACACGACGAATGTCGATTTGATAGCGAATGGTTTTCGCGGTTGGTAATACTTGGCCACTAAACTTCACTTCACCAACACCGAGCGCACGGCCTTTACCCGGATGTCCGAGCCAGCCAAGGTGAAAACCGACCAACTGCCACATCGCATCAAGACCGAGGCAGCCTGGCATAACCGGATCACTTTCGAAATGGCAGCCGAAGAACCAAAGGTCTGGCGTAATGTCCATTTCAGCGATGATTTCGCCTTTATTATGACTGCCGCCTTCATTACTGATGTGCAAGATGCGATCCATCATCAGCATGTTAGGCAGTGGCAGACGCGCATTGTCTGGTCCGAATAATTGTCCTTTGCCGCAGGCGATCAAGTCGTCCTTGCTATAGGCATTCTTTCTATCTTCTAGTCCCACGGATATTCGCTCATTTATTTAAAGAGAAACTTCACCGGAAATCGGCATCGCGGAGGGTAGCACAGCTCTGTTTGCCTCGCAGGACTCAAATGCAACAGTTGTTAACAGCTAGGCCTATTAGCGCAACGCCAGTAGGGACCCCGTTATTAGAGCCTCTGAGGGTTGCAAACACGTGACAACCTGCGATGCTATGCGCCCCCAACCCCTTCAGGAGCCTCGCCTTGATTGCTGAAATCGGCCATTTATCCCTTTGGCTGGCGCTTGTTTTCGCCGTACTACAAGGCGTTGCGCCGTTACTCAGTTATCGATCACAGCGTTTGTCTTGGATGCTGGTGGCACGTCCAGCGGCGTGGATGCAGTGGCTATGCTTATCGGTCGGTTTGCTGGCACTGGGTTACGCGTTTGCGTACAACGACTTTACCGTTCGTTACGTGTCCGAACACTCCAACTCTTTATTGCCCCTCGGCTACCGGATCTCTGCGATCTGGGGCGGGCATGAAGGCTCATTGTTGTTATGGGTTTGGATGCTGTCTTTTTGGGGCCTGTTGGTGTCGCTATTGCGTGGCAAGGTACCGGCTCACGTTAATGCCTTGGTGTTGGCGGTGATGGGATTGATCGGTATTGGCTTTCTGCTCTTTATGTTGCTCACCTCCAACCCGTTCGATCGCTTGCTGCCGTGGTTCCCCTTAGACGGCGCTGACCTGAACCCTTTGCTACAAGATCCTGGCCTGATTATTCATCCGCCGATGCTCTATATGGGTTATGTCGGCCTGTCGGTTGCCTTTTCGTTTGCTATCGCAGGGCTGATAAGCGGCACGCTCGATCCGGCTTGGGCGCGTTGGGCGCGACCTTGGACCACGGTGGCGTGGTGTTTCCTCACGGTCGGTATCGCGCTGGGTTCATGGTGGGCGTATTACGAGCTTGGCTGGGGCGGTTGGTGGTTCTGGGATCCTGTTGAGAATGCGTCGTTTATGCCGTGGTTGTGCGCAACGGCGCTGATTCATTCTTTGGCGGTGACGGAAAAGCGCGGCCTGTTCCGCTCTTGGACTGTGTTGCTCGCCATCGTAGCGTTCTCGTTGAGTTTATTGGGGACTTTCTTGGTGCGTTCTGGCGTGCTGACATCGGTTCACTCGTTTGCCAATGATCCCGAGCGTGGACGTTTTATTCTGTGTTTCCTCGCGGTAGTGATTGGCGGCTCGTTAACCTTGTTCGCGATTCGCGCACCGGTTTTGCGTGCGCGCACCGGTTTTGTGATGTTGTCGCGGGAAAGCTTTTTGCTGATGAACAATCTGATCTTACTCGTGGCGACCTTTGTGGTGTTGCTAGGCACCTTGTTCCCGCTGATCGGCGAATGGCTGGACATTAAAGTGTCGGTTCGTAGCCCGTATTTTAATGCCTTCTTTGTGCCGCTAACGTTTTTGTTGATGGCATTTCTGGTGCCGGGCATGTCAAGCAATTGGAAAAAGCAACGCGCGTCGGTGTTGGCAAAGAAATTATTGTGGCTAGTGCCAGTGTCAGTGCTGGCCGGTTCCGTATTGGTTTACTTGGCGGGTAGCTTACCCATTGCCGGTTGGTTAGCGCTGAGCCTGTGTGCATACGTTTGGATCGCGCACGGTGTGGATGTGGTGCAAAAAGCGTTGGCGTTTCGTAGCGGTGTGTTCAAGGGCCTGCGTCGTTTAACGGCGGGCTACTACGGCATGGTGATTGCGCACTGCGGCCTCGCCGTACTGGTTGCGGGCATTACGTTGGTGAGTTTTCATGAGCAGGAGCACGACTTGCGAATGACCCCCGGTGAAAGTGCTGAAGTGGGCGGGTATGAATTTGTCTTTACGCGCTTGGTGGATAGAGAAGGGCCAAACTTTAGCGCGAAGCAGGGCATCTTTGCGGTGACGCGTTTTGGTCAAGATGTTGCCACGCTGACCCCAGAGAAACGCCGCTATTATTCTGGCGGGCAGATGATGACCGAGGCGGCGATTGATTCGGGACTGATGCGTGATTTGTATATTGCACTGGGTGAGCCACTCGATAGCGATGCGTGGGCGGTGCGAATTTATTATAAGCCCGGCATTATCTGGTTGTGGCTTGGCGCGGTGATTATGGCACTCGGCGGCGCCTTGGCGATTGTCGACCGTCGTTATCGACGTGCGATAGCGCCAGAATCAGAATTATCAGCAGAGCAGCCGGGGTCAGATTTACCGGATAGACCTGCGGTCGAGACATCCACAAAAAGCCCTCAGGAGGCATAAGCATGTTGCCAAGAAAAGGCGTGTGGGTGTTTTTACCGCTGATTGGGTTTATCGCACTGGCTATTTTATTGGCGTCAGGGCTGGGCAAAAATACAGAGGACTTGCCGACCGCATTGGCGGGTAAGCCGTTGCCACAGATGCAGTTGCCGTCATTGTTGCGCAAAGGCAACGTAGTGGATAACCGTCTTTTTGAAGGACGCTGGACGCTACTGAACGTGTGGGCGACTTGGTGTCCGACTTGCCATATTGAACATCCCTACTTATTAAAGTTGGCCCAACGTGGTGTGGCTATTGTCGGCCTGGATTACAAAGATGAAGACGCCGCGGCAAAAAATTACCTCGCCAATCTCGGCAATCCTTATGTTGAAGTGCCAGTGGATGCGAGCGGCGCTTACGGACTAAACCTAGGCGTGTACGGTGCCCCAGAAACCTATTTGGTTTCTCCACAGGGAGATATCGTATTGCGTCATGTAGGTGAAATGAATGAACGGGTATGGCAAGCGAAGTTCTTGCCGCTAATGAAAGAGCCGTCGGACATTAAGTTGCAAGTAGAGGCACAGTGATGAGAGCTGTTGGCAAAACACTTATGTTGTTATTGATCTTGCTGCCGTCGTTGGCCTTTTCCGCCATCGATGTTTATCAGTTTGACAGCGTTGAACATGAGCAACGTTTTCGCGGCCTGATTGAGCAGTTACGTTGCCCAAAATGTCAGAACCAAAGTATTTCAGATTCGGATGCGGATATTGCCCAAGATATGCGTGCGCAAGTGGCAACCATGATTCGTGAAGGTCGTAGTAATGATGAAATCGTCGGTTACTTTACTGAGCGTTACGGCGATTTTGTCAATTATAAGCCGCCAGTGAATGCGCAAACGATGATTCTGTGGGCAGGGCCCGTCCTCGTTTTTGTTATTGGCTTTGTGCTGGTGTTAGTGCAAATACGGCGCGCTAAGATGTTGGCCGAATCAAAAGGTGAAGACGCATGATGTGGTTGTGGGGAGGTTTGTGGCTGCTGGTTCTAATGTCGCTGTTTGCATTTTTGTGGCAGCGCACCTTGCGACGTGCGGAGACTAAGCTCGCGCTATCTCATTTGTGGCTATTTCCAGCGATGATATTGGTGGCGACGACATCGTATCTGACCTTGGGGTATCACCCAGAAACGCAAACATGGTTAAACGAATACGCGAACAATCGTGATCTCGTGCGGACCATGATTGATGGCAAGCCAGATCCTGCATTGCGAGAGGTGCCGGTGCCAGTACTCACCCGTACCTTGCAACGCGAGTTGGCGATACAGCCCAGCGCGGAAGGTTGGTATACCTTGGCGTTGCTCTACGGTGAAATGCAGGCGCCAGCGGTTGCCATTACCGCAGCCCGCAGCGCCATGCGTTTAGCACCAGACGAACAATCGCCAAAATTATTGCTGGCGAGAAGCTTAATCGCCCAAGCGGACGGCCAGCTGGTGCCGGAAGCGCAAACGTTAATTGATGAAGTGATTGTGCAAGCACCAACGCACGATGGCGCATGGATGATGCTCGCTACGGCGGCGATGACATCAGGTGATTATGATTTAGCGCTGCGGGCATTTGAGGATCTGTTGTCCCGCCATAATGATGGCGAGGCGGGTGCAGCGCTGACAAAAGCGAAAGAAGATGCCCTCGAACGACAGAAAAATCAGTCGTGGCTAGCAAACGTCACCATTGAAGTCACTGCGGCCGACGGCATTGAAGCTGGCGGCACCTTATTTGTGTTCCTGCGTAAGCCGGGTGATACCGGCCAGCCCATGGCCGCGGTTCGGCTCTTGGCGGATGGTTTTCCGTTGCAGGTAAAGGTAGCGGCAGCGAATTGGCTGCAGCAACCGCCTGAACCGGGCACCCCTTTGGTAGCGGGCGCTCGTTACGCCATGGCGCCAGGTCAGGGTGTTGATCAAGCCGGTGTAGTCGCGCCAAACCAGCCGTTGACCATGAATCAAGGGCGGCTTTCGGCCACCTTAGAGCTGCGTTAACGCTGGCAGGTTATGTAGCCTGCTTGTCCGAGGGGCAGTGGCAAGGTAGAGTTGCCCCCTTTTTCGGTGGGAAGTTGTTCAATTTTTCACCCGTATTTCCTGTTGATATACAGATGGAGTCACCCATGCGAGTCATTCTGCTCGGCGCACCCGGCGCCGGTAAGGGCACCCAAGCTCAGTTCATTATGGAACAGTTTGGCATTCCCCAGATTTCTACCGGCGATATGCTTCGTGCCGCGGTAAAAGCGGGTACGCCGTTGGGCGTTGCTGCGAAGAAAGTCATGGATGCCGGTGGCCTAGTATCTGACGACATCATTATTGGTCTGGTTAAAGAGCGTATCGCTGAACCAGATTGCGCCAAAGGCTTTCTGTTTGATGGCTTCCCACGGACGATTCCTCAGGCCGAGGCGCTAGTCGAAGCAGGGGTTGATATCGATTCAGTGGTAGAGCTAGACGTAGCCCACAGTGAAATTATTGAGCGTTTGTCGGGTCGCCGTGTACATCCTGGTTCTGGCCGTGTGTATCACGTTAAGTACAATGCGCCGAAAGTCGAAGGCAAAGATGATGTGAGCGGTGAAGATCTGGTTCAGCGTCCGGACGATACCGAAGAAACGGTTCGTAAACGTCTGGATGTGTACGAATCACAAACTCGTCCTCTGGTTGGTTTCTACCAAGACTTAGCCTCAAAAGGTGGAGATAAGGGCCCGGTATACATTTGCGTTGCAGGTGTTGGCTCAGTGGATGACATTAAGCAACGTGTTTTAGATGGCCTAAACGGTTAATCGTTAGCGGTACGACGAAAAAGGGAAGCCTCGGCTTCCCTTTTTTATTGCCGACTTTATTCTCTACAGCACGCCCTACACAACAACGGCCCGCAACATAGCATTGCAGTGAAAGTGTTAAGCTACGGCGCTGTTGTCACCGTTGTATTTGTCGAAACCCATATCAGGATGGGGAAATAGCCCCGCAAGTAAGAGGAATGAGTATGAGCGATCAGAAATCGGCAGTAGTGGTCGTGAATTTAGGAACGCCGGACGCGCCGACAACGTCCGCAGTACGGCGCTACCTTAAGCAATTTTTGGCAGATCCACGGGTTGTGGAAACGCCGCGGCTGATTTGGTTCTTTGTGCTGCGTCTGATCATTTTGCCATTGCGTCCGCGTCGGGTCGCGCGCTCCTATCAATCTGTCTGGCAGGAAGACTCACCGATTCGGTTAATTACGTTGCGCCAAGCACAAGGATTGGAGCAACGTTTGTCGATTCCCGTGCGCGCTGCCATGACATATGGCGAGCCGGCATTGCCAACTGTGCTGAATGAACTTGTTGCACAGGGCGTTGAACACATTCATTTGTTGCCCTTGTATCCCCAATATTCGGGCAGCACCACTGGTGCTGTGGCAGATGCGCTGGCCAACTGGCTTAAGAAACAGCGCGAGTTGCCATCTTTTTCGCTGACGCGAGAGTATTGGGAAGAGGATGTGTGGCAGCAAGCCGTGGCTGATTCGGTTCAGGCATACCGAAAAAAGAACGGCGCAGCGCAGAAGCTGCTGTTTTCATTTCATGGTATTCCGCAATCGTATCAGGATCGCGGTGATTTATACGGCCCGCGCTGTCTTCGCTCGGCAGAACAGATTGCGGCGAAGTTAGGTTTAAAGGCGGAACAGTGGCAGGCGTGTTTTCAGTCGCGTTTCGGGCCGCAACCTTGGTTGCAGCCCTATACAGACAAGACGCTTGAAGAGTGGGGAGCACAGGGAGTTGAATCGGTTCAGGTTGTCTGCCCGGGATTTTCCGCCGACTGTTTAGAGACATTGGAAGAGATTGATGCCGAAAATCGTCACTTATTTATTGCTGCAGGGGGAAAGGAGTACAGTTATATTCCGGCGCTGAACGATTCCCCTGAACATCTAGACGCACTCGCCGCGATATGCCAAAAAGTGTTACCTAGGTAACATTTTTCATCTATCTCGTTGTTAAAAAGCCAATGCAGGGCGCCTGCATTGGCTTTTTTTATTGCTTAAACATTCTCTGATAGATCGTGGTTGCGGGGTTTTTACATTTTTTCCCAAGGGTAAATCAAACCGTTCTAGCGATACGACGTTTCTTTCGTTCATGCATATCAATGCGGAGAAATATCTTTGTTTATGCGGTTTTTTTACAGCTGCAGGGGAATACGAACCGGCAAAAGCGAATTGTCAGAACGACAATGTCGGCTATACACAAAATTCTTATGAAACTCTGTCAAGATAAAGATGGATATTTTATGTACCAACTGATTTTTTTTTGTGCTATTTTTCACTCGGTCGCAGTAAAAACCACGCTATAGCTTAGGAGATCGATCATGGCTCGAGCCAAAAAGAAAGTTGTTCGTAAAAAGGTTGCCAAGAAGACTGTAGTTAAATCTGCAGTATCAAAGGCAGTAGTTAACGCACAGAAGAAAATCTCTACCCTGGAAAAGGCTGTATCAGCCGCGCAGAAGAAAGTTGAATCTGCACAGGGCAAACTGGATAAGCACCTGAAGAAAGTCACTTCTGAAGCTGCTAAAACCAAAACCCCTAAAGGCAAGAAGCTAACCGCCGCGGCCCGTGCCCGTCTGGCGAAGCTGCGTGCAGCGCTAAAAGCGATGCGTGCAGCGACTAAAGGCCTGCGTGCAGACCTGAAGTCAGCTAAAGCCGTTGCAACTCGTGACGCTAAGAAGTTGCGTACTGCCCAATCTGCTCTGGCTAAGAAAGTAGTAGCCACCGAGAAGAAAGCAGCCGCAACCGCCAAGCGCAAAGCAAAAGCAGCAGAGAAGAAAGCAGCTGCAGCCGCTAAGAAAGCAGCCGCAGCCGCTAAGCGTAAAGCAAAAGCCGCTGAGAAGAAGGCCGCAGCCGCCGCTAAGAAAGCAGCCGCAGCCGTAAAGCGTAAAGCAAAAGCCGCTGAGAAGAAGGCTGCTGCCGCCGCTAAGAAAGCTGCCAAGAAAAAGGCGCCTAAGAAGGCCGCCAAGAAAAAAGCACCTAAGAAAGCTGCTAAAAAGAAAGTAGCCAAGAAAAAGGTCGCTAAGAAGGTAGTTAAGAAGAAGGTTGCTAAGAAAGTAGCGAAAAAGAAAGTCGCTAAGAAAGCACCTAAGAAGACTGCTGCTAAGAAGAAAGCTACTCGTCGCGGTCGTCCAGCGAAGAAAGCTTAATTCTTACTGAAGTACAGTAAGTCTGTATGAAAAACCCCGCTTCGGCGGGGTTTTTTTATGTCAAAATGAACGTGTTCTGCCTGTTTTGTGCTGCACTCAGTTATTAGGGGGGGCTAGCAAGTGAGATAACCGCGTTTCCAGTGGAGTCATCGTGTGTTGGCGCGGTTAGTGGGCTGCAGAGTCTTCATTGAGGCGATTAACGTTTTCAAAGGCCTCTTTAGACTGAGGAAATGAAATCTGTGCGGCATGATTTTGCGTGAGCCATCCATATGCGCTGCGCCCACCGTCATCAAGATACCGTTTGAGCGATGAAATTGAATGCTCATCCGCAATGGCCATACAAAGGTGCTGTTGTCGGTTGCCGTCGTGCGCAACAACAATGGGTTGGCAGGCAGATAAACTGCTAATCAATTGTTCGGCCACTGTTGTGGGAAGATTGGGCATGTCGCAGCCAATAATCATCAATGGCCACGTAGTGGTTGCGCTCATGATCGATTCAAGCCCAGCCATTGGGCCGCAAAAGTCCGGCCGCAAGTCGGTGACAACGCGAGCAGGCAGAGCCAGATAGCGAGGCAGCTCTCGATTGGCACTGATAATAATTTCAGTGGCCAGAGAAGAAAAAGTATCAAGCGGGTATTGAATCAGCGGCTTGCCCTGCCATGATAGCCAGCCTTTGTCTGAACCACCGACGCGGGTGCCGCGCCCGCCAGAGAGTATGCCAAGTGTGAAAGGTTTCATGAGGCGACTTTTTCATGGCTTGTTGTTGGGGTCAAGATACGCATTGGCTATGCTTCCCCTCCCGTAAAGGCCTTGTGTGCGCCGTTGTGGGTAGTTTAGAGAATCGAATGAATGTATCGCCACGCGTTATCAGCTGACGATGCATCCAGCGTATGCATTTGAAGTAGACATCCGATATGGGCGCCGAGCATTGATTGTAAGGAGAGAGCGTTGAGTCAGGTTACAACTTTGTTGGGCGCCGAAGGGCGTTTTGCCGAACTGATCCCCGGCTTTCGTTGCCGTGAGCCGCAATTGCAAATGGCTCAAGCAATTGAAGATGCTCTGGATCGAAAGGCAAGTCTCGTTGTTGAGGCAGAAACGGGGACCGGCAAAACATTAGCGTATCTCGTGCCCGCGTTGCTCGCCGACGGCCCGACAATTGTGTCCACCGGGACCAAAAGCTTGCAAGAGCAGCTTTTCTTCCGTGATCTGCCGGCAGTGATTAAGACCTTGGGGATTCAGCGTCGTGTTGCGCTGCTAAAAGGCCGAGCGAATTATCTCTGCCCATATCGTATGTCTCTTCATCTTGAAGAGGCGCGCTTTTTGACACGCGAAACGGCCGAGCAGATGCAGATCGTGGCACGTTGGGCCGCACTGACCAAAACCGGTGACGTCGCTGAATTGAAAGAAATCCCAGAAGATGCGCCCGTTTGGCCCTGGGTGACGAGCACCGTCGAGAATTGCTTAGGGCAAGATTGCCCACGCGCAACAGAGTGCCCAGTGTTGAAAGCACGCCAGCAAGCGCAAGAAGCTGATCTCGTTGTCGTGAATCATCATTTGTTTTTTGCTGACGCTGCACTGAAAGAGGGCGGGGTCAGTGATTTGTTGCCGTCGGCGAAAACGGTCATCTTCGATGAAGCGCATCAATTGCCAGATATTGCCGCCGCATTTTTTGGCACAACACTCACCGCGCGGCAAATTCAGGAACTCGGACGCGATACATTGCAGGAAGCGGGGCAGTGCGCGATGGACTTGATCGCCACTAATCAGTGTGTCGCTGCACTGGAGCGTGCTGTAGCAGACTTTCGCATGGCATTAGGGGAGCAAGGCCGGCGCGAGACGTGGCGCCTTGTAAGCGACCAGAAGGCGGTAGTAGACGCCGGTGATGCGTTGGTGGAATGTTTAGAGGCACTCGCTGAGCTATTACAGCCCATGGCGCGCAGCAGCCGCGGCCTCGATTCCGCGTGGCGCCGCGCTGAAGCACAGCAATTAGCGTTGCAACGCTTTCTCAGTGCAACCGATCCGCAGCAAGTTTTCTGGTTCGAAACGTTTAAGCGTTCGTTTGTATTGCACGCCACGCCGCTGTCGGTGGCCGAACCGTTCGGTGCTCACCGCAAACGGAACCCCTGTAGCTGGGTGTTTACCTCGGCAACACTTTCCGTTGCGGGTAATTTTTCCCACTTTGTTGATCGTCTTGGTCTGGATGACGCAACAACATTGCGCTTAGAAAGCCCGTTCGATTTTCGTCGTCAGGCGGTGCTGTATGTACCTGAAGACCTGCCTGAACCTGCTACCCCGGACTATACTAGCCGCCTAGCCGAAATTATGGTGCCGGTGATTAACGCCGCCGGTGGACGCACCTTCTTTTTGTTTACCAGCCACAGAGCGTTGCGTGAAGCGGCAGAGTATTTGCGTTCACGGTTAGATTTTCCGTTATTGGTGCAGGGCGAGTCGGGTCGTCGTCAGTTGTTGGATGAATTCCGCGATAAAGGTAATGCGGTATTATTGGGCACTGCTAGCTTCTGGGAAGGTATTGATGTCCGCGGTGAAGCGCTGAGCTGTGTCATAATTGACAAATTACCGTTTGGTTCGCCGGGCGATCCGGTTGTTGCCGCGCGTATTGATCGTATTCGTGACGAGGGCGGTAATCCGTTTCGAGATTATCAGTTACCTCAAGCGGTGCTGACGTTACGCCAAGGCGCGGGACGGTTAATTCGCGATACCGATGACTACGGCGTGCTGGTGTTAGCCGATCCGCGTTTGATACAAAAGAGTTACGGCAAGACTTTTTTAAACAGCCTGCCCGGCATGACGCGCACACGAAAGCTGGAAGTCATTCAGCGTTTTTTCACCATGATTGCAGAAACAGGATTTAAACAACGTGAAATGTCTGGCGATTGAGACAGCGACGGATACTTGCTCGGTAGCACTAATGCTGGGCGATCAGTGCTTGGAGCTCTGCGAAGTACTGCCTCGTCGGCAAACCGAACGTGTGTTGCCGATGGTGGAGCAATTGCTGATGCAGGCGGGCGTGACACTATCGCAGTTGGATGTGATCGCGTTTAGCCAAGGGCCGGGTGCGTTTACGGGCGTGCGCGTGGCGGTGTCTGTCGCGCAGGGACTGGCTTTTTCTGCCGACTTGCCGACGGTAGGCATTTCGACGTTGGCCTGCACCGCGCAAGCAGCAGCGGATAAATTTGGCGCGGGGCATTGGCTTGTTGGTCAAGATGCGCGCATGGGCGAAGTGTATTTGGGCGGTTATGCGTCAGTGCCTGGCGAGAGAATCGTTCAGCCGGTAATTGCGGACATGTTGTGCGCACCAGAGGGTGTGCCGTCGTTGCCTGACATTTCATTGAATGAAGCGTCGGCAAGCACTGAGCATACAGAACACGCGAAGACATGGCGCGGCGTTGGCTCTGCAGATCTTTATATCAAAACGTTTCGCCAGCTATGGCCACAGCTTGGTGAGTGGCATAGTTCGACTTTAAATGCCGCTGCGAGCGCTGGAGCTGGCTTGCACGGCAGTATTGGCCTAGACGGCGAAGATGTAGAGCAAGAGGCTGTTGCGCGCCTGTGTGGCCCTCACGCAGCGGCTATCATGCCTTTGGCGCAACAGGCGTGGCTACGTGGCGATGCGGTCGCGGCGGAGCTGGCTAGGCCTGTGTATTTACGCAACCAAGTTGTGCAGGGAGCGATACGATGAGCTGGGATTTACCTGACCCTCATATCATGCCGATGACAGTACCCGCATCAGCAATCGATGTGATGGGCCATGCAAACAACTGTGAATATTTACGTTGGTTAGAAGCGATTGCGTGGGAGCATACCCGCGTATTGGGGCTCGGCTGGGAAAAATACCAGCAACTCAATCGTGGCATGGTGGCGCGGCATACTGAACTCGATTATTTAGCGCCCGCTTTTGAAGACGATGAACTCGAAGTGGGTACGTGGATTGTCGCAAACGATGCGCGTATTAGCATGGTGCGTCGCTATCAAATTATTCGCCCTGCGGATGGCGTTACGCTGTTACGCGGGCATACCCGTTGGGTGTGCGTGGCAATTGATTCAGGCAAGCCAAGACGTATGCCGCCTGAATTTATCGACGGTTACGCCATTACCGCGGTAGAGCCGCCCTCGCAAAGAAGACTGTCTAAATGACTTTTTTACATGCCTTTGTGTTGGCGCTGCTACAGGGCGTCACCGAATTTTTGCCTATTTCCAGTTCTGCCCATCTTATTTTGCCTTCTCACCTGCTCGGTTGGCCGGATCAAGGCTTAGCGTTTGACGTGGCCGTACATCTAGGCACGTTAACCGCGGTCGTTGCGTATTATCGTCGAGATTTACTCGCCATGATCAATGGCGCGTGGAGTGGCGTCACTGAGCGGCAAATGAATGCCGATTTACGCCTTGGCTTGCTGGTGGTGCTGGCGACGTTACCTGCGATTGTCGCAGGCGTGTTGTTTAAAGATTTTATTGAAAACGAATTGCGTGCGGTTGGCGTGATTGTTGTCACGACGCTGTTTTTTGGTGCCGTTTTGTGGTTGTCCGATATTGTCGGCACACGTAGTCGTTCTCTGACCGGCATTGGCTGGCGGGATGCGTTGTTGGTCGGTATTGCGCAAGCATTAGCGCTCATTCCAGGAACTTCACGCAGTGGTATTACGATTACCGCGGCATTGTTCTTAGGATATAAACGCGAAGACGCCGCGCGATTTTCGTTTCTCTTGTCGATTCCCGTTATTCTCGGCGCCGGTACCTTCAAGTTGAAGGATTTGCTGGAAAGTCCCCTCGCGGTTGAATGGCAGTTTATGGCGGTGGGTTTTGTGGTTTCCGCGATTACTGCCTATCTCACTATTGTGTTCTTCCTGCGTTTGTTAGATCGCCTTGGCATGTTGCCTTGGGTGATGTATCGCTTTGCCCTTGGCGCAGTGTTGCTGTGGACGCTGTCCTAGCCGTGAACAATGTCGGGCTATTGCCGGATACCCCATCAGGTTTGCCGGGAGTCCGGGTCGCCACAATGGCGCAGGCCCGTGAAGCGCACTTGCCTCTGGTGCTGGGTTGGTTTGATAACCGCTTGGCGCTGAAAAGCAGCGAGGGAAACGAAACGCCCGTCGCGGTGGATTTTTCCGGCGGCAAGCAAGGCTATCGTTTGGCGGCCGATCGCGTTCGCCATGAACGTTTGGTTAAAGCGTTAGGCGGCATGCCCACCAAAGCACTTAATGTTGTTGACGGCACTGGCGGGCTTGGTCGTGATGCGCTGGTGATGGCGCAGGCTGGCTTCCACGTCGACATCATTGAGCGCTCTCCGATCATTCATGCATTGTTGGCGGACGGCATAGAGCGTCTGCGCAGAGAAGACAGCGCGCTGGCGGCACGTTTACGTTTGCATCTCGGTGATAGTTATCAATGGCTGGTGCAAAAAGACGTGAACCCGCAAGAGTACTTTGCCATTTATCTCGACCCGATGTTTCCCCAGCGGCAAAAAAGTGCCGCGATTAAGAAGGATCTGCTTTGGTTGCAGCAACTTGAGCGTGCGCCGGAAGAAGGCGAGGCTGAGTTGTTGTTGTCAGCGGCGCGGGTGCGAGCGAAAAAGCGGGTTGTGGTGAAGCGGCCACTGCGGGCGCCGGCGTTAGGCGATCAAGCGCCGGGTTATAGTTTGGATGGTAAGGCGATACGGTTTGATGTTTATTTGACGGTTTAGGGCGGGGGTAACTGTTGGATGGCAGGCGCTTTAGCGGGCAGCCGAAATAGATTCCTAGGCCGCCTTTCGCCTGTTGGCGACTTACTTTTCTTGATTCGCTTTGCTCACCCCTTTGGGGCCGCACTAACGTGCGTTCGCCTTCACTGCGTTCAGGGCGTGCTCGTGCAAAATAAAAGTAAGCAAACGAAAAGCACGCCCCGTTCCGCCGCCTCGCTTCGCTCGGTTCCCGAAATTTGGCGCTTCCATTCGGGTCGGCCGAGTCTGGCCTGCGGCCGCTCGTGCCTCAGCCGGCCATTCGGCCGTCTGCCCCTTAGCTCCAGCGCCAAATTCCGGCGGCTCCAGACGGGGAGTGCTGGGACTTGCTCGTCGCTTGCGCGACATCGCTTGGCCAATTCATGTTTTTCGATCTTGGCTCAGCGTGATTTTAAGCTGGGGTAAGACATAAAAAAGGCCAAACTTAATAGCTTGGCCTTTTTTATGGAGTGAAGCAGTTCAAAGCGCAAAATAGTAGCGTCTATATGTTGTTCTTGTCTCTACTTAACCTCTTGCTCCTTCTCTACCTCCAGCGCAGGCAACCGCGTAACGCGCTCCACCGCCTGACTGATCTCAGGCGTCAGAATTCTGCGCGCTTCTTTGTCTAATGTTTCCAAAGATTCATCGAACGCGAGCTTGCCGTGTTCATCTGCGGTGGCCAGCGCGTAGTGATTGAGCTGGCCGATAAAGTTTTTCAATACGTTGCGATCGAAAAACTCCGGCGAGTTGAACTCATGCAGCAATGACAGTCGTTGGGCGGTTTGATAGGCCAGCTCTTCGAGTTGTTCATTGGTTAAGTTGCCAGATCCATGCTGAACGAGCAGGCGAATAATCAGCGAGAAGCGCTGCAATGCTTGAATAACAGTTTGCCCTAGGTGATCAAGCAAATCCGATTCAGCAGTATGCAGTGGTGCGCCGGTGATGGTGTCACCGGCGCGGTTGACGAGTTTTTCGTCGCACATCACTTGTATGATTTGATCGACGGCCTTATCAAGCTGCTCGTCATCATTCCAACGCAGGAAGTATTCCGTGCGGAAGAAGGGATAAAGCAAATAGACCAAACGGTGGAGCTGTTCGAGGCTAATGCTACGGGCGTTGCGGAATAGGGCGCTAATCAAGCCCGGCAAAATAAACAGATGTAGGCTGTTATTGCGGACGTAAGTCATTTGCAGCGCGGTATTTTGATCCGTGCTGATTAAATCGCCGAGCGGGTGGCGAATTCTAAACAGAAACTCGTTCTCGATACCGTATTGAATAATAGTCGAGGGGTCGGTTTCGGCAATGTCCATTGCCTCGCCATAAGGAGCGTGCTGCAAGAGCTGCAAATACAGCGCCAGTTGCCGTCTTAGTTGATCTTCATCCATGGTGTGCTTGGCAGAGGCAAGTAAGGCAAGGCTGAGCAAATTAATCGGGTTAGCGACGGCGGCATCATTGATGCGCGCGACCACTTCGTCACCCAGTTGCGTCACAACATCGCGGAACCATGTTGGCGGCGTTTCTGCACTGCCGCGATCATCACGCCATTTTGGCGCGTGGCTGTCGAGATAATCGTTCAGAGCAATTGGCTCGCCAAAGTTTACATGTACTTGGCCGAAACGGCTGCGCAGCAATGAAATGGTTGAGGTGATTAAACCGAAGACACTTTCCTTCGTCTTCTTTCCGCCGTGCATTTCGCCAATATAGCTGCGCGCTTCGATAACTTTTTCATAACCGATATAAACCGGCACAAACGCGATAGGGCGGGTGGAGTCGCGTAGGTAACTTTTAAGTGTCATCGAGAGCATGCCCGTTTTGGGCTTGAGCATACGCCCAGACCGGCTGCGGCCGCCTTCGAGGAAATACTCGATAGAGTAACCACGGGTTAGCATGGTGTGCATGTATTCGTTAAACACCGTGCCGTAAAGATTATTGCCCTTGAAGCTGCGGCGCATAAAGAAGGCGCCGCCGCGACGAAGAATAGTCCCGACAATCGGCATATTCAGGTTGATGCCAGCAGCAATGTGCGGCGGCACCAAATTATTGCGGTGCAGAACAAACGAGAGCAGCAAGTAATCGATATGGCTGCGATGGCAAGGCACATAGATAATTTCATTCTCTTGGGCCACTGCACGTAACTTATCAAGGTTATACAGACGTATGCCCGAATAAACGCGGTTCCAAACCCAATTCAACACCACTTCCAGAAAACGAATCACCGTATGGGAGTAGTCAGAAACTATCTCCATGGCATAGGCGCGAGCCTTGGCTTCGATTTTTACAGTACTCACACCTTCTTGTCCGGCGCGCTCTGCAATGGCCTCGCGCACCTGATGGCTTTCGATCAGCGTGTTAACCAAGGTGCGGCGGTGGGATAAATCTGGCCCGATCGCCGCTTCTTGCTGGCGACGGTAATGCACTCTGAGAATACGGGTGGTTTTACGGGATACGCGCTCAACATCGCCGCCTTCATCAACCAGTTGGCGCAACGACATGGGCTCGCTGAAATGGATGTAGAGCTGCCTGCCTTGGAAGAACACCAGAAACATTTTTTTGATAAAGCCCGGCGGCGACCAGTTATCAGAGAAAATGATGCGCCAAATGGAGTTTTCCTTGTCCGGGCGACGGCCCCAAAGCACCGCAACGGGCAGCAACTGAACGTCTTGCTCGGGATTATCAATCAGAAAGCTTACCAGCTTTTGCAAACGCTCAGGGTTCGCCGCCGCACGCTCTCTGCCAATCGAGCGCAGACGCTTATAAATATAAAAATAGCCACGCCGCAGCTGGTGATCGCCCACCTTAACCGATGCCAGTGGTGAGCTGATGCCTAACCGTTTTGCCTCGCGCTCGACGGCGAGCAAATCCGTCAGCGAGACATCACGGAGCACAAACACCACCGGCTTGTTCGGATCGAGACTTAACTCACCGGGCGCTTCAGGGACGGTGGAGGCGCGTGTTAATAAACCCAGTAACAGGCGTACGAAAGAAAAGAAGAGTTTGTCTAGGCCTAGCCAGGGAGTCATACAAGTACTCTGGAGGGTGATGAACGTTATAGGGTGGATTCTAATCAATGCGCGGGACAAGTGACAGAAACCTGACATCTCAGGATGTAAATATTGATGTGAGGGGGGAGTTCTTCGCCGGTAGAATTAGCTTATCTTTTGATCAAGTTTGGCCGCGTGCCGCTTGACCAGACACTCTCTAGCCGCCGTACCCCGTGATTGATATGGTATGACGGATTATTCAACAGGAGTTTGCCGTGCCGTCGTTTCAGCCCGCTATTTTCGATAAGTCCGCCTCCCAGCATGTGTTTCTGGAGTTTGCCCTACGCCGCAGCGACAACGCTGACGCGATTAAAGCGGCTCTGCGAACGCTACGCGCTGGTTTAAACACCGACATAAAGCTGATGGTGGCCTTCGGGCAAAGGCTTTGGTCGTTACTTGATAGCAGCTTTGAAATGCCTGCTTTTTCGTTAGAGGGCCGCGTGCCGGCTACTCAGGGCGACTTATTGATCTGGCTACAAAGCGGCGACCGTTCTTCACTGTACGAAGCCGAGATGATGGTACTGGACTTGCTCGGCGCCCATTGTGGTGTGCAATTAGAGATACAGGGCTTCGTTTATCGCGACAGCCGAGACCTCACCGGTTTTGTCGATGGCATCGGCAATCCCGAAGGCAAGAAGGCGCTCGCTGCTGCCTTGGTGAAAGAAGGGCACCCCGGCGCAGGAGGCTCCTTCGTACTGACGCAAAAGTGGATACACAAACTCCATGAGTTTCATCAATTAGAAGAGGCCGAACAAGAAAACGTCTTCGGCCGCACCAAAGCAGACGCCGTCGAATTTGACGACGAACGCATGCCCGCGAATGCACACGTCGGCCGCACCGACATCGACCGCGATGGCGTCCCGCAAAAAATCTGGCGGCGCTCAGTGCCCTACGGCAACGCCCGCGAACAAGGCCTCTATTTTGTCGGCTTCAGCTGCGAGCTAGACCGCCTCGATCACTTACTACGCAACATGTACGACATGAACGGCGAAGGTGTTCGCGATCGCTTGCTTGATTTTAGTCAGCCGGTGATGAGTTCTTGGTGGTATGCGCCAACGGAGGAGTGGTTGGGGAAGTTGTGATTGGCTGCGCCGTCTTTTGTATAAAGGTGATAATTGCAGGAGCATGAGTGCCAAAGATTAAGGAAATACGTATAGCAACCTTGAGGTTCTTCTGGGTCAGTAGAAGGCTGTAAAGGCCTGGTTGCCGTCACAGCGTAGATGTTCGTTTCTCCGTTCATTCCTAGCCTAGCCTAGCTCGCAATGTTATAACGTGGTGGCCGCTTTCAAGATATATGCTGGTACCTATAACTAACCTCTTAATAAATGGCGCCTAGGAAGCTGGGGCGTTTTTTTCACGCAGAGAGTAAGAATTATGCTCAGAGTATTCATACTGATAGCGCTGGTATCCTTGTTCGTTATATTTTCCTGGCAACTCAGAGCGTATCTTCTCAAAAACAAAGAAAAGCGCTCGTCTGATTCGTCGGATAACCCCCCAAAATGACGACGATATACCTACACTATAAAGACTCACTACAGAGAACCGTATAATGAATAAGCCCTCGCCAAAACTGATTTTCACAGGACTGTTGTTTGCCGTATTTCTCGCTACCTTTTTTATGGCATTTGGTATTAATAACGCCGGCCACAGAACTGTTGTTCAGTATCCAACGGGCACTCTCTATGTGAAATTTACGCCAGGTATTTTTCCGCAATGGTTTGGTACAACAGAGGTGTATAACGATGTTATTACCTTTGATTATGACAAAACCGACTCAGACGTAGACTCGGCCATCGGCCAGATAGGTATTTCTGTGCGCTACCAAGATGGTGGCACCGGTACGGTTTACGGAAAGGCGCGCTTCTCTCTGCCCAGTGATGAAGACACCATGCTGCACTTACACAAGGCGTTTCGATCCAATCGCGGCGTGTCCCAGAAACTTATCAAATCGGTAACAGAAGAAGGCATGAACCTTACCGCTGGCTTGATGAGCTCGGAAGAGGCCTACGCTGAGAAGCGTAGTATTTACACGCAGTGGTCAAGCCAACAGATTTCTAGCGGAAAGTTTCAAACAAAACTGGAAAGAATAAGCACCGTTGATGAAAGCACAGGAAAAGCTGTCACGAAGAATATTCCGGTTATTAGCTATGGTGAAGATGGCTTGCCTATCCACCTAGATAGCGACTTGGCCGACTATGGAATTAGCGTTAACGGCTTCCAAATAACTGATTGGGATTTTGAGCCCAAAACACTTCAGCAAATTGCAACTAAGCGCGAAGCAACCATGGCCATCATTACCGCCATCGCAAATGCTGAGCGTGCTAAACAAGACGCCATTACTTCTGAAGAACAGGGAAAAGCAAATGTGATGACGGCAAAATATGAGAAAGAAGTTATCAAGGAACAAGCGATTGTTGACGCACAAAGAGAAAAAGAAGTGGCTGTCATTTCAGCTGAAAAGAATGTTGAGGTTGCTCGGCAGCAAAAACTCGAGGCGGAGCAAAAAAAGCTTTCTGCGGCGGAATACAAGCAGGAGCAAATTCTACGGGGTGAGGGTGACGGCGCCTACAAGCGCATTGTTATGCAGGCCGATGGTGCTCTGGCACAAAAGCTTGAGACCTATGAAAGAGTCATGAACCGTTTTGCTTCGGCAATAGAGAAGCAAAAATGGGTGCCAGAAATTCAGATGGGTAACGGTGAAAATGGTGGAAGCAATGCCATGACCCTTATCGAAATGATGGGGATTAAGGCCGCCAAAGACTTATCTTTAGATATGAAGGTGAAGTAATAACGCTGCGCGTCTGAATAAAAAAGAGACGGCTCTGGTACCCATAAAGTCTGTTGTTCCTCGTCAGTTATGATCTGCAAGGCTGGTGGTGTTTCTGAGGAGCTATTGGGGCCTGAGCCTGTAATTTTATCAGGAATCATATGGCCTATTTATATTTAGCAATTGCTATCGTGGCGGAAGTTATAGCAACGAGTGCATTGAAGGCGTCTGGAGAGTTTACAAAGATTGTGCCGACGGTAATTGTTGTAGTCGGATATGGCGTCGCGTTTTACTTTCTGTCGATTGTCTTGAAAACAATTCCAGTTGGTATTGCTTATGCAATATGGTCAGGCCTAGGTATAGTTTTGATCGCATTGGTGGGGCTTGTTGTGTTTCATCAGCGATTAGACTTTGCTGCGATTCTGGGAATGCTCCTAATACTTGCAGGTGTCATTGTTATAAATGTTTTTTCAAAATCAGCTGGCCATTAAATATAGTAAGGCGCGGGGGGCTCCGTCCTGACTTTGCCAGCTTTAATGGACGCCTCAAGCAGTTGAGCTGCCCTGATGGAAATAATGCGGCCCCAACACTTTTGACAGACCCCAATTAGATCCCACCGCTAAGCTATGGAATACCGGGTGCAGTCCGCAGTGTTCCTGATATTCCTCCCAAACCATTTCAGCTAATAGGCGGCGTCGCCTGAAGTTCCGTAGGTGGCAAACGCTCCGCACCCCAGCTGCGCGATATAAAGCCGGTGACGCGGTCCAGTTCTTCTTGGCTTACGCTCGCCAGCTCGCCGCGCTCTAGGGGGTCGTAGTGGAAGATATAGAGGCGCGAGGCGAATTCTTCGAAGGGTAGGGAGGCTTCACCGAAGCGTTCGCCATTGCCGGCGGTGCTGACGACGACGTCGTCGCCCCAGTTTTGTCCGCTGTCGTTGTTGGGGTTGTAGAAGTACACACGCATCACTTCCTGCGGATCTAAGCTCACTCTAAGCAAGGTGATGGTGTGCCAGCCGACGAATCTCGCTGCGCTGTCTGTGACTGCGATGCCTGCGGGTTGGGATCACCGGCTGGTTGCCGTTGTAATAGGGGGGTAGCAGGCGTAGAAGTGGCGCTGAAGCGCTTCTAGGTCGATGAGTTTGCCGGTTGGCACATCCACATTGATGCTGAATCCTCGCCCTGCCCACCAGCCGTGGAATTCGGGGTTGATCCAGCGATGAGGGTCGCCTTAGCATTCAGGCTCCATCCTAACAAGGCTACATAGCCCTTATCTGGATTGCGGAGAGTAGATTTTGCATCTGTCATTCGAAATATGCCTTTTCTGCTGAATGTGCGTCCAAGCTACACCTTCTGTGTGCGGCACGATGGGGCGTTCAAAGTGTCGGGTGCCTAGTAAATATTTTTTCAGGTTTGTCGGCTCTGCCGACAAATAAGTCCATTAGATACGCCGCGATTGGCAATTGTAAGGCGCCACATTGCGCCCTAAGGGACTATTCGTTAAGGTACCTCCGCTCATTTTTTGGCCCATTGTTAACCTTCGTTTGCTTTTACTAAAGAGAATTTCCTCATGCAATATAGGCCGGATATTCAAATTCTCCGCGGCGTATCGGTATTACTGGTCGTTATGTTTCATCTAAACATCGGCTTTTTCCACAGCGGATTTCTGGGTGTCGATGTCTTCTTTGTTATCAGCGGCTTTCTAATGAGTCAGCTATACACTGCGGGCGAAAACCGTAAGTTCTTCTCTCGTCGGGCTAAGCGTCTACTGCCTGCGTATTTCATAACCGTCTTGGTGACGCTTGCAGTGGCGGTTTTCGTGACTGTTCCGGTAGACTTTAATCAAGTTGTCACTCAGTCCATCTATGCCAGTGTTTTTTCATCGAACATCGGCTATTGGATGCTTGCTCCCTATTTTAGTAAGGCGGAATTTAATCCGCTTTTACATCTCTGGTCCTTAGGGGTGGAGATTCAGTTCTATTTAATCGTTCCAGTTCTTGCGTGGCTTTTTCGCCGCATTCCATTGTCCGCACTTTTGCTTACATGCCTCTCGGCTCTAGCTTGCTTTTATATTCTTATTGTTTCGCCAAAAACGTCTTTTTACATGATGCCATTACGGCTTTGGGAATTCATGATTGGCTACCTTGCCGCCACGCTTTTTACACGGGAGGGCTCTGCGAAGGCTGGGTATTCAGCGCTCGGTTTAGTAGGGCTTGTCTCGATATTACTGATTCCAATAATTCCTGTTGACGGTGGTGCACAGAACTTCATGAATGGGCATCCTGGCCTTTATGCGTTAGGTGTCAGTTTGGCGGCAGCGCTTGTGTTGATCTTTGGTCTTCCGAAAACCCTCGCAGCGCGGCATCCCTTTAAAGCTATGGAAAAGCTGGGGGAATACTCTTACTCCATTTACCTTGCTCACTTCCCGATTATAATTTTATATCTTTATAAGCCGTTTTCGGGAACCCGATTTTCGATGTATGAGGGACGAAGTTTTACGGTTCTAATTGCGCTGATTCTTGGGGCTTCATTCTTGCTCTATAGATTCATCGAATCTCCTGCTCGCGGAAATAGTTCGGACATTAAGAGAAAATGGTTAATTCCTGCGTCTGTTGTTGGAATATGCGCTATATCGATTTTAGGCTCTAAATTCCAAGCGGGATTTTATTCTAAGGGTGAGATGCAGATATTTTATGCTTGGGAAGACAGAGATGATTTCAGGTGTGGGAAACTTATTCGCGTGTTGCAACCTAGAGCAAAAGTTTGCGACTTAACACCGGATGTGACAACGCCTAATCATCGCGTGTTACTGGTTGGCAATAGTCATGCAGATTCAATAAAGGCATCACTGGCAAACGTATCTCGAGAGCACAATAGCAAACTATTTTTCACGGTAGGAATGGCTCCCCTCATGAAAGGCGGGCAGACTGTAGCTGATCTAATTCGCTACGCAGAAGTCCATTCGTTCGATGCATTTATTGTTCATCATTCGCCTAATGCAATAAAGCCGGAGATTATTAGAGAACTTGTTGGCGCTGCTGAGCGTAAGGGCATATCTGTGGTTCTGATACTGCCTGTTCCTGTATGGGGCGCCCATATTCCGCAAGCGCACTATGCGCATATAACTTCGGATTACCCGCTGCCTCAGAAAGACGTGAATAATTACAAGTCTGAAAATAAAGAGTTTCTTCTGGAAGTTAAATCTATAAGAAGTCCGAACTACGTTTATTTGGAAACGGCGCCGATATTTTGTGATACTAAGTGTATGACGCGAACAAGCGAAGGTGCCCTTATTTATTTCGACAGTGGTCATTTGACGATCACGGGAAGTACGTTGTTGGATGACGTTTTTAGTGAAGCGCTGACGTTCATTTCTGCGCGCAGTCAGGATTAGTGGGAAATATTATGTTCGTAAAAGCTAATTTGACGATGCACGGTTGATGCTGGCTTTGGCTTTGACGAGATGTAACTATCCGGTGAATTGTGTGGGACGTTACGTAATAGAAATTGATCCGAAGCGGGCTTAAAGGGGCTGGGGTGCCGGGGGCGCTAAAAGAACGGTGGTAAGTATAATGGCCGCCTAAAAATTAAAGCAAGGGGGCGCAGGGAGAGTATTAATTTCTCTTACTTTGAGAGCATCACAAATCGCATTCTTCTGTTGTGTCCAAGGCCTTAATTTCCAATTGTGTGCCTTGATAGGTTTGATTCTCTGGTTCTAGTTTCAGTGCAGCTTGAATAGATTTCTGTGCCTCTATCTTGCAGTGAGCTTGTTTGTATACGTCAGCAAGATTATTCCAAGCTTGATGGAATGTCGGCGCGAGCTTAGTAGCCTGCTTATACTGTGCGGCGGCTTCGGAGAGCGCGCTGTCTTGATACAGCGCGTTGCCATAACTGAAACGAATAATCGACTGATCTGGATAACGCGCTGCGGCACTCTTCCACAGATCAAGGTTAGCTACGCCGCTTGAGTGATCGACATTTGCGATGGCATCGGCGAGCGCGAGAGGTTCGCTTTTCGCGGGCAACTCGCCTGCGGCCAATACGACAAAACCAACGTATTCAGCTTTGCGCCAATGGTTTTCAAACCATGTGGCGCCGACCTTTTTTAATTGCTCTGTGCCGGAGTGAAGCAGCAGTGTCTGCCCGTTTTCTTCGTAGCCAACGACGACCGCAAAATGCCACTGAGGCAGCCATTTGAATAGTAGATTTTGTTGGATGAGAACAGGGTGGTTTGCGTCCAGCTCTGCAAAAAGGGCGGTATTGGTATTGATAGGGTAAACCAGTAAACCGCGTGCGCGTGCGGCGGCAGCGAGTTCCATGGCGAGACTACCACGTCTCTTTGGCAGCCAGACTTCTTCTACTAACGTCTCCGGATTGGTCGGCGCTCCTGCGTAGCTCAACATGCTTGCTAGCGCGGCGGGGCCACATTGATATTTTTCTTGGGCAAAAAAAGGTACAGAAAGGTATTGGCTGGGAGACGTTGCATTGCTTTCAACGCGTGAATGCGAGGGCGCCAGTTGGCAGCCGTTTAATATTATTATTATCGCCCCAATAAAAAAGGCTGCCAGAAGGCGGCCCTTTTTATTGGGGGAGCGTTGGTTCGGTAACATTAAACGTGCCACCGACATAATTATACTTTAGGTGAAATGTCCGTGATTCCAAGAATTTCCAAAATCAGAAAAATCAATAGTACAACAAGAATCACGCCAAGAACGCCTTCTCCAGCGGGGATTCTATCGGCTTGATCTGCCAGTTGTGCAACTTCTGTATTGCTTAAACGCTGGAGGCGTACTTCGACTTGTTCAACAGAAAGGCCGTTTTTTTCAAGCATTGTTACCGCTTGTGCGCGTTGTAGTGCACCAATAATGCGAGCTTCCTGCGCGCTACGTTGCTCGGCGTGGAGGACTGACTCTGTGGATACCATGGCCGCGTTGGCCGCTGGAACGAGTACCAACTGCACACTTAGCAAGCAAATTGCTAAGAAGCTATTAAAGATACGTGAAGTATTCATACCGGTTTTCTCCGTTGTGAGCATTCAAACAGTAACATAATAAAGCGGTACAATGATGCAGCTGTGCGCACATTGAGAATGAGCCGGGTTATTGGTGACCCCACGTTCTGTTTTTTTTTGACAGAACCTCTCTCTAGTCGATGCCCTCAAAATAAATCTTACGGTGCTTTGGCCGCCAACAATAGCGGGCTATAAACCGCGCTCTTTTCACTCGGTAACATTAGCTCGGCTAACTGATCGTCTTTGCCGTGCCGGGATAAAATCACACGGTAGGCAAGTACTGCTTGAACATATTCGCGAGTTTCGTAAAACGGAATGCTTTCAATAAATACGTCGAAGGGAACGTTGGTGTCGGCGAGCCAGCGGTCTATGCGGTGTGGGCCTGCGTTATAAGCGGCTAAGGCAAGTACGCGGTTGCCGTTGTAGCGTTTGAGTAGGTCGCTGAGGTATTGGCTGCCGAGGCGGAGGTTAATGTCGGGTTCGCGCAGGCTGCTGGCGTCGGGACGCGGCATGTCGATTTGGTCGGCCACTTGTCTTGCGGTGGCGGGCATCAGTTGCATAAGGCCGGTGGCGCCGACGTGTGAACGAGCGTGTGGGTTGAAGGCGCTTTCGCGACGTGAGACGGCCATTAGTAGCCATGGGTCCACATCGGTTTTTTTGCCGGCTTGTTCAAATTCCTCCTGCATGGCGGCGGGGAAGCGCCAGCTTAAAACGTTGCGTTGGCGAGAAAAAATCGCCGTTTCGACGGAGAAGTGAAACCACTTGTTCGCCAATGCAATGTTGCCCAGTGGAACGAGGTCGACGTTGTCGCTTTGACGCATAAGGTGCAGCCATTCGGTGCGGGCGAGGCTCACTTCGTTCATGGCGACGAGCCATTGAATACGGTTTAGTGCTTGATTTTGGATATCGTTGAGGGTGACGTCGCTGGATGGCGCGGGTGTGTCATTCAATTGATACGGGGTGCCAAGACGTTGCGCGGCGAGGAAACCCCAAAAGTTGCGCTCTGAGGCGGCGAGACGCAGATAGACGTCGCTGCCTTCTTTATTTTGTGCGGCCAGCGAGCGAGCGCGCCAGTAGCGCCAGTGGGAAGAATTCTGTTCGCTTTTGGGTAGTGCGTTGATCCAGTTGTTTAGCGCTACCCAGTCTTGATCGATCACGGCGCGCCGTGCGCGTTGTTCTAGCAGGCGCAAGTTAGTGGTGCCTGCGAGGTATTTTTCGAGCCACACTTTGTTGTTGGGTAAATCACGAATGGTCGAGAACCATGCGATGCGCGCCAAGACCGTGTTTTGGTCGTCGTCGCTTAGTGAAAACCGTTTACTGATAATCGGCGTGAGTTGGCGCGCGTAGACGGGGTCTTTGTCGGCGAGACGATGGAGCCCGGACAGTGCGAGCTGAATGTTATGTTTGTTTGGCATAAGCACGCGAGTCTCGCGTGGTTTTTCATAGAGGCGCAGTAGTGTGTCGGCGCGCTGCGCAACTTTTTTGCTATTGATGGTGCTACGTAGGTAGCGCATCAGGCTGCTGTTGTTGTCGTGAAAGGCGAGCACCATGCGTTGCCATGTGAGTTCGTCATCGAGCTGGCCGCTGGCGCGAAGTTCATTGAACAGTGCGTCGCAATTGTTGGGTCGCGATTGGCCGCTAAGCCACAGCTGTTTGGCGCCACGCAGGGCATTGCTGCGATCGTCGCTGAGTAGAGATTGATAGTAGTAGCAGCGTAGTGAGCTGGAGCGTGGCACGCCTTCACTGACGGCACGCAGGGCAGACCATTGGCGATGGCTGCCGTAGTAGCTCATAGCGTCGTCGCGCAGTTGGTCGGCGAGTGGCGAGTGGTCGTGTTTACGTAGCCATGTTTGCACTTCTGCGAGGTTATCATCGCCGCGTTGCACATTAGCGCGAATTTGTTGATAGCTGAGGTAGGGTGCTAAGGGAAAGTGCTCGGGCAGCTCGGCTTCAAGCGCGGCAAGGTCGCTCCAGCGTTTTTCTTTTGCAGCAAGAAATGCCCGTTCGGCCAGCGCTACTTGTGCTGCAGAGGGCGACGGGATGGTTTGTTCTGATTCGGAGGCGTGCGTTACGCTCGGCAGTACGCTGGAAAGAGAAACAAAAAGCGCAATAAAAAGCGGCCGTCTGATGAGCACTGGGCTCTCCTGTTGTTAACAATACGCTATTGAAAATACGTTCTGAAACGTTTGCGGTGTCGCCAAAGAAATTGCGGCAGCCAGTTGCTGGTCGAGTGAAAATGTTTGTGACTGGATCGCTTTGGGGCTCTGGCGTGCAGGGAAGGGAGACGAAGCCTGCCGCGCCAAACGTCGGTCCAGCGAACTCAGTAATGACTTTAGTCTAGCGGGATTGTAGGGGATATGTTGTGAAGGTTCGTAACCAACCTTTTCCGTTTCGGCTTGCGGTGCCCGTTCCATGTCTACTGCTTCACAGTTTCGCGCTTCTAGTTTTTGAACAGACTGTTGAGCAGTGTCGGGCTGTCAAAGTGCTGGCGACCAATAAATGCGATGGCGTGGGTGCCAGGTTGGCGCATGGCGCCTGCTGAGGGGACGCCAAGCGGCCACAAGATAAGGCGCTCGCGACGTGCGCTTTGGGGGATTAGGCCGTCGTTGCGGTAGATGCTTTTAAAGCCATCACCGACGGGCATGGCGCGTAACGCATTCGCGTCGCTGAGCTGATAGCGTTCCATGTGTTGGCCTGGCACGAACTTTTCGACTCTGACGATGTAGTGGGTGTCTGGCTCGACGATCAAACTCACACGGTTGCTGCGGGCGTTGGGCACAGGAGACGGATATTGCACGGGGGCGGCGGGGCCGTCGTTCGCAGGGACCAGTCCATTCGCGACCCGATAGGTCTTGTGATAACAGCCGCAGCCGTGAATGGAGTCATACATAAGCACTTGGCCGTCAGGCTTGAGTGTCACGCGCCAAATGATGCTGTCCAGATCGCCGCCGTACAGGTCCATGCTGCCTTTTTTGGGGCGTTCGCTAAACCAAAACTGATAATTCAACTGCAACAAGTTGTGGCCGCGAAAGTGTGTCCAGCTGAGCCAGCTGTAGGCGGTCGGTTGGCTGTAATCAACTCGGATGTTTTCGGCGTCGCGGGTGACGGCGCCCGGTTGGTTGTATGTCAGGGTATTGGCCACGCTCAGCACGGGAGCGTAGTGAGAAAGCAGGGCTTGGCCGGCGCCGTAGCTGGGTGATGGCACATCGAGCGGGTTGCGGCTGAGCATTTCCGGCGGCGGGGGGGTGCCGCGGAAAGGCTCGGGCACATAATGACGAATCGGTAGTCGGAAGGGGCGTTTAAAGCGTTTCGCCATGTCGTCGCGATAGGTGTTCATGGACGGGCGGGCGAGCAATTGAGTGATTTTATAGAGGCCGAGTACGCGGTTGCGGGTGGAATAATTGTCGGCAATGTCGATGCTGGGCACGCCGGGAAAGCCGGAGAGTGATACGAGAGTGTCGACGCACTGTTGTAAGCGTTGGCGCCAGTCACTTGTGACGGTGAGCAATGGGTGTATGGGATCGAGCTGCTTGAGTTCGAGGGTGAGTGCGGTAATGGCTTCGTTGCCGGCGAGACGCAGCCATTGTTCTTGTTGGGCGTCGGTGGCGGTGGCGGTTTGCAGATAAGCGAGCCAGCGGTTTGCGCGCAGATAAGGGAAGCCGTCGATGCGCGCACTGGCGGCATCGTTGACGCCCGCGTCGAGCACGGCCTGATCTAGCGCCAGTAGCCAGTTACGACATTCAAGACTCGCCTGGGCGGACTGGCCGCACAGGATGAGAGCAATCAGCAGTAGAAAGCGTTGCCACATAAGTTGTTAGAGATTCCAAGGCGCGCGTTACATGACGCAGGCTGTACTGGTCCGCTAGCCATTGTGGGACATTCCCGCCGGCAGCGACCTCTTGTTGGTATGTCGCTAGTGTAGTGTCTTCGGCGGCGAAGATCGACCAGCGCGCCCGTGCAAAGGGAATGCGGATAACGCCGCTTTGCCGTGGCAGGGCATCTGGCTCTGAGCGCATCTCGATAATGGTTGGTGATTGGCCGTGGCGGATGAAGCGGTTAATGGCGTCGCGGGGGCTGGCAAACAGGTTGCCGCGGGTGAGCATATAAATACGTTGGCCGGGTTGTGCGTCGTCGGGCAGTGGACGCACGTCGATAAGGTCCGGCATCCATTGGATAACGTGGCAGGGTTGTTCGAGCGCGGCGAGTAAAAGCGCGGGCGTTGCGGCAACGTGGGTGCTGGCGCTGATAACGTCTGGGCCTTCTTGTTTGTGACGTTTGACGTCGACTGCGTTGGCGGTGCCGCTGATTAAAAGGCATAGCAGTATGGCGGCTCGCGCCACGTACGGCGCCGCGGATTTCTTATAAATAATCTGCATACAGCGCCCGTAACTTTTTGCCATCCAGTGTCTCTCCGTCGATCAGATTTGTAAGCATGACTGGCAGCACGGTTACTCTGACCGTTGCCGGGCGAATCAGTAATTTGCCGGCAGGCAAAGCATCGGCGCTGTTGTGCAAAACAATGGGAATAATAGGGACATTGGCTTGCTGGGCGAGCCATATGGCGCCTTCGCGAAAGGTGCCAAGACGACGATCATGGCTGCGCCTTCCTTCGGGGGCGAGGGCTATGGCGTAGCCATCTTTCAATGCGGCCAATGCTGGAGCTAATGACGCCACGCCAGCGTGCGACTCTCTGTCGACAAAAACGGTGCCTGCTAATGCTAGCAAGGGGCCGAGTAGTGGGTGATGCTTAAGTTGAACCTTGGCAATGCCGACCACATCTTTTTTCAGCAAGGCCGCAACGATGAGTGGGTCGGTTGCGCTTTGATGATTAATCATAAAAACAGCAGGGCGGACCGCAAGCAGGTTATCGTTGTCTTCGACGACGAGCGTGATGCCGGCAATGCGCGTGCCGAGCGTGGTAATGGTGGGTAGTGCGATGGCCAACGCGCGACGTTTGCCGAGAGGCAGGCAAGCGAGGAGCAGCGTAATGCCGACAAGGGACGGAATGATAAACGCGAGCAAACTGCGAAACAGGATCATTGCCTTTCCAAATTGTTATACTGCGGCCATTGTTATGCTGGGCCTCGGATAATACGGGGCGCGACATGAGGTGCGGCATTGGCCGCGATAGAGATTAGGCGCGATTTATCACTATGGAAAATACCACTCGACTGCTACAGCGTCACCAAGCGTCGCTATTGTCGCGCCATGTGTTAATGGTCGGCGCCGATGACTTGGGGTTAAAAGAGCTAACGGCCGCGTCGTTGCATCTCCACTCCGATGATACGTCATTACTTGCTGAGCAGGCGGCGATGTTGCCTGTGATTGAGAAGGCGACGGATTTATTGGTCGTTATTCTGCCGAAATCTCGGGAGCAGTTGGCGTTTTGGTTGGCCTCATTGGCTGGGCAGATTCAGGCGCCGATGGAATTATGGTTAGTGGGTGCATCAAATGGCGGAGTGCGCGGTGGTGTAACCACGTTAAAGGCGTTTACCGATGAAGTCGTGCAGCGCGATAGCGCTCGGCATTGCAAACTGTTTGTTACGACGCTACTGCCAGCGGATTTTTCGCAGGATGCGTTTGAGAAAACGTGGCCGTGTGATGTCTTTCCTGCGAATTCGACGCTCAAACCTTTTCAGGTCAGCAGCTATCCCGGCGTTTTCAGTCATGGCCGTGCTGACCCTGGCACCGATTTATTATTGAAAACTCTTGAGCCATTGACGATGCGTGGCTCAGCGTTGGACGTGGGTTGTGGCGCGGGTGTAATCAGTGTGGTCTTGGCGCAAAAAGGTTGTGCGGTGACGGCGGTGGACGTGAGCGCGACGGCGGTTTTCGCGGCGACGCAAACAGTGGAAAAGAATGGACAGAAAGCCTCCGTATTTTGCAGTGATGTGTTTAATCAGGTGCAGGGACGGTTTGATCAAATTGTCACGAATCCGCCTTTTCACGATGGCACGCGCCGCACGACGGCGGTGACGCAGCGTTTAATCGAACAGGCACCTCAATATTTGGCTGCGCGGGGTGTGTTGTGGGTGGTGGCGAACCAAGGTTTGCCATACGAAGATTGGTTGCGTGGTGCGTTTACCTCAGTTGAGGTTGTGGCGGAAAATAATCGTTTCCGCGTTTGGCGTGCACAGCGGTGACATTGGGTTTTTCTGAACTGCTATCGCATTTATAAACGTTGCGTTGCTTTCATCCATTCGATGCAAGCGCTAACCATATCGGACAGTGGCACTTGATCATTGAAGCCGAGCTCTAGCACGGATTTGCTGCCATCGGCTCTTACGCGGTTGGTCATCATGGCGACTTTTTCAGGGGTAATGGCTGGTTCTTCGCCAGAGAAAATCGCCAGCATGGGATAAATTTTACCGGCTAGTTTGATCAGTTGGGCGGGCATTGTTTTGCGGGGCGCTTTTTTGTCGAGTAGGTAGCTGATGGTTCTCGCTAATTCAAGAAAGCTTGCTTCGATGCCAGCAAGAATATAGTTCTCTCCGCTGCGGCCGCGTTCGTACGCGCTGATGTGCGCGCGGGCAATTTCTTTTACATCACAAAAGTTGCCTCCCCCAGGGGGGACGCCGGGAAGCTTGCCCTGATTAATCAACGCAATCATTTGTGACCAGTTGTGGGTGTCTCCTGCGCCAATAATCCCGCACGGATTTAAAATAACAGCATCAAGCCCGTGCTCAATCCCCTTGCGTACTTCCAGTTCAGCCAGAAATTTGCTGCGGCCGTAGTTTAATCGGGCGTCGCCGGTGTTGGCGCGGGTTTGTTCACTTATGACACCTGAGTGTTGTCCCCAAGCGGAAATAGATGAAGTGTGGACAAAGCGCCCGACACCATTATGCAACGCAGCGCGCACCATACAGTGCGTGCCGCCAACGTTATCTCGGTTTTGCTCTAGGTTTTTTTTGTGCCACATGCTGGTATTGCCGGCGATATGGAAAACGGCATCGCAGTTTTTCGGAATCGCGTGAAGCATGCATTCAAGTTCGTGAAGTTTGCCGGCAACGGGATGTGCCCCAAGCGCGGTCAGCGCGGTCGGGTCGCTTTGTGGACGATGCAATGCCGTGACATGCCAGCCGGAGTCGACGAGCATGCGTATGACGTGGCCACCAACAAACCCCGTACCACCGGTCACAAACGCTGTGCGCGTCACTCTATTTGGCCTAATGCTTGTTGGTTCATCGGATGGTTTCCGGCGCGGTCATCTATGTGCTCCTGAACTTACGCTTTTATATTACGAATCGGAATCTCGGTTCGACACACGTAAACGTCGCTTACGCTGAGTGCTATACATACTTGGCAGTCAACTCCTATGACAACGATTACGCAAGAGGGGTTCACTGAAAATGGCTGCAAATGTCTCTGAAAATTAAACGACGGTCGGGATAGAGACCGTGCTGAGTGCGGAGAGGAGGTTGGAGCGGGTGAAGGGAATCGAACCCTCGTATGCAGCTTGGGAAGCTGCCGTTCTACCATTGAACTACACCCGCCGAATCATGCTTCCAAAATTTATATTGGCATTGAACAGTGTCGGAATTGCGCGACGCATGCAAGTGTGACGCGAGAGCTTGTGCGTAGTAGTCGTTGCGTAATACCTGTTTCGTAATACCTGTCAGGACCCGGTTTTTCAGTATTCATCAGGCACAGTGTTTGATATGTACGGTAAAGAAACACTGTGCTGATGATTACGCTGTTCTGAAACGTTAGTGATTATGCCCGCCGGGGCCATGCGCGTGGCCGTGCTCTTTTTCTTCGTCGGTGGCGTCGCGAACGTCAACAATATCGACGTTAAAAGTCAGGGTTAGGCCTGCCAGCGGGTGGTTGCCATCAATATCGACGGTTTTAAGGCCAACTTTAACGACGGTCACCATGCGGTTGCCCTTGTCTGTGCTGACCGCGACTTGCATGCCTGGGCGTAGTTTCTTTCCAGCATGCTTAAGATATTTTGCAGACACGCGCTGAAGCATCCCCTCCTTGCGTTCGCCGTATCCGTCTTCTGCGGCAATCGTGACATCAATATGATCACCTTCACTTTTTCCCTCTAGGGCTTTTTCAAGGCCAGAAATAATACCGCCGTGGCCGTGCATATACGCAAGCGGCTCCCCTTTACGGGAATCTTCTATTAAGTCGCCCTGTTCGTTTTTCAGGGAGTAGTGGAACAGAACAACCTTATCTTTCTCAATCATGGACGTGTCTCTGAATCATCATTATTGGGGCGCGGCTATCTGGGGTGCGCTTGGCGGACCGAGTGAGTATAGAAGAGTCGACGGTGTATTTCATTCCCGTATAGGTCTTGCCTAACTCTTAGACTATCAGGCAAGACGATGGGTGAGGAGGATGTTAACGTGAGTACCGGAAAGGAAGATGTCTAATTTCATTAAGTTTAGGGGGCTGTATGAATAATCCGTATCAAGTGCCGCAGGCTGAGCTTGCCACAGAGAGTGGCGATGTTGAATACGTGGGTTTTTGGATGCGAGTGGCGGCGTCACTGGTCGACACTATTTTGATGATGATGATCATTTATCCGGTGCTGCTGGCGGTGTACGGCGGTAGCTATCTGACCAAGACCACATTAACGGCGGGCCCGGTTGATATCCTGATGAGCTACATCTTTCCGGCAATAGCTGTGCTGGTTTTCTGGGTCTACAAATCCGCAACGCCAGGAAAAATGGCAGTAAGCGCTGTCATTGTCGATGCGAAGACGTTGGGTAAGCCCTCAGCTGGACAGTTGGTTCTTCGTTACCTGTGTTATTACGTTTCTGCGATACCATTGCTGTTAGGTATTTTCTGGGTCGGTTGGGATAAGCGTAAGCAGGGCTGGCACGACAAAATTGCTGGTACGGTGGTGATACGAAAGCGTGGTTAATCACATGCTAGGCGTTTTCGCCGGTTAGGCCTTTATCGGTAGGGGCTAGTGTGCAGTCAAAGTGATGGAGCACTTTTCTCGTTGCTGGTAATTAAAAAGCGAACCTCATTCGAGGTTCGCTTTTTTTGTGCCGAGTGAGGGGCGGGAGGTTGCTTAGGTCTATGTTTGCAAGTGGGTTGCGATTTGATGTTTTTGTACGGGCTAGGCGAGTTTAGTTTTCTCTGCGGCCATCGAACGAAACCACTTGGAGGTGTTTTTCTAATCCGAGATCGGTCAGCAATTTTTGTACGGAGTCTTTGCGAACGGGCTTGCTGAGAAAGTGATCCATACCGGCATCAAGCATTCGCTGGCGCTGCTCTTGCAGTACATGCGCGGTTAGCGCGACGATGGGCGTGTTTTCGAGACTAGCTTGCTTTTCGATGTCACGAATGCGTTGTGTGGCGGTAATGCCATCCATGACAGGCATTTCGCAGTCCATCAGCACGAGATCAAAAGCGCCGCCGGCTGCGCGGTAGGCGGCGGTAGCTTCTTCGCCGTTTTTGCATAGCACCGGTTGGATTTTTAGAGCGCCGAGAATAGCGCGGATGACGTCACGGTTTACGTCGTTGTCTTCTGCAACGAGAACGCTTAAATGATCAAAGCGCGCGTGTTGAGAGATGTGCGGTTTCGTCTTGCCGGGAGTCTGCTCTTGCTTAAACTGTAACAGGGTACGCAATGAGGAAGGTGTTACGGGCTTAGGGATGCTATCCCATGCGTCAGCATTGCTATCAATGCTGGCGATAATAGTCACTTTATCTTTGCAGCGACGCAGGAGGTCGGCGTCTTCTTTGCTGGCGTTTTGCAGCAGGAGAAAGTCGATCAGCAAGTGCTCATAACGGCTGGCCATTTCAAGATGGCTCAGATCGCTGGCAGACGTCACGGTTGCGCCAAGATGGGTGAGCATGTGTTCAATGGCGTCAGACTCGACCTGCGTGGGGGATAACAATAGCACCTGTCGGTTTGTTTGCTGCGGGATATGGGCTTGATCAGCATGGTAACGGGGCAGTGGCAGCTCAAGCCAAAACCGTGACCCTTTGCCCGGCTCTGAATCTACGCCAATTTTGCCGCCCATTAATTCGGTAAGCCGCTTGCTTACGGCAAGGCCGAGACCTGTGCCACCAAAGTGTCTTGAGGTGCTTTGGTCAGCTTGGGTAAAGACCGCGAAAATGCGTTCGATTTGCGCAGCAGCAATGCCAACACCTGTGTCTTCCACATCAATACGCAAACAGTCACGGCTGCCACTCACTGACTTTTCGTAAGCGCGGACGACAACGTGGCCCTCGCGCGTAAATTTCAGAGCATTGTTGACGAGATTGAGCAGGGTTTGCCGCAGGCGCACAGGGTCGCCGTATACCCAACGCATGCTATCCAAGCGAATATCCATAACAAGCTGCAGAGACTGCTGCCTAGCGACGCCTGCAAATGCGCTGACTGAGTCTTCGACCAATGCTTGAACGTCTACCGTGGCAGTTTCAAGTTGCAGTTGGCCTGCTTCAATTTTGGAAAAGTCGAGGATGTCATTGAGAATGGCGAGTAAGTTTTCACCAGAGTGCTGCATGAGCTTGAGGTAATGTTGCTGGCGGTCGTTGAGCGGGCTGTTAGCGAGCAGATCCAGTACACCTACGATGCCGTTCATGGGCGTGCGAATTTCATGACTCATGGTGGCAAGAAATTCGGTTTTGGCAACGCTGGCGCTTTCTGCGCGAATGCGCTTTTCTTCGCTCTTTAGGTTTTGTTCTTGTTCTTTGAGTAGTGCGACTTCAGCTTTTTCTCGTTGGTGAATATCTTCGCGTAGGCTCTCGCGCATTTCATTAATGGCATCAGAAATATCTTGGAGTTCATCGCGGCTTTGTTGGTAGCGGGCGAGCCGGAGTGGAGAGTGTAGCCGCGAAATCGACATCTCTCGGGCGTACTCTGCAATGGTACGTAGATGGCGACCGAGTAGGTGGCGTAGTAAAAAGATAATAATGACTGCGATGATCAGTGTTTTGACCAGTTGGAATAGAACAATAAATGCGGCATGTTCGCCGACGCGTTGGTATAAGGCGTCGCGGCTGACTTGTATGTGGAGCACGCCGAGTTCTTCGGCGCTGCCGTCGCGTCTGCGATAAATAATGGGGTAGCTGTGGGCGCGATTTCCGGAGACGGCAACTATTTCTTCGCCAACCCGTAGATGGCGAGTCTGACTGTTCCAGTCTTGCCACTGCACCTCTGCGCCGGAGACTTCCGGTAGGCGTAGCAATCCTTCGAGCTGGACGCGTAATTGTTCTTCGTCGAAGTTCCAGAGGCTGCGCTCGATGCCGGGCAGGGTGGTGAGCTCAACTTGCTCAAGGTCTTCTTCGATATCGGATAGACCGATGTCATATTCGCGAGCAAGCAGTAAAAGAATGGCAACGAGGGTGATGATGGAGCTGACCAATAGGATCGCCCCCATCAGCCGAAAGGCTAGCGGGTTTTCTGCGTGGAATCGGCGAAACTTTGCAATCATCCCCAGGGCCCTCCATGAACCTGTCGACGTAGCCTTCATATGTACCTACTGCGTGCTCATTGCAGCTGTTACACGACACCCTGTCTATGCCCTTTAAGCGAGGCGTTTAAAGTGTAGCGAAACAGGCGCAGCGGATACTAGCATCATTGCCAATGGTTCCAGCATGCCAGAAATGCGGGCAAGTGACACTGATCACAGTTTCATGCCGCCTGTCATATTGGGCCACTTCGACTGGTCGGTGTTTTAAGTCCGACCGTGACGAGTTTTAAACGAGGTTCCTGCCATGTCGCCGTTAGGCCGACTGGTCTTTCCCAACCAACCGCAGGTGCCGGAGCTGCTCTGTCTCGATGCGATCAAGGCGCTGTAAACAGCTGCGGAATGCGCGACTAATGCAGGTCGTATTGCGGATCATTTCGACTTTGGGCCAGCTGGCCTTTTCGCCGCTTTGAATAAAATCACGCACGTCGGCAACGGTTGGGTTGGTGAGCGCCCGCATGAAGCTTAACGGTTGTCTTGGCGGAATAAGATTAATATCGCCTATGTATTTCTGCCGCAGAATAGATTCGATTTTATCGAGCACAAGACCTAGGTCATTGGACTTCACTTGTCGCTGGGCAATGTTAATGATGTATCGTGAATTCATAGTGACGTTGCGCAACGCGAGGTTCGCCATGGCCGGAATCAGTCGGCCGCCGCCCTTGCGCGATAGAAAAGGAACAATGTGCGGGTTGGTTTGGCTAACGATGGAATGGTTTACGCCATACAGTCGTGCAAGACGGTGTACGGGCAAATCATTTTTAATCGAACCATCAACCCATTTTCGGCTAGGAATATAAGGCACTTTTTCGCCGTCGATATTTTTTGCCCACAGGGTCACCGGCGGGTAGATGCCAGGGATTGCACAGGAAGCGAGTGAGGCTTTACGGATCAGCACGTTCGGTGATGTGCGACGGTTCAGCAACCGGCTGTGTTGGTGACGATCGTAGGGGCTAACGGTAATGTTAATTTCGCGTCCGGTTTTCTGGTAAGCCTCTTCAAAGGTTAAATCCGGAATGTTTTCTTCTAAGCACGATTCTAGGTAATTTCCGTCTAGCACTGGGCGTCCGCGTACCAAGCCTGTCCAGCCGATTGCCTTAAAAGCTTCAAGGTAAATATTTTCTGGCTGTAATTTTGCTTTGAGTTCGGAGTCATCATGGGTGCCAAGCACCGCGGCAATAATAGAGCCCGCGCTAGAGCCGGAAATAACAGTCGGTAGCAGGCCTTGCTCCCACAGAGTATTGGCCGCGCCGATATGAAAAAGTCCGAGCGCTGCGCCGCCAGATAACATCAGTCCGGTTTGGCCGTATGCGTGACCGGTGGTTTGAAAGAAATCGAGTTTTTCTTTCAATGGGAATTCTTCGAATTCGTTGTCGCAAAGATAATCGAGTGATTGGCATACTTCATTCAGATAGCGGGTAACCAATGTTTTGGTGCCGACGCGCGAATGAGAATAAAGCGCGGGGTTAGAAATGTTGCCAAGGTTGCCATGTAAGCCTTCGTGTAAATGGAACACGAGCTTATTCACGTCATGGCGCTCACGCGCTTGGCGGATCTGGCCAAGCCGGTTGCGGATGAGTTCGTAATCGTAATAAGGCGCGCGGTCGATCTCTTTCCACTGCTCGGCACCGGAAAGTCGGTCGTGTTCAAGGCTGGCTTCGTACCATTCCTGATAGGTGCTGGCATGCGCGATGGCGGCATCTAACTGCTTCAGGGCTCGCTTCATATCATGGCTCTTAATCGTTTTGAGTTCTGATCGGATTGGCCTCGAGTATAGCGATATGATGGGACTGTTCTAATGCTTTTGTCGGACAAGAAGACGGGTTGGAGGCTAGGCTGGCTAGGATTGATCCTTGTCTTGTTTGGTGCGGCGATGTATCGACTTGTCTAGGCATATCTTGGTTGTGGTCTTTCTACTGTGAGTTCATGGGCCGCTGTTGACGCCATTCTCCCGGTGGACAGCCGCAGCGCCGTTTGAATGCGCGCTGAAAGGAGCGGGTGTCGGAATAGCCCAGTCGCTCGGCGATATCTGACTGTGATAATGCTGTGTCGCGCAGTAAGGCTTGGGCCAAGTCATCACGTACTTCGTCGAGCAGCACCTGCCAGCTGGTGTCTTCGTCTTTAAGGCGTCGATGCAGGGTTCGTTCCGCCATGCCTAAGTCTTCGGCAACTTGTTCCTTGCGAGGAATACTTTTTTCAATGAGCGCTCGTATGCGCAGTTGCACACGTTGCGACAGGGAGCCGTTGTCTAGGCCGAGTTCGCTGAGCTTTTGTGCTGCGTGGGCGTCGAGAGTCGAGAACAACACGGGATCGGGTTGGCGCAACCGGTGTTGAAGCAGTTGATGCTGAACAATGAGTGCGGAGTAAGGCTGATTAAAGAGCACTTCGCAGCCGAATACTTTGCGGTACTCGGCGACTTGGCTTTTGTCAGCTGGTGGACTGTGTTCTAGCCACACTTGTGTCGGGTTTAGGTCGTCGTTGTTTATCAGCCAGCGGGCGTAGCGTACCCAAGAGCCGAGAATATTTTCAATTAGGTGACGTCGAACGGGCTGGCGTTGATGTCGGCAGAGCCAACGGATTTCGATATTGTTTTCATCAAATGATCGAGTTTCGGTAATGCCCATGTCGCCGACGAGTTTCTCATACAGCGTAACCCGCGACAGGGCTTCGAGCATATTGGTGGCACTCATGGCGATGTAGCCGATGACGCTATAAGAGCCTGGTTGGACGAATTGTGATGTCTGCAATCCAAATAACGGATTGGCAGACTGCTCTATAAACCAGCAGAGCAGGTCTTCAAAGCGCTCGCCTTCAATGCGCGCGAGGGGATTGTCCAGCAATGCCGGGGCGATGTTGACTGCTGCCAACCCTTTTTGGGGGTCAAGTCCGGCTGCTTCTGCGCTGACTAAGTATTGGTTTAGCGCAGCGCTGGAAATAGTGCCTAAATCCGTCATCGATGTTCCTGATGGTGTTTTTATTTTGATTTTTCAATTTTTCTTGGTGTTTCGCACAGGAGAACTTGCAGCTTTCAGCGCGTCCTAATTTTGCACGTCTTACGTCGGGGTGTCGCGCGCGGACAGCTTAATGGTCGATGTTCGCTTATGTTCGGCATAATTTGTCTGCGCGGACTGCTGTTAGTCGAGTTTAAAGCGCACGCTGACGTTACGGCTAATCGTGCTGGTGCCTGCGCTATAAAAGCTATCGGACTGGGTGCGGGCTTCCATCATCATAACGGGGGCTGGCATACCATTGTGAGTGCTGCTTTCTTGTATGACTAAGGCTTTGCCGAGTGTCCGACCTGCACTTTGCGCCAAGATTTGTGCTTTTCTCTGTGCGTTTTGAACCGCCAGCTGTAAGGCTTGTTCGGCGAGTGCGTCGGTATTGCTGATGTGACTTTCGCCTGGGCGAATATTGGCGATGCCGGCGTCGGTGAGTACTTGAAGCGCCTTTGTATAGGTGGCGAGACTATCGATTTCGATGATCAGCTCGCGCTGCGCTTGGTAGCCCACTAATTGACGTTTCGGCTGCCACTGCCACTCGGGCTGCATGTTGAGTGATAAAGCGCGGATATCGCTCGGTGTTATGCCGAGGGTGCTGAGTTTGGAGGTTGCCGCATCAATTTTTTGATCTACTGCTGCTTTTAATGCTGCGGTCTCTTGGCCGCGTGCTTCGGCACTGGCGCGAATTTGGAAGCGGTCAGCGGTGGCTTCGATTTCGCCCAGACCACTGACTTCGATGTATTCCAGCTGCGTGGTTGTTGCGGCGTTTGTCGACAGGTTGGTGGGGAAGTCGCAGCCGACAAGCAGTAGTGGTAGCAGCAGTGTTAAGGCGGAAGAGTGAATGTACTTCATTGCACGGTCCTTTCATTTTTCGTGTTAATGGTCAGGTTAGTTTGCATCGGAGTCCCGGTGGCTAGTGAATGCTCAGATTAAGGGTCTGACAAGAAAGAATGGCATGTGATCCCGTCTGCTGTGCAATTTTGCCGCAGTGATTGTTTGCACAGGCCTTGGTCGCGCTAGCGTCTGCCCCTATCATGGCGGACCTTGAGGAGTGATGCGACATGATAGAGCAGCAAATTAAGCAGGCGTTGTCTGAGGTCGTGCCGATGGAATTAGGCGTCGATCTGATTTCGGCAGGCGCGGGCGTTGAGGTGCGTGAAGGCGAGAGCCAGGTCGCAGTGTCGGTGACGCTTGGCTATCCGTTTGAATCTGTAGCGGATGTGCTGCGCCAGCAGCTTGTGGATGCGTTGTCGCCGCTGGTTGGCGCGCGTCAGCTATTGTTGCACTTGGAGCAAAAGATTGTCGCGCACCGACCGCAGGCAACGCTTTCGCCTGCGGCGGGTATTCGCAATGTTATTGCCGTGGCGTCCGGTAAGGGTGGTGTGGGTAAGTCGACAACGGCAGCGAATCTGGCGTTGGCATTGCACGCCGAGGGCGCGCGGGTCGGCTTGTTAGATGCAGATGTGTTTGGCCCGAGCGTACCAACCTTATTAGGTGTGCCGAAAGGCACTAAGCCTGGTGTTAAGGATGGCCGTTTCTTTTTGCCGGTGATGGCCCAGGGGCTGCAGACCATGTCGATGGGCTACATGATCGAAGCGGACACGCCGGTCGTTTGGCGTGGCCCTAAGGCGAGTGGCGCGTTAACGCAGTTATTTTCGCAAACGCTTTGGGATGACCTCGATTACTTGATTATTGATATGCCGCCGGGAACCGGCGACATTCAGCTGACGCTGGGGCAGAAAGTGCCGGTTGCGGGCGCCGTGATTGTGACTACGCCACAGGATTTAGCGTTGGCTGATGCGGTGAAAGGTATTGAGATGTTTCGCAGTGTTGGGGTTGGTGTACTCGGCATTGTCGAAAACATGTCGATGCATATTTGCAGTGAATGTGGTCATGCGGAGGCTATTTTCGGCCATGGTGGTGCGGATCGTTTGGTCGAGAAGTACGCTACGGTACGCCTTGGTGCGTTGCCGCTGTCCATGGCGATTCGTCAGCAGGCGGATGCCGGTGAGCCGACGGTTGTCGGACGCCCCGATAGCGCGGAAGCCGTGCTATACCGTCAGGTGGCACGGCGTGTTGCGGCGCGGCTGTCGTTGCAGCAGGCAGCGCCGTCCGCATTTCCGCGGGTGATCACACACGGTTAGATGGACGGGCCTCAGCGACAAGGGCGGGGAATAAAGCGTGAAACGGTTTCCACCAACCTGTGGCTCCGTTAACATGCGCAAACTCGTTTGTATGCAGTTCGGCGTTATAGGCGTTTGAGTGCGCCAACCGGTACATATCGGTACTAAATAGAGGGCAGTCATGAGTATTAAATCAGATAGCTGGATTACTAGAATGGCGCGCGATCACGGCATGATCGAGCCGTATGAGGCCACGCAGATTCGCGAGGGTGAGAACGGCAAGGTGATCTCTTATGGCGTCTCCAGCTACGGTTATGACGTGCGCTGCGCAGAAGAATTTAAAGTGTTTACCAATATTCACTCTGCAACGGTTGACCCTAAAAACTTTGATGAGAAAAGTTTTGTCGATATTCGCGGAGACTACTGCATTATTCCGCCAAACTCGTTTGCGTTGGCGAGAACGGTTGAGTACTTTCGTATTCCGCGCAATGTGTTGACTATTTGTTTGGGTAAGAGCACCTATGCGCGGTGCGGTATTATCGTTAACGTCACGCCGCTTGAGCCGGAATGGGAAGGTCACGTTACGTTAGAGTTTTCCAATACGACAACATTGCCCGCAAAGATTTACGCTAATGAGGGCGTTGCACAAATGCTGTTCTTTGAGTCTGACGAAGTTTGTGAAACATCCTATGCTGACCGTGCCGGTAAGTATCAAGGTCAGCGCGGCGTGACATTACCGAGAGGTTAATAGGCGGCCAAGAGATTAATGCAAGAAGATTAGTTTTTGCTTGTTAATAAAAAGCCCTAGTTTACTAGGGCTTTTTTGTGTTCGCGTTTTGTGCGCTATAAGTAATGACTTCCAAGGGGGTTAGCTGCCCTCGGTAGAGCCTTTGGCGTCAGTTTCTTCGCTGGTTTTACGCGTCGTGCTTTCTTCAGCAGTTTGTTGTGCGGCGGATTCGTCGTCAATCAGGGGGTTGATGGTTTTGTTGACTAAAGGGCCGTCGTAGTCACGCATAATCAATTCGCCAAATAGGGCGCGGTTCTCAATGTGCTTGGCGCGCACTAACATGTAATTCAGTTTTGGCGCTATCCAGAAGAGCGTGCGCCGCTCGCTGTCTTTTCCGCGTTTCTTCTCCACCAGCAGTGTATCGAGCTTCCCAAGAGGCGTGTCTAGTTCTTCTCTGCCGATGACTTGCATGTGCTGCTCACGCAAACGGTCGCCGTATGCGCTGGTGGCATTAAATTCTTTGTCGCCGGTAGCAAATACGCAGCGTGCTTTGAGCAAGATAGTGAGATCGTCGAGTGTGTCTTCTTCTATTTTTAGGGTGTGTGTTTCTTTGGCCTCTTTGGAGATGACCTGTGGCGGCGACCAGCTAAAAGTCATGTCATGGTTGCGGCGTTTGCCAAAGCCGCGAAAGCTATGCTGATACTCGCTGGTGCGCGGGTGGCAGTCTTTCCATGTGAAGCGGCTTTTTTCGGTGTTTTTAACGAGAAATGATTTTACGTTCATTTCCATTTCGTATTCATCGGAGTTTTCGGTTTCACGTAGCCATAAGTCGGCCTTAATCGTTGTCGGTATTTTGCTGACATAGAGGCGATATTGAACGTGAAATGGACGAAGCTCTTCGGCGCTGGCGGATTGAGCGAGAAGCATTGCGGTAAAGCAAAGTGCACTTAAAAATAAACGCGTTGTCATGCTTGTTTGTGCTCCGAGTCTACCGTTAAAAACGTGGTAAATGAGGGTCAATATAGGCGCGCTTTATGGTCGTCGCGTCTAGTCTGTGTTTATGGCAAATCAGAGAGTGATATGCCTAGGGATGATATGTCAATTAGCGCGAAAATTTCTTTAGGGTCATGGTGTGCTGCTTGTCGTCTTCGTCTTGAACCATTTGCACTAGCGCATAGCCGTGGTTCTTGGCAAACCACATTGAGGTTTGGCGGCTGCTACCCGGCTCTCGAATACGTTCGATCTTGACTGTTTTAAACTTGCCCGCGGGTGTGTTCAATGTTTCTTCGCCGGCGTGCCGGTATTCGATGTGATCAAGGCCGCGCTCATCGGCGATATCCATGGAAAGATCGTTGCTGCCCTTCGAGAGTAGGCATTGTAGCGCCAGCGTGTGGGAGAGTTTGTCGGTGGTGCTGTTGTTAATCGGGTAGTGGCTTTCCTTCGCGGCACGGATAACACGCGCTTGCCCAGCTTGATGGTTAAAGAACATTTCAGCATGGCGTTTTTTGCCCATACCTTCGCGCTTATAGCCGTAGTAGTTACTTAGCGGTGTGCATTGCTGCCACGAAAAAATAGTCGTTTCTTCGACTTCACCAAGCCAGTTGTCGGCGCTAACGGTCATTGCCCAGATTCCGTCGCCGCGATACTCAAGGCGTCGGTCGGCTTTAATTGAGAAGGGGATGCCAGAACTACTGAGGCGAAACTGTTGCTGGAAAGCCGCAATGGGGGGCTCGGCATAAGTTGGTGTACTGATGAAAGTGCTGACGAAGGTGAGTAGAAAAAGGCTTGTCAGAGAGAGCCGAGCGCTTTGCGTCCGTAAAAGGGAAGAGGGGGTTATGGCGGCGTTAATCTTGCCAAGGGTGTTGATAGCCCTGTTGCGGAAGCGTTTCACCATCCAGCTGCACTCCTTGATCATTCAGTATCACACGGCCTTCGCAGCGCCAGTTCAGCACTAGCGGATACAGGGCGTGTTCTTGCAATTGTACCCTGTTCGACAGGGTTTCTGGCGTATCGTTCGATCGCACGGGGACGACCGCCTGTGCAATCACTGGGCCGCCGTCGAGTTCCTCTGTCACAAAGTGAATGGAGCAGCCGTGTTGCTGGTCTCCAGCATCTATGGCGCGTTGATGCGTGTTGAGGCCAGGGTAGAGAGGCAGGAGGGATGGGTGGATGTTGATGAGTCGCCCTGCGTAGTGACGAACAAAGGTGTCGGAGAGGATTCGCATAAAGCCGGCCAAGACGATGGTATCTGGCTGAGCTTTATCAATTTCTTCGATCATGGCCCGATCAAAACTTGCCCTGTCAGGAAAGTCTTGATGGGCGAGCGTGCATGTTTTGATGTTAGCAGCGGTGGCCCGTTCTAGGCCTTTGACGTTGGCGCGATTGCTCAGCACCAAGGCGATGTCAGCACTGACATCGCCTTGGGCGACCGCATCGATGATGGCTTGTAGATTCGTGCCGCTGCCACTAATCAGGATGACAAGCCGATGACTCACTCAGTAACCCCGGTGAGGGTGACGGTGGCTTCTTCGTTATTGGCAGTCTCAAGCTGGCCGATATGCCATGCCTGTTCGCCGAGGTCAGCCAGATGAGCTAGGGCTTTTTCAAGTTGGTCGTTCGGTACGGCGATGACCATGCCAACACCGCAGTTAAAGGTGCGGAACATTTCGAAGGTATCGACTTGGCCTTCTTTTTGTAGCCACTGGAATACGCTTGGTAGCGCCCAGCTGTCGGTGTTGATGACGGCGTTGATATTGGCGGGTAAAACGCGCGGCAAGTTTTCTGGCAGGCCGCCGCCGGTAATGTGACACAGCGCATGTACATTAACGTTTTCAATCAGGTTAAGAATATTTTTCACGTAAATGCGGGTTGGTTCGAGCAGTGCGTCGATTAGTGGCTTGCCGTCGATGTCGACATTGGTGTCATCGGCTTGTTCAAGAATGGCGCGAATCAGCGAATAGCCGTTTGAGTGGGGACCGGATGACGCAAGGCCAATAAGGGCGTCGCCCGCGGCAACGCGGCTGCCATCAAGAATTTCTGACTCTTCGACGACGCCGACGCAGAAACCAGCGAGGTCGTAATCTTCGCCTTCATACATGCCGGGCATTTCAGCGGTTTCACCGCCGACGAGGGCGCAGCCGGACAGTTCGCAGCCCTTACCGATGCCTTCGACAACCCGTGCTGCGGTTTCAACGTCGAGCTTGCCGGTGGCGTAATAGTCGAGGAAGAACAGTGGTTCAGCGCCACCCACAATGAGATCGTTTACACACATCGCGACGAGGTCTATGCCGACGGTGTGGTGTTTGTTATGAGTCATGGCAAGGCGTAACTTGGTGCCGACACCATCTGTACCTGCTACCAGTACTGGGTTGTTGTACTTGCTTGGAATGCGGCATAGCGAGCCAAAGCCACCTAGGCCGCCCATAACTTCGGGGCGTGTGGTGCGGCGAGCGATCGGGCCAATACGTTTAACCAGTTCGTTACCGGCATCAATATCGACACCCGCGTCGCGGTAGCTAAGTGGGCGTTTGCTGTCGGTCATGGATGGCTCCTGTTGGCGATGCGCCTGTGTTGGCAGTTGCTTGCGTCGGTGGCGAGTGGCACCTGTCGAGGCGGCGTATTTTAGGGTGTCCCTGAACTTATTTCATCCCGAACTTCCATCAATGCAGGCTATTTGATCATTTATATTTGTGGGAACGAAAAATTCCTGAAGGAATCCCTTATTTATCGGGCTGGCATGTGGATAATGTCGCCATTCGACTAAATGGATAATGTGCATGACATTGTGGATGAACTTGTTGTTGCGGGCCCCGCTGAAGCGGTTATTAAGCGTGCCGTTTGTTTTACGTGTGCCGCTTGCGTTGATATTCGGCGTTTTAGTGGGGGCGGCAGCGGCGGACGAGCTGAAACTGGGTTTTGCTGAAGTGCCTGTGGCGGACCGCTCCCCCGACGCACGGAGCGATGCGTTGGCTCAGGGGCTCGACCAAGTGTTGGTCAGGTTGGTCGGCTCGCGGCATCTTGATGCTATTCAAGGCCTCCAACCGGTGCGTAACAAGCCGTCGCAGTGGGCTCAGCAATATAGCTATGGTCAGGACGATCAGGGGGCGGCAATACTTTCAACGCGCTTTGACGTCAACGGCTTGTTGTCCGGTTTGCAGTCCGCCGGAGTGCCCGTGTGGGGGCAGACGCGTCCTGATGTATTGGTGTGGATGGTCATTCAGCGTCCAGGGTCTGGGCAGATGGTGGATCGCGAGATGATTGATCCTGCTGCACAGGCGCTACGGCGTGGAGGGCAGGAGCGTGGTTTGCCGTTGTTATTGCCATTAATGGATGGGCAAGATCGCGCGGCGGTGTCCGTTGCGGATATTCGTGGCCACTTTGACAATGTTGTCGGTAAAGCCTCTGAGCGATATCAAGCGCCGCTTCGGCTTTCAGTGGTGTTGTACACCGGCAGTCAGCCACAGATTCGTTGGCGGTTATTTCGCGGTGTGGAGTTACTTGATAGTGGCGAGTTGACGACAGCGGATGAAAGCGAAGCGGTGGCGGCGATGATTGACCGCGTCGCTGACCGAATGGCGTCGGCTTATGTGATTTCTGCGGGCGGTGGTGAGGCGTTAACGCTGAATGTGCAGGGCGTGAATACGTTGAAGCAGTGGGACGCGCTGCAGGGGTTTGTCGCTCGGCTAACAGGAATTGAAGATGTACGGCTCGTGCAGCTGGACGGCTCGTTGGCGCGTTTTAATATTACCTTTTCGGGTAGCGTGGAGCAGTTGCAGCGGCTACTGGCGTTGCAACCCGGTTTGGCGCCGTGCGCAGAGGGTGGCGCGAGTACAGATAATGCCGCTTACAGGGGCATGGAGCGTAGCGTGGCAGCAACAAATGGTCGTGCAGCAGAAACGGTGCCTGTAGCGGTGCCCAGCTTACCTGCTTATTGCTGGCTGGGCGGATGAGCGCACTGAGTCATCCGCAATTGCCACTTGCGTTGCCGTTGCGTGAGCACAGTACGCTTGATGGTTTTGCAGGTGTCGATAATGCTGCGCTCGTCGTCGCTTTGCGGTCGGCAGCAGACGGACAGGGGCAGGTCTACGTGTATGGGCCTGGTCGCAGTGGCCGTTCACATCTACTTGAGGCAACCGTGCGGCATGCGCTCGATAAAGGGCTGGCAGCTTGCTATTTGAGTGCGGCCGAGTTGCTTACGGCCCCTGTTGGGGTGCTCGAAGGACTTGAGCAGATGTCGTTGATCGCTATCGATGATGTTGACCGCTTGGCGGGTAACGCTGAATGGGAGGAAGGTTTGTTCCACTTGTATAACCGCGTCAGAGATAGCGGTGGTAGCTTGGTCTTTACCGCTGCACAGCCCCCTAGCGGCGCTAAGTTTTGTCTGCCTGATGTGTCTTCAAGGTTGGCAGCAGGGCCTGTTTTTCAGATTGCCGCGCTGACCGACGCGGAATTAGTGGCTTTGCTGGTGAAGCGCGCCGCGGCACGGGGACTGAGCGTGTCAGAGGATGTGGCGGTATTTGTTGTGAATCGCTGCGAACGCTCGGCGGGCGCGTTGGTCGACTATCTGGTTCAGCTCGACCACAGTGCTCTTGTCCACCAGCGCCGTCTCACTGTGCCTTTTATTAAGGCTGTGCTGGGCTGGTAAGTTAGGGAGGCCGCCATATGGGGGCACCAATGGCGGAGTTAGCGTGGCCGAGGGTTACAAAACTATAACAGCGGGACCGAGCCGCCTCTCGCTAGAATCCCCACTGGATGACTCTAACTTGTTGTCAGCTAAAGAATTCGTACCTGCGACCCTAGGCTTTTTGTAATGGGGGCGTATTAAGCTCGATCGAACGAGCTTCACCATAAAGACAAATGAAAATAACAACACATAAGGCCGCTCAAGGCCGGGGTAAAAGTATGTTCTTGCGCCACTCTTTTTTGCGCCAGTTTTCACTACGCCAGTTAGTAACGGCTGCTGTTTTTCCGGCATTTATGCTGTTAAGCCCAAGCTCCTTTGGCACCACTTACGAAATTACATCGACTGATGATGTTGTGGCAGACGATGGCGTTTGTACGTTGCGTGAAGCGATTGCTGCGGTAAACAGCCGTGTGGTGGTGGACACTTGTCCTGCAGGAAGTGATAGAGACCGTATTCAGCTGGTAGAAGGCGAGTCTTATATTCTCGACACCGAACTGGTTGTCGGTGGTGGAATGACGGCCGGCGCAACGTCGACCAATATCAACCCAATTCTCACCATCGAAGTTATTCCCCTCGATCCGTTTGATGACGAAATCAAAGACAACCCAACTCTTTTTGCGGCTGAGAATGCACGGGTCTTTAATGTGCGCAGTGGTGCAGGTTTAACGATTAATAATGTGACGCTTGATGGTCTTGCTCCAGGTGCCATTGCGCCCACCGGCCCCGCCGATGGTTTTGGTGGTGGTCTGATTCGAGCCGAGGCTGGTATTCAGCTCGGCCGGAAAATGGTGTTGCAAAATGGCGTGACGGCCCACGATGGCGGTGCGATTTATTTGGCGACGGAAAACGCATCGCTTTCAATCGAAGATGTCGCCTTTTTATCAAATAGTGCTGCTGGAAATGGTGGTGCGATTGCATCACTGCCGACCTATGCGGGCCTTATTGTCGCGGCAACTGTTTATATGGAAGACAACATCGCTATGGGTAGCGGTGGCGGCATTTTTCTCGATGGTATTGGTTCCGGCTTGATTATCGAGAACGCAACTTTTTACGGCAACAGTGCGGCAGATGGTGGCGCTATTCGCTTGCAGGCAGCAGAGCGGACGTTTGCGCTCAATAATGCCACCATCGCTGGGCAAGAAGGCGGCGGCGGAATTTCCTTTGCGATTGCTGCCGCGCCAGCAGATGTGACTGACTATATTAGTAACTCGGTGATTGTCGGTAATGTGGGCGGGAGTTGCCTTGATGATGATGCCGGAGGTGCCACGATTGGTGCGGCATACCTCGCGTATGTTTTGAACGAAGGCGATGAGTGTCCGTTTGACGTGCGGGGATCTGCGTGGGTTCACGATCCTATCAATGACTTGAACAGCCCGTTAATCCTTGTTGACAATGAAGTAGGTGACGCTGATTTTTCTGTTTTAGCTGGCGTGGACCCTGTTACAGATCTTGTTATTGACTGTCCTGTTGGTGGAAGTGGTAAGGCCGCGTGTAAGCCTGCACCGTTTGAAGGGAACTGGGGTGGCTTTTTGCCGAGTTTGAATGGCGGGGTGCCAACAGTACCGACGGCATTGAACTCCGCTAGCCCTCTAGGTTCGACTACCAATACTTGCGCCAGCCTTGACCAGCGCGGCAACGGCCGCGCGGATGATTGTGATGCCGGCTCCATAGAGCTGACTGCAGCCAAAGGTACTTTTGATGAATTTATTGTTGTGCAAGCAGAGAACACAGAGTTAAACGTGCTTGAGAATGATTTGGGCGATACCGAGATTGATTGCACGTTACCTGCTTTCCTCGCCACTGGGCGGCCGTGTTTAGAGATTCTTGTGGCGCCGACGAAGGGCAGTTATACGCTAGATGTAAACGCAGAGAATCAGCCGGTCTTGATGTATCAGTCTTACGCCGGTGTGCATGGCGTTGATCGTTTGACTTATCGCGTACCGAAAGAGGCGATTGTTGGGCAGCTAACCTATGCAGGCGAGGATCCAGGCGCCTTGGCGAATATCGTAGTAGAACCCCAATATGGATTGCTTGAATCAGACAGTATCGGCAGCTTTTCATTCTTTGCATTGTTCATTGCGGTGACGTTAGGTGTGGTCCGTCGTGTTGGCGCTCGAGTGGTTGCGTTGGCAGTGTTGTCGCTGTTTGGCCTATCGGCGCAAGCCGCAACGATTACGGTAACAAGTCTTGTCGACGCAGTAATGTATGACGGCTCAGACGGGCTGTGTACATTGCGCGAAGCGATTGCGAATGCCTTTAATCCGGTCACGGCGGATTGCGCATTTGGTGATGCAAATGGTACGGATACGATCATGTTACCTGAAGGGGTGATCGTGCTTGAGGGACCGCTCAACATCTCTCTAGCCTCATCGATAGAGTTGATCGGTGTTGGAGCTGATGCCGGCTCGCCTACCAGTTCGATTATCGATGGTGCGGGAAGTTTTAGAATTTTCAGTGCGGCTTCGTCATTAAAAATGTCGGATTTGGTTTTACGCAATGGTTCGACGACGACTAGAGGCGGTGCGGTGTTTACCAGCGCAAACTTAACCCTTGAGCGAGTCACTTTGCTTAACAATCATGCCGATCAAGATGGCGGCGCCATTTTTCTGAGCTTTAATAGTGAACTTCAACGTAGGCTTGTTATTAGGCGCAGTGAGTTTAATGGTAACTCTGCGACGCTGACCGGTGGCGCGATAACCATGGCAGGCCAACAACAGAAGCATGAACTGCAAATTGAAAGCTCTAGCTTTGTTGGTAATGACGCGGCAGGTGGTGCCGGGGGCGCGCTGGATGTGAATTTGCCGAAAGGTGGAGATCTACGGATTGCGAATTCGACATTCCATGAGAATACTTCCGCTATGGGAGGAGGCGCATTAGATCTCCAAGACGCGATTGCGGCGGTTTACATAATGAATTCGACCTTTATCGACAACGGTACGTATGCGATAGACCTTGGCAATATCGACCCTGAAGAGGTGTCGGTGCAAATGCACAATTCGGTTTATTTTGATGACAGTGGAGTGGCTCTGTGCTCATCAGGCACGGGCGCGTTTAGGTCGGAGAGTTTTAACGCCTTTGGAATGAGGCCTGCACAGCCAAGTTCTTGTTATGAGGCGCCGGATGTTCCCGCCACGCCGGTAGTGTCGGAGAGTGATGATTATCCAGAGGGTGATTTAAGGTCGATCTTGGATGTGACCAATCCAATCCCGGCGGGTGGTGAGGGCGACGCGTTTGTACCGACGCACTTTGCGATTGATGACACGGATACTAATGCCGCGTATTTGTTGGATGCGGGCAAGAGTATGCCGGCTGCTTTGGTTCGAGGGTTGGATTTCCCCCCAAGCAGTTGCAGAGAAAGCGATACGCGCAGTTTGCCGCGTAGTGCTGGCGGGCGTTGTGATATTGGTGCTTATGAAGCGCAACTGCCAACGTCAGTGGATGACGAAGGTTCGAATGCGAAAAGTGTTGGTGGCTATGCCATTATGGATGTGGTTGAGAATGATGTTGCAGGAGAGGGTAATTTCATTGTTCCATACGCGATCGACCTCGATCATATTGATATGAATGACCTAAGCGTACAGACGTCAATGCCTACCCCTGGTTACAGCTACTTAGATTCAGGCGCAGCGACGGTCAACCGGCCTGGAAGCGTACGCTTAGTCGGTAACACTACCCTAGAGAGTCTCGAAGAGGATTGTGGTTGGGATGTAGACTTGCGCCCAGTTGGTGCTTTTGACGCGTGCCTCGTGCGTTACGACCCCCCAGCGTTTGATGGCCCGGATAGGTGTAATGATATTGAAGACTTTACGGATACCTTCACCTATGCGGTGATTGTTAACGACGACGCGTTAATCGTTGATGATGAAATTGAAGATTTTATTGGTACAAGCTACAAAACCGTGCCAGCAACGGTCACCGTATCCATCAAAAACCTTGGGCCGTCGGCGCCAAATAAGACGGTAGTGGCTTCTCCTGGAGATGTGGTTGTGATTCCGTTTGACGTGACGGACCCAGAGAACTTTGCGATCGAAGATGACTACGAATTAAAGCAAAAGCCTATTAACGCTAAGTTTCAGTTGGTTGATGGGAAGCGAGTGTATTTGGGTACGGGCATTATCGTTGATCCAGTCGGTAAGAAGGTGACGTATTACCCCGATAACGTGTCGAGCCCATTTGATGAACGTTTTTCCATTACCTACAAAGATGAATGCGGCGCGTCTGGTACGACTACATTCGTTATTGATTATCCCCATCAAGGTTCGTCAGGGGACGTGTTGGGCGGTGGTGGTTCGATGGGGTTGGGGGGCTTACTGGTCATGTTGTTGCTGGGATATCGCAAACATCGAGTCTAGTAGCTATCAAAAATCGTATAAAAATGGGGGCTGATAAGGCCCCTTTTTTGTGGGCGAGTGTTTATCATGGCGGTTGTCGGCTTGCGCGTTAACGTCGGCCGCAGAACTTTTTAGCCGTTTGCTGTCATACACGGCAGATTAAGTGCGCCATGTTATCTGTGTGCACACAATGGATCGCCGGTAAATGTAGCGAATGGTGTGACGGCTTTATCTGTAGGAGCAGTAATGGAAGTATCTAGTAGTTGGGATCTTGTTATTTTAGGCAGTGGTCCAGGCGGCGAGGCAGCGGCCATGCGCGCGACAAAAGGCGGCTTACGCGTTGCCATGGTGGATAGAGAGTTGAGTGTCGGTGGCAGTTGCACCCACCTCGGCACTATTCCGTCGAAAGCGTTGCGTCATCAGGTGCGCCAATTGGTACGCCATTATCGTAACCCCCTATTGCACGGCATCATCGAGGCCCCGCGCGTTAGCTGGCCGCAATTGGTGGCCCGTTCGAAGGATGTGGTTGATGCACAGGTGGGTGTTCATATAAACCACTACCAGCGTAACCGAGTCACCATTTTTCCTGGTCATGGACGCTTGGCAGGCCCAGGTAAGGTGATCGTGAGTGGTGACGACGGCAATGAAGTTGAGCTAGAAACCCGTGACGTTTTGCTCGCGACGGGTTCGCGCCCATATCACCCCGACGACGTTGATTTTACTCATCCGCGCGTTTACGACAGCGATACGTTGTTATCGATGAAGAACACGCCGCGCCATTTGATTATTTATGGCGCGGGTGTGATTGGTTGCGAATATGCATCCTTGTTTGCTGGTATGGGCATTCGGGTTGACTTGATTAATACACGCGATCACCTGCTTGATTTTCTGGATACGGAAATAACGGATGCATTGAGTTATCACTTACGGGAGCAGGGCGTGACGGTCCGACACGGCGAAAGCTATGCCTCGGTGGAGCCAGACGATCATGGTGTGACGCTACGCATGGAGTCGGGAAAAAGTATTCGTGCTGACGCGCTACTGTGGTCAAACGGTCGCACAGGCAATACTCAATCTGTGGGTCTGGAAAGTGTCGGCCTCACTGCTAACGGCCGTGGTTTGCTCGAAGTGGATCATCGCTATAAAACGGCCGTGGCGGGTGTTTACGCCGTGGGTGATGTCATCGGTTGGCCGTCGTTGGCGAGTGCGGCCTATGATCAAGGCCGTTATTGCGCAGGCGGTTTATGCGGTGAAGTGGAAAAACGGGTCACAGATGTGCCGACGGGCATTTATACCATTCCCGGTATTAGTTCAGTCGGCAGTACTGAGCAAGAACTTACCGCCGAAAAGGTGCCTTATGAAGTGGGTCAGGCATTTTTTCGAGATCTGGCCCGTGCGCAGATTACCGGTGAGCAGGTTGGCATGCTGAAACTGTTATTCCACAGTAAAACTCGTGCGGTGCTGGGCATTCACTGTTTCGGTTATCAGGCTACGGAAATTGTTCATGTGGGGCAGGCGATTATGCGTCAGCCCGCACCGAACAATACGATCGACTACTTTATCGACACGACCTTTAATTATCCGACGATGGCAGAGGCCTATCGAATGGCGGCGATTAATGGCATGAACAGGATTCGGCGATGAGCGTACGAGAGAGTGTTCAGGATTATTACGGCAAGGTGTTGACGGAAAGCGCCGATCTGCAAACAGATGCGTGTTGTACGGAGAGCGACGTACCCTTGTGGTTGCGACCAATATTGTCAGCTATTCATCCTGAGGTTAGTGATAAATATTACGGCTGTGGCTTGGTGGCACCGGAACAGTTGGCTGGTGCCTCAGTGCTTGATTTGGGTAGTGGCAGTGGTCGAGATTGTTATGCTCTTTCTGCACTCGTTGGTGAAACCGGTCGCGTGGTCGGGGTCGATATGACCGAGGAGCAACTTGATGTGGCTCGGCGCCATCGCGATTTTCATGCGGATGCGTTTGGTTTTCCGCACAGCAATGTTGAATTTCATCATGGTTACTTGGAGACATTAGAAAACCTGCCGTTGGCGAACAATGAATTCGATGTTGTCGTGAGCAACTGTGTGATTAATCTTTGTCAGGATAAACAGAAAGTGCTCGCCGATGTTTGGCGTCTGTTGCGAGAAGGTGGCGAGTTTTATTTTTCGGATGTCTATGCGGATAGGCGCATGGATGAGTCGTTGCAAGACGATCCGGTTTTGTATGGCGAGTGCTTAAGCGGTGCCTTGTACTGGAAAGATTTTCTACGTCTTGCACAGCAAGCAGGTTTTGCAGATCCGCGCTTAGTCACCAGTAGACCGTTAGCGGTCAACAATCCCGCGTTGCAGGAAAAGTTGGGCGCGACCAAGTTCTGGTCAGCGACATGGCGTTTGTTTAAATTACCTGCGTTGGAAGACGCCTGCGAAGACTACGGCCAAGCGGTGATTTACCGTGGAACGATTGAGCATCACCGCGACGTCTTTAAACTGGATGCACATCACTTCATCGAAACAGGAAAGGTGTTTCCTGTGTGCGGTAATACTTGGCGCATGCTCCAAGAAACGCGTTTTGCCGAGCACTTCGAGTTTATTGGTGACTTCTCAACGCACTACGGTATTTTTACCGGCTGCGGTGTTGATGTTCCTTTTCAAGATCCGTTGACGGCGGCTAACGGCGCTGCCTGTTGCTAAAGCGGCCATTTAAATCGGTGAATTGCATTACCGGTTTTGATTATCGCCCTTGATTAAAGTGTTCAGTGTTTTCCTGACGGGCGGCCCCCGACTTTTTGATCAATATATAGGTTGCGCCCGTGGCGCCGTGCTGTGCTTGAGCGCTATGCCATGCCAGCACGAGATTGCTTTCCGCGAGCCAATGTATGACGTAACTTTTCATCAGCCCTGGTGTCGGGCTGTGGATACCTTTTCCATGCGTAATCAGAACGGTACGTAAGCTGTTGTCTGATGCATTTTGGAGAAACTGCTGAACCAGTATGCGCGCTTCTTTAATTTTAATGCGGTGTAGATCAAGCTTCGCGCCGATCTCGTACTTTCCTAAGCGCAGCTTGCGGTAGACCCCTTCCTGTACGCCATTCTTGCGGTGACCGACGATATCCAACGGGCCCACTTGGGCAATATGTTCTGGGTCGGTGAGCGGGTTGTCTGTTTGTAGTGCCCCCAAAGCCGCTAACCGGCGTCGTTCAACACTGGCAGAGATAGCGGGGCGCTTTGCTCTGGCATTAGCATGGCCATCAATGCGATCACTCTCTGGCAGCCTTTTTACGCCACTCATTTCGCTGAGAAACAGATCTTTGTCGGTGTCGGTCATCTGTGAGTCCTGTTGTGCTCTAGGAGGCGCATCTAAGCTCTTTCGTGTCGCTACCGCCGTATCGCCCCTTCGTCTTATTGCATGGTAACGCAGCTGGCGGGACACTGGGGAGGATTGTCGGTACGGAGAACATCATGCTCCAGAGACTGCACCGTAATAACCTGAGTTTGAACGTCCCTATATCCGCCACGGAGACGGGGCTGCAGCTAGGACGGCTGTCCGACCTTTCCCTTGGCGGCTTTTGTTTGGTGGGGACTGGCTTGCCGCCAGACGAGAGCATTGCGGCTGTCGATGTACGCTTGCCGTGGCCAATGCAAGGCGTGTCCCGTATTCGTCTTGATGTGGAGCAGCGGTGGTGCAAGCGAACCACCGGAGGGCGTTGGCATGCCGGTTTCCGCATTACCAGCTGTCCAGACGATGAGCTGTCCGCGTTGGACCATCTCTCGGCAAGCTTCTCAATCCATTCACGCTCACAGGCCTGAGCCGTTGATGAATGCGCTGCTGCGTTCACATGCTATCCTCGATTGGTGTACTAATTGATGGCGTGACTGCGTGCGGAAGCAGGCGGCGGTGCGAATGGATGGCTGACGAAAGGGGCGGGTATGGATTGGAAGCAAACTGCTGAGCAGGGTATTGAGCAGCTTCTAATTTATTGGCCCGCTATCGCCGCGATTACCACGGTCACGCTTTCTAGCCTGACAACACTGCATCTTGTGTTTCATAAGCGCGACCCGCGCGCTGCTGCTGCGTGGGCGGGTTTGGTCTGGCTGGTGCCGGTTGTCGGCGTCGTCCTTTATCTTCTTCTTGGTATTAACCGCATTCGTCGCCGTGCGCGCCAGCTAACGGGCGGCGAACGCTATGCCATTACCGGCTGGCGC
>TARA_R110002073_G_scaffold220418_1_pt1 | contig 110700 bp, 104 predicted proteins | sample TARA_R110002073 | Tara Oceans TARA_R110002073 (sample SAMEA4397174) | marine metagenome | biome: Polar Biome; feature: [DCM] deep chlorophyll maximum layer (ENVO:01000326); material: water (ENVO:00002006), including particulate matter (ENVO:01000060) such as... | depth 40 m
TTGTTCTTTCTGATTATCTAATAAAATTAATGAATTGTAAACTTAAGACGTGTATAATTAATTAACTTAGCCACTTATGGGTATATAATTAATATTAACCATATCCATACGTTGTGCTTCATTATCAGAAACCGCTAACCAATGATATTATCGAAACAAGATTTACAAAGTAAATTAAATGTCCGGTGGACATTTAGATGAGATACCCGCTTGCGGACGAACTAAATGCTTAAATTAGATCTATGATTAAATTTTTTAGACACATACGACAGCAACTTGTTTCAGAAAACAAAACTGGAAAGTATTTTAAATATGCAATAGGAGAAATTGTTCTAGTGGTTATTGGAATTTTAATTGCACTTCAAATCAATAATTGGAATAACAACAGAATAGAACACAAAATTGAAACGAATATTTTAAGTGAAATTCTAGTAAATCTTGAAAAGGATGTCATTAACCTTAACTCAAAGATTACGTATAATGATGATAAAACCAAATTCAACAAAAACGTGTTGGAACATTTAGAACAGAGAACACCTTTAACAGATTCATTAAAATGGTCTTATGCTAGAATTCTTGGAAGAGGTAACTTTGAACCCATAACTGTTGCTTATGAAAACCTAAAATCTAAAGGAATAGACATCATTCATAATGATTCCCTAAGAATTGCTATTTCTGAGTTGTACGACTTCAAATATTTTTACTTAACTCTAGATTTAAGGTCAGATTATGAGCATGTGAGAACATTGCATGAGACTGAAGCATATAAAAATATCAAGACAATATTTAGAAGTGATTTAACCCAACGATGGGCAGAACCCGTAAACCTGGCAGAAATACAAAATAACATCTATTTTCAAGAAGCATTAAAACAAGCTATTGGTTTTTATTCGTATATGAATAGTACTTATAAAAGAGGAATAAAAGAGAATATGGAAGTACAGAAGCAAATTAAAAATGAATTAATACAGAGAGAAAAATAACGAAAGTACAACATCGTATATAATTTATTGCTCGGATCTGCCCTACTCAAAAAAACCTTCGGATTTTCCTAAGGTTCGGTTTCCTTTTGCTTAATTAGTTGCGCGAGACACACAACACACCAACGAAGCGCACTGGCGAAGCAACAATATACAAACCGTTGCAAGCAATTAAAAGAAAACCGTGAAAAATAGAATATTCCTACTCATTATTATTGTTTTTACCCTCAATGCTTGTGGAATATTTAAAACGCATCATAAGGATAAACTAATTGATTTTGAAGATCATTCTTTAAGCAACCAATCACTAAAATTAAATGGATATTATTTTACAGAATTGGAACTTGACTATGGAGAAAACCCTCCCTATTTTATTGGTGAGTATATTAAAAAAACGGGGATTACTAAAATAAAATATCTTTCTGTTTTTTTTATTTACGAAGATGGATTTATAATCAATATTGGTGGAATTGACGGACTTTCCCGCTTTTATTGTGCTGAGAAAGAAACTTATGAAAACACCTACGAAAGTGCACACAAGACCATTGAACTGATGCTAGAAGCTCAAAATTCTGATGAAAAAAGAACAAAACGTATCTGTGGATTTAAACCTAACGATATTGGAAACAAAGGCTTAGCTAAAATTAATAAGGATAGTATAAAAATTCAGCTTTACCGAATTGAAATGCAAAAGCCAACAAAAGATTCCTTTAATTCAGCCTATCTATATGAATTAAATGGAACTGTTGAATCTGATTCAAGTTTTGTGATAAAAAGCGAAATTGAATTCAGAAATAACAAAACAACAACTGAAAACCAATTATTCAAGTTTAGACCAACTAAGCAAAAACCGAATATTGAAAATTACTTTAAAATGAATAAGAAGAGATTTCAATAACTGCTTACAACAACCAGTATAATTAATACTTCGCTCCTACTCCAAATAAAATTTATATATTTAAACAACTGATTTACTACAACTGAAAATCCAGCGGATTCTAATTCGCACAAATCATAGACAAACAGGTTAGCCACCAACTGAATAAAAACATCTTTTATGAACTATTATTGTAAGGCAAGCGCTACATCAAAAAGTAATGCTTTAATAAAAATTAAAGAATCTGAAATTGTTTTTGGAACAACTCCAGAATCAGCTGATCGCTTACCAAACCCAGCAGAATTATTTTTAGGCTCATTTTCAGCTTGCATTCTTAAAAATGTTGAACGTTTCTCAATTTTAATGAATTTTGAATACTCAAATGCCGAAATAACAGTGAATGCAACACGTCTTGAAAAACCTCCGAGGATGGACGAAATAAACTATAACTTAAAAATTTACAGTCGAGACGAAAATTTAAATATTAATTTACTCAAAAAAAATATCGAAAAATTTGGAACCATATTTAATACTGTCAAGTCCTCCTGTTCTATTATCGGTGAAATTCAAAAAATAACTGAATAAAAGGTGTAGCAATTTCCAATGGGAAATTGCTTCGCTTCTTCCTACAATTTTTACGAAATACTACCTAAATACCGCGTTTATAAAAGAAACTGGGTTGGCTGAATAAAAGCGCAATAAATAATCCTATTTATGTAAAATAAATTATTCTTCGTACCTTATTCTCACGTTACAAAAGCAACTTCTTGAATTTAAAGAGTTATTTAGTATGAAAAGTAGACCCAACATAAAATTTACGCTTTCTATTTTTCTTATACTTTTATTCTTGCCGGACCTAGACGTCAATGCTCAAAAAAACATAGAAGTTTCTGACAGTCTTAAGACTGCACTTACAACTATTGATAGTCTTTTTAAAATGGAGTTATTTGATGAAGTTTCTATTATGATAGACTCCCTTCGAAAGACTCAAAACTATCATAATAATGAGTTCGACAGATTGGGTGTGGATTATATGCACGCACGACTTCTTTATGAAAATCAAGAGGGTGAAAAATCAATTTATTTGTTATTAGATGGTTTGAATGACCTCAAAGAAAATAAAGATTCTAAACTGTATTATAAATACAATATAACACTTGGGATTATTTTTTTTAAGGAAAAAAACCATAAAAAATCAAATGTATATATTAAAAGAGCACTAAGTAGTGCAGAAGCCAGAAAGGATACTCATGACATTCAAGAGAGTCATTTTTTACTTGGATTGAACTTTGAAAGGTTGGCTGAAATTGGACCTTTACAAAGCTATGGTAAATTAATTAATATAGATAGTTCTATTTACCACTACTTGAAAACCATATCGCACCCCATAAATGATAAAACTCAAACCTATATTTCAAACGGCTATAACAATTTAGGCGAAATTGAATTTGGTCGAGAGAATTATTCCTTATCAGAGGAATACTATAAAAAGAGTTTATCCATTGTAAAAAAATTTACCCCAAAAGACACTCTAAGAAGAACTACATTAATTAATAATTTAGCTAATTTATTATATCAACAAAAGAAATACAGCCAAGCGATTGAAGAATATAAAAGAGGATTTACTTTAATTAAAAATAGTTCATTAAAAAAGTCACTCTTAATAAAAGAAGCTTTTTTACAAAATATTGCTTGGTCTTATAATGAGCTTAAAAATTATAAACTAGCTTATGAATATCAAGAAAAATCATTGGAGTTTCTAGATTCTTTAGAAACCATTAATCGAAAAAAAGATGCCGCAATTATTGAAACCAAATATATCGAAGCCCAAAGGGTAGCACTTGAAAAGAACAAACGTTTGAAAATGAGAGCCTATTTATTAAGCTTAATTATTATAATATTACTCTTATGTTTTGTGGCCTATCTTATTTACAACCGCTTACAAAACAAACAGCAGAAGGCTGACCAAAAAATTGAGCGTTTAAAGTATAAAGCCCTCAATGCCCAAATGAATCCTCATTTTATCAATAATTTATTAATTTGTATTCACGACCTTATAAATAAAAACGAAAAGAAGGCTGCTATTTATAATCTTAATAAATTCAACACACTTACCAATTTAATATTACAGTCAACAAAATCCAATCTAATTTCATTAAATGATGAACTTCATATGCTAAGATTGTATTTGGAACTACAACAAATACGTTTTAATAGTTCATTTGAATATTCAATTAATACTCATAGCATTACGGGTGAAAAATTAGAACACATCAAAGTACCACCATTAATTTTACAGCCGCTTGTTGAAAATTCAATTGTTCATGGGTTTAAAAATATGTTGAATCGTGGGAAAATTAATATTGAACTCATAATAAAAAATGAAGATTATTTACTTTGTTCAATTCTAGATAACGGAAGGAATACACCAAATTTTTCAAATGGATCAACACCCTCCAATTCAGGAATCTCACATAAAAACATTAATGAACGTTTATTATTAATTAATTCCAATAAAAAACTCACTAAAACACTTTCATTTTCATTCTTGAAAAATAAGATAAACCAAGTTATTGGCACCAAAACAGAACTGACGATTCCATTAATTTACAGCTAATTAGTATGACTAAAGTTATTCTCATAGAAGATGAACCAGCAGCCCTTAACTATTTGATTGAAATATTAACATCTACTTATAGGGGCAAACTACAGATTTTAGGTACTTCGGACACTGTAGAAGGTGGAATTGCTTTAATAATTGATACAAAGCCAGATCTCGTGTTTTTGGATATAGAACTAAAAGACGGTATTGGCTTTGAAATACTAAACCATTTTTCTGAAAATGTAAATTTTGAAGTAATTTTCACTTCAGGACATATTGATTATAAAGAAAAAGCAATGGACTATTTTGCTTTCTATTTCTTAAGTAAACCCATACAAATGGAGAAATTTACTCGAGTTATTGATCGTTATTTATTAAAAAAAACCGCATTTGATTTTGAAAAGTATCTCATTTTTAAGAATCAATTGGAATCTGAGCGCAAAACCATCGCTCTACCGTCTAGTAACGGAAATTATATTATTATAGATTTAGAAGAATTAATGTACTGCGAAGCTGATGGTAGCTACACGAATTACTATACATCAACAAACAAAAAATTTGTCTCCTCTAGCAATCTTAAAAAAGTAGAATCGCTTTTAAGTAATTCTTCATTCTACCGTATTCACCGGTCAATTTTACTTAATTTAAAACATGTTAAAAAGTACAAGACAAACGGTAAAATAACATTGTCTAACAATAAAACGGTTACTGTTTCTTCCAGAAATAAAAAAGGTTTCTTTAAAATTCTAAAGCTTTTGAATTTTATCATCGATTAAACACATCATTTTAATTTTCCTTTTTTAATTACCCTTCTTGCCAATCAGTTACGTTTATAAAATCATTTATAACGCCTATAAAACAATAAGCCTTCTTTACAAAGTTGTACTTCTTATTTAAGTTAATCTAACTTAAATTTAAAATATAACAATCTATAATACAGATTGAAACCCTATTCGTAATGAAACAAATTTTTCCAAATGAGATAATTGAAAATACAATTGAAGTCCACCGCTTCAAGAATAAAGTTTCTAGTAAAATAATCTACAGTATTATAATCATAAGTCTCATAGGAACCTTTGCTGCGCTACCTTATATTTATATTGACATCTATGCTTCCGCAACTGGTTTATTAAAGGCAAAAAAAGAGCGAAATAAACTTTCTTCTTTATATACGGGGAAAATTCAGTCGATTTCGATTGAAGAAAATCAGATTGTCAAAGAAGGAGATACTTTGTTGACAATTGACTTTACAGTGGGCTTAGAGAAAATAAAATTTCTAAAACAACAATTATCTGAAACGAGCATATTTGTTCATGATTTGACCTATTTGTCAAAAACCAAAAATTTAAAGAAAGACTCTCTACGTTCATTTTTGTACCAAAAACAATACATTCAGTACGAACAAAAACTGCGTGAGTTGCAAACACGATATGCTAAAAACAAAAGTGATTTTGAACGTCAAGATAAATTATTTAAAAAAAATGTTACTGCCAAAGTTGAACATGAAAACAGCAAATACCATTTAGACTTATCCTTAAATGATTTACTTTATTATAAAAAGGAGCAACGTCATCAATGGCAGTCTGAATTAACACAGCAAAACAATAAAGTCAAAGAACTTAAGAGTACGCTACTTCAATATAAAGAAGACCAAAATAATTATTTCATTAAAGCACCCATAAAGGGAACCATTCAGAATTTAATTGGGTTAGAAATTGGAAACTTTATTTCCGCTGGATCTCCAATTGCTGAAATATCACCCAACACATCCTTAATCGCCGAATGCTATATGAACCCTTCTGATATAGGTTTGCTGAGAACGGGAACTCAGGTGAAAATTCAAGTACTTGCTTTCAATTATAACCAATGGGGTATGGCCACTGGTAAAATTATCACGATAAGTAACGATGTTTTAATCATTAATGAAATTCCAATGTTTAAAATAACATGTTCGATAGATCAAACGGAATTAAAATTAAAAAATGGGTTTAAAGGGAAATTAAAAAAAGGGATGACTATAAATGCCAGATTCCGTATAGCCAATAGATCGGCATTCAATTTACTATATGATAAGGTTGATGATTGGTTCAACCCAAATAAATCTTAAAATCAATAATCTAGGTATGTCAAAAATAACGATAAAACAACATGACATTACTGATTGCGGAGCGGCATGCCTCGCCTCTATTAGCTCGTATTATAAGCTAGAAATTCCAATTGCTCGTATTCGACAATATGCCAATACCGATAAAAAAGGAACAAATTTATTAGGGCTAATTGAGGCTTCTCAAAAACTAGGCTTTGATGCAAAAGGAGTGCGAGGTAACTTTGATAGTTTATTTAAGATCCCTAAACCAGCAATTGCCCATATTATAGTTCGAGAACAGTTACAACACTATGTAGTTATTTATGAGGTCAGTAAGAAATATGTTAAAATTATGGATCCTGGAACAGGAAAAATTCATAAAAAAACACATAATGAATTTAAAAAAGAATGGAATGGTATTCTCATGCTACTTTTACCAAATGAAAGCTTTAAACAAGGCAACGAAAAAATATCCGTATTAAAGCGCTTTTGGTTTTTATTGAAACCTCATAAACTTGTATTGATACAGTCATTACTTGGAGCAATTATTTATACACTACTTGGGCTTGCTACTTCCATTTATATTCAAAAAATTACAGACCATGTTTTAGTTGGTGGAAATACAAAACTATTAAATCTACTGAGTTTTATAATGCTCGGTTTATTACTTATACAAGTTCTAATCGGTATTTTCAAAGACATCTTCATTATTAAGACGGGGCAGCAAATTGATGCTCGGCTCATTTTAGGCTACTACAAGCATTTATTAAAGTTGCCACAACAATTTTTTGATACCATGCGCGTGGGCGAAATTATATCGCGTATCAATGACGCTGTAAAAATTCGAATATTTATTAATAGCACTTCGTTATCATTAACTGTCAATATTTTTACTATTATATTTTCTTTTGCTCTAATGTTTAGCTACTACTGGAAACTTGCTATGATTATGTTAGCAATAATTCCTATCTATTCAATTATATATACCATAACTAATCAATTAAATAAAAAAACAGAGCGAAAAATAATGGAGCGTTCTGCTGACTTAGAAAGTCAACTAGTAGAATCTTTAAATGCTGTAGGCACTATTAAACGTTTTGGTCTAGAAGATTTTGCAAATATAAAAACAGAAACCCGATTTATAAAACTATTACATACAGGACTAACATCAGCACTGAATAGTATTTTTAGCGGGACTTCCTCACAAACAATCGCTAGCCTATTTACAATAATACTGCTATGGAGTGGTTCTTATTTTGTCATTGAGCAAGAAATTACACCAGGAGAATTACTCTCTTTTTATGCCATTATTGGTTATTTTACTGGACCAATCGCTAGTTTAATAACAGCCAATAAAACCATCCAAAATGCCTTAATTGCTGCAGATAGACTCTTTGAAATTATGGATCTAGAACGTGAAGAATCCGAGAATAAATTGAAGCTCACAGCTGATAAAATAAATACTATCTGTTTCAAAAACGTCGATTTTAGATATGGGACACGAGTAGATGTTTTTAAAAGTTTTAATCTTATAATTAAAAAAGGAAATATAACAGCTATTGTTGGTGAGAGCGGGTCTGGGAAATCCACCTTAATATCATTATTACAAAATATATATCCACTACAAGGTGGCAGTATTTATATCGGCAATTATGACCTAAAATACATAGAAAATAGCAGCCTTCGCCAATTGGTAAGTGTTGTCCCACAAAAAGTTGATCTATTTGCAGGTAATGTTATAGAAAATATAGCAGTTGGAGCGTTTGAACCAGATATGGAACTCATTTTAAACATTTGTAAACGAATTGGCATTTTAACATTTATTGAAACACTACCTAATGGGTTTGGCACCTATCTCGGAGAAAACGGCGCTACCCTTTCTGGTGGTCAAAAACAACGCATCGCTATAGCACGAGCTCTATATAAACAACCAGAAATACTCGTGCTAGATGAAGCAACCTCATCATTAGACAGTACATCAGAAAATTATATTAAAAACACTATTCAAACCTTAAGAAAACAGCATAAAACAATTATCATAATAGCGCATAGACTCAGTACTGTAGTAAATGCCGACACCATAATTGTACTTGATAAAGGCCAAGTTATAGAGCAGGGGTCTCACAAAGAATTGTATAGTAAAAAAGGGTTCTATTATAATTTATGGTGTTTACAAGTCCCGATAATCAATGAATTCAATTAGGATAAAATAACTAAGAAATCAACAATAATGAAGTAACAAACTATAAAACCTTTCAATTATGAAAACTTTAAAACAACTAGAACGGTTAAGAAAAATGCATAAACTAATTAAACGAAATAGTACTGGCTCACCTACAGAGTTTTCAAGCCGTCTGCATATTAGCGAGAGAGAATTGTACCGAATGTTAGAGTATTTAAAAGAATTGGAGGCAAAAATTTCATTTTCCCGAAATTCAAATACTTATTATTATACAGATGATTTTGATTTATTAATAAATGTATCTGTTCAGGCTTTGGTAAATGAAGAACTAAAAACAATTTATGCTGGCTATACGTTGTTCGAGGGGGATTTTAAAAATAGACTGTTGATTTCATGAACTGACGCGTAATGGCAGTAAGTGTTCATACTTTAGATGTATCAAAATAAATGCTAGACGTAGTATGTTAGACGTAACAATTATTTTGATAATTGATTGTGAAATTCCACATATTTTAAAAAATCACCTAAACAATTTGGTGTAAATATCTTAAAATGAATGTGGATAGTACAATAAATAAACGAAATGTTTAACTTGTCAGTACGAAGTTGCTGATTAAAACTTTAATTTTATGAAAAATTTAAATAATTTAGGTGTTAAAGAATTAAGCAACAACACTATTAGAACCATTAGTGGAGGCGGTCCAGGAACGGGCTCTGGCTCTTTGTTTAGATCTTCCCTTTGGATTGGGTCAAAGGCATTTAATGTTGCTTTAATAACTCTAGGGTTTTTAGCTGGGCTTGGTGACGGAATTAGCAACGGTATAGACGATAAATAATTAATATTATGAAAGAATTAAGTTTTCAAGAATTAGTTGCAATTAATGGTGGATGCCCTGATTGTAAAGTGAGTACTAACGAAAATGTTCAAGGAGGATATAGCGTTGGTTATCACATAGGACAAACAATTGGTCAAACAATTTCTGATGTAGGGTCAATTATCAAATATTTAAGCCCATTTAATTGGATTAAATAAATGAATATGGAGTTAAATAAGAAAGAACATACTTGGATTTATAAATCCAAGTATGTTCTTTTTACCTCTACTTTACTTTTTCTTAGTATTCTATTATACACAGTAATTATTGAGAATACCTATACTTCAACGATAGCAGATGATGGAATCTTTTCTCTTTTAACTGCAAATTTTAAATATCATAATGGCTTTTTACCAAACATATTGCTATACCTAGTTTTTGAAGAATTGGCATTTAGAAAATCACTAAAAATTACAGGAGAACATTTAATACTATCCCTGCCGCTTTTATTTATTTTAAGCGGCCATGCGTTTCTTAATGAAGACAATTCATTATATATATTTGCTCTTTATGGAATCTTCTTAATAACACTCTATAAACTCAAGTATACATCACAATTTATTAGAGTTATTAATTTCGTTTTATCATTAGCAGCTTTATGCGCCTTTCATATTTCAATGTTTACCCGTGATTCATATCATGATTATGATTTGCTTTTTTTTAATATTATCCCCATAATTATAGTGGGTATATCCTTTGCTTTTATACGGCTGAAGTTTAACTCCTCTTGGAGTTTAATAGCCTATGTTATCTTTATTTTAACAACACAACTTGTAAGTAATTATTTGGATAGTTGAACACCCATTGCAGTGAAATTTCCCAAAATTCCCTATATTTAAACCAACGCTTGGTTTTTTTGTAGTAATTCCGCAACAACCTCAAATTAAGCGCACTTTCTGTTCAGCAAATACAACGTATTGGGAAGTTGAAAAATTGAGCAAAACAATGGTCAAAAGGGCCTGTAGCTACTGAGATTATTAATTGGGAAGTTTTAATTAAGAAAATGTAACATCTTGAAAATTACATTTTGTTCTTAGCTATTTATTAAATTCAAATTGAAATCATATATTGCAGTATATTAAATGATCTCGCTAAATTGCTTATCTCTTTTATGAAAAGTTTCATTAACGCATTAATTTTTCTGTTTTTAGTTTTTTACAATGTAAAAGGATATACTCAAAATATTCAATTAAAATCGAAATTGGAAAAAATTAGAATTCAAGAGGATTCTTCTTTTGTAAATGAAATCACTATTCTATTTAAAAAGAGTGATGAACCGCGCCTTTTTCCAATTTTCTATGACACTGAAATAGAGCGAGTATCAGATATTCATCTTGCTGCCAAGAAAGGGAAACGCCTAAAACAATTACCAATAAAAAAAATATACGAAGAAGATGTTAAGCTAGATTATATAACCAGCAAAAAGATTAAATCTGTTGTGATTCCAGCGGATATGGAAGTACAGTTATCATATTCAGTATCTTGTAAAGAATTGATGTATTTCTCAAGTTTACAATTCTTTTCCTATAATGAAATAGATACATTAAATTATGAAATAAAAGTCCCAAAGAGCTTTGAATTAGTACATAATACAATTTATAAAGATTCTTTATCCTTTTATTCGATAGATTCTACTAAAACGGAAGCCAATTCCATCTGGAAAATAAAAGTATCTCCAAAGAAAGTAACGCCAGACCCACTGCAATATTTTGGAATTTACAAGAACATGAAAGTTCCATTTATGCGAACACTAGTTATGCCAAGTTCATATAAAAATCAACCCACCAAATATATGAACGATTGGTATTTGAAGCATCTAACTCCAAAAATGGGATTAAATGCTTCAATCAAACAAAAAATTGATGAATTAACAGTTAATGTTACTGACCCGTTGCAACTTGTAAATATTATTTTTAGCTATGTGAAAAGTAATTTTAAATATGTTGCAATAGAAATTGGTATGGGCGCTTTTATCCCTTCACATGCTAATGAAGTCTATTTAAACAAACAAGGTGATTGTAAAGATCTTTCAAATTTTCTATCGGAAGCATTAAAATATAAAGGTATTGAGAGTGATATTGCATTAGCTGCAACTTTTGACCATATTAGTGACTGTGATTTTCCATCATTAAGTTCTGCCAATCATGTTATTAGTATTGCATATATAAATGGTGAAACCATATTACTAGACCCTACTGACCCTATTCATATGGAAGGAACACCTGTACAAAGCTTACAAGATCGTACTATTTTAATCGTAAATGATAAAGGTGGTTCGTTTTACAAAGTAAATGGGTTCAGTCCCCAACAAAATGAAATTTACTATGAATTGAACTTAAAAATAGATACCAATGATATGCTCATAAAAGGAGAGTTTGATATCAACTACAAGGGAATCTCAGGTAATTATTTACGACGTTCCATAAAGAGTGAAGGTGAAAAAGAATTTGCTGATTTTGCAAAGATATTTTACGATGAGGTTTTTGGAAACCAATCAATTTCAAATTTAACGGTAACAAATGATTCAAATCAGCTTCATTTTCAAGGAAATATTTCTATCAATGGCAAAACTTTTAATGATGGCAAAAATAAATATTTATTTATTGACTTTTTACCAAGGCTTATAGAAACAGAGCGTAGAGAAACATTAATAGAGGGCACATATTTAAATAACCCCTATTACAAAAAAGTACGTGCAAAGATAAAATTAGACGAGCCCATTGAAATTTTTAAGTCTATTGAACATACCTATAAAGGTGAGGGAATATCGTTAAATGTAACCTTAAAAGCGATATCTAACATGGAAATTGAATGTAGTTATGATTTTATTTTTGACCATATATTTATAGAAAAGGAAAATATTAGTAAAACAAATGAAATTTTGAATTCATTTAAAAAAATAATTAATGAACCAATTGTTCTCAAAACACAGAAGAGCTAGCCTTTCGATTATCATCATAGGTGGGCTTTTTTTTAGTTTTAAAGCTACTGTTAACGAAAAAACAGAAGATCCATTTTTGACGCTTTGTAAAAATTCAGATGCCTATTATACACATTCGTATCGAGATGTTACATATGAAAAAAATTGGGGAAGCTATAAAAAGTATGTTTCGGTAAATAGTAAATTAGTGGTAAACACTCCTAGGGGTGTTGAGAAGCATGCTTTTTTGACTTTGGATGAGTTGGAGAGTAACAATTTAGAAAGCATTAAAATTAGAACCCTAAAAGCCGACGGCTCCATCGTTGAACTAGATTCTAGTTTGGTATTTAATCGAAATTCTAAAGGTGAGGAATTAGGAGTTATTAATTATCCTATTCCGGCAGTAGAACCAGGAGATACTATTGAAACAAACTACGTTTATTATGAGCGTTTGAAAGCATCTAATTTAAGGAGTTATGTAAATTTATATTCAAATTTACCGAGTATAAATTCACAATACACTATAAAAACTGGTCCAGAATTAACGGTACGATACAAAACATATAATGATTTTCCTAAGCCAGGGATTATTGCGAATGACACCCTGGTATATTTACAATTTTCAATGGATAAAGTAAAAGGTCTTATAGAAAATGAGCATAGTTGTTTGCCTTGTGAAAAACCATATTTGTACTACTCTTTAGAAAATAAAGACAGTGAATTAAGAACATGGCGCGATGTTTACAATGAAGAATTTAATTTTCTTACACAACCAATGGCCCTAGACTATGATAAGTCATCTTATTATAAAAGATGGAAACGCAGAGTAATTGGAAACGCAAAAGACAGCTCTAAGTACTATCAATTTAACTTATTGCATAAAGAAGTATTAGACAATTTTAAAATGTTGCCAGTTCAAGAAAGTGAGCTTATAAAGTCTAGTGGTTTTTTCTTGAAGGAAAAAAGATTTGACGCGTTTAGTATCCGAAGATTTTATAGGCAACTATTGGAAGATTTAGAAATTGAATATTGGGCTGTATTTGGCAGAAATAAACGATCTGGCACCATCGATACTGAATATATTAGAAAAGGTGAATTTGACCACATATTTTTCGCGGTTGAAAATGAAAAAGGTTCAGTGCAATTTTTATATCCACATGAAGACTTTTATATGTATCAATTTGATGAAATTCCAACATCATTATACAGTACTAAGGCTGTTTTGGTTAAACCACATTCAAAAGACAAAAAGAAGAAAAAAAACAATTTCATAGATAGAAATCTACAACTAGCAAAGGTAGATTCTGTATCTATTGCAGTAATTAATTTACCTGGAATGACTTCGAACTTGAATTATATAAATCAAACGATTTCTAGTAAAGTTGATATTGAAAAAAAGAAAACTACTTTTAAATATAGGTTCAATGTTTCTGGGGGTTTATCTACAGAATTGCGAAGTTTTTTTGATATGCTAAATCAAAATGAAGAGGCGAGTAACTTTTACGATGCTTTATCAGAGTTTGAAGGTAGTGACAACAGTATGCAGATTGATACGGTTACAAGTAGACAACAAATTAGTAATAAACCATTTGTTTATATAATGAATGCTGAAGGCACCTTAAATAATGCCGTCACATTTATAAACGATAGCCTGGTAAGTGTTTCTATTGATAAATTGGTTCAACATAATCAGTTGGAAACCAATATTGATACGACCGAATTAAATTATTATCTTGATTATAGTTATTCTGACCACTTTATGTTTTATTTAAATTTCCCTTGTAGCATTGAAGTCTTAGGTCTTGATAATGGGAAGGTCGATTTTAAAAATGATTTCGGTGAATATTTTTTTGAACTAAAAAAAAGTAAGGATACGCAACTTATATTACAATCAAATTATAAAATTTTAAAAAATATGATTCCGAAAGAGAATTTGAATGAATTAGAGTTACTAAATGATCGCGTTAAAAAGGTTAAAAGTATGCGATTGATTATTAAATTGAATACAGCCGATTTATAACTGTAGAAAAAGACACAAGCATATCATTATCAATAATTTATGATAAGATTCTTTCGATTACAGAAAGGCTTACAAAGGTTTGAACCACTACAAAATCATTGTTTATACTGAGCTGATGGCAACCAGTTAAAATTTGAGAATTCAAAAAACGGAATAAATTTAATCTTATCGGAAACAAAAAACTAAATGAATTATAACAACAAAAAGTTTAGATCCGTTCAAAGTTCCGAAAATGGCGAAACCTCAGAAGAAACCATATTTGAGTATAAGCAAAATGGCACTATTCTGACATCCGAATATAAAGGCGGCCAAATAGTAGAAGGACATTTAATCGGATTGGTTGACAAAAATGGGAATATTGAAATGCGCTATCACCAAGTTAACCAAAAAGGAGAATTAATGACAGGCATTTGTCATTCAAAACCTGAATTGACCAAAGATGGAAAAATAAGACTTTATGAAAAGTGGAAATGGACTTCGGGCGACAAATCGAGTGGAAAATCTATTTTAGAAGAAATATAGTTTGAACAAATGATAGTCTCAAAACTAAATTTTGTGAAGTAAAATCAAAAATCTTGTAGACCTTTGGTTGAGATAGCCGCTCGCGATTGTATTAAATGTTTAAATTAGATTATGATTAAATTTTTTAGACATATTAGAAAAGACCTCATGGAAAAAAATAAAACTGGAAAGTATTTAAAATATGCTATCGGTGAAATAGCACTCGTAGTTATTGGAATTCTAATCGCTTTGCAGATTAATAACTGGAACCAACAACGTTTAGATCGTATTTTAGAAGAGGATTACTACTGTCAATTTTTAGAAGACATCAATCAAGATCTTATTCAGCTCCATGAACAAGTAAAAAATACCCAAGAGCGTCTTCATCACGCCAATAAAATGTTAGGCTTACTACAAAGCGAAAATAGTGATTATGCAAAAATATTAGAACATACAAAAGGTGCTGTTTCTAAAACAGATGCCATTATTACGCCAAATATAAACGCTTTTGAAGATTTAAAGTCTAGTGGTAACTTAAGACTTATTACTGATAAAAAAATTAAAAATCAGTTAACAAAATACTATGCAAATACACAGGGTTTATTAAATATTATTAATAGTAATGCTATTTCAATAACAACTCGATTTAAAGACAAAACAGACAAAATAAATAATGGCTGGATCTATCTTATTGAAAGTCAAAACGGTTTTGATTCAACCTTAGTTTCGGTTGAAAAATTAAAAAAATTATTTGTGAGAAATAAAGAAGTTACGCGCAACCACATGAATGATGCCCTTGCTTATATAGGCTCCAATTCAAGAAATCTGGAGCACCTTAAATCATTAGAAAGTGAAGTGCTTTCAATGAAAGCGCTTCTTGAAACCAAATGCATTAAACCATGAAAAATATAATAATTGCGCTATTTTATGTACTCATTTTTGCGGTACAAACTTCATTCGGACAAAATAACACAGTTAGTGAGCTTCGTTTTCAATCGAATATTTTAGACGAAGAAAGAACGCTATTGATTAACCTTCCTGATTCATACTTTGATTCAGCTACAGTAGCAAAAAAATACCCAATTATGATACTATTGGATGGAGACACACACTTTAAAACAGCGGCTGGAATCGTACATTTTATGAGTTCTAATAGAAATAGAAATCATTTTATGCCTGAAACAATTATCATCGCTATTGAAAATACTGATCGCGAACGCGATTTTACGGTTACAAAAATAAAGACCAAACGCCCCAATACGATGGGAGGAGGACGCAATTTTTTAAATTTTATAGAAACCGAATTAATACCATTCATCGATAAAAAGTATAGAACAGCACCCATTAGAACCCTGGTTGGCCATTCTTTAGGAGGCCTTCTCACCATAAATTCTTATCTGGATAAACACAGCTTATTTGATGCGTATCTCGCAATAGATCCAAGTATCTGGTGGGATGAAGAAATGATGAAAAACAAAGTTGATTCAATCTCCTCAATTTCATTAAATAAAAAACTATATATCGCTACTGCAAATCAAGGAGCCGCTAATTACGAAAGGAATAAGAAAAGGCACGACGCACTTTATACCTTATTGACAAAGAGATCAGCTGAAAAACCAAATGTCGAAATAGCCTATTTTGAAAACGAAAATCATCGCTCTGTTCCATTAATCGCGTTGTATGAAGGATTAAAATATTTGAATCAAAAGCACTAATTTGTTGCAATTCTATTCCCTTAACGGAATATCCGGTGAATTAATTAACTTCGTGTCAAAGTAAGAATGCACCACGTATTGCTATAACTAAGAATACATAAACCCTTGGTGCTGTTTATGATCAGACACAATCCAATCAGAACTAAAGAATGAGAATTATACTACTAGGTACTTTATTGTTAATAATGGCATGTTCTAATAAGAACAAAACCAAAGAAACTCAAACAGTCATTCAAGCACCTGAAGATTTAATTGCGATATTAGATACTATTTGGATTACTGAACAACGCCCCATAACCATGAGAGATTCATTGATGCTAATTTATGGAGCCGAATCAAAGGCTGTTCAAGAGCAACAAGAACGCTATGAGAAGAACCATATAATTAACGAACAAAAAGTAACATCAATTCTTGACAACTACGGATGGCCAACAAAAGAAATGATTGGAGAGCAAGGTAATTTGACAATCTGTAATGTTATTCAACATGCTGACAATCACATACGTATTAAATACCTGCCATTAATGAAACAAGCGGTAAAAGATAAAAAATTAGAACCGCGTTTTTTGGTAAGAGCTGAAGATAGAATTGCAACAGAAAGAGGTGACCCACAAATTTATGGCGGGCAAATGAAATATTATCCCGAAACGAGAGGCTTTAACCTTTGGCCTGTATTTGATCCAGTAAATATCGATAAAAGGAGAGCTGAAATCGGACTCGATTCAATTGCAGTATTTCTAAAAGACAGATTTGACTTTGTATGGGATTTAGAAGAACAGTTAAAAAGAACAGCAGCCTTTGAAAAAGAACAACAGCAAAAAAAACAATTATCAAAAACACAACAAGGTAATTAATTACTTACTCTTGCAAACCTTCCCATTGCTTGAGTAAGGTATCAATCGTATCCTTTTTAGCTTGGTATTTTTTAAAAAAGTCTGGAACGGCAGTTAATTTTTCGTACTTGGCTCCATCTAATAAATCAGCGTCAATCTTTTTTATTTCCTTTTCAAGAGCTGCAATTTCAGATTCTATCTTGCTAATTTTATTGAGCTTCTTTTTCTCTTCTTTTTCATCTTGATACGAAGTTTTTTGAACTACTTCTTTAACTTGAACTACTTTCGTTCGTTTCTCTGCTTCTCGTAAAGTCTCAAAATTATGCTCTTCTAGATAATAATCAATATCACCCAAATATTCTTTTATATAGCCATCTTTAAACTCATAAACCGTTTTGGTGAGTCCTTGTAAAAAGTCACGATCATGCGAAACAATGATCAACGTCCCTTCAAAGGTTTTTAATGCCTGTTTTAGCACATTTTTAGACGCAATATCTAAATGGTTTGTAGGCTCATCGAGTACCAATACATTGAAAGGAGATAATAACATTTTACACAGCGCTAACCTGTTTCGTTCACCTCCTGAGAGCACACTTACCTTCTTTTCTACGTCATCACCACCAAATAAAAAGGATCCTAACATATCACGTACTTTCACACGATTACCGTCATTAGAAGCATCTTCCATGGTTTCTAACACTGTTTTCTTCCCGTTCAAGTATTCTGCTTGATTTTGAGCAAAATAGCCAATCTGTACATTGTGCCCTAATTTAATATCCCCATCAAAAGAAATCTCATTGACAATCATTTTTGCCAAAGTGGTTTTACCCTGTCCGTTTTGACCTACAAATGCAATTTTACTACCGCGTTCAATCAATAAGTTCACATTGCTCAACACTTGGTTATCTCCATAGCGCTTCGCCACTTTTGTTGTCTCTACCACTACTTTACCAGGCTGAATTGACATCGGAAAACGCACTTTCATCACTGAGTTATCTTCTGCATCAATTTCAATACGATCTACCTTGTCTAACTTCTTCATAAGCGATTGTGCCATAGTAGCCTTACTCGCCTTCGCCCTAAATTTCTCAATTAACTTTTCAGTTTGCTTGATTTCTTTCTCTTGGTTTTTAAATGCTTGCATTTGCTTTTGACGCAATTCTGTACGTTGCACTAAATATTTTGAATATGGATATTTATAGTCATAAATACTCCCTAAAGAAATTTCAATAGTCCGATTGGTCACATTGTCTAAAAACATCTTATCATGCGAAACCAACACAATGGCACCTGAATAGCCTTTTAAAAACTCTTCTAACCAGATGATAGATTCAATATCTAAATGGTTTGTAGGCTCATCTAACAATAAGATATCATTGTTTTGCAATAAGAGTTTTGCTAACTCAATACGCATACGCCAACCTCCAGAAAAGGTGTCGGTTAATTTATCAAAATCTTCACGTTTAAAACCCAGACCCTGTAATATTTTCTCCGTATCCCCTTGATAGTTATAGCCTCCGAGTACTTCAAAACGGTGGGTATAATCATTTAAATCAATAATTAATTGGTTATACGCTTCACTTTCATAATCGGTTCTTTCTACCAATTGCACATTGATATCTTCAAGTTTTCGCTCTACTTCTTTAATTTCTGTAAATGCTTCATAGGCTTCTTCTAAAACAGACCTTCCTAAGACAAAATCGATATCTTGTTTTAGAAAACCAATTCTAACATCCTTTTCCAATGCCATTGTACCCTTGTCAAATTCTTGCTCTTTCGCAATAATTTTAAGTAAGGTAGATTTACCAGCTCCATTTTTACCAACCAAACCAACGCGATTACCAGCGTCAAGCTTAAAAGTAATACCAGAAAACAGGTCTTCTCCTGCAAAGGAAACTGTTATATTATGTGCATTTAACATGTAGAAAAAATTTAATTATGTGTATCTTTGAAAGCAATTACAAACCCTAATTTATACCCGCGTGCGAAAGTAAAAAAACTTTATGACTATTTACTTTTCTTAGCGCTTTTAATATCATTTTAATGATTAAAAAAGGAACCAAACTTTACAGTATTTTAAAAAACAAATGCCCTAGGTGTAATGAGGGTAATTTTTTTGAAGATAACAATCCCTTACACTTAAAAAATGTCTTAAAAACAAATGAACGTTGCCCTAATTGTAATTTTAAATACCAAATTGAGCCTTCATTTTTTTATGGAGCCATGTATGTTTCGTATGGATTAACGGTAGGGCTTTCAATCACTACTTTTTTACTGCTTTACTTTTTAGGGATGGATTTAATACAAACTTTTATTGGTATTGGCATTGCCTTGGTTGTATTCACACCACTAACCCTACGATTTGCCAGACTTATCTATATTAATATTTTTGTGAAATACGATTCGAATTACGAGAAAATTAAAAGCGCGGACACCAAAAAAACACAAAATACCTTATAAACAGCATCCATTTCCAAATAATGATGGATTCCGCATCAAGTGCGGAATGACAAATTAATAAAATAAACCCATTCTTAATCATACTCAACTCGATTCAGTATCCATTTTCAAATAACAATGGATTCCACATCAAGTGCGGAATGACATATTAATAAAAAGGGGAGTTGCTATTCGAAACGGGTAATATTTACTTCATCTGACAACGCTGTTTGATTTTCTAAATACCCATAAAGTGCTTTTGCCATACTTGGTGCTAAGAGCACCCCTCTCGTTCCCAAACCATTTAAAATAGCCAATTGATTGTGTGTTTTATGTACACCTACCAAAGGCCGTCTATCTTTTGTTGTAGGCCGTATTCCTGCTACATGATCTACCACAGTATATGCAACACTAAGTATACTATCCAATTTTTCAAGCAATTCTGTTTTAGCTACCTCTGTAGGATGTGCTGTTTTGTCTTTCCAGTTAAAAGTAGCACCCACTTTATAAAGGTCATCACCTAAGGGCAACACAAAAACAGCAGCTTTTAGCATTTCAGTTAATTTTAATTGAGGAGCATGAATTGTAATCAGCTCTCCTTTAGCTTCTTGCATTGGCAAATAATTGAAAAACGGATTCTGTCTCAGACCAAAACCCTCACAAAAAACGATGTATTTAGCTGTTAACTCTTGATACGTCACTTCATTCGCAGTACATTTTATGTCATCATGCTGAAAAGTAGTAGTTCTCAGTTGTTTTGTATCAGTTAGGTACTTTTTATAATCCTTTAATACTTTTTTTGTGTCAATTTTACCCGTATTCACCAATTTTCCAAATCCGAAAGGGGCCTTGATTGCTGTATTGGTGTTTTGAATAATTTTTGGATGCATATAATCGCTTAAAGCAGGCTTATCACTAGCTATAAACCAATCATTTTGTTCTGCTATGGAAGTGAATATACGATGTACATCCATTTTAGTATCGTATTTGGCTTTAAATTTGGTTGCTAACTTTTGATAAAAAGGCAGTGCAATAGCCAACTGTGCTTTTGCATTCCACACCGAAGTAAACCGTTTGAGTACAACGGGATTGTAAAAACCAGCAGCAACTTGTGATGATTGTTGCGATTGATCTTCAAATACTACGAATGATTTTGAATTTGTTTCTAACTCGCTGGCAAAAGCCATTCCGGCGAGACCGAAACCAACAATAATATAGTCTACATGCATAATGCAAAGGTAAACGAATAGCCATAAAAAAACTCCTGTAAAATACAGGAGTTTTAAAACTTTAAATTTAATTAGAAACTAGTAGTTCCACATATCTAATTCTTTATTTCTGATACTTTCTTTCAATCGATCAGCTTCAAGAACTTGAAACAATGCATTTCCTTTAATATACTGAGATACATCTCTGTTTCCATAAATATTTTCTTCTCTATAAATACTCGACACAAAACGACGTGCATTCAATAAATGGTCATACGAAATTGGATAGGCAGAATTCTTTTGGTTAAATACTTTCATCTCATGTGTAATTTCTCGTACACCTGGATACCATACCCAAAATAATTCAACTAATGCTTCTTGACTATCATCAGACATAAAGTTTACATCTGGTGCAACTGGTGCAATACCTAATAAACGGTATTTCAATTCACCTTGTCTCTTGTCAAAGTACCATACGCCTTTAATTTTAAGTCCTGAAATATTACCCGCAGTTAAATCTGTTCTATCAACATACTCATCCGTTAATTCTGAACCCTCATTTAACAATTCGAAACCTGCATCACTAGTATCAATACGTGATAATCTAGCTTTAATGTCTTTCATTGTTAATTTGTTCTCAAAATAAGAGTCGTCATATACATCAATAATTTCTCCGTTTTTGATTCCTCTTAGTAAGGTATCGTATAAAGATCTTCTGTTAGAGCTAATATTATTAGTATCTACTGGGTAGTAAAATGGCAAGTTAATCTTCTCGTTCAAGTCAATATACTCCCACACTACTTTAGACCATAAGATATCTCTATCATCTATATATCCATAAGGTAACGGCTTGTCATTATCTGCTGCCAATTGCTCGGCAGTTTTAACTCCGATTTCTTCGGGAATTTTTGCATTTAACAAGTTAGCTTGCGCACCTATTACGTTTGTTGTTAACACAACAGTACACACTGCAACTAAAAATTTCCAATTCGTCATAATACTTATATTTATTCTTTATTAATTCTATTGAATTTCTATCAACAATGGGCTCACTGCTTTTAAGTAATACCCAGAGTTACCTACTAACGATGCTTTCACATCAAATATTGTAACTTGATCACCTTTTCTTGCTTTTCCTAAAGCTCTAATAGCTGCGCCATTAAATTTTGATCCTTTTACAATCACAGTTGGAGACCCTTCTACCTTCACACTAAATCCTGAAATATTGATATTCAAATCGAATACGAAATCTGGTAAAGCTGCGCCAATAGTCACTTTTTGTATTGTCGTTTTCGGCATTTTAATTCTACCATACTGACCTCTCGCTGTAGCAGCGGGTGCCGGTATATCTTTAATTCTAAAAGTACTATTAGAAGTTATAGGTGTGCCATCTGGTAATTTAGCAGTTACATTAATTTTAACTTCCTTTCCTTTACCAGGACTCATCATATACTTTCCTAAACCAGTAGCTTTACGTAAACCAGGTGCACTTGCATTAATAGCATTATCTGGCACTCCAGGTACAGAAATTGTAATTGGGTTTTGAACACCACGATATACAACATTCATTTTATCAGCTGAAATTACTGCAGAACTCGGTTTTGCAACAACGGCATAATTAGATTTAATAGGAATCTCTACATCTTCTCCATTCTCTTTAAATACAAACTTACCAACAATTTCATTTTCACCTACATTACCTGCAGGGAAATCTAAAACTGCTCCACCATCTTTAATATCGGTAATTTCTTTACCGTTAATAATTACTTTAGATGGTTTTAAACTCGCATCATACCTACCCAATACTACTTTTCCTTTAAAATTGGTACCTTGTAAGGTAGCAGAATTCTCAGGTACTAAAATAGTAGTATAATTAGTCATAGAAACTTCACTTTCTAACTGACCTTGAACCATCGCTGATAACATTTCAGCTTCAGTAGTTTTAATGTCAGCTTGAATTTGTGAAAGATTGGTAACTGTAGTTATTAAAGGAAATCCTTCATAACGATTACGCAACCAAGGTTGTGTACCATCTTCTGTCTTTTGATCAGAGGTATCAAAACGCTTGCCTACACTTTCAGCAATACTTTTATACTTTGTACCAAGTACTTTAGACACTTCTGTTCTATAAGTATTTAATTTATTCAAGAATTCGTCTCCCTCTGGCGTATTACCTTCGCCTTTAAAGAAATAACTATCTCCTTGATCAGTACCATCCATTGATTCATAGTTGGATTTATCTTCTACATCTTTCGTTAACTCTTCTTTCATTTTCTCAACGTGAGAGCTAAAGTCTAATGATAAAGCTTGAATTTTCTGTGCATCTTTACTAAGTGCCTGATATTTATCCGGCTGTTCTGATGCTTTTTGCGCTAAACTTGCGTAGGTAGCACCGTTCTTTTGAGTTGCCGTAATATTTGAATCGGCTAACTTTTCGTTCATGAAACCAAATGCAGATAATACTTGTTTTGACATATTCATTGCTAACATTGCAATAAATACCAAATACATCAAGTTAATCATTTTCTGCCTTGGTGATAATTTGCCTCCTGCCATTTCGAATTGGGGTTTTAGGGTTAGTTTCGGTTACTATTAATTAAGCTCTACTTGACATAGCAGATAACATACCTCCATAAACTCCATTCAATGAAGAAAGGTTCGTAGCTAAAGATTCCATTTGATCTTTTAATTTCTCAGTATTTTCAGCTACTGCGTCACTCATTAGAGTTTGACGTTCAGCACTATCATACTGTACTTTATATAAGCTATTCAATGATTCCATTTGCGTTGCTGCTAATGATAATTGTTCGCTATATTTATTGGTAGCTGTTACTGAATTTGCTGCTGGAGCAATGTTTTCAGCTGCACCGGCAAAACTCTCAATACTCGTAGCCAATCTTCCCATTTTTTCAGAGTCTAATTGTGCTTCTTGTAACATAGCATCTAATTTATCAGATAATCCTTCACCATTTGCTCCTGCTCTTTCTGATCCTTGTCCACCAGCTAATTCTGGGTAAACCAATGACCAATCTAAATCTTCTTCAACAGATTCGAAAGCCGAGAAAGCAAATATAATTGCCTCTGTTAAAAGACCAATTGTCAACATCAATCCTCCTGTTAAGGGTCCAATACTAAAGTGTAAGATTTTGAATAACGCTCCAATTAATACTACTGAAGCTCCAAGTCCGTAGACCATATTCATTAATTTCTTTTGTCTAAGTGATCCTGCCATAATTTCTAATTTTTTAAGTTTTTTTTAGGTTAATTAATTATTACTAGGGTTTTTTATTATTCTCGTTTGTTAAACAACTATCCTCAAATTATTCCTACCTCCTGTTGTAAGAAAAATTAATTTTAGCTATTTATGGTATTCTTATATTGTGTTATTCTTTCATTTTTGTTCCCATATAATCTTGAACTGTTCTGAAGCCTATATAACTTCTTGCCGAGTCACCATATTCATAGTCACGGGTACTTACTTCTAAGAAATAAGCAACATCTTTCCAAGATCCACCACGAATTACTTTTCGTTTGTTTGAGCTATCATCTACATTAGGGTTCATTGTTGATCCTAAATAATATGATGCTGGGTTGTATGAGGTATGTGTCCATTCAGAAACATTTCCTGACATGTTATACAGTCCGTAATCATTTGGTGTAAACGATTTAGCTTCCATAGTATACAAAGCGCCATCTGCAGCATAATCTCCACGTTCTGGTTTAAAGTTTGCTAAGAAACAACCTCTATCACTTACTGTGTATGGACCACCCCAAGGGTATTTTCCATATTCCAGACCTCCTCTAGCGGCATATTCCCACTCAGCTTCGGTTGGTAATCTAAAACTAGGTACCTTACCTCCACCTTTTGTATTGGCTAAAAAACCATTTTTCTTTTGAGTTCTAAAATCACAAAATGCTTGTGCTTGTTCCCATGATATTCCAACTACTGGATAATCATTGTATGCTTGATGCCAAAAATAATCTTGGTGCATTGGGTCATTATAAGAGTAATTAAAATCTTTCACCCATACCGTTGTATCAGGATAAATTTCAACTACTTTCTTTTTTACATAATCTTTTCTATTACCACTATTTCTAGCAGCACCTTCTCTATCAAATGTAAAGTATAAGTATTTTAATTTTTTCGTATCAACAATTCTTCTTCCATCAAAAGTTTCATTAATAGGAAGATAAACACTATCCATCGCTTCAGCATAATACTGATCTGGAAAAGCTCCAATATTCCAAATTAATTCAGGCTTCCAATTCAATGCTTTTCCTTCTGTTGGGGAATTTAAATCTCCCAAACTACCATAGTTATCCATCATATATTTATAATAGACGTTGGCTGTGGTATCAGGTTCAGCAAATTTATACTTTTGAATTCCATCGCTATTTCCACCATCTTGTTGAGGAGCTCCTCCGCCACCTAGATCGGCACTTTCAGCACCAAAACCTTGTTCTTCAGCTAATAAGGCCAATTGTGTTCTTACAATTGAATCTCTAACTCGCACAACAAACTCTCTATATTCGCTGTTGGTAATTTCAGTTTCGTCCATATAAAATGGTCTTACTGTTACAGTTCGAGATGGGGTGTTTAACGCTCCAGCCACATCTTCGTCAACTTTACCCATTGTAAAAGCACCACCTGGAATTAATGTCATTCCTAATGGTTTCTCAGGGAAAAATTTCTTCTTTGATTTTACACCAGTTAATTCGCCTTTATCACTAGAACCACAACTAGATAAAATAACAGCTACTGTTAGTAAAAAATATACGGTTAATTTTCTCATAAATAAAAATTTACATTCTCCGTAAAGGGAGGAATACTATTGATTTTTTTGATTATTCGCCCGTGAAAATTTATCCTTTTCAACGGAGATCACTTTAAGAACGTGAAAAAATTATCTTTAGTGTATGACTAGTTTAATTTTCTAAAAGTTTTCCACCATCTTTCTGGAATAACTTGGTTACCAGCTCTTAAATAATCTTGGTACGTACAAGGTATTAACGTACGCTTTGTAGTTTTAGTATTGGTGTGTTCTACTTCCATCCACCAACGATCACTTTTATTACTCTTGAAGAAATTTATAGTCGTATCTTCTACAGGAACTATATATTTTATATAATCCGTCTTTGAAGTAAACGGATATTCATTGGTTCTAAAATTATAGCCTTCTATAAAATACCATATCATTTGTGCAATTAATTGAGCGGTTTGATCTTGCTCATCATATTTTGCATTGTATTCATAAATACCAAATGATGAAACTTTATCACTAATCCCTGCATATCTGGAAATAGCACAAATCGTTTCACCGTAAAAACCGTTAGGTACTGCATTGTTATTTGCAGGTGCTTCGGTTCTTCGTATAGCCCCTATATCTATACTCACAATATCAGCATCTCTTAGTATAGGTTCCACAATTTTTACATCACTTGCAATCTCGCCAAGTCTATAGGCATCAAAATGAAGTTTTGCCAATAAATCAATTTCTTCTTGAGAGTTGAAAAAAGTTTGATAGCCTATATTGCTAAAATTAAAAAGATTGTTGGGTTTTTCCATAACAATCTTACTTAGGTATGATTCAGAAGAAATCTCCTCTTCTAAATTACCCAAATCAAATTTATTATCTACAACAGTTAAATTCACCGTTTGCTCTAGAACATCATAAGCACGATAATTGGCATAGGTCAAATCTTGACCGCCCCCTAATATAATAGGTACAATATTTTGTTTTATAAGTGTGGCTAAAATTTCTTTGAGGACAAAATAAGTATCTTCAACTTCATTACCTTGTGGAATATTTCCTAAATCAACTATTGATGTAAACCAGTTTCCAGGAAATAATTGATATAGATTTTTTCGAATGTAAGACAGGTTGGTACCCGATCCTAAATTATCAACCGTTCTTCGGTCTTCTAAAACCCCGATAATGGCCAACTGGCATCCTTCTATTTCTGGAAGCCCATTTTGTTTTGAGTGGATCTTTATATTTCTACCTAACGACTGTTCAGACAATAAAGTAGTATGTGCTACAATAGCTTCATCAACTGGCAATAAGATTTCAAAACTCATGAATTAGTGATCCTATAATAATTATTAAATATAAAATTATTTCTTCTTTGTAGGCTTCTTTTTTGCTGCCTTTTTCTTTGGAGCATTTTCCTCAATCAGCGCTTGCACTTCTTCCAGCGTAAATTTCGAAACATCTATTGTTTTAGCCAATTCAATTTTTGTTTTGCCTTTAATAATATGATGTCTTCCCCATCTTGCTTTTTCTACTCGAATTCCTTCTTTTTCCCAGTGGTGAATTAATTTGTCTTTCTCTTTTTGAACTTTATCTTCAATCAATTCAATAATATCAGCATCTGATAGATTGTCCCAATCATATTTTTTATTCACATTGATAAACATATTGTTCCATTTTATAAATGGTCCAAATCGGCCTTTACCTTTTTGTACTGGTAAATCGTCATACATATATATAGGTGCGTCTGCTTTTTGCTTTTCTTTAATGAGTTCTATAGCATCTTCTAAAGCCACACTTAACGGATCAACACCTTTTGGCAACGAGACAAAGGCTTTTCCAAATTTCACATAGGGTCCAAAACGACCATTGTTAACCTGTACTTCTTCTCCTTCATAAACACCTAAATCTTTTGGTAATTGAAATAAATCCATTGCCTCTTCATAGGTAATGGTATTTAATTGTTGATCTGGAGACAAACTTGCAAACTGTGGTTTTTCTTCATCATCTACTGTTCCTATTTGTACCATAGGTCCAAACTTACCTAAACGAACACTTACTTGTTTACCTGTTTCAGGGTCTTTACCTAAAATACGTTCACCAGATTCTCTTTCTGCATTTTCTTGAACATCTTCAACTTGGGGATGAAAATCTTTATAAAAAGACTTCATCATTTTTGTCCAATCTTTTTTACCTTCCGCTATAGCATCAAATTGATTCTCAACTTTAGCCGTAAAGTTATAATCTAAAATATGCTCAAAATGAGTAACCAAAAAGTCGGTTACAATCATTCCGATATCTGTTGGAACCAATTTCCCTTTATCAGAACCCACTTTTTCTGTAAGCATTTTATCTTTTACTACTCCTTTCTTTAAGGTAAGCTGTGTATAATTTCTTTCTACTCCGTCAATCGCTCCTTTTTCTACATACTTTCTGTTTTGAATTGTAGAAATTGTAGGTGCATACGTTGATGGTCTACCAATACCCAACTCTTCTAATTTCTTAACCAAGGAAGCTTCTGTATATCTATAAGGTGCGCGCGTATAGCGTTCGGTACCGGTGATATAATTATTTAAAAGGGTTTCATTTATTTTTAAAGCGGGTAACATTCCTTCTTGTTCGGAATCTTCATCATCATTACCTTCTAGGTATACTTTTAAAAATCCATCAAATTTAATCACTTCTCCATTCGCAGTAAATGTTTCATTATGAGACGGAGTAGTTATCTTAACATTCGTTCGCTCTAACTTAGCCTCTGCCATTTGTGAAGCTATGGCTCTTTTCCAAATTAAATCATATAAACGCGCTTGATCTCTATCAATATTTACAGAATGTGTTGCAAAATTCGTTGGTCGTATAGCCTCATGCGCCTCTTGAGCACCTTTTGATTTTCCTTTATAATTTCTTGGTTTGCTGTAAGCGGCACCAAATGAAGCTGTGATTGACTCTTCTGCTCCTTTTCTAGCTTCATCAGATAAATTCACACTATCTGTTCTCATATAAGTAATTAACCCCGCTTCATATAAACGCTGCGCCATGGTCATAGTTTTGCTCACCGAAAAATACAATTTTCGAGATGCTTCTTGTTGTAAAGTTGACGTTGTAAAGGGTGCTGCTGGTGATTTTTTAGCTGGTTTTTTCTCCAAATCGGCTACTTTAAAGTTTGCCGAAGCATTGCTTTCTAAAAACTGTAAAGCTGCTTCTTTCGTGGCAAATGTTTTAGGTAATTTGGCTTTAAAAGATTGACCCGCTTCATTTGAGAATTCAGCATCTATTCTATAAGAAGCTTCTGGGTTAAAGTTTTCAATTTCACGTTCACGCTCTACAATTAAACGTACAGAAACTGATTGAACTCTACCTGCAGACAAACCTCCTTTTACTTTTCTCCATAATACCGGAGATAATTCATACCCAACAATTCTATCTAATATTCTTCGTGCTTGTTGCGCATCTACCAGGTCATAATCAATACTTCTGGGATTCTCAACAGCTTTTTGAATTGCCGATTTTGTAATTTCATGAAAAACAATTCGTTTTGTTTTCTCTTTATCTAATTTTAATGTCTCCGCCAAATGCCAAGCAATAGCCTCTCCTTCTCTATCTTCATCACTTGCTAACCATACCATTTCTGCCTTTTTAGACAATTCCTTTAGCTTTTTTACAATGGCCTTTTTATCTTTAGAGACCTCGTATTTTGGCTTAAAATCGCCTTCAACATCTACTCCTAATTCTTTAGAAGGTAAATCAGCAATATGACCATAACTGGACTCTACTTGAAAATCCGAGCCTAAAAATTTCTCGATGGTTTTTGCTTTTGCAGGGGACTCTACTATTACTAAATTCTTTGCCATTTAATCCTATTGATATGTTATAATGATAGTGCTAATACTTTAGCAATGATAACTATTTTAAGAATGCAAAAGTATGTAGAATTTTTTTATTCCAAATTTTAAGTCCTCTTTTTTCCTTAGACACCTCCATTATTTAACAAAATTTTACGCTGTCATTTTGTCATATTATATGGATTTTGGTTGTATATTTGCACCTCAATTTAAATACATGAGCACAGAAAAAGTTATAGAAGAAAAAAAGCAAGGTCAGAGCTTGCTTACTGAGCAAATATCAAGTAACAATAAAAAATTATTTATTGAAAGCTACGGTTGTCAAATGAATTTAAATGATAGCGAAATAGTTGCAGCTATCCTAGCAAAAGAAGGCTTTAACACAACACAACAATTGGATGAAGCCGATCTGGTTCTAATGAATACCTGTTCTATAAGAGATAAAGCCGAACAAACAGTTCGCAAGCGTTTACAATATTATAATAAAGTCAAAAAAATCAATCCTTCGATGAAAGTTGGTGTATTGGGATGTATGGCTGAGCGTTTAAAATCTAAATTTCTGGAGGAGGAAAAAATTGTTGATTTAGTAGTAGGGCCAGATGCTTATAGAGACTTACCCAATTTAGTAAGGGAAGTTGAAGAAGGAAGAGATGCGGTAAATGTATTATTGTCTAAAGACGAAACCTATGGAGACGTTTCACCTGTACGTTTAAACTCTAATGGTGTTTCTGCATTTGTATCCATTACACGAGGTTGTGATAATATGTGTACTTTTTGTGTGGTTCCGTTTACCAGAGGTAGAGAACGCAGTAGAGACCCCAAAAGTATTTTAGAAGAAATTAGAGAAATGCAAGCTAAAAACTTCAAAGAAATTACCTTACTGGGTCAAAATGTTGATAGTTATTTATGGTACGGCGGCGGTTTGAAAAAAGACTATAAAAAAGCTTCGGATATCGCAAAAGCCACTGCCGTTGATTTTGCGCAGTTATTAGATATGGCAGCGACCGAATTTCCTAAAATTCGATTTCGCTTTTCTACATCAAACCCTCAAGACATGAGTTTAGATGTGATCCATACTATCGCAAAGCATAAAAATATTTGTAAATATGTTCACCTACCTGTACAATCTGGTAGCACACGTATTTTGGAAAGAATGAACCGTCAGCACACGCGTGAGGAATACATGAAATTAGTAGATAATATCTATAAAATTGTTCCAGAAATGGCCTTAAGTCAAGATATGATTTCAGGTTTTTGCGGTGAAACAGAAGAAGATCATCAAGATACCTTATCGTTAATGGAATATGTAAAATATGATTTCGGATTTATGTTTGCCTATTCTGAACGTCCGGGAACATTGGCTGCCAAAAAGTTTGAAGATGACATTCCTCTAGCCACAAAAAAAAGACGGTTGGCTGAAATCATTGCACTACAATTAACCCATTCACATCATCGCACTAAGCAACATGTTGGTAAGGTTGAAGAAGTACTTATTGAAGGGACTTCAAAAAAATCGGATGCACACTGGAAAGGAAGAAACACGCAAAATACCGTCATTGTTTTCCCTAAAGAAAACTACAAACTAGGAGATTTTGTAAATGTAAAAGTAACAGATTGTACATCGGCAACATTAATTGGTACAGCAGTAGGCTTATCAGATAATAATTAACAATATCGCTCCTATCAATGAGGAGCTTTAGCATAAAATACCGTCTTGACGGTTTCAACTATGGAAAATTTACAAGCAATAAAACAACGCTTTAGTATTATTGGTAATGACACAACTTTAAATCGCTCTCTTGAAAAAGCGATTCGCGTTGCTCCAACAGATATTACCGTGTTGGTTACTGGTGAAAGTGGTGTTGGTAAAGAAAGTATTCCTAAAATAATACATCAACTTTCACATAGAAAACATTCAAAATACATAGCTGTAAACTGTGGAGCAATACCAGAAGGAACGATTGATAGTGAATTATTTGGGCATGAAAAAGGGGCGTTTACTGGGGCCACACAAACCAGAAGTGGTTATTTTGAAGTAGCCGATGGTGGAACCATTTTTTTAGATGAAGTTGGTGAATTACCGTTAACCACTCAAGTACGCCTATTACGTGTCTTAGAAAATGGTGAATTTATTAAAGTGGGCTCATCAAAATCACAAAAAACGAATGTTCGTATTGTGGCTGCTACTAATATGAATATGCAAGAAGCCATCCAAAAAGGAAAATTTAGAGAAGATCTATATTACCGTTTGAGTACGGTTGAAATAAACCTACCTCCCTTACGGAAACGCAAAGAAGATATTCACTTAATTTTTAGAAAATTTGCATCAGATTTTGCTCAAAAATACAATATGCCAACCATCAGATTAGAGCATGATGCCATTCCTTTATTATTAAATTATGGCTGGCGCGGAAATATTCGCCAATTGCGAAATATTACCGAGCAAATTTCTGTAATAGAACAAAATAGAAGTATAACATCGCAAACACTTAAACACTATTTACCAGAACATATCGGTAATTTACCAGCACTTATTAAAAACGGTACTGATCCTAGTGATTTTGCCAATGAACGCGAAATACTTTACAAGGTATTATTTGACATGCGCAATGACATCACCGATCTGAAGAAATTAACTTTAGAATTGATGGAAAATGGCAACGGAATTAAAGTAAAAGAAAACAATCAACGATTGATTCAGAAAATATATGGTGACGAAGATGATGTGGATGAAAATTTAGTAGAAATAATTCCAGCGCGTAAAAAAGAAATTTACCAATCTGAAGAAGAAGAACAAGAAGAACAGGAAGATAATTATCACGACGCTGAAACTGTAGAAGAAACCTTATCATTACAAGAAAAAGAATTTGAAATGATAAAAAGAGCTTTAGAACGCAATAAGAATAAACGAAAATTAGCGGCTAAAGAATTGGGAATTTCAGAAAGAACGCTGTATCGAAAAATAAAACAATTCGATTTGTAATTTCACTTGTTTAATCGTTTATTTGTTGGTTCATCAAATATAAAAAGTCATTTTAATGAAAAGAATACGCCATTTATTACTCCTTTTAATCGTACTTACTAGTGTAAGTTGTGGTGTCTATTCATTTACTGGAGGAAGTACTGGCGATGCAGAAACAATACAAATAGACTTTTTTCCCAATAATGCAACATTGGTAGAACCTACAGTGAGTCAAAAATTTACGGTTGCATTACAGGACTTATTTCAACGCCAAACCAATTTAAAATTAACAAATAGTGGTGGTGATTTACATTTTGAAGGTGAAATTATTGAATACCGCACCATTCCTATTAGCGCCACTGCCGAACAAACCGCAGCACAAAACAGGCTGACAATTGGTGTTCGTGTTCGCTATTACAATAAATTAGTTCCTGAGGATGATTTTGAAAAATCGTTTTCATTCTTTTCAGATTATGGAGCTAATGAACCTTTAACAGGAACTGTATTAGAAGATGCGCTCACCGAAATTTTTGAAAGGGTAACACAAGATATATTTAATGCCTCAGTAGCCAAATGGTAATATGAATAAGTTAGATTTCACAAATTTATTAAAAGAACCGTGTACTATTAATGATGTACAATTCAATGCTATTGAAGCTATTGTTGAAACCTATCCTTATTTTCAAGCTGCCCATGTTTTACAATTAAAAAGCTTAAAAAAACAGCATAGCTTCAAATACAATGATGCCTTAAAAAAAACAGCAGCTTATACAACGAATAGAACCATACTGTTTGACTTCATCACAGAAGACACCTTAGATATTGCTAAAAAAACTAAAGACGATGCACTTGTTATCAAGAATGCTGAAGTAATCGACTTAGAAGTAGTTGAAACACCCGCTGTAGTTGATGCTGAAAAACAAAGTACAAGCAAAAAACCAATCTTAGAAAGTTTGCAACTTGGCACACCTCTTGAGTTTGACAAATCAGAGAAACATTCATTCAACCAGTGGCTACAACTAACAGCTTTCCAACCTATTCAACGCGACGAATCAACTGGCAAGAAAACCCCTAATCAAACGAGTGAAAATTTTGATTTAATAGATAAATTTATTGCTAATAAACCAAAAATAAAGCCGGTAAATTCACCTGACAAAGCAGACATTTCAATAGGGAGTTCGGTAGAAAATGAAAGTTTAATGACAGAGACTTTGGCACGTGTTTATTTAGAACAAAAAAAATATGAAAAAGCAATTAAAGCTTTTAAAATTTTAAGTTTGAAATATCCAGAAAAAAGTGGTTTCTTTGCAGACCGAATTAAGGCAGTGAAATTTTTACAACAAAACAATTCTTAAATTATGTTTTATACATTTTTAATTTTAATAATTATAGTAGCTATATTATTGATACTAATTATTATGGTTCAAAACCCTAAAGGGGGAGGATTATCTTCTTCATTTGGAGGACAAGGAACACAAAACCTTGGAGGTGTTCAAAATACAACTAACTTTTTAGATAGAAGTACATGGACATTGGCAATAGCGCTTTTTGCACTGATTTTATTATCAAATTTTGCCATACCAAGAAATAATGTTGATACGAAATCTCAAATTGAAAACACGATTAATAACAGAGAAGTGAGTGATGAAATTCCGACATTAAACGATGTTCAACCTGAGAATAATTCTCAACAAGATTCAACGAACTAATTCAAATATTTTATATTTTGAAATGAAAATGCCAACGAGAAATGACACGTTGGCATTTTTTATTTTAGATCAATTACAAAATGTCACTTTTTATTACTTGGCATACTTTTCGCCTAGTATTATGCGAAGAACAATAACTTAAATCAATAAAAAAATGAGTAAACTAAATATCAAGCCTTTAGCAGATAGAGTTGTTATTGAAGCAAAAGCTTCTGAAACACAAACTGCTTCAGGAATTTATATTCCAGATTCTGCAAAAGAAAAACCTCAACAAGGTAAAGTTGTCGCTGTAGGTAAAGGTACCAAAGATGAACCAACAACAGTAAAAGTTGGAGATACGGTACTTTACGGAAAATATGCAGGGACAGAACTAAAACTTGAAGGAAGTGATTATTTAATCATGAGAGAAAGTGATATACTAGCAATTATATAAATTGCTCTTTGCTCTTTGCTCTTTGCTATTAGCCTTGTGCTTTTAGCTCTAATCCAAAAGATATAATTTTTAAAAACGCAGCCAATAGCCAAAAGCTAGCGGCTAAAAACTAAATACAAAATGGCAAAAGATATAAAATTTGATATTGAAGCTCGCGATGGTTTAAAGCGCGGTGTTGATGCATTGGCAAATGCAGTAAAAGTTACTTTAGGCCCTAAAGGACGTAATGTAGTAATTGGTAAAGCTTTTGGTGGACCGGTAATTACGAAAGACGGTGTTACCGTTGCTAAAGAAATAGAATTAGAAGATCCTTTAGAGAATATGGGAGCGCAAATGGTAAAAGAAGTTGCCTCTAAAACGAATGATTTAGCCGGAGATGGAACAACCACTGCTACAGTATTGGCACAAGCTATCGTAAAAGAAGGTTTAAAAAATGTTGCTGCTGGTGCAAATCCAATGGATTTAAAAAGAGGAATTGATAAGGCTGTTGCAGCCATCGTTGAAAACCTACAAAAGCAATCACAGGTTGTAGGTAATAAAATTGAAAAAATAAAACAAGTAGCTTCTATTTCAGCTAATAATGATGAGAGTGTTGGTGATTTAATTGCACAAGCATTCACAAAAGTGGGAAAAGAAGGAGTAATTACAGTAGAAGAGGCAAAAGGAACAGATACCTATGTAGATATTGTTGAAGGTATGCAATTTGACAGAGGATATCTATCTCCTTATTTTGTTACAGATTCTGAAAAGATGATTACTGACTTAGACAATCCATATATCTTATTGTATGATAAAAAGATATCATCAATGAAAGATTTATTACCGGTATTAGAGCCGGTTGCACAAACAGGAAAACCCTTATTAATTATTGCCGAAGATGTTGAAGGTGAAGCCTTAGCAACATTAGTGGTAAATAAATTACGCGGTGCCTTAAAAATTGCTGCTGTTAAAGCTCCTGGTTTTGGCGATAGACGTAAAGCGATGCTAGAAGATATTGCAATTCTTACAGGTGGAACAGTAATTGCTGAAGAAAGAGGTTTTACCTTAGAAAACACAACTATTGACATGTTAGGTACTGCAGAAAAAGTAACTATTGACAAAGACAATACAACGGTTGTTAATGGTGCTGGTGATAAAAGTAATATCGCTGGTAGAGTGAATCAAATCAAAGCTCAGATTGAAACGACTACTTCTGATTACGACAAAGAAAAATTGCAAGAACGTTTAGCTAAATTAGCTGGTGGTGTTGCTGTATTATATGTAGGTGCTGCCTCTGAAGTTGAAATGAAAGAAAAGAAAGATCGTGTTGATGATGCATTGCATGCTACACGTGCTGCTGTTGAAGAAGGTATTGTTGCAGGTGGTGGTGTTGCTTTAGTAAGAGCAAAAGAACTACTTTCAAAAATCACAACAGATAATTTAGATGAAGTTACAGGCATACAAATTGTAGCTCGTGCTATTGAAGCACCGTTGCGTACAATCGTAGAAAATGCAGGTGGTGAAGGCTCAGTAGTTGTTGCTAAAGTTATGGAAGGTAAAAAAGACTTCGGTTTCAATGCTAAGACTGACGAATATGTAAATATGTTCAAAGCTGGGATTATTGATCCAACCAAAGTAACACGTATTGCTTTAGAAAATGCTGCTTCTGTTGCGGGTATGATTCTAACAACCGAATGTGCATTAGTAGATGTTAAAGAAGATGCTCCTGCTGGTGGCGGAATGCCTCCAATGGGTGGTGGAATGCCAGGCATGATGTAAGTCGAGAATCTCGACTCTTAAATAAAAAAAACCACAGTTTTAAAACTGTGGTTTTTTTATGCGTATTAGTCTTTTTAATTATGCTAATTCGACTCCTCATTCCCATGATCTTCACCATCGTGACCTTCATGATTCGCATCAGCATCCATATCCACTTTCTTCGCCTTTAAAGCCATATTACAAACAGGACAATTCCCTGCTTCGGTATAGCTTTTTCCTTTTTCGCAATCCATCGGACATTGATATAAGGTGTTATCAGCGATTTCATTTACTTCCTCCGTTTTAACTTCTTCTTGTTCTTTTTTTGTTTCGTTTTTACAACTGGCAACTACCATTAAAACTACTACAAGTGCACTTAAAATTACTTTTTTCATTGATTTCTATTTAATTATTATACTTCTATTTAATTACTTCTTTTACTTCGCCGCAAGTTAACATTTCCTGTCCAAAATAAGGGTTTAATACATTATCCTCATTACTTAACCAAAAAGCCCCTGTATTGTCGGCAACCATAGGACAAAAATGACTATACACTTTTTTATTAATACCAAATATCTGAACAGCGTTCTTAATACTTAAAGACAAACCAGAAAAATGGTTTCGTTGCTCTTTAATAGTACTTGCATTTACGATCGATTTCGTATACATTCCAATCTCACCTAGCAATTTCATCCATTCGTTATGTGCCCCAGCGTCAGTCAACAACGTCATGTCTACTTGATCCAGTGCCTTTAAAATAAGCGTACCATTTTGCGTCGCTGCATCCTTTTTTTCATCAATTAAGGCATCCTTTAACTGTATATAAGCATCAAAAACAGTATTTAGTTGTGTTTGAAAAACTGAAGACACTACGATTCTTTCTGGCTTTGTCGTACTTCCTTCTGAAGCATTCATTCCTAAATGCCCCTCATGACCGGTGGTTGTTTTACCTCCGTCTTTATTCATCATTGATTTTTTACCTTGTAATTGAGCGGCGGCATCAACGGTAAACGCACCATTAGTAACGATTTCCTCTTGATTACTCAAACCACTTAACACTTCATAATTAGCACCTATTTTGTTTCCTAACGAGATTTCTCTCATTTCAAAAATAGACGCATCCGATTTTGGCTTTATATACACTACAGAGCGTTTCCCTGTCCACAATACGGCTGTAGCCGGAATAGTTACAAGTTCCTTTTCATCAGTGTTTTTAGCTGTCTCTATCGCTCCTTCCACAAACATTCCTGGTTTAAAAAGTCCTTTTGCATTATTTAATACCGCTCTTAACACCACTGTTCTGGTTTGTGAATTCAATATGGGGTCTATATACGATACTTTCGCCGCAAAAGTTTTATCGGGATAAGCATTTGAGACTATGTTAATTTTCTGTCCTTTTTTAAATAATGAAATTTGATTTTCATACACATCAAAATTGGCCCATACGGTACTCAAATTAGAAACTTTAAAAATGGACTTTCCGTCCGTTATATGCGCACCTTCATTTACCAATATTTCAGTTACAACCCCAGAGACATGAGAATAAATGGTAAAACTGCTTTTTACGTTTCCTGTTTCCAATACCTTATCTAATTGAGGCCCGTGTATCTTCCAATTTTTAAATTTAGCATACACTGCTTGGTACAGTTGTGGTTGCGATTCTTTTAATTTATACGCAGTAATTAATTCTTGTTGCGCGGCAATTAATTCTGGTGAATATATTTGAGCAACTGCCTGTCCTTGACGTACTGATTCACCTAATGAGTTGACATATAACTTTTCAATTCTACCATTAAAGTGCGCAGGCTGTATAGCCGTTTCATCGTCATTGACCGCTATTTTTCCTGATAAATTAATAGCCGCATTACCAGTAGAAGTATTAGCACTTATAACAGTAGTCTGTACATTGGCCAAAGCCAATGCATTTTGAGTCAATTGAAACTGGTCGGCTGCCAAACCACTTGCACCGGCATCGGCAGGAATTAAATCCATCCCACAAATCGGACAAGATCCTGCTTCTGGTTGCATAATTTGTGGATGCATAGAACAGGTCCACATTTCATTAACTCCATCATTCTGCGAATGATCATGGGCAGCTTCAGTTGGATTTGTATTTCCAAAAAGCATCCATCCTAATAAAAGACCCGCTATTAATATTCCGAAGTAAATTATATATTTTCTCATAATTTATTTATTTAATTGTAAAAGGAAAATCCAGTACTACTTTTTCCCAAGCAAGTGTAATTGTACCTTCTGAATCGTTCACTTTAGTTACTTTATATACCAGATGTTCCGTTATCTCATCTGATATATTCGGTGTAACTTTAAATCGAATAACATCGTCTTTTTCATCATAATCATCCTTGCCATGTTGCTCCCAATTTTTATTAAGTATTACCGTCCAATCTCCCTTTGATGGAATTGTAAAAAAACCATATTTTCCGGCCGGTACCTGCGCACCATTTATAACTAAATCTTTATCGGTTTCTATCCAAGTGGCATTATGTGCACCCGCTTGCCAAACGTTGTCATAACCAACTAAACCACCAAATATGATTCGATCACGAACTCCAGGTGATGAATAATCGATATGTATATGCGCATCACCAACCATTGCCATCGCAGCGGTATGCGGACTTAACACTTTCTTTTTGGGCGCTTCGTCTTTTACAGTAGTTGCTCCATGGTTTTCATGGTCGTTTTTATCTGTCTTTTTTACGTCATTTTTACAGCTCAAAACAGCTGTTGTAAGAAAAAGTACTATTACTAAATTTTTCATTTTTATATATTTAAATTTTAATATTTTTTAAACGCAACGCATTTACTATCACTGAAACAGAACTAAAACTCATGGCCAATGCGGCGATCATAGGTGATAATAACAATCCGAATACTGGATATAACACTCCCGCAGCAATTGGCACTCCTAGGGAATTGTAAATAAGTGCAAAGAATAAATTTTGCTTGATGTTTTTCATTACAGCTTCACTCAAATGCCGTGCCTTTACAATCCCTTGCAAATTACCCTTTACCAGCGTTATCATGGCACTCTCTATGGCTACATCTGTTCCCGTACCCATTGCAATACCAACATCACTTTTAGCCAATGCAGGGGCGTCATTAATACCATCACCTGCCATAGCTACTTTATGACCTTGTTCTTGTAGCTTTATTACTTCTGCCAACTTATTTTCAGGAAGCATTCCTGCTTTAAAGTCAGCCAATTTTAATTCTTCGGCAACTGCTTTTGCCGTATCGTAATTATCACCTGTCAGCATAATTACATTAATACCCTTCTCTTGTAATTCCTTAATTGCATTAGCACTGGTTTTCTTAATTTTATCTCCTATAACCACGTAGCCAGATACCACATTATCAATAGCCAAATACGATACTGTTTTGCCTTGCTTTTGAAAGGACTGTGCTTCCTTTTCCATAACTGAAGAAATTGAAGCATTGGCCCGCTCCATCATCTTGGCGTTCCCTAGGGCTAGTTTTTTAGCTGCTACCATTCCTTCAACACCTTTACCAGTTACAGCACTAAAATCATTCACTTTTATGATTTCAATTTGTTGTTCCTTCCCATATTTCACAGTAGCTTCTGCTAGTGGATGTTCGCTAGCACTATTTAAAGAAGCAATCAATTGGGTTAATTCGCTTTCGCGGAAGTGGTCGCTAAAAGTCCCTATTTTTTCTACTGTTGGTTTACCTTCAGTAATGGTTCCGGTTTTATCGATAATTAGCGTATCAATCTTATCCATTAGCTCTAAAGACTCTGCGTTTTTTATCAAGACGCCATTTTGAGCTCCTTTACCAACACCAACCATAATTGACATGGGTGTTGCCAAGCCTAAAGCACAAGGGCAGGCAATAATTAAAACCGCAATAGCATTTACCAACGCAAAAACATAGGCTGGTTCAGGTCCCAAAACAGCCCAAGCTATAAAAGTGAGTATCGCAATGAGAACAACAACTGGCACAAAATAACTAGACACTTTATCTGCTAAATTTTGAATGGGTGCCCGACTGCGACTGGCATCATTAACCATTTTCACTATTTGCGAGAGTAAGGTATCTGCCCCTACTTTTTCTGCGCGCATTAAAAATGATTGGTTACCATTAATTGTTCCGCTACTTACGTTATCATTTTCACTCTTATCTACGGGAATCGGTTCACCGGAAATCATAGACTCATCTACGGTAGTATGACCTTCCGTAATAACTCCATCAACAGGAATCTTATCGCCTGGTTTTACTCTTAAAATATCATCTTTCGAAACGTCATTGATAGAAACCTCCTCTTCTACTCCATCTTTAACTCTTGTGGCCATATTAGGTGCTAACTTCAGCAATTCTTTAACGGCTGCATTGGTCTTACTATGAGCACGTGCTTCCAATACTTGCCCCATTAAAACCAAGGTTAAAATAACCGTTGCTGCCTCAAAATAGACATGTACATTACCACTGTGGGTTTTAAATGCGGCGGGGAAAAAATCTGGAAAAAGCATTCCGAAAACACTAAAGACCCAAGCAACACCTGCACCAATACCAATGAGTGTAAACATATTTAAATTCCATGTTTTAATACTTCTATAGGCACGTTCAAAAAACATCCAAGTACCATAAAAAACAACAGGAATAGATAAGGCAAACTGCACCCAATTCCAATACTTTTGATCTAAAACAGTGTATAGCGGATTATTTGGTATCATTTCGCTCATGGCTATTATAAAAATAGGTAAAGTGAACCCTAAAGACAGCCAAAATTTATTGATGAGTTTTTTGTATGTTTTTTCTTCGGCAGATAAACTAGGTTCTAAGGGTACCAAATCCATTCCACAAATAGGACAATCTCCAGGTTCATCTCTAATGACTTCTGGATGCATGGGGCAGGTATATTGTTGTGTATTAATGGCCGCCAAATTTTGCTCTTCAACCAAGTCCATTCCACAAACAGGGCAATCTCCAGCTTTATCATATGTCTTATCTCCTTCGCAATGCATAGGGCAATAGAAAGTACCTGTACCTTGTCCTTTGGGAGGTGCTACTTTGTTAACCTCAACATGTTGATGTTCACCGGGATTATGGATACTATAGCGTCCACCATCCTGTTTCATAGCATTCTGAAAGGTCTCAATTGGAATGTGTGAATCCATTTCGATGGTAGCCTCGGCTGCCTCTAAATTCACAGCTGCATTTAAAACACCATCAACTTTTGAAAGGGTTTCTTCTACATGACTTCTACAGCCATTGCAAGTCATTCCGTGTATGTGATAGGTATGTTTCATTTTATTTAAATTTTAGGTACCAAAATTAAATTTCTAGTACACCTTTCTTTTTCACAATTCTGATTCTTATTTATACAATTTGGTCAAGTGTTTTTCTATTCCAATTTTTTAGGTTCTTATAAGCACTCATAGACATACCAGTAATAGCCTTAAACTGCCTTGCCAAATGACTACTTGTTTTATAGTTTAACGTATAGGCGATTTCAGAAAAATTTAGTTGCCCTAATTGAATTAACTCTTTTACTTTTTCTATTTTTAAATTGATCGTATATTTTTCTAATGTAATTCCCTCAGATTTGCTAAATAGCTTACTCAAAGCAGTTTCCGTTTTACCAAACGCTTCTGCCAACCCTTGAAATAAATGCGCTGTTCTACCAATTTCAATTTCTTCAATAAGTTTCACTTTTATTTGTTCAATCAAAGTATCCGTTTCATTATCAATAACCTCAAAGCCTATTTTTTGTAATTCCACTTTCAAATTTTGAGCGTTACTTTTTACACTTTTTGTAGCTATTACTTTTCCTAATTCTACAGAATCTACCGTATAATTTTGAGCATTAAAAGTTTCTAAAACAGCAGCGATACACCGATTACAAACCATATTTTTTATGTAAAAAGTTTCTTTCATGATTAATTCGTTAAGTAATTAATAAGCGTTGTTTGTACAAAATAGCTTCTTAAAGCTTCTATTTGATTTATTTGGAACTTGAGTTGTAATTCTTGAATATCCAATACATCGTTAAAATCAATGGTTCCCGTTTCGTAACTTCTCACTAGAATCTCTTCTGCATTCTTTGCTTGTTGTAAATTTTTAACTTGTGTATCATAACTAATCTTGGCAGCATTACGCGTTGTAATTGCCTTACTTAATTGTGTTTCTAAAAGATTTAGACGCTCTTGTTTTTGCATTATTAGCTCTTGCTGTAAAAGTTGATTTTGCTTTGTTTGAGATTTGTACTTTTTATTAAAAAGAGGAATGGACACTGAGACCATAGGCATCAACACATCTTTTCCATTGTCTGAGAGCATTGGATTAGACATTTCTGAAACAGCAATATAATCAACTCCAAAACCCACCATTGGTTTGTTTTCTTTTTGATTTAGCAATTCTGATTGTTCTATAGATTGATAGAGCTTATCATATTTCACTAATTCTGGATGCAAGATGAAATCTTCCTCTAAAAGAAGTTTATCATCTGCTGGAAGCATTAAATTGCTCATGACCGTTATTGTTTCATTTTTATTCCTGTTGAGTAATTTATTGAGTACCGTTTGTTCTGCTATGTACTGCTGCTCTAAAACCTGCAGTGACTGTGCCGTTTCATTTTGCCTCATTTGCAAACGCAATACATCAACCGCAGATGCTTTTCCGGTTTCAACAGCTGTTAATGCCAATGTTTCATAGGTTTTTAGCAAGTTGATATTCTCATCTAACACCTGTTGTTTTGCCTTTAGTGTATATAAATTATAATACGATTGAGCTACAGAAACCATAAGTTTTCGTTTTGCAATTACGATATCTTCATAGTTAGCATCTGCTAAAGAGCTTGCATAATTTTCTCTAGCGGTAATGGTACCAAACCAAGGAAATAGCTGCTTTGCGGATAATTTAAAACGTTGTGGGCCAGTTCTTGTTTCTGGCTCACTTACAAAATATCCAGCGCTAAACTCGGTATTTGGCAACGTATTAGCCTCATTCACTTTTTCTGAAGCAATACCATATCGCAATTCAAATTTTTGAATTTCTGGATTATTAGCTAAGGCTTCTTGAATAAGTACTTCTAACTGCTGTGCATGAGTATCTAAACTCAATAAACAAGAGCTGAAAATCATCATCACTATTATATTGAACTGTTTATATTTCATTTTAGGGTTCTTTTAAGTTGCGCTTCTTGTTTCCAGCTATAAAGTACTGGAACCACAAACAAGGTAATTAATGCGATAAGCATACCTCCAAAACTAGGAATAGCCATGGGTATCATAATGTCACTACCTCTTCCGGTTGATGTTAAAACTGGTAACAAGGCTAGTATAGTTGTTGCGGTAGTCATTAAACAAGGTCTGATCCGTTTTTCACCAGCTTCAACTACAGAATTTCTAATCTCTTTTTTAGTTTCGGGCGTATTTCGACCAAAAGTTTGTGTGAGATACGTTGCCATTACCACACCATCATCAGTTGCTATTCCGAATAAGGCAATAAACCCTACCCAAACGGCAACACTCAAATTAATTGGATGCATTTGAAATAAGTCGCGTAAATTTTCACCGAAAAAATTAAAATTCAAAAACCAACCTTGGCCATATAACCAGATCATAATAAAGCCGCCAGCAAAGGCTACGGCAATACCTGTAAATACCATTAGCGAGGTAGTTACTGAACGAAATTGGAAATACAAAATCAAAAAGATAATGAGCAATGCTAGTGGTACAACAACAGCCAACGTTTTTTCTGCCCGTAACTGATTTTCATAGGTTCCTGTAAATTTATAATTGATCCCTTTGGGAACAATTAATTCTTTTGCATCTATTTTTTGTTGGATTAAAGCCTGTGCATTTTCAACTACATTTACTTCGGCAAAACCATCTAATTTATCAAACAATACATACCCTACTAAAAAGGTGTCTTCGCTTTTAATTACTTGAGGCCCTTGTTCATATCGAATCGTAGCCAACTCACTCAAAGGCACCGGACTTCCAGTTGCTACAGGTACATATATTTGTTCTAAATCAGATGGTGTAGATCGCAATTCTCTAGGATAACGTACTCGAATTCCATATCGCTCTCTACCCTCTACTGTTTGCGTTAAGACCATACCTCCAACAGCGACTTTTAGGACATCTTGTACGGCTTCAATAGTAATGCCATAACGTGCAATTTTCTCCCGGTCTATATCAATCAGTAAATAAGGCTTACCTACAATACGGTCTGCAAATACTGCCTCTTCCTTAACGCCTTCTGCTTGTTTTAAAATTGCTTCTAGTTCAATTCCGAAAGCTTCTATTTGTTTTAAATCTTGACCTTTCACCTTGATTCCCATCGGCGCTCGCATTCCGGTTTGCAGCATTACCAAACGCGTTTCAATAGGCTGTAGCTTTGGTGCTGAAGTCACTCCTGGTAACTTAGCCACTTTCACAATTTCATTCCAAATATCATCAGGAGATTGTATTTCAGGCCTCCAATTACGGTAAAATTCACCGTCGTTGTCTGGAACCAGTTGATCCCTATCAACTTTGGTTAAAATGGTGGTATCAGCATTGTTAGGATTCGCGATAAAACCACCGCTTTTCAATTCAAAAAAGCCTTGATCATTTACTTTATAGCGTTGGCGTTTTCCGAGATCATTTAACATATATTCAGGTTTGTATTGAATCATGTTTTCGTACATCGATAATGGTGCAGGGTCTAACGCTGATTCTGTACGACCTGCTTTACCAACCACTGTTTTAATCTCTGGAAGACTCGCAACTGCCATATCTAGTTGTTGCAATACGCGTTTATTTTCTTCAACACCCGAATGTGGCAATGAAGTTGGCATTAATAGATAGGAACCTTCATTTAATGAAGGCATAAACTCTTTACCAGTGTTTTTCATAATGATAAAACCGGCAATCACAATTGCTGTAGGAATTGATAAAAACAACAATTTATTATCTAAACACCATCTTAATATACGTGTATAATAGTTTCTGAACATTGTAAAAACACCTAACAAACTAAAGCATATTACTGCAACAAAAATCAGGTTCCAAAAGATGTTTCTGTCTACTCCTAATGGTCTCCAGTATGCTGCTAATAGAAAAACAATAGCCGTTGCTGAAATACCAATATTTAAAAAATTGGATTGTTTTTCAGACACCTTGCCTTGAAGTTTTAATAGTCCCACTGCACCAAAGGCCAGTAACACCAATCCTAACCAATAACCGTATACTACAGCAATTAGACCTGCCAAAATTAAAGCGCCATTTAATCCATAGCTAAAAGTTCTTTTAATACTTTTCTTTCTGAACAAAAATGCAGCAAATGGCGGAATTAAAAACAAGGCTACTATAATAGAAGCCGTTAAGGCAAATGTTTTTGTAAATGCTAAGGGTCTGAATAGTTTACCCTCTGCACCGATCATAGTAAATACAGGAATAAAACTAATAATAGTAGTCATTACGGCCGTTACTATGGCGCCAGACACTTCGGTAGTCGCATTATATACTACGGTATTTATTGGAAGTTTATTCTCATTTTCATCTAAATGCCTTATAATATTCTCTGAAAGTATGACGCCCACATCTACCATGGTTCCAATTGCAATAGCGATACCAGATAAGGCTACAATATTGGCATCGACCCCAAAGAACTTCATGGCAATAAATACCATTAACACCGCTACTGGTAAAAGTCCAGATATGAGAATGGAAGCACGTAAATTAAAGACCATAATGATAATGACCAGAATAGTGATTAATATTTCAAGTGTTAAGGCTTCATTTAAGGTGCCTAGTGTTTCTTGAATGAGCTCAGTTCGATCGTAAAAAGGGACTATGGTAACTTGTGAGGTTCTTCCATCACTCAACACTTTTGTAGGCAAACCCGTACTTAATTCAGTAATTTTTTCTTTAACAAGGTTGATAACCTCCATGGGGTTTGCACCATATCTGGCCACAATTACACCCCCAACAACTTCTGCTCCTTCCTTATCTAAAATACCTCTTCGTGTTGCTGGCCCTAAACTTACTTTTGCAAGATCTTTGATTCTTATAGACGTATAATCTTTTGACGTTACTACGGCATTTTCTATATCGTCAATGGATTTTATATAACCCAAACCGCGCACCAAATACTCGGCCTGATTAATTTCTAAGGTTTGTGCACCAATATCCTTATTACTTTCTTTGACTGCTTTTACAATTTGTGCTAGTCCTATATTGTACTGGCGCATCAATTCTGGATTTACATCCACCTGATATTCTTGCACATACCCCCCTATTGATGCTACTTCAGAGACCCCACTTGCAGACGATAATGCATATTTTACATAGTAGTCTTGAATACTTCGTAACTCATGTAAGTCCCAACCACCAGTAACGTTCCCTTGTTCATCGCGCCCTTCTAAGGTATACCAAAAAATTTGGCCTAAACCTGTTGCGTCTGGACCCAATGCTGGTTTTACATCTTCAGGAAGCAATCCTGCTGGAAGCGAATTTAACTTTTCAAGTATGCGACTTCGGCTCCAATAAAATTCAATATCCTCTTCAAAAATGATATAAATACTTGAAAAGCCAAACATAGAAGAACTACGAATAGTTTTCACTCCTGGAATTCCAAGTAATGATGTTGTTAAGGGGTAGGTTATTTGGTCTTCAATATCTTGTGGAGAACGACCATCCCATTTAGTAAATACAATTTGCTGATTTTCACCAATATCAGGTATGGCATCAACAGCTACTGGGTTACTTGGTAAAAATCCTGTATCCCAATTGAACGGTGCGTTTACAGTTCCCCAGCCTATAAAAAGGACGAGTAATAAAACAGCAACAAGTTTATTTTCTATTAAAAATTTAATGCTTTTATTGAGCATGAGGCTTGAATATTAAACAGTTAGAAATCGGTATTATGAATATACTGAATATACCAAATTTTCCTAATGAAACACAATGTTCATAGGACAATACAGTCTACTGTTTAAAAATCAAATTAAATAGGTCTCATCAAGTTTGTAGAGTTCCCTGACGACTAATGGAGGAAGGTATTCATCGTAAGAAGTAACCTGTGCTTCTGTAATTTCAAAAAGGGCACTATAGGCACTTACAAAAGATACAATAAATAATTGTTGATCAAATGAAATTTTATTTACAGAAAGTTGTAATTCATCTTGACCGTCAATCAGTTTAACCAGATCATCACAGCACTTTTTTTTATGAATATTACAACCGTCAGATGAAGTTTCCATGTCCATTTCCATTTCACATTTTTCAGTTTTCACTAAAAATGCACGATCTTTTAATAAGTCACCACAATAGTGCTCATTTATCGTAAATGAAAATGTAGAGAACAGCACAATAAAGGCTATTTCAAAGGATGTTATTTTAAGAAAAAATTGCTTCATCTAATGGCAAAAGTACTAAATTACTTACGGTTAGCTATTAATTTATTGTTAATTTTAAAATGCAAGTACTCAAATGAATTACCATAACGCAAGTACCAATTTATTATTTTAGACATCATATCTAAATAAAAAGGACAAATCATCAATCTAATTTACTTTAATTAAAAACTACTTAATTATGGCTACTGTTCATTTTCATGATCGTCCTTTACCTTAGTGTCTCTATACAAACAACATGCGTGCACACTATTATAAGCCTCTTCTGTTGCTTTTATTTCTTTTGTATCATGACCAACATCTGCAATACTTTGTTGTATGGTTTTCAAACTCGTTTTGCGTTCATTGTAAATTAATTTCAGCTCGTGTGTTTTAACATTCCAAATAGCTGACTTTACCCCTTTGGCTTTAATGGCTGCTTTTTCAATACGTTCTTTACACATTAAGCAAACACCATCTACTTCAATAGAAACTTTTGCATTTTTGTTTTGAGCAAACATTACTGTACTACTCATTAACACTATTAATACTACTGCTATTTTTTTCATCATTTAATTATTTTAGTTTCCTTGAGCACAATAAGTATATCTAACAATTTAAATATACTTACTATACTCAAACAAACAATTTTTAATTCATTTTAAATCGCAATCCTGCATAATACATACTGCCAAATATTGGTCCGTAGACGAATGTTGTATCAAAATTACCTCCAAATGGATCATTTGAAGCTAAAATAGGATTGTCTTGTCTTACATTGGTTATATTTTCTCCGCCTAAATATACTTCAAATTTTGGAGAAAATATTTTTGTGATTTGTGCATTTAAAGTACCAACGGTCGGCGAGTAAGCTGGTAATTGGTATTGAATTGGATTCCCTACCGTTGATGAGAATCGTTGTTCACCCAACCAATTGTATGTTGTATCAAACTTCCAATGCGCTCCATTATCCTTTAATTTTGTCTCATAAGAGGCATTTGCAAATAGTCGATGCTTTGAGGTTAGAGGTTTTTCTAGCTTATCGACAATGTATTGTGTTTGAATATCATAAAATTTATAAGCTGTACGTAAATCAAATCGTTCAAAGAGGTTGTAATTTAATTCTAGCTGTAAACTACTAGCATAGCTCTTTCCTTGAAGATTATAAAAATTTATTTCTTGGGGGTTTTCATAGTCAACTACAATTTGATTTTGAAAATCGGTTCTATAATAATCGATCATTACATCAGCCTTTCTTCCAAATAAATTAAATCCTTGTAAAAATGAAATTCCATAATTCCATGCAATTTCTGGGTCTAATCCATAAATTTCACCTCCAGTATTCAAAATGTTTATCGCTCTAGAAGTTGAGAAAATAGATTGATTCTCAGCAAAAATACTTGCACTCCGTTTTCCACGACCAAAAGATGCTCTCAAGGCTGACTTTTCCCAAGGTGTATATCGCATATGTAATCTTGGTGTTATAAAAGTACCCATAAGGTTATGGTTATCAATTCGAACTCCTGCCGTTAAATTGAATATATCTAAATCATCAAAATTATATTCAAAGAATGCTCCAACTGAATTTTCAGTCCGTTTAAAATCAGTAGTATTAACAAACTCATCATAATGATCATAAGTAAAACTCAATCCTGTCTTTATTTTATGCCTAGAATCGCTAATGATTGAATTATAAATAGCATTCGTATATAAACTATTGTGTAAAATATCATATTGGTTCAATCCAAAATAAGATTCTTGATTGTGTTTGCTATACGCAACTTGAACGCTTATGGTCTGCCAAGGAATTTCGGGGTTCACATATCCTGCTTTTACTGAAACATCGAAACGGTTAGTATTAATTTCACTTCCCCAAGCATTTGTCGTTAACTTATCTGTACTCGGATTAAAATCTAGCTGTCCAGTATGTTTAGCATCATTAAGGTATCTAAAATTAATAAAGCTTACAAATCCTTTTTCCAAATTGACATATTGCCAACGGTTCATAATATTTATTTGATCGTAAATAGGCATATCCATAAAGCCATCATCATTAACATCATGCTTCTTATTGTGCGTATTGCCATGAATATATAAACCCGTACTCCACTTATCGTTAATTGAAGTATTGAGATGTACGTTTGCTTCGAATCGCTCACTGCTCGCACCATAGAGGTTTACAAAAAGTTTATTATCAGTAGCTGGTTTTACAAGCTCTGTATTAATTTGCCCTGCTATACTTTCAAAACCATTGACCACACTCCCTGCCCCTTTTGTAATTTGAATACTTTCTACCCAAGTTCCCGGAATAAAACTCAATCCATAAGCTTGTGATGCCCCGCGAATTGTTGGAATGTTTTCAGAAGTAATTAAAATATATGGACTGGTTAAACCAAGCATTTTTATTTGTCGCGTTCCGGTAACAGCATCGGCAAAATTAACATCAATAGACGGATTGGTTTCAAAGCTTTCTGACAAATTGCAACAAGCTGCTTTAAGCAATTCATCGCTACTAATAGTCATTACATTGGCAGACTGTAAATAAGATTTTGCTGTAGCCTGCTTTCGGGATGTTAAGGTTACTTCATCCAATCCACCAACTTCTTGCATAAAGTGATGTATTTCTTTGGGTTCATTAACGGTAATAGTATCAGTTCTATATCCGATAAAACTGAACACTAATTTCTTGTATTCTGGTTTATATTTTATTGTGTACCACCCTTCATCATTAGTTGTAGTGCCAACATCTGTACCTAACCAATAAACAGTTGCTCCTGGCAATCCAGCTACCTTACCGTCTTTGGTTTTTATCATTGCCATTCCTTTCATTTCTGTTTGCGATTGCAATAGAAAAGGCAACATGATAATTAATATTTTTATAAATGTAAATTTCATTTTCTTGATTTGTATAATTAATAAACATAGCATTACCTAAATTGTAATGATCTACTGAATAAAAATTATAAAATCAAATTAAGAAAGTTGCAAATAGTACTGAAAAGTCTTTAGTTACCAGTGGTGTTTTATATTCTTTAAAAGGAATATTATGTTCTTTAAATTCTTCAAAAACACTAATATAAGAATATACAAGAGCCGCTGCTGTTAATACTATTTTTATGTTTTTCCCCTTATAAACCTTTAGGTCAGAATTAGTTCCCTCTACAAAATCCGTAACATCTTTACAACACGAAGTTTCTTTCAGTTCAAGCGCTGTATTACTTTCAGTTTTAGAAGGTGTGTTACAGCTTTCAACCGTACCCATAAAAGAATAATCTGCAACCTTATCACCACACATGTGTTTTTCCACAGTAAATGAAAACGTTGAAAATAATACCATAAAGGCTAAAAAAGTAGATGCTATTTTCTTCACGTTACAAAAATAATATATTCTAACAATTAATTCAAAAACAAAATGTTAATTATTAAACGTTATAAATAGCATGCGAATTGCCCCAATTTCTATTTTCAATAAAAAAATTTAATAGCTATCCATTGTGACACAATGATCAGCAAATCTGTTGAGGTTTTTTCTTTACCTATTTTTTTAAAGGTGTATACTTTCTAATTATCAAGCGATTTCCTTTATCATAAGAGAAATAACTACTCAACCAATTCAAACCAACACGCAATCTATTTTTAAACCCACTAATGGCCATTAAATGCACCGTTGACCAAATAAACCAGGCAAACATTCCACGGAAGTGCAATTTGCCCAAATCTGCTACCGCTCTCTTTTTACCTATTGTGGCTAAAGATCCTTTGTCAAAATACTCAAAAGGCTTCCAGTCTGCACGGTCAGTGAATAAGTTTTTAGCTAAATGTTGACCCTGCTGAATGGCAGTTTGTGCCACCATTGGATGACTTTTTGGATATTTCGCTGTTTCCATAAAAGCTACGTCACCAATTACAAATATATGGGGCTGTCCTTTGATTTCATTAAACGCATTCACTGCTATCCGATTACCTCGAACGATGGCGGTTTCTTCAATTCCTTTCGGAAATTGCCCTTTCACTCCGGCTGTCCAAATTAGTGATGACGACTGAATTATTTGTCCATCAGACAGCTCCACGTTGGTACCATCATACGATTTTACGGCCGTATTCAAATGTACTTCAACCCGTAACCTTCTTAAATCTTTTAGACTATCTGCTGATGATTTGTCGGTCATAGCGGCCAAGACTTCTTTACCTGCCTCAACAACGTGAATGGTCAAAGGATACTTTTCAAGTTCTGGATAATCCTTTTTATAAATGTATTTTCTAAATTCCGCTAAGGCACCAGCCATTTCAACACCGGCAGGACCCGCACCAACGATTACTATAGTGGTATTTCGCTTTTTCGTTTCGTCAGTATTTGATTGTGCTGCCTTTTCGATATTTTGCAACATATTACTCCGAATATCTAAGGATTCTTGAATCGATTTTAAGCCAATACTATTCACTTCAACATCTTTCATTCCATAGAAGTTATTTGTACTCCCAGTAGCGATAATCAAATGATCGTATTTTAAAGTGCCTATATCTGTAGATAGCTCCTTATTTTCCGAATTGACCTCGAGTACATCAGCCATTCTAAAAACAACATTTTTATAGCCTCTAAAAATTTTACGTATTGGAAAGACAATCGAATCTGGTTCCAATCCACTAGTGGCTACTTGATACAATAAGGGTTGAAACTGATGAAAGTTATTTCGATCTAAAATGATCACTTGAAAATTTTTGTTTTTTAACGCCTTTGCCAAATGGATACCTGCAAAACCGGCTCCAATAATAACAACTCTAGGATGTTCACTTTCTGGGATATACACACTTTTTTTATCACTCATAAATAACTATTTAGATCCTTGTATAGTCGAAGTTACAGCAATAAAATTACAGCTATTAACGCGCTCTAACTAGTTTTTTTTGATAATAAAATGCAGGCAACAAAATAAGGACAAAAACAGGATGTATTAAAAATCGGCGCACATAAAACGTAAATAAATAACCATCAAGCATTTTAAATTGAAGTAGTAAAAAATAAATGCTTCCGAGCACTAAGAAGGCAGACATATAAAATTTAATAGAAAAACGAACCAATCCCTTTTTTAGAAATGCAAAGTAGATAATGGCCAAGGAAATAATGGCATTCAGTACATATCTTAAAAACATATAAAAAAACAGCTTCAAGCCATTGTAATCAGGTATTGGTTGATCTAAGTAATCATTTTTAAAATACGCAATAAAAGGATCGTAGAATAGTTCTGAACCAAAAGCTCGTACTAATATGAGTAGTAGAAATAATAACACGATAATAGGTATTCTTATCCTTTTTTTCATTTCGCTTTCTTTAGATATGAAAATTTATTGACCCATAATACCCACAATAAAAATACAGTACCATAAATAATGGCGGGAAAAAATAGATTATGTAGCATATCCTGATATTCTGGATATATATAAATCAGTTTGCTTAAGGCCAAAATACGAACTATATTAACGATATATATCACTAAAGTTCCAGTGATTCCGAAAATAATAGTTGCCTTTATAGATCCTGAAAAAGCAATAATAAATGATAAAAACAAAATAATTACACTTATAGCATTACAACCTTCCACAATTCTCGCTGAATAAATATCTCCAACAAAAAATTTCATAGACAATTCACTTTCATGTTGCTCAGTCATTGCTTCATACCCCAATAATTCGGCAAATTGTTTGGTGTGTTTTGCTACTGTTTTTGTAATAGGAGAACAAGAAAATACATCGCCTTTTTGTTGGGTTTGTTTTAAATAAATAGAATAGATGCCCAACAAGACAAAATAGGCGACAAAAAATTTAATTAAAAATTTTATAATTGTTTTTTTCTTTTTCAAATGAAAGTAGTTTAATTTTGTTCGTCTAAGATTTCAAATTTACAGATTACTCATGCAAAATAGTAACCACCAAGAAAAAATTATCAACATAATAAACAACAATAGTAATTTAGCAGCTAAATTACAAGCGATTTGTGACTATCTTAAAAAGGCAATTCATCACTATGATTGGGTTGGGTTTTATTTCAAAAATGGTACTAAACCAGAATTAAAATTAGCTCAGTTTGCTGGCGAACCAACTGATCATACTATTATTCCGTTTGGAAAAGGTATTTGTGGCCAAGTTGCTGTTAGCAACGAGAATTTTATTGCACAGGATATTACCCAGGAATCCAACTATATTTCTTGCGGATTGAAGGTGAAAAGCGAGATTGTAATACCTATTTTTGTTGACGGAGAAAATATTGGGCAAATTGATATTGACTCACATACTGTAAATCCATTTACGGATGAGGATACCGCACTTTTAGAATTTGTCTGCAACGAAGTAGCCAAATTAAATATTTTAGCAATCGTATGAACACCGCACTAATTGAATTATTTAATAGAGATCTTGACCGACTAAAGAACGAGGTAGCTGCCTATAAGAGTGAAACTGTTTTTTGGAAAGTGGATTGTGAAATAAAAAATAGTGGGGGTAACCTTACCTTGCACCTTATCGGAAATTTAAATCATTTTATTGGCGCTATTATAGGAAATTCTGGGTTTGTACGACAGCGTGAACAAGAATTTAGCGACAAAAACACTCCCAGACACCAGTTATTAGAACAACTTGATGAAGTAAAAAAAACGATTGAAAAGGCAATTAGTCCGCTATCACCATCTGATTTCGCTCAAATGTATCCTGTAAATATCCGAAAAGAAGGGATGACAACACAACAGTTTTTAATGCATCTCTATGGGCATTTAAATTACCATTTAGGTCAAATCAATTACCATCGACGGCTATTAGATACTTGTTCATAAGCTGTTCATTAATTATACGCTTTATTTTATTGTGAAAGCTTTTGTGTTTTAGTAGCTTTGCGCGAAAACTACAACACACGCAATGAGCACTTCAAAAAAAGCAACATCAGCATTAATTTCTGTATTTCATAAAGACGGATTAGCACCTATAGTCGAAAAGTTAAATGAATTAGGAGTTACTATTTATTCAACCGGAGGAACCGAGAAATTTATTACCGATTTAGGGATTGATGTAGTCCCTGTTGAAGATTTAACCTCCTATCCTTCCATCTTAGGAGGAAGAGTCAAAACACTGCACCCTAAAGTTTTTGGAGGTATCCTAACACGACGTGATAACGAAAGTGATGTTGCGCAAATTTCTGAGTATGACATACCCGAAATAGATATAGTAATTGTAGATCTCTATCCTTTTGAAAAAACAGTTGCTTCAGGCGCATCAGAACAAGATATTATTGAAAAAATAGATATAGGCGGAATTTCTTTAATAAGAGCTGCTGCTAAAAACTTTAAAGATGTTATTTGTGTTTCATCAATGGAACAATACACTGACTTCTTAGACATTATAACGGCACAAAATGGGAGTACCACCCTTGAACAACGCAAACAATTTGCAGCTAAAACATTTAATGTTTCTTCACACTATGATTCAGCTATTTTTAATTATTTCAATGCAGATCACAGCATCCCTGTATTAAAAATAAGTGAAACCAATGGCAAAGTGCTTCGCTATGGAGAAAACCCACACCAAAAAGGGTTTTTCTTTGGAAATTTTGACGAATTATTCACAAAACTTCACGGAAAAGAATTGAGTTATAATAACTTATTAGATGTTGATGCCGCCGTTACCTTAATGAATGAATTTAAAAATGACGCGCCAACATTTGCTATTTTAAAACATAATAATGCCTGCGGATTGGCACAAAGAAACACCTTAAAACAAGCCTATTTAGATGCCTTAGCCGGCGACCCTACTTCAGCATTTGGAGGTGTGTTAATCGCAAACCAATCCATTGATGCCGAAACGGCCAAGGAAATTCATAATTTATTTTGCGAAGTGGTTATCGCACCCGCCTATACTGATGATGCCCTAGCACTTCTCAAAGGTAAAAAAAATAGAATTGTTTTAATTTTAAAAGACATAGAATTACCGAAAACAACTACAAGAACTTGTTTGAATGGTGCGCTAGTTCAAGAAAGGGATCTTAAAACTGATGCTGTAGAAGATTTAAAAACGGCCACAGAAATCGCACCTACCAATCAAGAAATTGAAGACCTAATTTTTGCTTCAAAAATATGTAAACACACAAAATCTAACACGATTGTTTTAGCTAAAAACAAACAACTCTGCGCCAGTGGTACTGGACAAACTTCACGAGTTGACGCCTTAAATCAAGCCATTACCAAAGCAGTTCACTTTGATTTTGATTTAAACAATGCTGTAATGGCTAGTGACGCCTTTTTTCCGTTCCCAGATTGTGTTGAAATTGCTGACAAGGCAGGTATAAAAGCAGTAATACAACCAGGAGGCTCAATTAAAGACCAATTATCGATAGATTATTGCAATGAAAATAAAATGTCAATGGTATTTACTGGTACACGTCATTTTAAACATTAATTTTATTAACTTTGGCAATTCGCAAAATTATCTAACCCAAATTAAATAACTCTATGGGATTTTTCGACTTCATGACCGAAGACGTTGCGATTGATTTAGGAACGGCTAATACACTTATCATTCACAATGGTAAGGTTGTAATAGACAGTCCATCAATTGTAGCCCGTGATCGTACAACTGGTAAAATTATAGCTATTGGCCATAAAGCCAATCTTATGCAAGGTAAAACGCATGAGAATATCAAAACTATTAGACCTTTAAAAGATGGTGTAATTGCTGATTTTGAAGCTTCTGAACAAATGATTAAGGAATTTATTAAACAAATTCCATCGATCAAAAAACGCTTTTTCTTCCCTCCGTCATTGCGGATGGTTATTTGTATTCCTTCGGGAATTACTGAAGTGGAAAAACGCGCCGTTCGAGATTCAGCTGAGCACATGAACGCCAAAGACATCTACTTAATACACGAACCAATGGCAGCTTCTATTGGTATTGGTATTGACATTATGCAGCCTAAAGGAAATATGATCATTGATATCGGTGGAGGAACAACCGAAATTGCTGTAATTGCTTTGGGAGGTATTGTTTGCGACAAATCGATTAAAGTTGCAGGTGATGTTTTTACCAATGACATCGCTTATTATATGCGTACGCAGCATAATTTATATGTTGGAGAAACAACAGCCGAAAAAATTAAAATTGATGTAGGTGCGGCTACTGAAGACTTAGAAGATGCTCCAGAAGATATCTTAGTTCAAGGTAGAGATTTACTAAGCGGTAAACCAAAACAAATAAAAATATCCTATCGAGAAATTGCCAAGGCTTTAGATAAATCCATTTTACGTATTGAAGATGCGGTAATGGAAACCTTATCGCAAACGCCTCCAGAACTAGCTGCAGACATATACAATACAGGTATTTACCTAGCAGGTGGTGGCTCTATGTTAAGAGGTTTAGACAAGCGTTTATCGCGAAAGACAGATTTACCAGTATACGTAGCTGAAGATCCGTTAAGAGCGGTTGTAAGAGGTACTGGAATTGCACTTAAAGACCTTGAGAAATACAAAAGTGTCTTGATGAAATAATAAATTTACTTTCTATACATGCAACAAATTGTAAGTTTTATAATTAAGTACAAATACTTTTTGCTTTTTTTGTTGTTAGAAATTATTGCGATCTCTTTTACCATACAAAATCATTCTTATCACAATAGTAAATTTGTAAATTCTGCTAATTTTCTAACGGGAGGAATCTACAAAAGAGTCAATCGGTTTAAAGAATACGGTCATTTAAAAGAACACAATACACAATTATTAAATGAAAATGTTCGGTTAAAAAACCTGCTTTCGCAGCAAAACAGAGTGCTCTCAACCGAAGCAAATGAAATTATTGACAGTACTAGGTATTTCCAAATATACAGTTACACTCCCGCTAAAGTCATTGATAACCAATACTATAGAAAGTACAACTACTTGACTATTGACAAAGGATACAAACAAGGCCTCAGTCAAGATCAAGCTGTAGTGAACAGTAAAGGTATTATTGGCATTACTAAAAATGTTTCTAAAAACTACACTACGGTATTATCTATTTTAAATGAGAACTCTAAAATTAATGCTAGACTGTCAAACAGTTTACACTTTGGCACATTGCAGTGGGATGGAAAAGATTACAATGTCTTACAATTGGTTGATTTACCCATTCAAGCAAGTATAAAAGAAGGTGACACTTTAATTACGGGTGGTAAATCTGTGATTTTCCCTGAAGGAATACCGGTAGGTGTAATCAGTGGTTTTGAAGTTGAGAATAACAATTACAGATTTATTAATGTAAAATTATTTAACGACATGAGTGCAATTGGTCCTGTGAACATTATCACAAATTTCGATAAAAAAGAAATTTTAGAATTACAACAAACCACCACTGATGAATAGTAATATCTTACAAAATATCATACTCTTCATAAGCCTCTTTTTAATTCAGGTTGTTATCTTAGATAACATCCTTCTATTTGGATACATCAACCCCTTTCTATATGTCTTATTTGTAATTGTATTTCCGTTTAGAAAAGGTAGAGGATTTTTTCTTTTTCTGTGTTTTTTACTTGGTTTACTTATAGATTTCTTCTCAAATTCAGGAGGCACCAATGCCGCCGCTACCCTTTTTATTGGTTATATTAGATTACCTCTTCTCAAAACAATTCTAAGAAAATCTGACATTGACTTTCTAGTTTTCAACATTACCAAACAGCCTTTTCTAAAAATTTTATCTTATACTTCTATACTAGTTTTAACACATAGTGTACTAATATTTAGCTTAGAATATTTTAGCTTTGCAGATATAGGTATTATTCTCAATCGTAGTTTATTAACGAGTATATTTACAATTATACTAATTATGTTTAGTATTGTTTTGTTAACCAGAAAAAAATAAAATGAATCGTAAATTCCTTGCATATATTTCAATACTTCTAGTAAGTATTATTTTCATTGTGCGATTATTTTATTTGCAGGTAATTGATGACTCCTATAGAGCGTCTCCGTTAAACAACTCGGCTGTTGCTATTAAATATGATTACCCTCAGAGGGGCTTTGTTTATGATAGAAATGATGTATTGCTGGTGGCCAATCAACCATCGTATGATATCATGGTCATCCCACAAGATGTAGCACCATTAGACACCCTAGAATTCTGTAATTTATTGCAAATAACAAAAGAAGATTTTATAAAAAAATACGGTCGAGCTAAAAATTATTCACCTAGAATACCCTCCGTTTTTTTAACACAACTTTCAAAAGAAAGGTATGCCTATCTTCAAGAAAAAATGTACAAATACAAGGGGTTCTATATCCAGAAAAGATTGCTTCGTGAATACCCTATTAGCAGTGCGCCTAATGTTTTAGGCTATTTAGGAGAGGCTGATGAGAACTTCTTAAAAAATGACAGCTATTACCAATTAGGTGAAATCATTGGAGTCAATGGTATTGAAAAACAATATGAAGATACCCTGAGAGGTGTTAAAGGAGTCAAGTTTATTCAAAAAAATAGATTCAATAAAGAAATTGGCCCCTATAAAGAAGGCATATATGATACCCTTCCAACCATTGGTAAAGACTTAACATTAACACTCGACATCAAATTACAGAAATACGGTGAAGAATTAATGCAAAATAAACGTGGCGGAATTGTAGCAATTGAACCCTCAACAGGTGAAATATTAGCACTCATTTCAACACCAACTTATGACCCCGACCTTATGGTAGGAAGAAAAAGGTCTAAAAATTCGGTAGTCCTTTTCGGTGATACTATAAACAATCCAATGATTGACCGAGCTTTACAAGCACAATACCCTCCTGGGTCTCCTTTTAAAATTATTAATGGCTTGATTGGGTTACAAGAAGAGGTGATTACTACAGATACTCATTTCTACTGTTATGGTGGCTATAAATATGGTAGAGGAAAAGGCGCTTTCATGAAATGTCATTGTGGTATTTACGCTTCTCCTATCCGATTAGAAAAAGGTATTTATCGATCCTGCAACGCTTATTTTGCCAATGTCTATCGAAGAACCATTGAAAAATATGGTAAAGCCAATAAAGGGATGGACGTTTGGAGTAACCACGTAAAAAGTTTTGGCTTGGGTGATTTTTTAGGCTATGATTTACCCGCTGGACAAAAAGGAATGGTACCGAGCACTGAATTGTATGACCGATGGTACCCCGCAAAAAACTGGACATCCACCTATACAATTTCTAATGCAATCGGGCAAGGTCAAGTATTAACAACACCTATACAATTAGCTAACATGACGGCTGCTATTGCCAATAGAGGTCATTTTTACACTCCCCATATTCTCAAAAAAGTAGCCAATAATTCAATAAAAGATGAAAAATTTACGAAACCTAAATACACAACGATTGAACCGAAATATTTTGACCCCGTAATTGAAGGGATGTTTCAGGTTTTTGAAAATCCTGGAGGAACAGCTCGTTTTTCAAGAGTTAAAGGAATTGAAATTTGTGGTAAAACAGGAACTGCAGAAAACCCTCATGGCCAAGACCATTCGATATTTATTGCATTTGCGCCCAAAGACAATCCAAAAATAGCCATAGCCGTTTTTGTAGAGAACGGATACTGGGGCTCTCGTTGGGCTGGCCCAATTGCTACCTTAATGATAGAAAGTTATTTGAATGGTGAAGTTAGTAGACCTTGGTTAGAACAACGCATGTTTGAGGGAAGTTTACAAGATGAGTATGATAAACAACAAGAGCTTGAAAGATTATTGAAAGAACAGCAATTGGCAAAAAAGAAAGCTGAAGAAAAACTTCTAACAGCCCAAGAACAATTAAAAGAAGATCAAATTGCGAAAACGGAAGAGTAACATATTGGCCGGTATTGATTGGATGCTGGTGCTTCTTTTCGTAATACTTATTATTTTAGGTTGGATCAGTATATATTCTGCAACAGTTGCAGATAGTCATGAAACATTTAACCTTTCAAGCAAATACGGGAAGCAGTTAAAATGGATTGGGTTAAGTTTTGTCCTTATTGTCATTACCATATCCATAGATTCCAAGTTTTATGAACGTTTTTCGGGCGTTATTTATATAGCTTCGCTGGCTTCATTAATTGGATTATTTTTATTCGGGTCGACTATAAATGGTGCCATTTCATGGTACAATTTTGGTGGAGCCAGCATACAACCATCAGAATTTGCTAAGGTTGCAACCGCATTGGCATTGGCAAATTATCTAGGCGAACCCAATAGGGATCTCAGTAATTTAAAATCACAGTTAAGTGCCTTTCTCATTGTGATATTACCCTCAATTCTAATAATATTACAACCAGATGCTGGTTCAGCATTGATTTATTTCGCATTAATTTTTGTAATGTATAGAGAAGGCTTGCCTGCTTATTATATAGTAATTGGTCTTTTAGCTATTCTTTTGTTTATAGTCACGCTCCTTCTAGGTTTAAAAATTACTTTAATTACAGTTATAAGCTTGATTGTTTTATTCTTTATGTATCTAATTAGATCCAATAATTTAACCTTTAGAAGAGAATGGCCAAAAATAATGGTCATTTGTGTAGTTGTAAGTTTATTTATTTTTAGTGTTGATTATGTTTTCAATTATGTCTTTGAACAAAGGCATCGTGATCGATTCAGTATTGTTTTAGGAAAAACTTCAGATACTATAGGTATTGGTTACAATACCAATCAATCAATGATCACTATTGGTTCAGGTGGTTGGTATGGAAAAGGGTTTTTAGAAGGAGATAGAACTCAAGGTAATTTTGTGCCCGCACAACAAACAGATTATATTTTTAGTACGGTAGGTGAAGAATGGGGCTTTTTAGGAACTACCATTGTCATTTTAGTTTTTACCGCCTTTATACTGCGATTGGTTCAAGTGGCAGAACGGCAAAAATCAACCTTTAGTAGAGTTTTTGGCTACTCAGTGGCCACTATTTTCTTTTTTCACTTTATGATCAATATAGGCATGGTTATCGGCTTATTACCAACCATTGGTATTCCACTACCTTTTTTTAGTTATGGAGGCTCTTCGCTTTGGGGATTCACCTTACTTTTATTTATTTTTATTCGATTAGACGCAGATAGAACCTACGTTTGGTAAGTTTATTATTTGAATAAATTAAAAAGCGAAAAACGCCTTTTCTTTTTCCTATTAGAAATCTTATACAATGGCGATTTTAGGGTATGCTGTCTTAAAAGCAGGAAGTCATATTCATTAATTTCTAAAAATTCATCCCAATTTTTAGTTTCTCTAACAAACTTTTTTACATCATTATAAGCATCCACCTTATACTCAACATAAGGAGAAGATAGTAATAATTTCATAGATATTCTATACATTCTGATAGCTTCAGAACCGAATAAGACATATGTCAAATCACTTTCTTGTTTTATTTTCATCACTTTTTCTTTCCTATAGAACAATCAATGAATTGAAATTCCTAGTACACGAATTCAGAAAACAAAAAAAAGACCATCTTATAAAGACAGCCTTCATTCTATTAATTTTTAGCTACTAACTTATAGTGCAGCTACAAACTTTACAAGCTTAGATTTTACATTAGCGGCTTTATTCTTGTGAATAATACCTTTTTTTGCCAATTTATCAACCATAGCCACAACTAAAGGAAGTTGAGTTTCTGCATCTTTCTTCTTTTCTGAAGCACGCAAGCTTTTGATAGCGTTTCTTGCAGTCTTATGCTGAAACTTATTTCTTAAGCGCTTTGTTTCGTTACTTCTAATTCTCTTTAATGCTGACTTGTGATTTGCCATTCTTGTTTTGTTTTTTTTGTAGTCCGTAGGGGAATCGAACCCCTGTTACCAGGATGAAAACCTGGCGTCCTAACCCCTAGACGAACGGACCATTAATTAATTTAGCTTTCTAAAGCGAGTGCAAAAATAATACATTTTATAAACTCTGCAAGTACTTTTTGAAAAAATTTAATATGCTTTTGCAAAAAGTACCCTTTTATTTGATTTTTCGCCTGAAAAAACACACAATCCGTCTTCAATTTCAGCATTCAAAGGAATACATCTAATTGTTGCTTTTGTCAGCTCTTTAATTCGATCTTCGGTTTCTGTAGTACCATCCCAGTGTGCTAATACAAAACCTCCCTTTGTTTTCAAAACTTCCTTAAATTCTTCAAAAGTATCTACCTTAGTGATATGTTGATTTCTAAAATTGAAAGCCTTGGTAAATAAACCTTCTTGAATTTCTATTAATAACGCTTCTATTTTGGTTACCAATACCTCTTGATCTACAATTTCTTTGGTTAGGGTATCTCTACGCGCCAATTCTACCGTTCCATTTTCTAGGTCGCGAGGCCCCATAGCTATACGCAGTGGCACTCCCTTTAACTCATACTCCGCAAACTTCCAACCTGGCTTATAGGTATCTCTTGCATCAAATTTCACTGAAATTCCTTTCAATTTTAGCGCTGCCTGTATTTCTTTCGCTTTTACTGAAATAGCATCAAATTGCTCATCATTTTTATATATAGGAACAATAACCACCTGTATCGGCGCTAAATTTGGTGGTAAGACCAACCCATTATCGTCAGAGTGGGTCATTACCAACGCGCCCATTAAACGCGTAGAAACACCCCAAGAGGTTGCCCATACATATTCTTGTTTACCTTCTTTCGATGTGAATTTCACATCAAATGCTTTTGCGAAATTTTGTCCTAAAAAATGTGAAGTACCTGCCTGTAAAGCCTTACCATCTTGCATTAATGCTTCTATAGTATACGTTTCTAAGGCCCCAGCAAAGCGTTCACTTTCTGTTTTTGTTCCTTTAATAACTGGCATTGCCATAAAATTCTCGGCAAAATCGGCATATACCCTTTGCATTTGCTCTGCCTCCACCACAGCCTCTGCTTTGGTGGCATGAGCCGTGTGTCCTTCTTGCCACAAAAACTCTGCGGTACGCAAAAACAATCGCGTACGCATTTCCCAGCGTACCACATTGGCCCATTGATTCACTAATATTGGCAAATCTCTATAGGATTGCACCCATTTTCTATACGTATCCCAAATAATCGTTTCAGAAGTTGGTCTTACAATCAATTCTTCTTCAAGCTTCGCGTCTTCATCAACTACAATACCACTACCGTCTTCAGCATTTTTCAATCTATAATGTGTAACAACTGCACATTCTTTTGCAAAACCATCTACATGACTCGCTTCTTTACTAAAATAAGATTTTGGTATAAACAACGGAAAATAGGCATTTTCATGACCTGTTTCCTTAAACATTCTGTCTAATTCGGCTTGCATTTTTTCCCAAATGGCATAACCATAAGGTTTAATAACCATACATCCTCTTACACCAGAATTTTCGGCTAAATCGGCTTTTACCACCAATTCATTATACCATTTAGAATAATCTTCGCTTCTTTTCGTTAAATTTTTACCCATATTGTTTGTTTGGCACAAATGTTGTGTTAAATAATTCACAAATTATAATCATTGCAAAACTAATTATAATTTGTAATTTACAACAGTAAAAAGCCATTGGATTATGAAAATTAATAGTTACAAACAAGCAAAAACAGCATATTTATCTTTAACAGGACTAATATTGCTAGGATTTACTTCATGTGGTACTTATCAAAGTGCTTCTTATGATGACGACGGTATTTACGCTTCTAATTCATCTAGAGATAGAGAAGTGGTTAGAGAAGATAATAACGCTTCTGAATATCAAGATTATTTTAAAAGAGAAGCAGAAAAATATAATGACATCACCGATGGAGATGTTTTTACAGATATCGATGCGTACGGTTATGAACAAGATTATGGATATGAGCAAGATAGTTTAATTAACGATGGTTCTCCTTGGGAATATACCGACAATATTACATTAACTATAAACACTGGCTTTGGATATGGCTGGGGCGCTGGCTATAACTCGTATTGGTTAAACGATTGGGGATATGGAAGCCCTTACTATGCTCAATACGGTTGGGGTGGTTATTACTCACCATTTTATGGTAGAGGTTTTTACAACCCTTGGTATAATAACTATTATGGTGGTTATTATGGATATGGTGGTTACTATGGTTATGGTGGTTACTATGGTTATGGTGGTTACTATGGTTATGGAGGTTATTATGGTCACGGTAATTATTACAACAGATATAGATACCCATATTATGGACAAAATCAATACTACGGCAACACAAACTATGGTAGACGTTATGCCACAAATAATAATTTAAGAAGCAGAAATACCATTAGCAGAAGAAGTGATGCAAGTAATGTAGCTAATAGAAGAAGTACTGCAACTAACAGAGTTGCTGCTTCAAGAAGAACAGTGGCTAATAATACTGCAAATTCAAATCTAAGAAGAAGTACAAGCTCAACCGTTAGAAGGTCTTCTAATAATGGAGCTATAATACGCAGTACTGCAAATTCTCAAACACCTAATAGATATGGCGTACAAAGAAATCGTAGTACGGTCAATAACAATGCACAAAGCTCAGCAAACCGCAGCAATGTGCAAAGTGTAAGAAGAAGAGTAAGTTATTCGAATGCGACCAACAACACAAACGCACGAAGAAGTTCAAGCTCAAATTCTAATACCTATAGAAATAATAGTTCTTCAGCGAATAGAAGAAATTATAACACTAGAAGCACAAATACGAGAAGTACTAATAGTAGAAGCGTTAATAGATCATCTTCTACTAGAAGTACACCATCGGCAACGCGCTCTTCATCGAGTTCTAGATCATCTTCAAGGTCAACATCCACACCTGTAAGAAGTAGTTCAAGAGGTTCAAAAAAGCAATAAAATTTTAACATGAAAAAAGTACTTTTCCTAATCGGAGGATTGTTATCCTCTATGGCAATCAATGCCCAAGTTATAAGCTATTCTGATGCAGCCATCTTATTTTCTGGAGATGAAAATAATGGTACTGCCCGTTTCAATGCAATGGGTGGAGCCTTTGGTGCACTTGGTGGTGACTTATCTGCAGGCGATATTAATCCTGCTGGTTTAGCAGTATTCAATCACAACAGTTTTAGTGGTTCATTAAATTTAAGAGACACAGACATAACCACTTCTTACGGTGGTATAAATACCATGAATAACAATAACTATTTCAATTTAAATCAGATTGGTGGTGTTATGGTGTTTAATGGTACTGGCAGATCTAGTTTTCAAAAAATTGCTATTGGAGTGAACTATTCTATTAGTAAAGATTTTGAAAACAGTTGGTTTGCAGCCGGAAATAGCGGTGTGACTCCCATAAGTGATTTTTATGATCCTGATGCAGTGTATGGATTTGCAGAAGAACAATCATTTGAAAATTATACGGATGGTAGAAATGAAAAATTTGTATTGTCATTTGCAGCACAAACCAGTGACAAATTATATATCGGAGCATCGCTTACCACACATGATTTAGATTATTCTCAATTAGTTTTTGCCGATGAATTTAACAATGACGGCAATGGTAATACTTTTGATGTTTCGGCAAGTGAACAATTGATAACTTTTGGAACTGGTGTCTCTCTAGGCTTTGGTATCATTGCAAAACCCAGCCAAGAAGTCCGTTTAGGTTTCGCAGTACAATCGCCTACTTGGTATAAATTATCTGAAGAACAAACTTTATATGACGATGTGCTTTATTTTAACGAAGAACCAGATATAAATAGAGGAATATCGGAAGTGAATGTTTTCGACTATAACCTATCTACTCCAACAAAATTAACAGGTAGTTTTGCCTATCTATTCGGAAAAGATGGCTTAATTAGTGTTGATTATACCTATAAAAACTTCAAAAACATGAAGTTAAAACCTACAAGTGCTTTCAGTGCTGAAAATCAAGATTTTAATAACTTTCTAAAAGCGACTTCTAATTTTAAATTAGGTGCTGAATGGCGTATTGACAACATCAGCTTAAGAGGTGGTTATTTATTTGAAGAGAGCCCATATAACGATGCCTTGGATACTGATAACTTAACAGGTTATTCGTTGGGTATTGGCTTTAAATTTAAAGGACGAATGAGCTTAGATTTAGCTTATCAGAATACAAAAAATACTGATGTTTACAATTTCTTAAATGTAACCAATGCCCCACCTGCTGAATTAGACATTACCAACGATAAATTCACCGCCACTTTAACAATTGGTTTGTAAAAATATTTCCTAAACTCTAAACAATAAATAATAGTTACCACAGTTTTAACTATATATTTAGAGTTTTTATACAACAACGAAAAAGTTCAAATTTCAACATTTGGGCTTTTTTTTATATCTTTAATTGAATAAACCTTCGGTTATGGATAAAGCCTTGCAAACAATGATTTCAAATATGCCTGATAAAACAGGTAAATCATTAGATCAGTGGAAAGGAATCCTTCGCAATAAAGCGTTTAAAAAACATGGAGAAGCCATGCAATTTTTAAAAGGAGAGCATGGTGTTACTCATGGTTTTGCAAATACCATTATCCATTTATCAAAAGAGCAAGATACAAGTCCTGAAGACTTAGTTACAGCCCAATATAAAGGAAAAGAAACATTGAAACCAATTTATGACAAATTGCTTTCAGTTATTGATACGATTGGGAATGACATTACCAAAACACCAAAAAAAGGAAGTGTAAGTATCATACGAAACAAACAATTTGCACTTATAAAACCCGCCACTAAAACGCGAATAGATTTGGGTTTAAAATTAAAAGACATCCCTACAGGCGATAGGTTAGGTAATTCTGGACCGTTTGGCACCATGTGCACGCATCGCATTCAGCTGACTTCAATCAATGAAGTGGACAACGAATTGATTGGATGGCTAAAAGAAGCCTATCAAAAAGCAGAATAAAACAATGAATTCAAAAATAGTTAAACTCTTTTTACGATTTAGTTTAGCAGCAGGATTTTTATCAGCCGTCGCAGATAGGTTTGGTTTATGGCCAGCCGACATTTCTGTATGGGGAACTATGGACAATTTTTTTGCTTATACTGAATTGATCAATCCAATAGTTCCAAAAAGTTTGATTTCGCCCTTAGGAATTATAGCTACTGGCGCCGAAGTCATTTTTGGAGTGTTACTAATTATAGGGTTTAAAACTGAACTGATAGCAAAGCTAAGTGGCTACCTATTATTACTATTCGCTTGTGCTATGACATTTTCAACAGGCGTTAAAGGTGCCTTTGACTATTCAGTTTTCGTAGCTTCAGCCGCCGCCTTTGCGTTAAGCCACATGAATCAAAAATATTTCGAAGTCGATTTACTACTTTCTAAATCGTAATCAATAAAAAAAGCCCCTAATTTACAATTAGGGGCTTTTTCAAAAATTTAGTTATTATTACATTTCCAAGGCTTTCTTTGGGTCGTTATCCATTAAAATTTCTACAGGATTCTCCAAAGCTTCTTTTATCGCTACTAAGAAACCAACTGACTCACGTCCGTCAATGATTCTGTGATCATATGATACTGCAACGTACATAATAGGTTGAATAACAACTTCACCATTTACCGCCATTGGTCTATTTACAATATTATGCATTCCTAAAATAGCACTTTGAGGAGGATTAATAATCGGTGTAGATAACATCGATCCAAACACACCACCATTGGTAATGGTAAAGGTACCACCAGTCATTTCGTCAATAGTAATTTCTCCATCTCTTGCTCGCAACGCCAATCGTTTTACTTCAGATTCAACGCCTCTAAAGGTTAATTTTTCGGCATTTCTAATTACAGGAACCATCAAGCCTTTTGGACCAGAAACAGCTATGGATATATCTTGAAAATCATACGATATTTTATAATCACCATCGATCATTGAGTTTACTTCAGGGAACAACTGTAAGGCTCTTACTACTGCTTTTGTAAAAAAGCTCATAAAACCTAATCCAACATTGTGCTTTGCTTTAAAATCTTCCTTGTATTCATTACGCAAATCAAATATGGGTTGCATATTCACTTCATTAAACGTCGTTAACATGGCTGTTTCATTCTTCACAGAAACTAAACGTTCTGCAACTTTACGACGCAACATTGATAGTTTTTTACGTTCCTCTCCGCGTCCTCCATATGTGGAGGCTGTTCCCATACTTGGTACGGCATTTACGGCGTCATTTTTTGTAATTCTTCCATCGCGGCCAGAACCACTCACCTCTTTCGTTGAAATATTTTTTTCTTCTAAAATTTTCTTTGCCGCTGGAGATGCAGAACCACTTGCATAAGTAGTTTTTGTTTCCGCAGGTTTTTCAACTTTTTTCGGCGCTTCTTCTTTCGGTTGTTCTTTAGTTGCTGAACCTGCTCCCTCTGGTTTTGCAGCACTGGTATCAATTAAGCAAACTACTGCTCCTACAGCAACAGCATCACCCTCTTCTGCTTTAAGTGTGATAATTCCACTTTCTTCAGCAGGTAATTCTAAGGTTGCTTTATCAGAATCTACTTCGGCAATAGCCTGATCTTTTTCAACATAATCACCGTCTTCAACTAACCAAGTGGCTATTTCTACTTCGGTAATTGATTCTCCCGGAGAAGGGACTTTCATTTCTAAAACCATATTCTTTTAATTATCAATGTTCAAATTTCAAAACCTGATCAAAAATAGCAGGTTTTTATCTAATTTATAAATCTATTTATTCAAATACTGAATCTAATACTCTTTGTTGTCTTCGTTTATCTCTTGTACTCGATCCTGGTGCAGGAACTGCTGCATAAGGTCTACAAGCTACTTCTAGCTTTACGAGCTCCATTCGCTGAAGTATATGACTCCATGCTCCCATATTTTTAGGTTCTTCTTGAGCCCAAATATATTTTTCAACCGCTGGATAACGGTCTATTGCTTGTTGTATTTTATCTAAATGCAAAGGAAACAGCTGTTCAATTCTAACCAATGCAACATCTTCTCTGTTCAATTTTTCTCTTTCAGCCAATAAGTCGTAATAAAACTTACCGGTACAAAAAACCAGTTTCTTTACTTTCTTAGGATTGATTGTATCATCAATTACCTCTTGAAATTGTCCTTTCTCTAGATCACTCAATGATGAAACAGCCTTAGGGTGACGCAATAAACTTTTAGGGGTTAATACAATAAGTGGTTTTCTGAAATTTCGCTTCATTTGACGGCGCAGTATATGAAAAAAGTTGGCTGGTGTTGTACAATCAGCAACAATCATATTATCTTCTCCGCAAAGTTGCAAATAACGTTCCATTCGTGCCGATGAGTGTTCTGAGCCTTGACTTTCATAGCCATGCGGTAACAAAATTACAATACCATTTTGCATTTTCCATTTGTCTTCAGCAGCAGATAAGTATTGATCAAAGATTATTTGAGCACCATTGCTAAAATCGCCAAATTGCGCTTCCCAGATAGTCAATGTATTGGGGTTTGCCATGGCATATCCATAATCAAAACCAAGTACACCATATTCAGATAGCAACGAATTATAAATATACATTTCTCCTTTATTAAAAGGATTGGTATTTAGCAAATTAATACGTTCTTCAGAGATTTCATCTCTCAGAATAGCGTGTCTGTGACTAAATGTTCCACGTTCAACGTCTTGCCCTGAAATACGCACATTAAAACCTTCTTCAAGTAATGTACCATAGGCCAGTGTTTCAGCCATTCCCCAATCGAGTTCATCTGTATTAAAAACCATATTCGCTCTACCTTCCAATATTCGCTCAGCCTTGCGCAAAAACTTCACGCCTGGAGGCACTGTAGAGACAACTTTCGAAATATTTTGCAATTTCTTTTTAGGATATGCAGTATCAGTAGCTTCTAACATCGCCTCTACTTTCTGACGTTGAAAGTCTGTCCACCGCTCTTCCATAAACTCTCTCACTATAGATGAGGTGTCTTCTTTTGACTTTGCATATTCGGTTTCTAGCATTTCTTTAAACTCAGAAACTTCTTTTTCCAAATAGGCCTTATCTATCGTCTTTTCAGCTATTAATTTATCAGAATAAATTTTAAATGGATTGGAGTGCTTGGCTATTTCTTTATATAATTTAGGTTGTGTAAAGCGCGGCTCATCACCTTCATTATGCCCATATTTACGATAGCCTAACAAATCGATATACACATCCTTTTTAAACTTCATTCTATAATCTAATGCCAATTCTAGTGCATGTACAACCGACTCTACATCATCGGCATTTACATGCAATACTGGCGACAATGTTACCTTAGCCACATCAGTACAATAGGTACTCGAACGCGCATCTAAATAGTTTGTGGTAAAACCTATTTGGTTATTCACCACAATATGAATAGTACCACCTGTTTTGTAGCCATTTAACTGGCTCATTTGTGCTACTTCATAAACAATCCCTTGACCAGCAATAGCCGCGTCACCATGTACCAGAATTGGCAATATTTTGGAATCATCTCCATTGTAATCGTTGTCTATTTTTGCTCGAGTAATGCCTTCAGCAACCGGTCCCACAGTTTCCAAATGTGATGGATTTGGAACCAAATTCATTTTAATAGTCTTCCCGTTTTGATAGGTTTTATCAAGCGTTAAACCTAAATGGTATTTTACGTCACCATCAATATCTTCATCTTCAAAATCTTTTCCTTCAAATTCACTAAAGAGCTCTCTAACGGGTTTCCTAAAAATGTTTACTAGGGTATTAAGACGCCCTCTATGCGCCATACCCAATACACATTCTTTTAAATCATATTCCCCCACCGCATTAAATAAAACGGTGCTAATTGCGGGAATTAACGACTCTCCTCCTTCTAAAGAAAAGCGTTTTTGCCCTACATATTTTGTTTGTAAAAATTGTTCAAATGTCACTGCCTGATTTAATTTAGACAGTATGTATTTTTTAGAATCTACCGAGTATTTTGGCTGGTTATCATTCGTATTTAGATTGCCTTGCCACCACTTTATCACTTCTGGATTTCTGATATACATATACTCAACGCCAATAGAATCACAATAAATTGATTCGAGGTGTACCAATATACTTTTTAAACTCTGACTTCCAATTCCTAAAATTTTACCCGCATCAAAAACGATTTCTAAATCATCATTTGAAAGGCCAAAATTTTCCAGAGCTAGTGTTGGCTCATATTTTCTACGATCTCTAACTGGATTTGTTTTTGTAAACAAATGACCTCTAGAACGATACCCATTAATCAACTCTATTACATTAAATTCTTTATGCACGTGCTGAGGCACTTCAACCTCACTCGACTCTTCTCCATTAAGAGAATAGTTAGCATTGGCTAAATCATAACCTTGAAAAAAACTTCTCCAACTTGGTTCGACAGCATCTGGATTTACTAGATATTTATCATATAAATCGGCAATAAAACCAGTGTGTACAGCATTTAAAAACGAAAACCTATCCATGTTATCAATTCTGATTGGTATTTTAAAAAATAAAGTAATACAAAAATACAATTATTTGTGTTAATAATAATCTCAATAATTTAAAGAATTATTATTTTTTACTAGTTTCAAAAAAAAAAAATATAAAGCTTGTAGAAAATATAAAAACGATTATATTTGCACTCGCAAAACGAATAATAACGTTTTGTAAATTCCTCCTTAGCTCAGTTGGTTAGAGCATCTGACTGTTAATCAGAGGGTCCTTGGTTCGAGCCCAAGAGGGGGAGCAAAAGTTTAAATCCAACTTATGAAAATAGGTTGGATTTTTTGCGTTATAGCATGTATTAGCTGTGTTAACGGCAGTTTTCAATAAACTTCAAGGGGTCTCTTAGTTAAATACACCCTCAGAGTATTTTCTTAACTCTCGGATCAGTACGAGCCCAATAGAGCGATCAAAAAGAAAAGCCCACGAATATTCGTAGGCTTTTCTTTATTTAATAATTCTCCGTTTACTCAACAACAAAAGATTTGATTCTCAAAATAATTGGTTTATTAGATCAACAGTGTAAGCAGCTAAAACTAAAAATAGAATAGGTTTAGTCAGCATGTTTATCTTAGAATCTAGAGTACAAACCACTTTTTTACCTGTGCAATCACGGCCTCATCCCCTTCTTTACATTCAAACTCATTACTTTGTTGATTGTACGTATAGGGCTTGCTCCATTCTTCTATATTTTCGGCAATTTGTTTAACGGCATCACAAATAAAAGCCACTTCATCATTGGTAGTTATAGGATGTAGCGACAATCGAACCCAACCTGGCTTTATGGTCAAATTTTTAGTTGCAATCCCCTTTGTAATCTCTTTTGAAGTATCTTGAGTCAATTCAAACAAATGGTGGCTATACGTACTTGCGCAAGACCAACCTCCTCTAGCTTGTATACCAAATCGATCGTTTAATAAACGTACGATTAAGTTGTAGTGTATTTTTTGAATACCAAAAGAAACACAACCTATCCGCTTTTCATCATTATAACCTAAAATAAATAAATTGGGTATTTTTTGCAATTTTTCAAAACACAAGGTTAGTAACTGCTTTTCGCGATTCGCCATGTTCTCAATGCCCATTTTATCCTTTAATTGCAAGCATAAAGCCGTTCGCATTACTTGTAAAAAACCTGGAGTACCTCCATCTTCTTTTGTTTCTATATCATCGTAATATCCGTATTCTCCCCAAGGATTTGTCCATTTCACATTACCTCCACCCGGATTATCTGGACATTTTGTATTGTACAATTCTTTATTAAAAACCAACACACCACAAGTTCCTGGTCCTCCTAAAAATTTATGCGGCGAGAAGAAAATAGCATCTAGACGCTTATTGTGATCTTCAGGGTGCATATCAATAGCAACGTAGGGTGCTGAGGCGGCATAATCGATAAAGCAATAGCCTCCATGGGCATGCATTACTTCAGCCAATTCATAATATGACGTAATAATTCCAGTCACGTTAGAACACGCCGTAAAAGAGCCTATTTTTAATGTTCTGTCTTTATATTTCTTTAATGTTTCTGACAGTATTTTAGGGCACACCAATTTTTTATCATTACACGGTAAAATAACAACATCTGCAATTGTTTCCATCCATGGTACATGATTCGAATGATGTTCCATATGCGAAATAAATACGACTGGACGTTCATGTTTAGGGATGCTAATTTTATCTTTTACCGCATCTGGCCACTTCAAGCCCATTATACGTTGTAATTTAGCAAGTGCCGCAGTCATTCCGGTACCCGTGGTCACTAATACATCATCTGTATCTGCATTGACATGTTCTTTAATTAATTGGCGCGCATGTTTATAAGCATAGGTTGATGCCTTACCCGTTTCACTAGAAAATGAATGTGTGTTTGCTACCATAGGTCCAATTTTTTCACACATTGTTTTTTCTATGGTTTCATACAGTCGTCCACTTGCAACCCAATCGGCATAAACAAGTTTTTGGTTTCCATTTCTTGAATTAAAGATATGATCACACCCAATAACCATTTCTCTAAACTGTTGAAAATGATTTTCTAAGTTCAAATCATCTTGTTTTGGTTGTTCCTTTGGGACGCTATTTTTAATTGAAGAATTCATAAAAAAGACAAAAATTAGTTGTAAAAAAAATCACTTTGGCAAAATTAACCAAAGTGATTGTTAAATATAACTAAAAACTAGAATATTTTATAGTATTTCTAATTTCTGAAATTCCCAATTCCATCTTTTAACCAAGCTAAATACGCATTAGCATCTGGGGTATAGGCAACGGGGGTATTTAAATTTTGTTCATCATGCCCCATTAACACATAAAAAGGTTGCGTATTTGCCTTGTATCTTATGGTTTGAAATTCGCTCCATTTTTGACCTATGTATTTTAATTTTTTTCCTGGTCGTAATTTCGATGCTATTTCTTCTCCGGCAGGAAGTGGTCGTTTATCATCTACATATAATGAAATTAAAACTACATCATTTTTTAGTTTGTTCAAAATATCAGGTTTGACCCATACATTTTGTTCCATTTTACGGCAATTAACACAAGCCCAACCTGTAAAGTCTAGCATTACGGGTTTATCTACTTTCTTTGCATACGCCAATCCTAATTCATAATCATTAAAAGCTAGAATATCATGTGGAGCTAATAAATGTGCACCTTCCGGTAATTCATCATGATTACTTAAACCCGTTCCACCCGATTTTGAATTGCCCACCCCATAAGGTGATTCGCTATAGTCTAATGGTGGAGGGAAAGCAGAAATTAAATTTAATGGCGCTCCCCACAATCCAGGAATCATATAAATAGTAAAGGTTAAAGTTAAAAGTCCTAAGCTCAATCTCCCTACGGAAATATGTGTTAAAGGAGAATCGTGAGGTAATCTTATCTTTCCTAATAAATAAAGGGTGAGTGCACCAAAAATAGCAATCCAAATAGCGATAAACACTTCACGTTCTAGCCAATGCAACTGCAATACTAAGTCTGCATTTGATAAGAACTTAAACGCTAGAGCCAACTCTAAAAATCCTAGAACAACCTTTACCGTATTTAACCAACCACCTGATTTAGGCAGCGAATTTAACCATCCTGGAAAAGCCGCAAATAAAGCAAAAGGTAGCGCTATTGCCGATGAAAACCCTAGCATCCCTATTATGGGAGCAATACCTCCTTTTGAGGCTGCTTCAACGAGCAATGTACCAACTATTGGGCCTGTACAAGAAAAAGATACTATCGCCAAGGCCAAAGCCATAAAGAAAATTCCAATAAATCCTCCTCTATCCGCTTGATTGTCAATTTTTGTACCCCATGAACTCGGTAACGTAATTTCAAACGCGCCTAAAAAAGAAGCTGCAAAAATGATTAATATTAAAAAGAAAAGAACATTAAACCATACGTTTGTTGCAAGAGCATTGAGTGCTGAAGGACCGAAAATCCAAGTTACTATTAACCCTAATACTACATAAATAGCAATGATTGCTAAACCGTAAATAATGGCGTTTCTAATTCCGGCAGCTCTGTTTTTACTTTGCTTTGTAAAAAAACTAACCGTCATAGGTATCATTGGGAATACACATGGTGTTAACAGTGCCGCAAATCCAGAAATAAAAGCAATAAAAAAGATCGTCCACAGCCCTTTACTATCATTCTGGGAATCTGTATTGTCGATGGTCATTTCATCGCTTTCTACCGTATTCACAACAGCTCCATTATCGACCTCATTCTTCACCTCGTTACTAACATCTGTATTTACAGTATTATTACTCGCTTTTCCTTCAATAGTAAAACTAAGATCTTCTTCAGTAGGTGGAGAGCACTTTACATCATCACAAGCCATAAATTCAACCAGCCCATTAATGGTAATTTTACCGTTGGTTAACAAGCGTACACGCTGTTTAAATACGGCTTCATTTTCAAAGTATTTGATATTCATTTCAAACACTTTATCAAACTCTTCGTGACCCTCACCTTCTATCGTTTTTCCTACTAATTCATAGGCTCCGTCCATTCCTTCAAAACTAAACGTAGTAGGAATAGGGCCTCCATCTTCAATAGTTTGCGAATATAAGTGAGATCCTCTTTCTATAGTAGCTGTAGCGACTAAGTTAAATTCTGAATCGGATATTTTTTCTACAGATGTTGACCAATCGACTGGGTCATATATTTGGGAATAACTTAAAAAACTAATTAATAAAAAAAGTATTGTGGTGATTGTATTTTTCATTTATCGTATTTGAATTGTATATTTTGTTTAAATCTACACCCTTAGGCGCTAAATAGATTGAATCATTACAAAATAAAATCAATTTGATTAAGTTCGCAAATATCCAAAATAATTCTGGCTTGCTCACTGATTTGGTGCTATTTTAAGAAAACTATAAGAAAAAAAAAGCTTTATCAGAATGACCCAATAAAGCTTTCAAAAATAATTATTTGAATTAATTAAGGTTTGATAACTTCTTTAACTTTGATTTGCTCAACAACTTTAAAGTTTGTTCTTCTATTTAATTGATGTTCTTCTTCGGTACATTTTTTAGCGTCAGTACATTCATTTACCATTTGTGATTCTCCAAAACCTTGACTGGTTATTCTAGATACATCGACACCTTTTGATACGATATAATCTACTGATGATTTTGCCCTTCTTTCTGACAATAACATATTATAAGAATCTGGACCTCTAGAATCCGTATGTGAAGATGCTAAAATTTTCAGTTCAGGATATTTATTCATTACCTCTACAACTTTATCCAATTCTGCTGCTGCATCCTCGCGAATAGTGTGTTTGTCAAAGTCGAAATAAATAACATTTATATTTACCAATAGCTCATCTCCAACCAATTTAAATTCTTGCGACATTTCAAGATTTTCAATAATATCTGGAGCGTCTAAATCGTTAATGGTTTTAATAGGACGTTCTAGTTTCAAATAACCATCATTTGTTGCAACCAATCTATAGGTGCCATCACACGGTAATTTAAAGCTATAGGAGGCATCATCTTCATGGGCCGCAGTAATTTGCACTTGATTACCCTCTTTATCAAATACCTGTACTAAAGCTCCAGGAAGTAACTCTTGAGTGTCTTTATCTGTTACAACTCCTCTAACTATTTGTACGCATTCTATAAATAATTGCTCTTCTTCATTAAAAGAATAAATATCATCATCTCCTTTTCCTTCATCTCTGTTTGAAGAAAAATAACCTTTTTGTTTTTCATCCTCAATTAAATACGCAAAGTCGTCTTTAATACTATTCACAGGTTGTTCTAAGTTCAAAGCTTCTGATACGGTAGAATCAAAAATCTTACTTGCAAAGACATCTAAATTGCCGTAACCAGAATGTCCGTTTGAAGAAAAGTATAAAATATTATCATCACTAATAAAAGGGAACATTTCCTTTTCTTCAGTATTAATTTTCGGACCTAAATTCTTAGGCTCTCCGTAAGAGCCATCAGCGTTTATATCAACTACAAAAATATCGGTTTTCCCTAAAGATTCTGGTCTGTCTGATACAAAATACAACTTTGTTTCATCCTTATTTAACGACGGTAGTCCCGTTTGAAAATCATCACTATTAAAGGGTAATTTCTTTATGTTTGTCCATTCATTTGCCTCATTTATGGAAGCTTTATATAACTGAATATTATCAAACCCACCTTTACCTCTAATTGATCGTTCTTTTTCGTTGTAATTATTAGCACTAAAATAAACTGTCTTTAAGTCGTTTGTAAATGCCAAAGAGGCCTCATGTAACCGTTTATTTACTTCGCCTACAAATTTTCTTTTGTTGATTACGTTTCCGAGACTGTCTATATCGCCCATGTACAAATCAAGGTAAGGCTGACCATTTTCACGCCAAATTCTTTTAACTATGGTAATTTTATCACTAGGAGATGCGAATACGACGCTTGTATCTCCATAAATAGCAACACCAAAATCGGCTTGCTTAGTATTTACATTTAGTAACTTAATACTGTGTTTTCCTGGTGTTGTTTGAGCCGCTAAAAAAAGTGTGCACAAAAACAAAAATATTGTTATTCTATTTTTCATATCTCAATATATTACTTTTTTAGAAAAATCTTGGGGAATGAATTTTCCTTTCAGCAGAAAAAATATCCCATAATAAAAATGCTTCATGACTTCCATTATTAAAATCTCCAAGATTTGAAACAGTGTGATCATAAGCATAACCTATTCGAAAACCTCTCGAAATTTCAAAGGTAGCCAAAGCGCTAATAGAGTCATCTAATCGATAGCTTGTTCCTAGTTCAAACTTTTCATTGAATAAAAAGTTAGCCGATAAATCTATAGACATCGGAGCGTCTGAAACTACTTTCACCAATGTTGAAGGTTTAAACTTTAAATTAGTAGACAAATCAAATACATATCCAGTAGTTAAAAAATAATGCATTGATTCTGACACCTTAGAAATCTGACTATTCTCAAACTCAGCTGTTGTAACTTCTAGAAAGTTAGGTACTGATAATCCTACATAAAATTTATCTGTATAATAGAAGGCTCCAGCTCCAAAATTTGGATTCGTACTATTGACATTATCACTAAAAGTTGGATCAGGGTTTACTGTTCTTAGTAACAAATCGGCATTTGTTAAAGTGACACCCCCTTTTAAACCAAAAGCGAACTTACCGTTTTCAGATGTTTGTAAGGTGTAGGAAAAATCGGCATAGATATTTTGTTCCTTCACAGGTCCAATTTCATCAGCGATTACTGAAAGTCCTAAACCTACTTTTTCGCTAAACGGAGCATGTATAGAAAAAGTTAATGTTTTAGGAGCTCCTATTAGGCCAGTCCATTGGGTCCTCCCTAAAACTCCGATACTCAACGTTTCTCTAGAACCTGCATATGCAGGATTCACCACATTCATATTGTACATATACTGTGTATATTGAGGATCTTGTTGTGCATAACTTTCCGTCACAAACAACATAGCAATCAATATTAAAAGTACTATTCTTTTCATTCAGCAATTCTTTTATCTATTAAGATATATCCAGTTTGTGTATGGTTCAAGATTGTCTTGATTAAAATATAAGGTATAATAGTAGGTGCCTGTTGGTAGCGGATTTTTACCTCCTACCGTCAATCTTCCATCTGAAAAACCATTCCACCAAATAGGTGTTGTTCGTCCTTCATTTGAATAACTATATACTTTATTCCCATATCTATTATATATTTCCATTTTAAAATTAGGATATAAAAATCCTAGTCCTGGAATTTCAAATGTTTCATTAATTGAATCTCCATTAGGAGAAAAGCCTTCAGGAATTAACAATCCTTCTGGATCGAGTGTTACACTCGCTTGATCATCTTCTGTAGCATCATTATTGTTAACCACCGAATCGGGATCAAAACTATCTGAACTAATAATCTCAGCAGTATTGGTATAGTCTCCAATTGTATTAACGATGGCCGTAATATTCAATGTTTCTGAACTTCCGTTGGCTAATGTTCCCAATGTCCAAATTCCACTGGTCACATCATAGTCTCCAAAAGAATCATCAGAAAGCCAAATAAAACCTTGAGGTAATTGATCTTTTACAGATACACTGTTCGCATCACTTGGCCCATCGTTTATTACTGTAATTGTAAAAATTACGGGAGTTCCTTGATTGGGTCTCAATTCATCCACTTCTTTAGTTAAACTCAAATCAGAAACACCAATCGGGCTTATCAAAATAAGTTGTGTTTCGTCATCATCACTCACGCTATCATTCAAATCGTCTGTATCAAAACTAGAAGTAGGATCACTATCTACATCAAAACTGTTAGATGCAATAATTTCAGCCTGATTGGTGTATATACCACTTGTTAAAACTTCTACAGTTACTGACAAGATGATTTGTTGCCCTGCATTAATTATTAAATCAGACCATTGAATGACGTTGCCCGTTGCCACACCACCATTATTAATGGTTGTATAATTACCAAAACCACTCTGAATCACATCTTCTACTGTTACTCCAGTAGCTGTTTCTGGACCGCTATTCGTTAAAGTAAGTGAAAAAGTAATATTATCGCCCACCATTGGTGTAGTATCATCAACTGATTTTGTCAAACTTAAATCAGACCTAAAAATAGGCGTTACGATAACCAAATTACTTTCATCATCATCGTCAATACTGTCATTTAAGTCATCTTCATCAAAACCACTCGTTGGGTCACTATCTGGGTCGACGTTATTAGATGCTGTAATTTGTGCTTGGTTGTTGTATTGGCCCGTAGGAGAAACAGTTACCGATAATGTAAGAACGATACTTCCATTTACAGGTATTGTCAAATTATTCCAATTGACATTATTACCTAAGGTTGCCCCATTATTATTAATATTGGTTATGTTAATATAGCCATCGGGTACTATGTCTTGTACACGTACACCAGTAGCCACATCTGGACCCGCATTGCTTACTGTAATTGTAAAAATAATAACATCACCTATAAAAGGAGTACTGTTACTAACGGCCTTATTAATACTAAGGTCTGCTTGAGCAAAAAGTGTAGTGTTAAATGCAAACAAGCAAACGATAACAAAAAGACAAATACGCTTTGTGTTATAAGTTAAACCCGAGATTTTTTCAAGTTGCGTGTAATTTTTACCCATATATTTCCTTTTCACAAAATAGTCATTACAAGTATCAATTTATCCTCACCTATAAAATATAGGAAGATTTAAATACTTTCAATTTTTTTGAAAACCTTTCTTTCTTTCTTGTATAAGTCTACAAAAAAGGGGGAGGAAGATTTAATATAGCTGCCAAATTTACGAATAATTTTTAAACCCGCTCTTTTAAAGACACAATATTTAACTTGTAAAATTGGGTCTACGGTTCTAAAAAAAAAATTGAAATACTACTTAAAATGACCTTTTTTTTAAAAAGGTGTCTACAAATAATAAAGTGGATATACAAAGTAGGCTAATTGCCAATAACGGTGAAAAGACCATGCCTTTAAACGGATTGCTTAAAAGTGATTCTGTGAATTTTAGATAGGGCAATAAAGTGTCTATATTTATAAAGCCGGTTGAGGCTGTGGAAGTGTTATAAAACAGTACAAACAACACAAAACCAATTAACACACTAAAAATAACAACCCACCCTCTTTTACTAATTAGGGGTTGATACACCATTTTATTTTCAACTTCTACCTGACTTAATACAGCGTTAACAAGGCTCTCTGAAGGTTGCTCTATAATGGTTCGTTGTAACAACGAACTTAGTGCGTCATCTTTTAACAATTCACTATCGGACATTAAAAATACATCTTTCATGACTTCTTCCGTGAAGTTCATTGGAGCCTTATCAATAGCGTTTTTATTGATTATATTTTTTATGTCTTTGCTTTTACTCATTTTATAGTATTGTTTTTAACTCTTTGTCTAGAAAACACTCCAACACCTTGTACAGTTTTTTTCGCGCTCTAAATAACCTCACTTTAATATTCGTCTTTGAATAGCCTGTTATTTTTTCTATCTCTTCAAGGGTATTTTCATTCACGTAAAACAAGGTTACTAAAAGCGCATCTAATTCTGGTAATTGATTAATTGCGGCTTTGATATATTTCTGTTGTTCCTCATGTTTCAATCCTTCTATTAGTGCTGGAGATATATCAGTAGAATAGTTATCAATCACATATTCATCAATACTCGTTGTGGTCACCTTTTTCTTTCGTGTCTTTGAAATTGCCGTTCTATATACAATGGTATATAGCCATGTTGAAAATTTAGATTTTCCCTGAAATGTTTTCAATTGCTGAAAAGCTTTTATAAAACTATCCTGCGCGACCTCTTCAGCATCTTCAGAATTACGCACTATTTTTAATGCAACGGTATATGCCATATCCTTATAGGCCTCAACAAGATGGCGATAAGACGAAGCGTCTCCCGATAACACTTTATCAATATAAATTTGGTCTTTTGATGATTTCATTCATAAGTATGACAGCATTATAGAACATCTGGTTACATAAAATCAATTATTTTTTATGTTTAAGTTTTAACCGCCCTTAGCATTTCTCTCTTTCCTGGAGGTCCTGGAAGCCGTTCTACGGTAAAACCAACTTCCACCATGGCACGTCTAACACTTCCCTTGGCAGAGTAAGTTACTAAAATTCCCTGAGTCTTTAATGCTTTATACATTTTAGAAAATAGGTCGACTGTCCAAAGTTCAGGTTGTACCCGCGCACCAAAAGCATCAAAATAAATTAAATTATAAGCTTCTTCATCATCAATTTCGCTAAAGAACTGCTTTCGTTTAGTTAATGAAAAAGCAGTATTTATTTTGTGACTTATATTCCAGGGTAACGTGTGTATATCACTAAAAAAATCACTGTAGTTTTTAGCTTTTAATGCTGATATATAATTGAGCTTTTGTACTTCATCTAGCTCAACTGGATAGGCTTCTACACCAGTATAGTCAATCTGAATATTTTTGTTCACCCCTTCTAAATACGTAATCAAACAGTTAAGTCCCGTACCGAAACCGATCTCTAAAATACGTATTTTATGTTGGTCAATTAGTTGGTCTAGACCGTGTTTAATAAATACATGATAGGCTTCTTGAATAGCACCATGTTTGGAGTGGTATTGCTCGTTCCATTCTGGCAAGTGTATGGTAGTTGAGCCATCAGAAGTGATAATTATTTCTCGCTTCAAAATTATTGAATGAGTAGTTTCTTAATCTTTGGTATGGGGCCCTCACATCTTGTTTGATGACAAGAAACACACGCATTAATTGATTGATTAAAGTTATAGGCTGTAGAATCACGATTCGAAGCATACGTTGCTTTTTGATACATCAAAAATTGTTGTGCAATACTGTCAAAATTTCCACCACGTTCTGTAGGATCTGTTAAAACAGCTGTATGAATGGTTAAAAACTCTTCGGGATACGGTAACAAGCTATCTTTATTGATAATTAGCGCTTTATTCGCTTTATTGAACTCATACAACCTCCGCATCATTATCGCCATTTCTGACGACTCATACATGACCATTCCTTGCTCAATAGTTACTTCCTTCTTATCCTCTTTACAAGAAGCTAGCAAAAGAAATAAACCAATAAGTAGTACTATTAGTTTACGCATTATTTTTTAAGTAAAACACCATCAGCTTCAAAAGCATAAGTAAATTCAGGCTCGGTAATCATCGCAATTTCCTCTTCCGATTTACCACCATCTTTAGCATAATGTTTTAATTGATCTACCGAAATCTTTGTTACATAAGCTTTACCATTTACAACTACCTCTTTATTATCTGAGTCAAGTGGAACAAAAAAACCATAGTCTTTAAATCGCACCATTGATTCTTTTTCTTTCGATAAATCCAATTTCATCCAACAGCCCTTCTTTTTACAAACTTCTTTTATGTTTGAGGCAAACTTTACATTAATGGTATCACCCTCTTTCAAATTCGAGAACTTTTCGGTCATAACCTCTTTAGTGAGCACATTTTCATTGGTTATTTTTTCGCCAAAGCTCAAATATGTCTCTTTTACTTCTTCTTTTTCACTGTTGTTTTTACATGCAATTATTGAGAAGGCACACAATACTATAAATACTACTTTTTTCATTTTATGGAATATAAATATTTTTCGGAATTACAAATTTAACACTTTGGATTGAAAATGCAATCAATTTAACATTTGCAGTATAACATTTTTTTTAAAAAACATTTGAATTTGAAAATAAAGTAAGCATTTCCTCCGTATTCGGTTTTAATTTATAATTAAAATTAAACATATTATTATAACATTTATAAAATATGTATTTTTGTACTTAATAAAACTTAGGTTATGAGTATTGAAGTTTCCACAAAAATTGATGTTCAAAAGGTTAAAAATTCTAAAATCTCAGAAGTTGATTTTAATAATTTGCCTTTTGGAAAAGTAACTGCTGACCACATGTTGGTTTGTGATTATAAAAATGGTAAATGGCAACTACCAAAAATTGTCCCTTATCAAAATATTAGCTTAGACCCTTCTTCTAAGATTTTCCATTATGGACAATCTATTTTTGAAGGAATGAAAGCATATAAAGATACTGAAGATCAAATTTGGTTATTTCGCCCATTAGAAAATCAAAAACGCCTTAATATCTCGGCAAAAAGATTAGTTATCCCAGAATTTCCAGAAGAATATTTTATGGAAGGATTGAAAACATTATTGAAAGTTGATAGTGAATGGATTCCTAAAACCGCTGGAAGCTCTATGTATATCCGCCCTTTTATTTTTGCAACTGGAAATGGCTTTCACGCTTCACCTGCTGATGAATATAAATTTATAATTGCCTGTGCCCCTTCTGGAGCTTATTTTGGCGGTGAATTAAAAGTTTTAATTGAACAAAATTATTCACGTTCTGCGAATGGTGGCGTTGGTTTCGCCAAAGCCGGAGGTAATTACGCAGGGCAATTTTACCCAACGCAATTAGCTATTGAGAGAGGATACCAACAAGTTATTTGGACAGATGACAACACCCACGAATACATTGAAGAAGCTGGTGCAATGAATGTGTTTGTAAGAATTGGAGACACCCTATTAACCTGTCCTACAAGCGATAGAATATTAGATGGTATCACCCGAAAAAGTGTTATTGAGATTGCAAAAGACGAAGGAATTCATGTAGAAGTTCGTAAAATTTCAGTAAAAGAAATTGTAGAGGCAGCAACTAATGGAACCTTGAATGAAATGTTTGGTGCTGGCACGGCAGCTGTAATTTCACCAATCGCTGGTTTTGGATTTCAAGATAAAGATTACACCTTACCAAAATTAGAAAATAGTTATGCCGCTCGTTTTAAAAAGCGAATTACTGATATACAATACAATCGCGCTGAAGATAAATTTGGCTGGACCTATTTAGTAAAATAAATAAAAAAAGGCGCTCATTGAGCGCCTTTTTTTATTTATCTAATATTTTGGCAATATTCGGCTTAAAATAATTGGGCCCTTTTAATACTTTACCATCTTCTCTATAAATTGGCTTTCCGTCTGCGCCTAATTTACTCATATTACTTCGTTGTATTTCATTAAACACTTCTTCAATTTTATCTTGCATCCCATGTTCAATGATAGTTCCACAAAGTATATACAACATATCTCCTAAAGCATCCGCAACCTCCACTAAATCGTCATCTTTTGCGGCTTCTAAATACTCTTCATTCTCCTCTTGCATTAAATCAAAACGCAATTGTAATTTACTAGCATCTAACTTAGCTACAGGCTCCTTTTGATAACCAATTTTAAATGCCGTGTGAAATGCTTTAACAGCTTCTATTTTATCTTTCATTTCTACTTTAAAAATATTTCATTAATAATCTTGTCGGTGCAATTCTCATTATAAATGCAACCAACCTCCAACGTTTGGTAATATATGCTTTGCGTTTTTTATTTTTAATAGCAGTATAAATTTGTTGTGTCGCTTTATCAACAGGTGCCATCCAAAAAGTTTTACCCATAATAATATCTGTATCTACAAATCCGGGTAAAATATTTGTCACGTTTATGTTTGCTTTTTTTGTCCGATTTGCCTTCATCCACAGTGACTCTAAATAACTAGCCTGATAGGCTTTTGAAGCATGGTATGCCGGCACCTGTCTATTTCCTCTTATCGAAGCAACCGAAGTTATACCTACTAAATGACCATGCCCTTGCGACGCAAAATAATTATATGCCAATTGATATATTTTTGTTGCCCCCACAACATTGGTGTCAATAGTTGGCGCATCCTTATCCCATTCTAACTTAAAGTTAGGGGTTGCAATTCCGGCATTGTGCACGATCAAATCTACTGTTTTTAAGATACCAGGCAACTCTTTAAACAAGGCTTCTGAAGCCTCTAAATTGGTAATATCATGTTGTCTAATTACAAATTGTTTAGGGTTTTCAACTTTAATTTCTTCCAACTTTTCTATACGTCTACCTGTAATCAGTACCGTAAAACCATCTTTTACGAGCAATCTCGCCAACTCTTTACCAATACCAGATGAAGCTCCAAAAACTATTGCATTCTTACTCATATATTCAACTTTAATCAACAAAAATGATTATTTTTGCGAGCATAAATATAACTAAATATGTTTAGTAGTAATCAGAAAATATTTGCTCTCCTTTTTGCCATAGTCTTTATAATTGCAATAGTTTGGAGTTATAGAAAAGATCTAAAACTACATAAAATTCACTACAAAAAAGTATGGGTTGTTGGTCTAGGAATTGCCCTTGTTTTTGCTGCCTTTGCCATAACAGCCTTTATTTTACACGACTAGTTATTTTTTATATTTTAGTACTTCTGATCGCCCTTTCTTAAAAATCTTGTTGCTATTATGAGTTCCTTTTCGGAGTTCTTTTTGTTCCTCAAAAGGTAAATTATAGACCTCTTGACATGTTGCTGAACAACATCCTTGCATCTTTTCTTTACAAGAATCACACTGAATAAATAGTAAATGACAGGCCTCATTCTCACAGTTCACATGATTATCACAAGGATTTCCACATTGGTGGCAATTGGCAACGACATCATCGGAAATACGTTCCCCTCTACGATGGTCAAAAACAAAATTCTTGCCTATAAATTTATTCTCTAGCTTTTCTGCTTTTACCTGACGTACGTACTCAATGATTCCACCTTCTAATTGAAATACATTTTTAAACCCTTTGTGTTTGTAATAGGCACTAGCTTTTTCACAACGAATTCCGCCAGTACAATACATCAGTAAGTTTTTATCTGCCTTGTGGTCTTTTAAGTCCTTTTCAATAATGTCTAATGAATCACGAAATGTATCAACATCAGGGGTTACTGCTCCTTCAAAATGACCAATTTCACTTTCATAGTGATTGCGCATATCAACACAAATGGTATTTGGATCTTCTAACAACGAATTGAATTCTTTAGCTTTTAAATGGATACCCTTATTTCTAACATCAAAAGTTTCATCATTGAGACCATCGGCAACAATTTTATGACGCACTTTTACCTTCAGCTTTAAAAAAGACATATTATCCTGTTCAACAGCAATATTCAAGCGAATATTTTTTAAAAAAGTAATACTGTCTATATGCTTTTTAAACGCAGTAAAGTTCTCTGCTGGCACAGATAACTGCCCATTAATTCCTTCGTGAGCAACGTATATCCTTCCCAAAACGTCGAGTGCGTTCCAAGCGATGAATAAATGATTTCTAAATAAGGTTGGATTGCCAATTTTGGCATATTGATAGAAAGATAAGGTTAATCGTTGCTGGCCTGCAGCCTCAATTAATGCAGCTCTTTCTTTTGCGCTTAATGTATTGTACAGTTGCATGCTATACCTTTTTTTAAGTTAAAAGAATGATTTAATTTGATGCAAAAATATCATTTTTACTGCTTTTTTTACTATAAATTATAACATTTTAATCGAATTTGATAAAAATTCAACTTTACGCGTATTTTAGGAGCTACTTATAAAGTATCTTAAACTTTTTTTACAACCTTTGTACTTTAATTTTAAAGTCAATAAGTGATGAGAATTGCAGTAGTGGGCGCTACCGGTATGGTAGGCAATGTAATGTTAAGCACATTAGAAAGAAGAAACTTTCCAGTTATAGAATTAATTCCTGTAGCATCCGAAAAATCAGTAGGAAAACAGGTTTCGTTTAAAGGAACCAAGTATAAAGTAGTTGGATTGCAAACTGCTGTAGACATGCAACCTGATATCGCCTTATTTTCTGCAGGTGGTGATACTTCATTAATATGGGCACCAAAATTTGCTGAAGTAGGCACGGTAGTAATCGACAATTCTTCTGCATGGCGCATGGATGCCTCTAAAAAATTAGTGGTTCCTGAAATTAATGCCGCAACTCTAACAGAGAATGATCTTATTATAGCAAATCCTAATTGTTCAACCATACAATTGGTTATGGCATTGGCACCGCTACACAAAAAATACAAAATTAAACGTTTGGTAATCTCAACCTATCAATCTATAACTGGCACAGGCGTAAAGGCCGTTCAACAGTTAGAAAATGAATACAATGGCGAAAAAGGAGCAATGGCCTATCATTATCCTATTCACAAGAATGCAATACCACATTGTGATGTTTTTGAAAGTAATGGCTATACGAAGGAAGAACTAAAGCTTGTGCGTGAAACTCAAAAAATACTAGACGATAGAACTATTGCAATTACGGCTACGGCAGTACGCATTCCTGTTGTAGGTGGCCATAGCGAAAGTGTAAATATTGAATTTGAAAACGATTTTGAAGAAAGTGCTATTAGAAAATTATTAAGTGAAACTGACGGTGTTACCGTTCAAGATAATTTAGATACAAATACTTACCCAATGCCTATTTATGCCGAAGGAAAGGATGATGTTTTTGTAGGAAGAATTCGCAGAGATCTTTCCCAACCAAAAACATTGAATATGTGGATTGTTTCTGATAATCTCCGTAAAGGTGCCGCAACAAATGCAGTACAAATTGCTGAATATTTAGTTGCGAATAACTTAATTAGTAAAAAAGTCACTATTTAAGCTCATCTTGAACGAAGTGAATTACATCTTAGTTAATAAGCTTCTTCACTTCGTTCAGAATGATAATATTTACGCTTTTTTCACATTTAAAACATCTTCAATAATTTGCTCCAATTGTTGCTTTGGAAGCGCTCCATTAGCCATTTCAGGCTGTTCATCACCTGGACAGAATAACATGGCAGGAATACTTCTAATTGCAAATGCTGCGGCTAACTCCTGTTCTGCCTCGGTATCAACTTTATAAATATTTATTTTTCCTTTGTATTCTTCACTTAGCGCTTCAAGAACCGGGGCCAGTGCTTTGCAAGGCCCACACCAATCTGCATAAAAATCGATGATACACGGCAACGCTCCTTCAAACTTCCACTCCTTATTTTCCTCATAATTAAAAACTTTCTGTAAAAAAGTTTCCTTTGTCAATAACTCTGTCATATTCTATTTTTCTATAAAACATTCAATAATTATTCCACTATTTTTTTTAGACAAAGTGTCACACCCACTATTAAAAATAACATAGAGACATCAATTGTTATGTTAGATTTCATTAAATTGTACGTCAAACTAACATATACTAACTAAATCTTAAAAGTATGAGCAGAAAAGTAAGGATGATATTACGTATCGTATTAGGGCTAATTTTAGTCATTTTTGGAGCCAATAAATTTGGTCAATTTATGCCACAACCAGAATTGTCTGGAGATGCTGCTGAATTTATGGGAACACTTGGTAAAGCTGGATATTTTCAAATTCTTGGTATCCTTGAAATTGGTATTGGACTCTTATTACTCGTCAATAAATGGGTTCCATTTGCATTGGTTGTTTTAGCTTCATTAGCCGTAAACTTTCTAATATTTCATTTGAATTATGATATAGCGGGGATTGGTGGAGCAGCATTGGTTTCTATTTTAACTATTGTGCTAATCTACTCGAACTGGCATAAGTACAAATCGTTATTTTAACTTGATTTCCCAAAACGTTTATAAAACAAAAGCCACTGAAGTATCAGTGGCTTTTCATTTATCTCAATTTTGATTAGCTTTACAGTTAGAAACTAACTTAATTTTCATTACCAATGAAGTCAATTCTTAAAATTACCCTACTCGCCCTTTTAAGCGTGACATTTTTTCAATGTACAAAAACAACAACAGCAGGCACTGAAGTAGTAAAGCCAGATACCTATGTACAAGATAATTATGACAAAAAGGAGGTGACTATTGCAATGAGGGATGGTATTAAATTACATACCACTATTTATTCTCCGAAAGATAAAAGTCAAACCTACCCTATTTTAATGATGCGCACACCGTACAGCTCTGCACCGTATGGAGATGGTAAAATGAAAACCAAAATTGGTCCTAACACTCAATTAATGAAGGAGGGGAATATTGTGGTCTATCAAGATGTTAGAGGGCGCTGGATGAGCGAAGGAGTTTATGACAATATGCGCGCCTACATTCCTAACAAAAAATCGAATACAGATATTGATGAAAGTTCAGATACTTATGACACCATTGATTGGTTAGTAAAAAACGTAGAAAATAATAACGGTAACGTGGGCACCTGGGGGATTTCCTATCCCGGTTTTTACGCCACCTATTCAACCTTAGATGCACACCCGGCATTAAAGGCAGCATCACCACAAGCCTCTATTGGCGATTTCTTTTTTGATGATTTTCACCATAATGGCGCTTTTTTATTGAGCTACTTTAGAGCCACTGCGCTATTTGGTACCTATAAAGACAAACCTACAGATTCTGCTTGGTATAAATTACCTGAATTAAATACCCAAGATCAGTATCAATTCTTTTTAGATGCAGGGCCACTAAGCAATTTGAATAAATATTTTAAATATGAAACCTTAGATGACCCAAGCCTTCAAAATGATAATCACGTTGATGATTTCTTTTGGACTGAACTCAAAGAGCATCCAAATTATGACAGTGTTTGGCAGAGTAAGGGTATCATTCAACATTTAAAAAATATCAAGTCTTCTGTAGCAACAATGGTTGTTGGTGGTTGGTTTGATGCTGAAGATTTATACGGCCCATTAGAAACATACAAAAATATAGAAAAGTACAATCCGAACAACTACAACACCATGGTATTTGGACCATGGGATCATGGAGCTTGGTCTAGAACGAGTGGTAAGAATATTGTTGGGAATTATTATTTTGGAGATTCTATTTCAGAATTTTTTCAAAAAAATATCGAAACCAAATTCTTCAATCATTTCCTAAAAGGTAGTGGTGATAAAAATTCAGGTTTACCAGAAGCTTATGTGTATGATTCCGGAAAAAAAGAATGGAAAACTTATTCCAGCTGGCCACCAGAAAATACGGTGAAAGAATCAATGTATTTGTCGCCCAACCAAGAATTGACAACTGACTTAAAAGCAACCACTCCCATAAAATTTGTGAGTGACATAAAACGACCTGTTCCTTATTCTGAGGATATCAAAACAGTCTTTACTCCTAGAAAGTACATGACAGATGATCAACGTTTTGCAGCGCGAAGACCAGATGTATTGGTGTTTGAAACGAATGTACTTGACGAAGATTTAACTTTAGCAGGTGATATTTTGGCCAACTTAAAAGTAGCAACCACAGGTACCGCTGCCGATTGGATTGTAAAAATAATCGATGTACATCCGTCAGAAATTGAAGAGCAAAAAGAAGGCATGCAAGATCACTTAAAACTGAGCAACTATCATTTAATGGTACGTAGTGAAGTAATGCGTGGTCGTTTTAGAAACAGCTTTTCAAATCCGGAACCATTTGTGCCAAACAAACCAACGGCTGTTACCATTAAACTACAAGATGTTTTCCATACCATTAAAAAAGGTCACAAATTACAAGTGCAAGTTCAAAGTACTTGGTTTCCGTTAATAGATTTGAATCCGCAAACGTATGTGGACAATATCTTTAAAGCAACAGAAGCCGATTTCAAAACGCAAACCCATACGGTATTTAGCAATTCTACTATTGAATTTTCAGTTTTAAAATAAACCCTTAATTCATTAAAAAAAAGCCTGTTAGTTAACTAACGGGCTTTTTTAGTAAGCGTTTTAAATAAGCACTTAAAAGAACGGCAATTAAACTAAGGAAACCCATGAGGTACCAATTGGCATCAAAACCATACCGATCAACTACTTCCATTCCTGTTTTTGCACTAAAAATATGTGCCAATGAAAATGCCATGGTATAAAGAGCCATATACAAGCCCTCTTTACCTTGAATTGCTCTTGTCATTGCAAACTTATTAGTAAATGGGAACGCCAACATTTCTGCAATGGTAACAATCACCATACTTATTACCAAAACACCAATCCAATTCGTACTATTCAGCACAAAAAAACTAACTCCAAATAGCAACAATGCAAATTGTATTATCTGAATTTTATTAATAGATGACTGTTCTAGCTTATGGATAATGGGCATTTCTGTAGTAAAAATAATTACCCCATTTAATGACAATAGAAGACCTATATCAATTTCCGTCAAACCATGAATTTTGCTATAATACAAAGGCATGGTAGAAAACAATTGCATAAATACAAAACCCATTAAAAAAACAGTTACCAAAAACAACCAGTACGGTTTATCTTTAAATACAGACGTAGGTGTTACCCCTTCGTCAAATAACTCATCTTTACTTTCAAATGCTTTTTCCTTCAATACCGTTTTAAATAGTATTATGGCCAAGACACAAGTGATTCCATCAACCCAAAACAAGCCATTATAACTTATTGAAGCTATAATTAAGCCTCCTAAAAAAGGCCCAAACGAAAACCCCAAATTAATTGCCAAGCGCAACAAGGTAAGTGATCGTGTTTGGTTTTGTGGTTTACTATAGGCGTTTAAGGATACAAACAGTGCCGGCCTAAAAGTATCAGCAACAGTCATGGTAATAAAAACACCTACAACAAAACCCCAAAACGAAGTAATATACTGTAGGCCAACAAATAAAAACCCAGTGAGTAGCAAACTGTAAAACATTACTTTGTAATATCCAATACTATCTGTCAGCTTCCCACCAAGGTATGAACCCAAAAATGAGCCGACTCCAAAGCTAGTCATTACCCACCCAACTTGTGGCAATGTAAACTCTAAATGCTTTGCCAAATACAATGACAAAAAAGGAATGACCATAGTGCCTGCACGATTGATAAAAGTGATCAATGCCAACCACCATATCTCTGGTGATAATCCTTTAAATGAATCTTTATATAGCGTAACTGTGTTCTTTACCATTCTATTATTTTATAAAACTAAAAAACCCGGCCAAAAGCCGGGTTTAATTAGTATTGTTATTTTCTATATCGCTATAATCACAACAAATAAATACCCGTGCCTTTCATAGTATATGAAACGCTAATTACGGTATTACAAATTGTGGTACGCATCGTATTTATTATTGAATATATCAAAACTACAAAATAATTTTAATTCTAAATTAGTAGTAATCCTTATATTTGAATAAAATTTCTGGCCATGCCTAAATTTATCCTTGTTTTATTCCTTTTTCTATCCTTGATGGGCTGTTCGCAATCGTCAAATAAGATCTCATATATTGATCAAATAAAGACACATCGTTACAACATGAACATTGAATTTTCTGATAGAAAAACAAGTCCGTTAACGGATAACGATTTCGCAAATTTTACTGCACTCAATTTTTTTCCAATTGATTCAACTTATAGAGTCTATGCTCATTTTGAGTTAAACGAAAATCCCAGGTTATTTCAAATGAAAACAACTACTGACGAAATGCCACTTTATAAAGCCTACGGTATTGCCACTTTTGAGTTAAATGGTCAAAACATTCAACTGCAAGTCTATCAAAATCAAGAACTTATTACAAAGCCAGGTTATAAAAATCATTTATTTATACCATTTATGGATGCAACGAATACTAAAGAATCGTACGGTGGTGGTAGATACTTAGATCTAGAAAAACCTAAAAACGATACTCTTTTAATTGATTTCAATAAAGCTTACAACCCTTATTGTGCTTATAATGACAAGTACTCATGTCCTATTCCGCCACGCGAAAATCATTTGGATATTGCCATAAAAGCAGGTATTAAAACTTTTAAAAAACAAGGTTGATGAAAATTAAAAATGATATAATAGAAAGTTCTAAACGAATTGATGCACATATACATAAAACCCCTGTATATACTTCTGAACTAATTAACGCTCTGGCTGGTGCTCAGCTTTTTTTTAAATGTGAAAATTTTCAAAAAATGGGAGCTTTTAAAATGCGCGGTGCCACCAATGCTATTTTACAATTAAGTGAGGCACAAAAACAAAAAGGGGTAGTAACACACTCGTCGGGTAATTTTGCGCAAGCATTGGCATTGGCAGCTCAAAAATTAGGTATTAAGGCTTTTATAGTAATGCCTAGTAACGCCCCTGAAGTGAAGAAAAGAGCAGTAAAGGGCTATGCAGGTGAAATTACTGAATGTGAACCAACTTTGGAAGCGAGAGAGCATACTGCAAAACTAATTCAAACAGAAAAAGGAGCCACTTTTGTGCATCCTTATAATGATTTTAATGTAGTTTTAGGTAACGCCACAGCGGCAAAAGAACTATTAGAAGATCAGTCGGATTTAGATTGTATAATAGTACCCGTTGGCGGGGGCGGTCTCATCTCTGGCACTGCCTTAAGCGCCTTATCTTTTAGTAAAAATTGCAAAGTGATTGGAGCTGAACCTTTTGAAGTAGATGACGCCTATCGTTCTTTGAAAGCGGGTGAAATAGTATACAATGCAACCACTAATACCATTGCTGACGGATTAAAAACTTCCTTAGGAGATATTACTTTTAATATTATTAATAATTATGTAGAAGAAATTATACGTGTTACTGAACAAGAAATAATAGAGGCCATGCAATTGATTTGGGAACGAATGAAAATAATTGTAGAGCCTTCAAGTGCGACAGCCTTGGCAGCTGTATTAACAAACAAGCAGCAGTTTAAGGGTAAAAAAGTAGGCCTTATGATTTCTGGAGGAAATGTGGATTTAAAAAAATTACCATTTTAGAATTAACTAAATGAGTGAAAACCAACAAACCCGTATCAATAAATACCTCAGTGAAGTAGGCTACTGTTCGCGTAGAGCGGCAGATAAATTGATTGAACAAGGACGAGTAACCATTAATGGTATTGTTCCAGAAATGGGAACAAAAATTAGTGTTGGTGATGAAGTATGTGTTGATGGTAAGCTAATTACCACCCCAAATGACAAGCCCGTGTACATTGCATTTAACAAGCCAATTGGTATTGTATGCACCACAGATACACGAGTAGAAAAAGACAACATTATTGAGTATATAAATTACCCTAAACGAATTTTTCCTATCGGTAGATTAGACAAGCCCAGTGAAGGGCTCATTTTTTTAACCAATGATGGTGACATCGTTAATAAAATTCTCCGGGCCAGAAATAACCACGAAAAAGAATATATAGTAACGGTAAACAAGCCTATCACTAAAGATTTCATTCAAAAAATGAGTAGTGGTGTGCCTATTTTAGATACGGTTACTCGCAAATGCCAGGTAGAACAAATAGGAGCGAATAAATTTAAAATTGTACTTACTCAAGGGTTAAACAGACAAATTCGTAGAATGTGTGAATATTTAGACTATAGGGTTACCAAATTAAAACGGGTACGAATTATGAATATTTCACTGGATATTCCTATTGGTAAATGGCGAGATATCACCCCAACTGAACTGAAAGAAATCGACAGGTTGGTTTCAACATCTGCTAAAACTAATGAAAGTTAATCTTTTTCAGCAACCACAACTTACGCAACCTTTTTAACTCAAGGTCATCATTAATAAAAAGATTATCATGAAAAAAATAGCGCTAATTAGCTTGGTATTTGTAATTATCAGTAGTTGTAATAATGAGGACATGCTTAAAGTTGATAATAGCTGGAATCTTGTAAAAGTAACGGGGGGATTTGCAGGTATTGACGAAAATTTTGATAAAGGCGAAATTAAATGGACTTTTAATGAGGGGAATTCAACTCTTAAAGTTGTAAAAAACACAACCGAACCTTATAGCGGGATCGCAGAAGGCACATACCTATATTCAATTTTAAGCAATAGTGATCATTTTTATTTGATTATTGATTCACAAGAAAAAGGAGGCATTATTACTACGGGTAGTTTCATGGAAGTTGATGAAAACAAACAATCAACGGGTGCTGGTGCTGACGGTTTTATATATCATTTTGAAAAATAGATTACTAAAAAAATTTCACCAAAAACATTCCTAAAAAAACCGCGGCAAAACCTAGGGCAAAACTACCAACAGCATATAAAAAAAAATTAAAAAAATCACCTGATTTTAAAAATACATGATTTTCATAAGCAAATGTAGAAAATGTAGTAAATCCACCACAAAAACCAGTGGCCAATAATAAGGTTTGATTATTAGATAGGGCATCACTTTTTGCTGCTAAACCCAAAATAATACCTATCAACAAACTCCCCAATACATTGGCCAAAAATGTTCCGTATGGAATACCGTCTCCAGTACTATTAAACCATTTGGCTAAAATATAACGTGCAATACTTCCAAAACCGCCACCAATAAAAACCAATAGTAATTGCTTCATTATTTATTAATTAGTATGTTATAACATAGGATAATTACTTCCTAAAGAATAAAGATTGAATTAAAGTTTTACTTTATCTGCATCCAACGAATTCCATTTACCCGTAATTGTTCCTTTATTTAAGGTTACAATTCCAGGGTTCGCACGGATAATCGTTTTTAAGGTAGTTTCATCACAAAACAACAATTCTATTTCTTCAAGACCATATTCAGTTTTTAACTGCTCATAAGTTTCTTTCGATGAGGAAGAAAAAGCATATACGTCGTATCCATTTTGCAAGGCTTTGCTTGCTACTGTCTTTAAATTTTGTAAGCCTACAGCATCAGATTTATCCAAGTTATACATTACGAATAACATCAACTTTTCCTTTTGCATTAAAAACTCAGTAAAATCAACACCTTCCTTTTCCATGGTAAAATCATGAATTGGAGGCTCATAACCCTTTTCTATTAATTTGGTTTTCCTATCAACAAATGTAGCACCCTCAATGCTCCAAGGCTTTTCATCTGTAGTATATTCATTTTCTACGCCGTTTACTTTGTAAATCCATGTGTCGTTATATACAGATTCTTTGGCTCCTTCTGGATAGATCATCCCTGCTGGAATATTTTTTCCAACGGCATAAGCTCTAAAATCTATCAATGGTAAATGCACTAATACATGGTACGTAATAAATAAGAATACAAAGGCACTTACAAAAGTGATAATTTTGGTAATCTTAAGATTAAATATCGGTTTTAATAGCGCTACTTTAAAAATAAGCAAGCCTATTAATAGGATTAAAAGAATGTTTTTATAGAAGGTTTCCCAAGGTGTTAAGGTAATCGCGTCACCAAAGCAACCGCAATCAGTCACTTTATTATAGTAAGCCGAGTACCAGGTTAAAAACAGAAATATAAGGGTTAATAAAAATAAACTCCACACGGTAAATTTTGGTTTAAAACCAATTAAGAGCATCACACCTAGTAATATTTCAGCAATAATTAAAACGATAGAAAAAGGCAATGCAAACGGAATTAAAAACTCTAAATTTAAAACATCAGCGCCAAAATACTCTTGAAATTTATAGGCTGACCCTAAAGGGTCTACCAACTTTACAAAGCCAGAAAAAATAAAAGTAATGGCTACAAAAACACGTGCTATTTGAACTAAAAATTTCATATTATTCGTTTTCTTTCATTAATATTAAAGCAAAAACTGCATAATTAATCATATCTTGATAATTCGCATCAATACCTTCAGAGACTAAGGTTTTTCCTTTGTTATCTTCAATTTGTTTTACCCGTAATAATTTTTGTAAAATTAAATCGGTCAAGGAGCTTACTCGCATCTCTCGCCAAGCCTCACCGTAATCATGGTTTTTATTCTGCATCAATGTTTTTGTTTCATCAATGTGTTTATCATATAAACTTGCAATTTCATTCGCTTCTAAATCGGGTTGTTCAGCGACGCCCTTCTCAAGTTGTATTAATGCCATTATAGAATAGTTAATAATGCCTATAAATTCTGAAGTTTCATCTTCGTCAACCTTCCGTATTTCATTTTCTTGTAACTGACGAATACGCTGTGCCTTAATAAATATTTGATCGGTAAGAGAGGGCAATCGTAAAATCCGCCAAGCACTACCATAGTCTGTCATTTTATTTACAAAAAGGGCTCGACACCTAGCAATTACAGCATCATACTGCTCTGTTGTTTTCTGCATTTGGTTATTACGTTTATCGAACGAATTTATAAAAAACAAACCATATATTCCCATCCAATTCCGTATTTTTACCATAGATATATTAACGAATAATCGACAAATTGTATATGAAAAAGTTAGCCGTTTTTTGTGGTTCCAGTATTGGCTTTAACAGGTTATATGCCGATGAAGCTAAAAAACTGGGGCGTTATTTGGCGAAACATCAAATTGATTTAGTTTATGGAGGTGGCAAAATAGGACTAATGGGCGTCATAGCAGATACTGTGCTAGAAAATAAGGGAGTTGTCATTGGCATACTACCACACTTATTGCGACATGAAGAAGTAACACATACTTCGATTACCAAAATGATTTTTACTAAAAAAATGTCGAAGCGAAAGGTTAAAATCAGCAAGTTAGTCGATGGGTATATTGCCTTGGCTGGAGGTTTCGGTACGCTAGATGAACTTTTTGAGGCCTTAACTTTAGGTCAATTAGGAATAGAAAATAAACCTATCGGAATTTTAAATACTAATGGATACTTTGACCATGTTATAAACCAGCTTGATGTTATGGTAAAAGAAGGTTTTTTAAAACCGCAGAACAGAGCCATGCTTTTAGTGAGCACTTCTGTAGATGAACTCCTGTTTAAAATGCAAAACTATAAAGCTATTAAAGTATCCAAAATAGTAAATACGGTGGCTAGCAAATAAAAAAGGCTACATCTCTGTAGCCTTAGGTATTAATATGTCGCTAAACATTTATTCTCTCAAAAAAGTATCGTTGAGAAGAATATTCAAATGTACAAAAAATATCAAAATCATCTGTTAATTATATATTAAAATAGCACTCATAAATAAAATAACCATGCCACAAATCAATTGTAAGGGACAACTTATTGACTTAACCTCACCAAAAGTAATGGGGATTTTAAATATTACCCCCGATTCCTTTTTTGATGGCGGTAAATTTAGTGACATTGATAGCATACTCCGTCAAGCAGAAAAAATGCTAAATGAAGGAGCTACTTTTATTGATGTGGGTGGATACTCATCTAGACCTAGCGCTGAACATATTAGTGAAAATGAAGAATTGCAGAGAATTGTTCCAGCAATTGAATTACTATTGAAAACATTCCCTGATATTTTAATTTCTGTAGACACCTTTAGAAGTGTCGTTGCAAAAAACTGTATTGAAGCTGGTGCCACGTTAATTAATGATATTTCAGGTGGTACTTTAGACGATGAAATGTTTGCTACCGTAGCACAATTGCAAGTTCCTTATATATTAATGCATATGCAAGGCACACCGCAAACCATGCAACAACATACCTCCTACGAAAACATGATTGGTGAAATTATATATTATTTTTCTGAAAAAGTCTATCAATTAAAGAATTTAAATCTAAACGACATCATATTAGATGTGGGTTTTGGATTTAGCAAAACCCTTGAACAAAATTATGAGTTACTACAAAAGCTCCATTTATTTAAATCTTTAGATTTACCCATTTTAACAGGACTTTCTAGAAAATCTATGATATACAAGGTATTGGAAACGACATCACAAAATGCACTAAATGCAACTACTGCAGCCAACACAATAGCACTATTAAACGGGACGAATATACTTCGAGTTCATGATGTGAAAGAAGCTACGGAGGCCATTAAAATTGTAGAAGCTACCAATAGATAGCGAATAGTGCGGCATTGTTTTTGTTGTTCATTATCAACAACTTAAAACTTCCCTACTATGAACAATCGAGAAACTCCACAGGTAAATGCTGGCTCTATGGCCGATATTGCATTCTTACTCCTCATCTTCTTTTTGGTAACTACAACTATGGACACTGAGTCTGGGATTTATAAAAAATTAAACCAAGACACAAACACCATATCTGATGTTAATGAAAGAAATGTTCTAGAAATTGCGATCAATTCAAAAAATGAAATTCAAATTGAAAATTCTCAAATTATAGATGTCGCGAGTATTAAACAATTGGTAATTGATTTTATTGATAATGGTGCAAGAACAGATCTTAATGGGAGTTTGTGTGATTGGTGTCAGGGCAAAAAAGACCTCTCGTCTTCAGATCATCCTGCTAAAGCCATTGTGACATTACAAACAAATCGAGGGACAAAATACAGCACCTATATTGAAGTCCAAAATGAAATTAATCGCGCCTATACTGAATTGCGTAATAGATTAGCTGTTTCGCTCTATGGAAAATCATTTGAGAAAATGCTTGTTAGTTTGAATAGCAATAAAAGGAACCAAAAGTTAAAGGTACAAATTGCTGAAATTAAAGAAAAGTATCCTATTCATATTTCTGAAATAGCGCCTCTAGAATAAATGTTAATTTATTTAAAAAAACTAAAAATAGGTTCTTGTAATTTACTATAAATTATTATTACATTTACAAAAACCAAATAGTTGGACGCACTCGATTTTTTAAACTTCAGAATTTTAGATATACTAGATATTGTATTGGTAGCACTACTACTCTATTATGTTTATAAGTTAATAAGAGGTACTGTAGCCATAAACATTTTTTTAGGAATTGCCATTATTTATTTGATTTGGAAACTTACAGAAGTTTTGCAAATGGAATTATTAAGTGATATCTTAGGTAAATTTTTAGGTGTTGGTTTTATTGCTATGATTATTGTTTTCCAACAGGAAATTAGAAAGTTTTTATTAATGGTAGGCTCTACCAATTTTGCTTCTAAAAAAGGATTTATTAAAAATCTAAAATTTTTAAAATCAGATGACATCACTATAACAGATGTTGAGAGTATTGTTAAATCTTGCTTAGAAATGGGTAAAACTAAAACAGGAGCGCTATTAATTATGGAGCGAAACAACAGTCTTGATTTTGTGAAGCATACTGGTGATAAAATGAATGCAGAAGTAAATGTACCTTTATTAAAGAGTATTTTTTACAAGAACAGTCCACTACATGATGGCGCAATTATAATTGAAGATAATATTATAACAGCCACTCGTGTAATTTTACCTGTAGATAATAACCTAACCATACCGGCACGCTTTGGTTTACGCCACAGAGCTGCAACAAGTATTACCTTAAGGTCTGATGCCGTGGCATTGGTTGTTTCAGAAGAAACAGGGCAACTTTCTTATATTAAAAATGGGGAATTCATATTGTTTGATGACTCTGAACAACTAATTGAAATCCTTAAAGAAGATTTAGGATAAGTTAACTAGCTATTGCAGTGGCAAACTGAATTTCATATAGCTTGCTATAATACCCACCTTGTTTTAACAATTCTTTATGCGTTCCTTGCTCAACAATTTCTCCTTTGTCCATTACAATAATTTTGTCGGCTTTTTTAATTGTTGCCAACCTATGTGCAATTACAATTGAAGTTCTGTTTTTTGTGATTTTATTAGTGGCCTTTTGAATTAACTTTTCTGATTGCGAATCAATTGAAGAAGTGGCTTCATCTAAAACTAATATTGCAGGATTACTTACATAAGCCCTTAAAAAAGAAATTAACTGTCGCTGCCCAACAGAAAGCATTCCGCCACGTTCTTTCACATTGTAATTATAGTTGTTTGGCAAACTCATAATAAATTCATGTACACCAATAACCTTTGCTGCTTCCTTAACCTCCTCTAAAGTTATGTCTTTATTATTCAAGGTTATATTATTATAAATAGTATCAGAAAATAAGAAAACATTTTGGAGCACAACAGCTATATTATCTCGCAAGAATTCCAATTTATAGGTGTCCACACTTTTATTATCAATTAAAATTTGACCTGAATCAATACTATAAAATCGATTTAGCAAATTTATTATGGTCGATTTTCCAGCACCAGTTGCCCCAACAACTGCAACAGTATCGCCTTGATTTACTTCAAACGAAATTCCTTTAAGCACGAGCTCATCTTTAATATAACTGAAATACACATTGTCAAAAACAATTTCACCATCTATTGAAGTAGCTTCTAGTTCTCCTTCATCGATTTCACGAGCGTCTTCATCTAATATTTTAAAAACACGGTCAGCAGCAACCATACCCATTTGCAATGTATTGAACTTATCAGCTATTTGACGTAAGGGTCTAAATAGTGCTTGTCCCATCATAATAAAGGCAATGACCTCTCCAGTTGTAGTCGCTCCACCAATTGCAACATTTATACCTCCATACCACACAATAAATCCCAGTGATATCCATGGTAAAATTTCGGCAATGGGAAAAAAGATTGAATTATACCAAACGGCCCGTATCCATGCTTTTTTATGTCTATTATTAATTTCTTTAAAGGCCTCATATTCTATTTTTTCGCGAGTAAAAAGTTGTACTATTTTCATTCCCGTTACACGTTCTTGTACAAAAGTATTTAGGTTAGAAACTTCAGTTCTCACATCATTGAAAGCAGATTTCATTGCTTTTTGAAAAACTTTGGTAGCGTAGATAAGTAGTGGTAACGCGGCAAAAGAAATAAGTGCCAACTGCCAGTTCATCCACACCATGACTACCATAATTACGAACATGGTTAGCAAATCGCTAATAATCATAAATAAGCCTTGACCAAAAATACTAGCGATAGTTTCAATATCGGAAACCACTCGTGTTACCAATTTTCCTACTGGTGTATTGTTAAAATACTGCATTTTAAATCGCAACATGTGAGCAAATAACTCTGTTCTGATATCTTTAATTATGTTTTGCCCTAACCAGTTTGCAAAATATATAAACAAAAACTGTGATAATACCTGCAGTATCAATACCCCCAACATCAATAAACTGAAATTTAACAACTGATTTGCGTCCTTTTTTGAAATATAACTATCTACAATAGTTTTCAATAATATTGGATTGACAGCTGTAAGAATCGCACCGGCAATGACAGTAAATGTTGCAACATAAAAATGTAGTCGATACTTTTTAATATACAATAACAACCGTTTAAATAATTGATAATCAAATACCTTTCCTGTTATTTTCTTTGACATTATTTATATTTATAAACTTCTTCTGGATATTCAACTTTGGTTAAAAATAACCCTTCTGCGGGAACTGAAAATCCTGCTCTTGTTCTATCTTCACTTTTTATTATCTCCACAAAATTTTCAATTGATGTTTTATTTAACCCTACATTAATCAGTGTACCTACAATTGCCCGTACCATATTTCGTAAAAAGCGATCAGCACTAATATTAAAAGTTAATAAATTATCTTTCAATCTCCATTCTGCATTAGTAATCTTACAATTATAGGTTCTAACATCTGTTTTTGATTTAGAAAAACATTTAAAGTTGGTATAATCGAATAACATCTTCGATGCAGCATTCATTTTCTCAATATCTAAATTTAGTTGGTACAATTGCCAAGTGGTATCAACTAAAAATGGATTCCTCCCTAACCAAATTCTGTATTCATAACTTCTACTCACGGCATCAAACCTAGCATGTGCTTCATCCATGGTTAAAAATATGGTATTAATTACAATATCCTCAGGTAAAAATGCATTCAGCTTATTCTTTATTTGCAAAACATCAATCTCAATGAAAATATCAAAATGAGCGTACATTTGAAGCGCATGTACACCAGCATCAGTTCTACCTGCTCCTACGATATTTATCTTTTCTCTTAAAATTTTAGATAGCGCATCATTAATCGTTTCTTGAACTGAGCGAATATTGGGTTGTATTTGCCAACCATGATATTTCTTACCGTTATATGAAAGTTCAATGAAGTATCTCAAAAAAGTGCTATTTTTGCTAAAAGCAAAGATATAAAATCGCCTCTTTCTAAATCTTAATTAAACCATAAATTAAAAGATATCTATTGAAACAAATTTTACTCCTATCAGACACTCATGGATTTATCGACCCACAAATTTTGAAATTTGTAAAGCAAGCGGATGAAGTTTGGCATGCTGGTGACATTGGTGATTTAAATGTTACAGATGAAATTCGTAAAATAAAACCGTTACGCGCTGTATATGGAAATATTGACAATGCTCAAATTAGAATGGAATTTCCACTAGACAATGAATTTAAAATTGAAAATATCTCAGTTTATATAACCCACATAGGAGGATATCCAGATAAATACACGCAACGTGTAAAAGAAAAATTACAAAATAATACTCCAGGAATTTTTATTAGTGGGCATTCACATATATTGAAAGTGATGCCTGATAAAAAACGAGGTTTGCTCCATATGAATCCTGGGGCAGCTGGCAAACAAGGTTTTCACAATATTAGAACCATGTTGCGATTTACTATAGATGACAAGGAAATAAAAAATTTGGAAGTTATTGAATTAGGCAAAAGAGGTTAGACTTCTCTTAAAACAATAGGAACTAAGATAAAAATACTCGTTCCATTATCTTTGGACGAAACTATATTAAAAACACCTTTCATTACTTTTATTCTTGCTTCAATATGGCTCAGGCCAAGACCTCCATTGGTTTTGGCTTTCTTTGCGTCGAAACCAATTCCATCATCATTCATCCGGATACTTAACATGTCATTTTCTCGATGTGCCAACATGATAGTCGCGTTACTGGCTTTACTGTGTTTTAAAATATTGTTAACTAGCTCTTCAATGATATTATAAATCTTAATTTCAAAATTTTGTTCGTAACGTTTCACTCCGTTATCGTCACTTAACAATGAAATCTCTGAATTTGAATATTTTTGACACATATCATGCACTGCGAATGCCAAACCAAACTTTAGTAAAACTGATGAAATTAATTCATGTGATAAATCTCTAATTTTTACCGAAGCTTCATTAACGATGGTTTGTGCCTTTGTGATTTCTTGGGGGTAGCCTTTTTTTAATTGGGCTTTAGTCGCTTGTAAATGTAAATTGGCAGAAGACAATAAAGCACTGACACTGTCGTGTAACGTTTCTGCAATAGATTTTCGTTCCTGCTCTTTTGCATCTATTGTCGCATTAATTATTTTTATTTGAGTTTCATTGACCACTTTATCCAATTCATTCTCACGTTTTAATCTATAATTTCGATAAAAAATATAACTGAGTATCAGAAGTGTAATAAATATAAAAATAGTGCTGTAAAATAGATATTGGGTCCGTTGTCGTTTGGATTTTTCTTCTTCCGCTTCTTTTGCAGCTTTTTCTACATTAAATTTTGCAGTTACTTCTGAAATATTTTTAGCTATGTTTGTTCGATCCAAACTATCTTTTAAATCAGTAGCTCTGGCTAAATAATAATAAGCATTTTCGAAATCCTGTAATTCTTCATTAACAAAAGCTAAATTATAAAGTATATCCGACTTCAACTTACGTGCTTTAACCGAATTTAATGAACTCACCGTTTTATAAGCGCTCAAATATTTATTCTCAGCCTCATTAAACTCTTCCTTCTGGTATTTAATACCACTGAGATTTACTAAAACAAATGCAATACCCAAAGTATCACCTTCCTTAATCTTAATCTCTAAAGATTTATTACTATACTTCTCTGCAAGCTCTAAATCACCTATATCTATGGCTTTAGCACTTAAATTATTATAACTTTTAGCAATAATATCTTTCGTTTTTAAGGTAAAAGGATAGTCAATTATTAAAGAATAATAGTGAATTGCTGAATCAACTTCATTTTTAATGGAATAAACCTTGCCTATATTTAAATATGAATCTAAAACATTTGTTGTATCATTTACTTTATTTGAGTTAAACAGCAATTTTTTATAATAATCAAGCGACCTATCATAATCCTTCGAATTCCAAAATATTTCGGCTATATATTTTATATATTCTACCTTAAGTTTATAAAGCTCACCATCATTGAGTTCTTCAACACCTTTGAGTAAAAGTTCCATTGCTTCACCCTGATTACCAATACCATATAAAGCATGTGCCTTTTTTAGGTAAATAAAAAGTCTATTTTGGTCTATTGAAATATAATCTTTATAAGATTCTAGTTCCTCCAATTTTGTTAATGCCAAGTCATAATCACCGGCCTGAAGGCGACTGTCAATTCGAATCAATTTCTCCTCTATGTGCTTTGCTAATTGTTCACTTTGAGCACCTACAGTTTGACCGCTAATCATTAATAGCAATAAAGCTGATACTCTAAATAAAAAGCAAAGTTTATTCATTGGGATTTTATTCAAAGAAAAAGAAGTTAAATAATTTCATTCCGCATCGCAAATATAGCCAAACCTACACTGTTTTTGACATTGGTTTTCTTTATCAGGTTTTTTCGATGTGTTTCTACAGTACTATCACTGATATGTAGCGTTTCACTAATTTCTTTTGTAGTATATTGTTGTGCAATCAGTTTTAAAATTTGATATTCCCTACGTGTTAATGAGCTAATTAACACCCCCTCAATACTAGAGTCATCGGGCCTCAGAGGCTTGCTCATTAAGGTTTTCATCATCTTTTCTTTGATTTCATCACTGAAATACTGTTCTCCATTGAATACTTTACGAATGGCTTTAACGATATGTTCTCCTGCCGATTTTTTAGGCACAAAACCTTTAGCTCCCATTCCCAAGACTTCTTTGACTAGTTTTATATCATCATAACTAGACAGGATCACCACTTGTGGTACGTCGTCATAATTTGCAAATTCCTTTAGCACCCCTATTCCGTCCAGTTTAGGCATATTAATATCAAGAATTAATACATCAGAACTATGCTCACTGAACCAATCAATAACTTGGCTTCCATCTAAAGAATAGCCAACTACTTCAATATCTTCTTCTAAATCCAATACAGCCATCACCCCATCTATCAAAATTTGATGATCATCTGCAATATGTACTGTAATCTTATTATCAATAAGCTTTTCCATAAAAAATAAAGATGCAAAATTATACTAAAGTATAAACACTAAAGTAGTCTTAATATTGTATAATGACAATGTTAAATAATAAAAAGGCCCGAGATAAAATTCTCAGGCCTTTTTATTATTTAACATTTGACTATCTATTCCTCAACAGTAATAGGTCTTTTTCTAACAACCTTAATAGGGTCGTTAATCATCATTTCTCCGTTTGAAGCTACATCATAACTTCCTTCAAAATAGTGATCAAAACTTATTGCATTTGAATTACCAACTTCTAAAGTGTGAGAAATATTGTTTCCAGAATTTCCGTTTTCAACTAAAAAAACTTTAAACTCACCATCTATAATAGAGGATGAAACCGTTGTATTTGCGTCAACGTCAAAAGTAACAGTATGATTTGTTTTATCGATTACAACATATGATTGCAATAAGGTACCATCAATGTCTTTAAGAATTGTTTTATTTGTAGTATCGCTGGCAAACGAAGCCAACAGCAATACAGCAGCTAAAGCTAGTAACGCTTTTCTCATGATTAGGGGATTTAGGAGTTATTTAAAATTATCTAATATTATCAATCAACTTTTGATTCATTCATTGATAAATCAAAAGTAATCGTAAGCTCTAGTAAAAACAATAGAGAAAGTAGGTGTTTTTAGAATTACCCAGAAACCACCAATCACTACCCAGAAACCACTAGTTTTTTACAGCTTACTAGTGCAAAAGAACAAAAATATTGTTAATAACTACGAGTTTTTGTTAATAAAATTTATGTGATATATTTTACTAACCTGATTTACAGCTTAATAACCCTATTGCCGAACTGTTAAAAAAAATACAGAGAAATGTTGCATTAGCAATTTAATTTAGTAATTTAGCCAAGAGAATAGGAAACTCCTATTATTATAGTAAGGAGAAAAGCTTATGTAGATGTTAAGTTTTCTTAACTTTTTCACTTTTCCCCTTTCTCCCCTTTCCTTTCTCCCCTTATTACTAGGAGTGTATTATAAATGTTTAGCGACGATTAATACTCCAAATGTATTGCAATTAAGAATACCAGTCAATAGAGAGATTAGGTATTTTTTTAACTCATGGTTTTCCTTGAGTTTTTGCAAAATTTTAAAAGACCCAGATTTATCTGGGTCTTTTTTTTATAAATCAACTTAATTTAAATAAAAAAAGCTGCTTGTATAACAAGCAGCTTACGCACATAATATAACTAAGATGTTAGAAATTATCGCAACCTATCAACAGATTTTACGAGGTTTTCATCCTTATGAATAGCTTTATTAGCAAATACTAATAAAAATACAACAACAATTGGAAAGAAAACTCCAATACCCTTCTCCGAAACATCTACTTCTCCAGGTAACATTAGCAAATAGTACAACAATACTCCTAATAAAATAAGGTTTATCAAAATATTAATTCTGTTTAATACAAACTGTAATTTCCTATTCTTAAATAAAAAAATAGTAAATAACGACAACAGCGCTGAAGCTAAAAAAAATATTGGCACAAATAATAATAAGACACTTTGAGATTCGAATAAATCGAAGGCAAACACGACATCATTATTTAAATTCCATAATGAAAAGACACAAATCAAACCTCCTGAAATTACAGAAGCCATGATTAGATAAAGTGTCTGGATACGTTGAATCATTATTCTCTATTTTTTAACGAGCACAAAAATACATTAATCTTTTTAAGATATAAAGTTTATATATTAAAATAAATTTGTATAATTGCATCATATTGTAAGTAACACTTCTATACAATACATCAAAGACAACTCAAATCTAACAGCTTATCAAATCCTATTTAAAGGATTTTACCCTTAATAATTAACTTATTTTTACATTCTAATGTTTGAAATCGAAGCACTAAAAGAAAAAAAGCTTCCTGAGCTACAGGAAATTGCAGAAAAAATTGGAGTTCCTAAATTCCGTCAATTAAAAAAATTGGATCTAGTATATCAAATATTAGATGTGCAAGCCGCGAAACCAGTAGCTGTCGAAAAGATTGCACAAAAACCAAAACCACAGCGCAAACGTATTAACAAAGCTCAAGAGAAAAAGGGTCCAGAAAACAAATCTGAAACTACGAAAATAGAGGTTAGTAAGGACGAAAATAATAAGCCTGAGGCTGCTGTTAAGATTGCTCAAAACAACAAGCCAAATCATCAAAAGAAGGAAAATCCTAATCCGACTACCAATCAGAACAAAAGAGAGAATCCTACTCCAAATAAACCAACTGAACCTAGAAAAGAAAATCCAAACCAAAACAAAAAGGACACTAAGGATCAGAGACCTCATCAAAATCAAAATAAACAAAAAGGAAATAGTATAAAACGTCAAGGAAAATATCGGGATCCCGACTTCGAATTCGATGGTATTATTGAGAGTGAAGGTGTTTTAGAAATAATGCAAGATGGTTATGGTTTCTTACGTTCATCTGACTACAACTATTTATCATCACCAGATGATATTTATGTATCTCAATCTCAAATAAAGTTATTTGGTTTAAAAACAGGAGATACTGTTCGTGGTATTGTGAGACCTCCTAAAGAGGGAGAAAAGTATTTCCCATTAATTAGAGTCTCTTTAATTAATGGATTAAATCCAAGCATTGTTAGAGATCGGGTTGCTTTTGAGCACTTAACACCACTTTTCCCTAACGAAAAATTTAACCTTGCTGAAAAAGGTAGTTCCACCTCTACTAGAATAATCGATTTATTTTCTCCAATAGGTAAAGGACAAAGAGGTATGATTGTTTCTCAACCCAAGACAGGAAAAACAATGTTGTTAAAAGACATTGCAAACGCAATTGCAGCGAACCATCCTGAAGTCTATCAAATTGTTTTATTAATTGATGAAAGACCTGAAGAGGTAACAGATATGCAGCGAAACGTTAGAGGAGAGGTTGTTGCTTCTACTTTTGACGAACCAGCTGAAAAGCATGTGAAAGTAGCCAATATCGTACTTGAAAAAGCAAAACGGTTAGTAGAATGTGGCCACGATGTTGTCGTTTTATTAGATTCTATTACACGTTTGGCAAGAGCATATAATACGGTTGCACCAGCCTCAGGAAAAATATTGTCTGGAGGTATTGACGCCAATGCATTACACAAACCTAAACGCTTTTTTGGAGCAGCTCGAAAAATTGAAAATGGAGGTTCATTAACAATTATAGCAACTGCCTTAACTGATACAGGTTCAAAAATGGATGAAGTAATTTTTGAAGAGTTTAAAGGGACTGGTAATATGGAGTTACAGCTAGATAGAAACATTTCAAACAGAAGAATTTATCCTGCTGTTGACCTAGTAAAATCTAGTACGCGTAGAGATGATTTATTACTTGATGAAGTAACTGTTCAACGCATGTGGGTAATGCGTAAATATTTGGCAGATATGAATCCTATTGAAGCCATGGAGTTTATTTCAGAAAAAATCAAGTTTTCTAAAGACAATCAAGAGTTTTTAATATCCATGAATGGATAATATATAAAAATTTACTAATTCAAATTACTGAAAGTCAAATACTAATTGTATTTGGCTTTCTTTTTTACAAAAAGATTGCATCGAATGATTAAATATGTGTATCTTTGCAGTCCAAAATAAATCAGTCGGCATTATGAACTGAGAGTTAAACACTAAGTTGATTGTTTTGGATTCCAAATCGCGGGATAGAGCAGTAGGTAGCTCGTCGGGCTCATAACC
>TARA_R110002073_G_scaffold323204_2_pt1 | contig 110458 bp, 85 predicted proteins | sample TARA_R110002073 | Tara Oceans TARA_R110002073 (sample SAMEA4397174) | marine metagenome | biome: Polar Biome; feature: [DCM] deep chlorophyll maximum layer (ENVO:01000326); material: water (ENVO:00002006), including particulate matter (ENVO:01000060) such as... | depth 40 m
GTCGGCTAAATCCCGCAAACGCCAAACCACAAACCACAAACCACAAACCACAAACCACAAACCACAAACCGAGTAAACCGAGCAAACCGAGCAAACCAAGCATACCGAGCGTCACGAATACAAACGTTCTAGGAGTTGTTCTGGCTCCCTGCAACAAGCCGCGCGACGGGCAGCTTTGAAGACCGCAGCATATCGAGCGGCTCGCCATCGATGGGTGTGCCTCGCAACGCGAAGACAAAAGCAATCACCTCTGCAAGAAATTGCTCCACGTGTTTCTCGCTAAAGAGGTGGCCGACGGCATCAAATTCGACAAGGCCCTCTCCGATGCGGACCCAGCGCACGACATGCTTTTGGAGTTGAAAGCTCTTTGGCGTGAACCAGTGCATAAGCAGAAGTCGTACTTCTTCTGAGAGACCATCGTTAGGATCGTACTTTGCCGTTGGCACACACCTGGCATGACGAGCGAGCAGCGTATCGTCGAGTGCCACTTCGGTGCCTACTTTGGGAACCGCTGCATGTTTGTTGTAGAAGGCGCACGACCACGCAGCCGTGGTATCGACGGCTTCTATACGCAGACGAGTTCGCCCGCTCTGCTCGGGCGAGTAGGTGTTGGGCTCACGCCAAAGTCGCAACTCGACACCAAGGATGCTGCCATGGCGAATGCTTGTGGTTTCCGAGCCATTCTCCTCGTTAAGCAAGAGGCCGTAACTTCGTTCGAGGCGATGCCAGCCGCCGTCCCACTTGCCAAGGGCTCGAGTTCCTGCCACGTACACCCCAAACGCGGCTAGTAGCAGAAAGAAGGCCGTCATGCTGGGGGCTCGAACATGCTGGGGGCTCGAAACGAGTAAGAAAAACGACTAGAAGGGGCCTTCGGAGTCGCCCAGTCCCATGTGCCAGTTGCTAGGAGAAAGTAGCAAGCTCTTGTGCTGCGAGGCGTCGGCTTTGGCAAGGAAGAGTGGCACTCGCATCACACGACGGAAGAGCCTATCATGCAAGGCTTGACTGTAGATGGTACTGGTAGCCACCGCTTCGATGCGTTCGGCTCCAGCGCTTTCAAGATGTCGCACAGCTCGCTCGAGAAGAGCGTGAATTCCCGCTCGATCATTGTCGACGACCATGAGTTCGGCAATGGAGCCGGTTTGCGTATTGTCTGGATTGATAACAACGCAGAAGCCGCCAAGTTGACCCGCCTCGTCGAGGAGTTGAAAGGCTGCGTAGTCTAGGTGCGGCCGGTTTGCGTACTTCCAATTTAAGTACTCGCCACTTTTGTAGGGGCAGATGCCAATGCTCGCCGCTGCGCGGTCACTCAGGACGTCAAAGCGTGAATCAAATTGATCAATGCGCTCGAGTTTTGCTTTGGTGCGCAGACGCAGGCCATTTGCCCAGATGCCGGCCCCGATAAAGGCCCGGGCGGCTTTGACTGCAGGGACAGCGACACTTCCCGAGACCCGCTTCTCGATCTTTTGCTTTAGACCGAGGATCATGACCCGCTTATCGGTCCACATCTGCTTGTACTTGCGAGCCTTCTGCAAGGAGATGTTGATCTCGTTTGTCCAGATCATTGCAGAAAAACTCTTACTCGCCTTTTCGCACTTTCGATACATCTTCATCGAGAGGAAAAAGCCTTGCCCGCCTTGGTGTCGCAGCTCGGGATGAACGTAGAGATCGTGGAAATACGATGCCATCTCGCGGGTGCCACCGATTTGAAACAGCGTTGGCATGCGCCCCAAGTGAGCCACAACTCGCTCTCCTTGCACACCAACAAAGTAGTGAGGCGAGTCGTCGCGAGTTGGATTGCGGAAGGCTACCCACTCCACGACTTCTGCTCGGGCGTCCGACTCTTTGCGCGTAAGATTATCCCGCGACGCCGTGAGCTCGGCGAAACTATCCATATCGCCGGGGCGCAACTCTCGTATCTCTGTCTTCACCCTCTCTTCTCCTGCCTCTCGGTGGCAAGGTCTCTAAGCACCTTGCGGTCGATCTTATTTGTGGACGTGCGCGGCAAATCGTCTTCGAGGTAGAGCTCTTCTGGAAGCATGTACTTTGCAAGGCGCTCTCTGCAGTGCGAAAGAATGGCTGCGGCGTCCAGTTCGCTCTCACTGGATACGGTGGCAAAGGCCACGATCCGGTTGCCAACGTCGTCGTCGGGAATTGCTATTGCGGCTGCGCTTTCGACGCCATCGCAAGAGAGCAGGGCCAAATCGATTTCGCCAAGCTCAATGCGATAGCCGCGGCTCTTAATCATGTCATCGGTTCGGCCACCGAAGTAGTAGTTGCCGTCTTCGCCAACGTAGGCGACGTCGCCTGTGCGGTACACCGGCGCCCGACTTTCTTGATGCTGTGGGCGAGGATCAACTACGAACTTTTCGCTGGTGAGTGTTGGGTTGCCCCAGTAGCCGGCGGCAACAGTATTCGCTCGCACGAGGAGTTCGCCTCGGGCGCCGACGTCGGTAGCTTCGGTGCCGTCGGGCATTACGACAAAGACATCAAAGTTGGGAAGGGTTGTCCCTAGAGGTACCTTCCAATCGTCGCCATCGGGGATGGCATCGCGATCCACCGCATACACCAGCGACGAGTTGGCTTCGGTTTGGCCGTAGACGTTAAAGAACGCAGCGTTTTGCATGTGCTCGTGCAAGCTGCGCAAGTAGCGAACGGGCATAACCTCGCCTGAGAAGATTACCGAGCGCAAGCTTTGAAAACTCGCGGCCTCGGGTTTGCCTCGCTGCATCATGAGGGTGAGTGTAGAAACCACCGAATTCCAAATGGTGATGCCTTGGCCGTCGATTGCACTGGCCATCTTCTTTGGGAAGGCTGCATAGAATTCGGGAATCAGAACAATGCTTGCCCCGGCCAATGCGGCGACATAGAGGTCGAAGACAGAGAGGTCAAAGTGCAAAGGGGCTTGGCTGCACAACCGGTCATCTGCGGTGACCTGCCAGTATTGAGCGGCCGACTCGATAAAGCACAGCGCATTGCGATGGGTGATGGCCACGCCTTTTGGCGCTCCGGTCGAGCCCGAGGTGTGAAGCACGTAGGCCAGATGGGTATCCGTGACAGCGGGCAGGGCAGCTTCGAGATCTTCGGCATCTAGCGCCTGATTCCAAACCGTATAGGTCGTGCCGCTTGGAACCACAATTCCGGGTTTCAGCGGCTCGGGTACAAAGATCTGCTCAAGGCTCGTTCCGTCGTCGCAGTTTTTGATCTCTGTCGCCAAAGTGGCAACCCTGTCGGTGGTGGTGAGTAGAAAGCGAAGCTCGGTATTGGCGACGATGGCTGCACTTCGCTGTGCTGGTGCAAAGGCATCGATGGGTACGTAGCAAGCGCCTGCCTTTAAAATGCCGTAGACGCCGACAATCGACGCCAGACACTTGTGCATGGCGATGCCGACAGGAGTTCCTGGCGTTACGCCACCAAGAACAAGATGGCGAGCAAGCATGTCGCTCTGCGCATCGAGCTCGGCGTAGGTGAGCGATTCCTTAGGGCCAAGGACCGCAAGAGAATCGGGATTTTTCTCAGCGCTCTCGCGCAGAAGTTCGTGAATCGCGAAGGCCAATTACAACCCCAAAAAACGCGCAATAATATTTCGTTGGATCTCGGAGGTGCCCGAATAGATTTTGCCGCCGGCCGCATCAAGTAAATCACGGTCCGCTTCGTACTCGGTCATAAAGCCATAGCCGCCCCGCAGATGCAGAGCATCAATGCTGCTGGCCATATAGGCCTCGCTAACCACCAGCTTGGCCATGGCAGATTCGAGAGGTGCGCGCTTGCCGCGACCTTTCATCCACGCAACCTTGTGCAGCATCATTTCGCCAAGCTCGATGCGCACGCGCATATCGGCGATTTTGTGGGAGACCCCTTGGAAGTTGCCAATCGGCTCTCCGAATTGTTCTCGGTCTTTTGCGTACTGGACACATTCGTCGAGTTGCCGCTGCATGGCACCAAGATGACAAGCAAAGAGGCATGAGCGCTCCCACTCCATCTCGGCGCTAAAAATTGCCGAGCCTTGACCTACGCGACCGAGGATTGCGCTTTCTGGAACGACGCAATCTTCGAGGGTGAGTTCACCGGTTGGCGATGTCTTAAGACCAATCTTGCTAAGCGGTTTGCCAACATGAAGGCCGGGATTGTTCTTCTCTACGAGAAAGCCTGTGATGCCCGCCCAGCCGAGCTTGCGATCGGTGCTTGCAAAAATTAGCAGGACATCGGCAATGGGCGCGTTGGAGATAAAGACTTTTGAGCCGTTGAGCACATAGCCCGAATCGGTCTTAACTGCGGTTGTACGCATGCTGTAGGCGTCAGAGCCCGATCCGGGTTCGGTCATGGCGTGACCACCAACGATGGTGCCCTCGATCATGCGGGGCAGGTAGTGGCTTTTCTGTTCCTCGGTTCCAAAGTCGAGAAGAGGAATTTCGCAAGTCCACATATGCGAGTTGAGCGAGAAGAGAAATCCACCGTCGCGGCAATGTCGTCCCAGCGCCTGCATCGCGATGAGGCAGGTGGTTACGTCGAGGCCAAGGCCGCCGTACTCTTCGGGCATCGGCATGCCCTGAATGCCGAACTCGGCGCACTTTTTCCAGCCCTCCCAGAAAAACTCGCCACTGGTCTCGCGCGCGCGAACATCGTCCTGAAGTTCGAGCTTGGCGAACTCGGCAACGCTGCGCCGAAATGCCTTCTGGTCTGGGGTGATTGAGAAATCCACTAGGCGCTTTGGCTGCTAATGAGAGCGGCGATCGAAGCAATCGTCTCGAAGTTCTCTGGATCGAAGTCGGCGTCATCGATCTCGACATCAAACTCCTCTTCGAGATGGCTTAGAAGCTTTACGATGGCGAGTGAGTCGAGAAGGCCACTACTTAGGAGGCCGTCATCGGGAGCGAGGTTTTTCCCTCCCTGCTCTTTGGCGAAATAGGCTTGCAGATGCTCGATAGCTTGAACGTCGGTCACGCGTTGGTCCTCAATTGTGGGAAGGTCCAAGTGTCCCATAAATCAGCCCTTGTTCGATATGCTTGGACCTCTTCAAATCGCTCTATGCTATGAAGCAAGCCTCTATGTCAGACGCAAGAAAAGGCGCGGGGGCGGTGATTTGCATTCCCACGTTCAACGAGTTTGAGAATTTGCCGCTGATTGTGCCGGCGGTGCTTGAAGCGGTTCCTCTGGCTCACGTCCTAATCGTTGACGACAACTCGCCCGATGGGACTGGAGACTTGGCCAACGAGATGGCGGCAGCAGATCCTCGCATTCAAGTGATGCATCGCGAAGGCAAGAAGGGGCTTGGCAAAGCCTATCTCGCGGCCTTCGAATGGGCGCTTGAGCGCGACTATCAATTCATCTTCGAGTTTGATGCGGACTTCTCTCACAAGCCCGAGTACCTGCCCACGTTCCTAGAATTGCTCGATTCTACGGCCGACGTTGTTGTTGGCTCACGGCGCGTTCGCGGTGGTGGCGTCGAGAACTGGGGCGCCACGCGCCGCTTTATCTCGTGGGGCGGGAGCATGTACTCGCGTGTTGTGCTGCAGGTGCCCGTGCGAGATTTAACCGGTGGCTTTAACGGATTTAGACGCGACGCCTTAGAGCGAATTGGCCTCGACCAGGTGTCGAGCACGGGCTACTGCTTTCAGGTCGAGCTTAAGTATCGCGCCTGCAAAGCCGGGCTTCGCGTCGTCGAATCACCAATCATCTTTCCCGACCGAACTCGCGGCGAGTCGAAGATGAGCGGTGATATTTTTATGGAAGCTGTCACACAGGTGTGGAAGCTTCGACGAAACAAGGCCTAAGAGTTCTTCTCTGAATCGGGCGGCATGTAGACCTCGGCTCGCCGAGGTTGTTGCTCTGCGCCGTGTGGTGGTTGCTGCTGTTGCTGCCCAGGCTGCTGTTGTTGGTACTGCTGCTGTTGTTGGTACTGCTGCTGTTGTTGGTACTGCTGCGGCGGCTGGTACTGCTGCGGCTGCTGTTGCTGCGGCTGGTACTGCTGCGGTTGCTGATACTGCGGCTGGCCGTCGTGAGCCGGCAGCGCACCGCCCTGCATTCGAACCTCGAAAAGTTGCAGGACCACGGCTCCGCAAAGACCGCCAAATGCCCCCAGGAACACATCGGTAACATCGATGTAGCGGCCGACGACCAGCGCTTGGGAAAGTTCTGTGAAACACGCGATAATCCCGCAGAAAACCCCAGTTATAAGGACGGTCTGCAGACGACCAAATTGTGGGCGCACGGTTGTGAGCAGTTTTGCGAAGAGCAGGCCGAGCGGTAGAAATAACCCCGCCTCCTTAACAATGTCCACAGCGCTTCCCAAACTCCTCGTCGAGAAGTGCTGCTTAAATGGGATGAGATTGCTCTCGTGACGAATCTTTTCGAAGACCGTTCCAAGCTCGGTTTCAAATTGAAACGGCGACCAAGCAAAGAGGCCGATGACAAGGGCGTAGCCCAAGGTGGCTAGCGCTAACTGCTGCCACCGAACTGCAGAGCTGGTGCCGTCGCTGTGAATTTGCGTTCCTTGAATCTTTAGCCAGGTGCGAACCAATGCCCACCCAAGAACGCCCGAGAGCACTGCGACGCCCAGCATCGCAACATCGGTTCGCCTAGAGAGAATGCAGATTTGTGCGGTCTCGCAGAAGAGCGCCACCGCAACACAAGCAAAGATTGGAGAGAAGACATTTAGGCGACCGCGAATTCCTGCCAAGAAGGCAGTGAGCCCTGCAATCGGAAGCAGCGCCCACAATTCGAAGGTGAGCTTTAGCCCGCTCTCTTTCCAGTGAGAGACGCTGTAGAGCGGGTCGAGAATGATCTTTGGAACGCCGGTCTCATCCGGCTGTAGCTGAGCGTAGAGGTCGCTAAGTTTTACCGAGACATCAAAAGGCAACAGCGCGATGAGCACATACACGCAGACGCCAATAAAGCGAAAGGCGGCAATACTTTGCGTCTTTCGGTCTTGGGTCTCACCTGGGTGAAAGCCCATGAAAACCAGAGGATTGAGCCCGTAGAAGCGAATTGCTGCGACGATGATCCAGTAGCCAATTACGTAGCCCGAGGTATTGGTGATGAGGTCCACCATGTCGGGGGTGCGGCCAATAAAGCTCTGGCCAAGCTCCATGGTTAGGCTCACCGCAAATCCGCCAAGCAGCCAAGGGCTTACAAATCTGCCACCGCGCGCGCTGCGGGCAAGCGCTAAGAAAACTCCCAATGGCATGTAGAGCAAAACATTGGTGGCGATGTCTCGCAGATTGTGTCCACGAAACATCTCCCGAGGGTTCTTTAGCTTGTCAAAAAGCCCACCTTCGCCAGCACCGCCATCGGCTGGAGTCCAACTCGCGTAGATGATGAAGAGAATAAAGAGAAGGGTGAGCCCACCAAAGACCCAAGTGACAAGACGCTCCGAGTTTAGTGGTGGGGCCGCGGGGGGAGACACTAGGGGGTGCTCCAATCAAGAGTCGGATCATTTCGATCCGTTAGAATGGGCTGGCAAGTTAGTGGTTGCGTTAGGGGCATGATTTGGATCTACCCATGAGGCATAATCGAAAGGGCTCTGCAGGAAGTCGACATGTCGCCGCAGTGATAAATCGGGATCAAGAGAGCCATTTGTTCCTATACACAGGATCAACGAGATGACGACAAGATGCGTGACCACAGTAAAATATTAGCACGGCTCGCCATTTGAGGAGGGCATAGCGTCTCAGGCCAAGATCCTCCTGAAGGTCGACTTGCGCACCTTTAAGGCCACAGCAATTTCACTAGTGGCCTTAAGGGGGCGACCTGCGGTGCGGAGCCTCATCGCTTTGGCAACCGAGAGCATCGCAGGCAGTGCTCTTGACTCGCTAGAGTGGACCGCAGTCCTCGAATCGGTTGTTGCCTGCGAACCAAGCGTATTCACTCAAGTCGAGGATTGCAGCTTCCGATTGCTCACTCACCGATGGATCGGAGAGGTAGCTGTGCATGTCATCGACGAAGGGCCAGAAGTCCTTGCTGTAGCGAGTCACGACCACGCCATCGATGATGTACTTGTTGGCGAGAGCCAGCCAGTTGAGTTCGCCTGGCCCTGGAACGGAAACGTTCTTGACGTTCTGCACATCTCGGAGAAACTCTGATGCTCTCGAAAGTGGCAAGTCTACAAAGAGTTCAGGGTAGCTGCCTACGACACCGCGGTGTGCCGAGATGTAGTCGTCGTCGCAGGTTCGGGCTTTCGAAGATCCAAAGGCGAAGTCGTTGCTTGAGTACGTGCGGTTTGAGATGACGGTGTAGAACTGGCGATTGCCTTGGCCATCAGAAACTCGGAAGACCGTTGCATTCGGAAGGTTGCGAGCGTGGTCACCCGACATTCCCGTCAGCATATCCATGCCGAGTTCAAAGTCCGTGAACGAAGCGATTTCTGGGATGTTGCGGCCTGCAACCGCACTCCGGTTGAGAATGTCGTCGTACCCAGGAGTAAAGCTGCGGCGGGCGTCCATCTTCTCTGCCAGTCCCGCGAAGCTTGGAAATCCCTCGAAGCTAACCTGAGAATCACGCACAGAGTCGCCTTGGCCATCGATGTCGAGGTCGTCCGCGGGAACGAGGCTGAGGATGCGGCCCTCCTTAAAAGAGCCCACGGCATCAAAAAGGGCAGAGGTGTCGAAGCCCGCAGTCCACTCGTTGCGAACCGCTTCGCGCTGGTCGGCAGGCATGAGTGAGAGCATCAAGTCTTCGCCTTCGGTACGAATATTACTGAAGTAGGTCCACGTCTCGAGTTGGTCGAGCGCGCCCTGCCAGTAGAGAAAGTTCACAGTGAGGTTGTAGTAGAGACGTTCAAAGTTGGTGTAGCTGAGGAGCCACGCGGTTTCTGGTTGGCCGCCAACAGCGCCCCACTCAACGGTTGCAGACTTCTCGTGGCGCAGAATCGTTAGCCAAGAGTTCGGGTCCTCTGTTGCTCCATTGCCGAGCCAAACATCATCGAGGCCTAGCCCGTTTGGATGCAGGAGGCGCATCTCCTTCTCAAGGTCTTCTTGGTAGCTGGCCTCGTCCTGGGTCTCGAGGATGCTGTGCAGGGCAAAGGGGTTGAGATTCCAACCAATGAAGGCCTCTGTGACCTCGTCAGTATTAATTGCGGAAGGATCGGAGGAGGGCTTGAGGAACCAAACCCAGAAGTGGTCGCGAATTGCGTAGGTTGCTGTGGATCCAGTGCAGACATCGGCTTTGACCAACGACTCAATGAGTTTCTTGGAATTCTCGATCATAAATTGCGAGCGAATTTGCCCGGGAATCTGACTGAAGTAGCGGAAGGGATTTCGTGCGCCATCGCCAAGCTTGTGGGTGTAGCCAGGGTCCTCGGTCACTTCGTAGTTCAAGGTGCCGTCTTCGGTGATTCCTTTTAGGAAGAGGTCGTCGTTGTGTGCCAGGACAGAGGCATTGAGATCCCAAACCGTGTGGGTCTTGCGAACCATCACCGCGGTAATTTTGCGGAATCGGTAGAAGACTCGAACATCTGGGTCGTTCATGATGAACTCTTCGACGATTTCATCGATGGGCGTGCCGCTCGGAGTCTTGGAGCGAATCATCTCGTAGAATTCGCCAGGGCTCTTCTCAAAGCGAATGTGGGCGAAGAACATGTGCTCGTAGAGGTAGCGCGACATTAAGTAGCGCTTGAGGTCGAGCTCGCTGCCGTTTCGACCATTTAAGAACTCTTCCCATTCATCAATTTCTTGTGCGTTTTGCGGAGTAAGCAGCACTTCCTGCGCACCATCGCTTGGGCCTGGAGCGCCACGTGAAATCCAGTCAACGATCTTCTCGAAGTCGCCAGGTTCCAGCGGCTCAAGTCCAAATGGCATCGCGCGGGTTGCCAAGGCTGCGGTGTCGAGTCGGCTCACTTCCTGCGCGCCCACGCATTCGAAGGTCCGTCCTTCGAGAGTGTTGATGTAGAGATCGTGGGTTGCCGTAAGCAGTTCCGAGTCGCGCTCTTGGGTCGAGAACTCACGCGAAATCGTGAGTAGCTTGCTCATGAGTGATTTGTTTGGGTCAGGATCTACGATTGAGTAGTAGCCAGAGTCGCGCCACTTTGCTTCTGTGGCATCGAAATCAGTAAGGCCGTCTCGATCAACGCGGCCATCCTTAAGACGACTTGGATCTTGAGCAAAGACCGTTGGCGCAAAAAGATTGTTGGTGTTCGAACCGCGAAGGAGGCCCTCGTAGGATGTCAGCTTGAGTTGGCAGGGAGAGTCGGTGCAGCCGTGGCAGGCGACACAGCGCTTCGCAAGAATTGGCTGAATCTCATCGAGGTACTCATCCTCACCACCCCAACCAAATCGGTTGCCGGGTTGATAGAGATCAAATTCTCCTTTGCCAGTATCGCACTTGCCACTCGCGCAGCTTGGACCGTCAAGTTCCGAGCCACATCCCGAGACCGCGAAAGTTAGGGAGCCAAGTAGAGATAGGAGGAGGAGGAGGGGAGTGCGAGGCGCAGGCATTCTGCTCATGGTAGAGGTCTCAGCGCCTTAATGATAAGAGTCCATCTGAACGATGGTCATGCCACTCTTACCGCCCTACTGGCCGGAGGAGCGCTTCTCGTGTCGCCATAAACGAAACATTCGGCGGTTAGGCAGAGTTGCCTAGAAGAAGCCAGGCCAGCTGGTGCGTGGAGTGCAGCCAGGAAGGCGCTTTCCCTCTAATCCGCATGCCAGGCGAGCTAGTCTCGCCAACCTAGTTGAGGAGCCAAGTCATGCACAGAAATACACTAGCCTTTGAAGGCGGGGTGACTGGCTAGAGAGTATCGCCTTCTAGATGCTCGTAGAGGCGGATTCCCGCACCGACTGTGCCTCCGACACTAGGATAGCCGGCGGAGGCATTCACCATCCACAGGTTTGCCAAGGGCGATTGCTTTGGAATGCGCGGAAACATAAAGGTGGGCGTTAAGTTGGAGCCATACGCATTGCCCTTGGGAGCTCGGACGTAGAACTCGTTGGTGGTAGGCGTGCCAGCGACCTTCATGGCCAGGTGTTTGCGCAGATTCGGGATGTAGTTCTCTTCGATAACTTCGAGGATGCGGTCGCGCACTTTAACCTTGGCTTTCGTATAGGCCTTGCGATCGGTCATCCTCAGCTTTGCGAATTCTTCGTAGCTGCAGCTGGTGGCAACTTCGAGAACGTGGTGCCCCGGTGGTGCAAGCCCCGGTGAATTAGAGTGCAGCGTCGGCGTGGAGAGAAAGAGCCAGGGGTTGGATAGGTCGTTGCCAGCGCCCTGGCGCTTGTACATGCCATTAATGTCATCGTCTGGGTAGTGCCAAACGTTGTGGTTGCCAAAGCCATAGTCGCGAAGATCGAGGTCGCGAATGCCAAGATAGAGGGTGAAGTTACTCGAGGAATAGTCGTACTCGTACTTCTTGGCGGCTCGCCCCCGCGTGGCCAAGCCGCTCGCCATCTTGAGAGTCGCGGCAGGGTCGGCATTCGAGATGTAGCGCCGAGCCGTGAAGCGCCTGCCATCCGTGGTGTGTACGGCTCGCACTCGGCTGCCATCGGTTTCGATGTTTGCGACCGTGGTGTCGAGATGCAGCGCCGAGCCTTTGCCCGTGGCTACGACGTTTGCCAGGCCATCGACAAGGCTTGAAAAGTGATGTGTTGGGTAATAGGCACCGCGATCGTAGTTTGTCACCAGAGCAACGTGAAGAAGCAATGAGACCTGCTCTGGAGGCAATAGGTAATCGCCCGCTTGCCCCGCCAAGACGGCTTGCAACCGGCTAGGCATCTTCAGCGCATCGTACAGTCGCTGCAGCGTCCAATTGCGGTAGCGCAGGATGTTGGGAAATCGAAGCGGCGCTGTGGCGATGTCGCGAAGGCCAATCTTCTCGGGGAGTATGGCCAACTCTTCGCGGAGACTGCGAACTATTCTGAAGAACTCGTGAAGCGGCTTTTTCGCGTCGGGGTAGCGATGCGCGAGCCTGTCTCGGAACTTACTGAGCCCGGTCGGGATTCGATGGCGTTCACCGGCAACCACAACTTGGTCGTAGCCTTCGGGGTTGAGCCGTTCAAAGGTAATCTCGTTTTCAAGCTGGTGTCGCGAGAGCAGCCGGTGAATTGCCTCGCCTTCACCGCAACCAAAGATGTAGTGAACCTGGGCGCAGAAGCGAAACTTGCCCATGGCGAAGGTGTGCGCATACCCGCCAGGGGTATCGTGCGCTTCGAGCACCGCGACACGACGACCGGCAGAGACCAGGAGCGAGGCAACTGTGAGCCCTGCCATGCCCGAGCCGATAATCAGATCGTCAAAATCGGTAGTTTCGCTCGACGTGGTTTGGCTCACGGGACCGTCTACCGTCTTCATGGAGCACGGTCAACGAAGCCTTGTCGTGCTCGCTTCACTCTTCCGCTGCTGACAGGGCAAGCACCGAGGTTTCGATGTATGACGCCGTGCAGTTCTTCCGGCTTACGACGCTCGTAGGCCGGAGGGGCTAGTGCGACCTTGTTGCGGGGCACGCTAGTAGAGGATCCGAGTCTTAATGCTCGTTGGAAGGGCTGCGATGGCGGCTTTCACATCGTCCGATACCGACATATCCAAGTCGGTAAGTAGGTAGCCAATCGTATCGTCGGTCCCAAGTTGTTGCGCGTGAATGTTGGCGTTGTGGTCGGCGAGAATTGCGAGAATCTCTGCCATAACGCCAGGCACGTTTTGGTGAACGTTGAGCACACGGTGACGGTTGGGGCGCAACTGCTGCTCGACATGCGGAAAGTTTACTGCCGTACTAGTCGTGCCTTGGATGACAAAACTCTGGCACGATGCCGCAACTTCTTCGCCGATCGATTCTTGCGCTTCTTCGGTAGAACCGCCGATATGAGGCGTTAAGACGATGTTTGGCAGCCCCACCAGGGGCGACTCAAAGCCGTTTCCGTTGGAGCGTGGCTCCTTTGGATAGACATCGATAGCAGCGCCCGCGATGTGTCCGCGCTTAACAGCGTCGGCAAGCGCTTCCAAGTTGATGACCGAGCCGCGACTCGCGTTTAGCAAATAGCTTCCAGGTTGCATTTTTGCCAAGTGCTCGGCCTGAATCATGTCCTTTGTCTCGGGAGTTGCCGGCACGTGAAAGGTTACAAAGTCGGATTGCGATAGCAGCGCATCCAGGCTTTCGACTTCTTTGTTATTGCCCATCGGCAGTCGCTTGGCGATGTCGTAAAACAGCACGCTCATACCAAAGCCCTCGGCGAGAACACCGACCTGCGAACCAATGTGGCCATAGCCAACAACACCAACGGTCTTGCCGCGAACTTCATGACACCCAGATGCCGACTTGTTCCACGTGTGCTCGTGCAATTCTTTCACGCAGTCACCAAGCCTTCGCGCGAGCATGACAATCTCGGCAATGATGAGTTCGGCAACGCTTCGGGTATTTGAAAACGGCGCGTTAAAAACCGGAATGCCAAGCGCGTTGGCTTTTTCCAGATCCACTTGATTTGTGCCGATGCAAAAACAGCCGACGCAGAGCAAGAGCTTTGCGCTCTCCAAGACCTTGGCCGTGAGCTGAGTCTTGCTGCGGATGCCAACCACCTGGGCGTCGGCGAGATGCCTTATGAGCTCGTCTTCGGGCAGCGCGCCACTCACTTCGACGACCGTGAACTCGGCGCGCTCGAAGAAGGCTTTGGCCGAGTTGTGAATGCCCTCAAAGAGAACAACCTTGATTTGACCTGCGGGAAAAGTGGTTTGCGACCGACGCCTCGACATGGCGCGATTCTACAGAATCCAGGCTGCAGCAACGCTCTGCAGCCTTCAAAGCAACGGTGGTCTGTCCAGAATCTTCCGAACGATCGGCAAATTCGGCTAACCACCGGATTGGAGACAGAAGTCTCCGCGAACCCTTGATCCAACGTGATATGTGAATAGCGACGCTCGAAGGGGAGTAACTGGATGATTAGCTCGATGATTAAGGCTGCGCTCGCAATCGCACTATTTTCTATCACCGCATGCGGTGATAACGGCGATGGACCAATCGATACGCAGCGCGAGGAGTGCAACCCGCTGGGCGGCCCCGCCTGCATGATGCCTTGGCCCTCTTCGGCCTACCTCATCGAAGACTCTTCAACCGTGAGCGGCTACCGAGTTGACGTGCCCGCAGCTGCGATGCCAGTCAATGCCGATAGCATCGCCATCGAGTCCGACGTCTACAATACCTACGATGGCTTCGCAGTCGCCGGCCCTATGCTTGTCGATTTCCCAACCGGGGTTTCTGTCGATGGTTTGCCGCCGCTCTCGGACATCGGCAAGTCGCTCGAAGCCTCGTCATCCATTGTCGTCGTCAACATGGATACCGGCGAACGTCTGCCCTTCTTTGCCGAGCCCGATATGAACGCGGCTGTTCCCGAAGAGCGCGCTCTAATAATTCGCCCAATGATTCGCATGGCGCCGGCAACCCGCTACGCGGTCGGCATTCGCAACACCGTGAAAGCTGCAGACGGCTCGGCCCTTCCTGTTCCCGAGGGCTTTGCATCGCTTCTCGAAACCAACGAAATCAAGCATCCGCTCTTTGCGCGCATGGGCAACTACGAGGATATCTTTAGTAGCCTCGCCGATGCCGGTCTTCCAAAAGCAGAACTTGTCTTAGCATGGGACTTTGTCACTGCTTCCGACGAATCTCTCACCGGCGACTTGATGGCCATGCGCACCCAGGCGCTTGCCAAACTCGATGAAGTGACGCTTGGCTTTACGCTAACCCCAATCAACAACAACAACACCGACAACGTCCTGCGAATCTTCGAAGGCACCTACGATTCGCCGATGTTTCTCGACAACGGCGAGCGCGACAATTCGATCCTCATTCGCGATGAAGACGGCGTGCCAGCCTTCAAAGAGATGGACGAATCGAACATTGCGGTTGTGATTCCAAAGTGCGTCGAAACCGCCGAACTGCCCATCCCTGTCGTTATCTTTGGGCACGGCATGTTTGGCAACGCAGTCGATTCTCTCGATAGTTCGTTCATTCAGCGCTTCGCGAACGAGGAGTGCACAATCCTTGTTGGCAGCGACTTTATCGGGCTCACCAATCGGCAATTCGCAAGTGTTGCGTTTGCAATGAACGAGCTAAACAAGGGCAAAACTCTTACCGAGAAGATGGCGCAGTCGATCATCAACTTCATCGCTCTAGGGCACGCACTTCGCACAAGCATGCTCGATGCTGACGAGTTTAAACTCGACGGTGTGCAAATTATTGACCCCGAGGCCATAAGCTACTTTGGCGCCTCGCTCGGTGGCATTCTCGGTGGCGTCTTTATGGCCTACGATCCGACCATTACGCGCGGTGCCCTAGGCGTCCCGGGTGGGCCTTGGTCGCTGCTCTTCGAGCGTTCGGTCTTTTGGCCGCCGCTGCGCATCACGATGAAGGGTGCCTACCCAGAGCCGTGGGACTATCAGCAAAATGTTGCCCTCATGGGCATGCTTTTCGAGAAAGTGGATCCGGTCACAACAGCGCATCGCGTCATCGCCAATCCTCTCCCCGGGACACCGCCGAAACAGCTACTTCTCTACATGGCTCTCGGTGATGCTTTGGTCACGCAGACAGCCTCCGATACCCTTGCACGGTCGCTCGATTTGCCAGTCATCGGGCCAAGTGTCTCGGTACCTTTCGGGCTCGAAGAGACAACCGAGGTTGTATCGAGTGGCTACACCGTCTACGACGAAGCTCCCGACCGTGTGCCACCCGAGAGCAACGCTATGGAGGACTTAGAGTTCAACAGCACCCATGGCGATGTGCACGAGTGGGGTGCTGTGCAGCGGCAAGTCTTCGGCTTTCTTAAAGATGGCATGATCTCATCGGAATGCTTCCTTGAGAGCGCTCCAGCACCGTGCCTCTGCCCAACCGGCGCCTGCGAATAGAGTCGCTTACAATCGCAAGTGATGCTTGTGTGTGTGGCCGGCATACGACTACTCTGCAGGCATGAATAGGTATGGCTTATGCTGCATGGTTTTTGCCAGCGTTTTTGCCCTAGGGGCATGCGGTGGTTCGGATGACAAGGCTAACGCCGATGCCGGAGGCATCGAGCCGCCCGCAGAGTGCGAAGGCGATAGCGTCGTCCCGCTCGGAGGTACACAGCGCATGGTGTTCTCTGGGCTTTCCATTGGAACAACCGAAGACGGATTTGACCTGAACGGCGACGACGTTCCCGATAATAAATTTGCCGGTGTTGCAAGCTTGGCCGCCGAGCCGATTGCCGATGCCTTCGCAGACTTTTCCCTAGTGCTCCCAATGGAGTTTTTCGACTTTCCCGTCGTAGGTGCAGACGATTGCGTGAAGTTTGCCATCTACCAAGGCGAGTACCGCATCGATAGCGATGGCGATGACAAGGATACCGCTCGCGACGACGGCGATTGCAACGACACTCTCGACACGGCCGCTCCTGGGCTTCCTGAGATTGCTGGCAACGGAATCGATGACGACTGTGATGGCCTTGCAGACGAAACCGAAGCAGATGTCGATGGAACGATCGTTGTTACTCCTTCCGACGATGTCTCGGACGCAGATCAAGACGGCGTAACTCTGGCGGATGGCGATTGCGACGATACCAACGATCAGATTTTCCCAGGCAACGCAGAGACCTGTGGCGATAGCCTCGACAACAACTGTGATGGTGTTGCCGATTGGACCGTCGGAGCCAAAGAGGCGCACTGCTCTCCATTCGATAGTGACCTCGACCCTCTGCAAATTACTCCAGAGAGCTTTGGCGACGATGGCCAGCCACAAATTGCCTTCAAGTCGGGCACGGTCACGATGGTGGACGGAGTTCTTCGACTTAAGTCAGGTCCATCGCTCTTCACGCTGATCCTGCCGATTGTCGATGACGTCGAATTGGAACTGCGCATCACCGGGACAACGATCGAAGCAGATCTCGTTGAGACCGCAGATGGTTGGACTCTTGAGAACGGTCGCCTCGGCGGTGTGCTCGATACCTACACCATGGACCAAGTTCGCGGGCTCGACATCGAGCAGATCGGTCTTCGCCCTGAGGACTCACTTGCCGACGCAATGTATGCGAACGTGCTTGGTGTCCTACTCGGACTTCGCAAAGCCGAAGCTGGTACTCCTGGTGAAGGTTGCCTAACTCCAGACATCGATGTTGATGGCGATGGTCTTGAAGCGTTTTGCGATACCACACCGGATGACGAGCCCTTCCTCATCGATCGTTGTGTCGATGGTGATGGCACGGTGATTATCGATGAAGGCGGCACCGAGTGCTCAAGCGCTCTTGATGCAGATGGCAATCCTCGCTTCGTCGATGGTGTTTCCATTGCGATTACCTTCGAGACACTTCCAGCTGAGTTACCAGCGACTCTCAACTAAAAACGTCAACGCGACGCTCTCACTTTGGAGCCCTACTGTTGGGCTCTGAAGTTTGGTGATACTAGATTTTTACAATCCGCGCCGACCCTCAAGCTACTTGGAGCTAGTGTGGACGAGGCCATGGTTGTATCGGTATCGTCCGGTATCGGTCACTGACGACCAAGGTAGAACGGAATATATAGACAATGAAAAATCTCAAAGCACTCATCCTCGGTCTTGGCCTCACGGCATCTTTTGGTCTCTCCGCTTGTGGCGACGGTGGCCTTGGCGACCTCAAATCTCTTAAAGACGAAGCATGCGCATGCAAAGACATGGCTTGTGCAACCGAAGTCACCAACAAAATGGCTAAGCTCAAGGACGTAAAAGAGACCGACGAAGCCAAAAAGGTTCTCGGCGAGCTCACCACCTGCCTTACCAAGGCAATGGTTCCAGCGGCTCCTCCTGCTCCATAGTAGGTAGTCTTCTATCGCGGAACGTCTGCTTCGCGCAGACACAGAGCGTCTGGTCACACCAGGCGCTTTTTTTGTCCGCTCTCTAGCCCCGCCCGCTCTCTAGCCCGCTTGGCTCGAGAACTAACGTCGGTCGCTACCGCTACCAAACAAAGGCGATGCGCGACTGCACTGAGACCGAATTGTCGGCATTGGGAAGTGCACTCTTTAGCGCCTCACCAAACTTTAAGTAGCCAGCCTCGAGTGAGAACTGCATATGTCCTGCGAACTTGGCCTTGATGCCGACGTCGACTTCTGTGCCCAAGTACGATGAGTCGGTTTGATCGTCGTAGATCATGGCGGGCCCCTCTAGAGCAAGAGTGTCGGCCCACGCCATTAGCAGACTTGCCACAACGGTAATTTTCTTACCTGGCACGTGATAGCGAACCTTGGGATGGATGTAGTTGCTGTTGATGACGCCGCCATTTGAGAAGAAGCCTTCGGCGCCATTGGGGTTCTCTGCGGAGAGAAAGGGAGGGCCGTAGGTTCGAGCGCTAAGCTCTCGCAGCGTCTCCTCGAAGAGGATGAGGCCGACATTGTAATCGGGGTGAAGAGCGCGCTGTGTGAAGTCTTGGTCGGGGAGCGAATCGTCGCCGCTTGCGTGGCCTGCCTCGAGAATCGCATCAAAGAGCTTCTCACCCTTGGCGTTTGTTTCCATGTAGCCGAGGCGAACAACACCGCCGGTAATTTCGGCTTTCTTTTTACGGTTCTTGCTTGGGAAGGGGACGCCGCCAAAGGTCTCGCCAAAGATGGCCATCACTTCGGTCTCTGCGTAGAGCGGGCCGTAGCGAAGCTTTGCCCAAAAGTCGGTGATGAAGATGTCGGAGCCGGTGTCGATGCACGGAACCAGCTCTCCATCGAACTCACCGCAGTTCTCGCTGGCATCGAGATCCGAAGGTTGGGTTGAGCTGCGGTCCGATTGGCGCCAAACAAAGTACGAGCCAATCCTAAGCTCGTCGGTGTCTCGTGCCAGAGGGCCGCCAAATTGCGCGTATGGGTCGTTCCAGACCACAAAGCCCACATGCTCGTTAACGTCGTCGCCAGGGCGAGAGATGAAACCCTGCTGCCCCAGTGGGCGATAGCGTGAGCCTTCCGACTCGGCACCAAGCAGCGGCGCTTCGCTGATCTTATCGTAGGCGTATCCGGTCACCAGCTTGCTGCTGGTATCCGACTTGCCAGTGAGGGTCTTGTATACCGACAAAGGCTTGGTGATGAATAGGACCCGGTCCGTGACCGAGCCAAAGTGATTGTCACCAAAGTCATCATCAAAGTAGGTGTCCATGCTCTCGCGCTGTTCGATGTGCTTGGGGCGCGTAGGATCTGGATCTAAGTAAGCATTGCCGCCGCCGTTTGCGAGCAGCCCCATGCCCCAGTGACTAGGCATTCGGCCGACGCGCATCACACCGACGGGCACGTTAAACTCGACCCAAGCTTTGTGAAGCTTTAGCGCGTCACGGCTATCGCTCAGGTAGTTTTGGTCGGTGCCATCGATGGCAAAGAGCGGCGCCGTAGAAAGGCCGTTATTATCTCCCCACAATACGTCGTCCAAGGCGTCGATCTGAAAGTGGAGCTTGGCAAGCTCTCCGTACTTAAGCGTAGGAGTTATTCGCAGGCGCGACATTAAGTAGCTTGTGCGACGAATCTCGGAGATGTCGTATGGGGCACCGCCGGGCAGCACAAAGGTGCTGCCGTCCACGGGCGCTAAGTTGGTTAGCGCCACGGCGCGGGTGCGAAAGTAACCAGATGAGTCCCAGGTAAGCTTGGGCGTATCCGCCTCTGCCTCCCCTGCGGCTATGACACTGAGGAGGGCGACGCTAAACAGAATGGAACGCATGGTTGTCTTCCTGGAGGTGGTCTTTAGAGCTTATTGCTGAAGAGGGCGAAGGCTAACGGTAACGACCGCGTCAGCAATGATGGGAGCTGGAACTTGTCCCAAGAGAGTCATCTCTCCGTCGGCCAGGTCGGCATCGTCCACAAAGCCCCAAACTTGAAGGAAGCGCTCTTGCCCAGGAGGGAGCTCAATGGCCACAAAGACGCCATCTGTATTGGTTGAACTCTGCAAGCTGTGACGAACAGGTAGCGATGTGTTTGCTGCGGAAAAGTAGTAGCTCACGCCGCCCTCAACGTGGCTTGCAACATCGAGCGTATTGCTTACAGCTGCAACGGCGCCTTTCACAACGTTGCCATCACAGTCGCGAATGCTCCCGGCAATGATGCCCAAGCCAGGCGTACGAGTAACACCGATGAAGGCGGGCAGAGCCTGTGCGGTGAGTAGCGAGACTGAGTCGATGTCGTCGCTTTGTGCGGCGACCCCGGGCTCGTAGTATTGGTTTAGCGAGTAGGTGTCGAGAGCATCTTCGACAACAACCTTAAAGGCCCAATGCGTTTGGCCCGTTGGCAGCGTGAATTCGTAGTTGCCGTCTTCATCGGACGTCGCGGTCGCGACCGCGGTGCCGGTAATGCCATCATCGCCGTACAGCGTCATCGAACCACCGATAAGAGGTTCATCGGTTTGGAAGTCGAGAAGAGCGCCGGTTAGGGTGATGTCTGTTGTCGTTGGCAATTCGGATGACGTTTGGCCAAGGCAACTCCAGTTTGCTGCGCCGACCAGGTCCCAGCCGTTCTCGGCTTCGACATATGCTGTGGTGGCTTCGCCTGGAGTTGCGAAACCAAGCTCGGCAAGACCATTGTCTTCACCGCCGTCCGCACTGCTGTCGCCATCACCACCGCAACCGACGCTTACTGCGAGGCCGAGGCAAAGTGCGAAAGAGGGCAGGGCGCTAGCGCCCGAGGTGCTTGGAAGAAATCGAAAATTCATAGACGTGTCCTTAGGTTAGAGATGCGTGTGTATCCCGAATTGAATCGCGGTGCCAAGTGTCTGGCAGCGAACACCTGGGCGCAGCGCTAAAGGCGGCATCTGACGGAGGCTGGCCTAGGAGATGCAAGTGACTTACTAGCGATTCTAGGTGCTTGGCTGAGTGATGAAGCCTGCCATGCTCTGTGCGAGCGGCGGCTTTCGGCGGCAGTGAAGGTGCGAGTAAATGAATCGCGTGCGCGAACGCCCGATACGAGTAGCGCCCGCTCCACTTGGCACCATAGAATTTCTTTGAGCTCTTGGGGGATCCATTCAAATTCGCAATTGACGTACCAATCGGGCCCGATTGGAAAAACGCAAGTCGCCTGCGCGATGGCATCGTCAATTGCCTGGGCTGCGTCTTCGAGGATATCGACTACTGCCTGACGATTGGTATGGCAGTCGGCGAACTTGTCGAGAACGCCATAAAGTACGGCGACTGGTCAAAGAGTAAGAACTCTTCCTTTACTGCTCGAGTTCATGTTTCGGGAAGCAGCGTAATCATCGAGGTTTCAAATCCCGTGCGCAGCAAATCCGGAAGCGTCGACGACCTCTTCGCCACGCTCGAGTGGATCCGCAATCAACCGACAGCGCTTGGTGCGTATCAGAGCCTCTTGCAAAAAGCGGGAACCGAGGACGGATCTCATCTCGGTCTTGCGCGCATTTGCTACGAGACGGGTGCGCAACTCGATGCGAGCCTAGAGGGCGATGTCATCCGCATTCGAGGCTTTTTGAGTTCGACGCGCGCTCAACTCGTTGGCCAGTAGACGCCTAACAAGGCGCGGCCTAACAAGGCGCGGCCAACGCAACTCTTAGGCATCATCTTTAGGAGCAGGTGTTGGCCTCGAGGTAACCGCGTTAGAGACTTCGCGAAGAAGACGGAAGCCAACACGAGCCGATCGCTCTCGAGCAAAGTAAATGCGCCGCCGACCAAGGCCACAGTCAATCTCCCAATCGCACCAAGCGCCGCCTCGCGAGAAATAGCGCTTCTCATTCTCGGTTCCCAGATAGCCTTCGTCGGGAAGTACCCACTCGGCGATGGTTCCCGCCAAGTCGCGCACGCCATACGGCGAGATATCAGATTCGAACGTGCCCACAGGCTCTGGAGTTGGAAGGCCTTCGCGCGAGTCGCGCATTTTGCAAAAGAGCGCGTCAAAGTGATCGCCCCATGGATACCGACGTCCGTCAGTTCCTCGGCCAGCCTTCTCCCACTCTCGATTGTGCGGAAGCCGGTAGAAACGCCCGGTTTGCTCGGATAGCCAATCTGCAAATTGCTCGGCGGCAAGTGCGGTCACGCCAAAGGCGGGAAGCTTGAGAGTCTCGGCGAGTTCGTGTGAGCCCGGCATTCGATGCGGCTCCCAACGACCGTTCCACTGCCAATACGCGATCCCTTTGCGATCCCTTGGGATGAGTTGGCCAATCTCAATATTGTGGCTTCGCAGATCATCGAGAAACGCCAAGTACTCTCGGAAGGTGACCGGAAATCGCCGAATCGCAAACGCTCGAACGTGCGCTTCGTAGAGGGCCGTGGACGCGGGGTTCGCAGGATCCACGGCGATCAATGCGTCTCCACCGGGAACGTAAACCTCGTCTGCATCGAGTTGGGTGAGGATGCGAGTGTTGACCGAAACTTCGCGCTCTTCGCCGGGTTCGAGTCGCAACGGAAATCGAACTTCGGTCGCTTCATGTGAGAGCCGAATCGAGTACTGCCCAGAACTAAGAGAAATTTTAGAATCTCCCTGAGGTAGCGGTCGCTCGTTTACCACCGTGAGTCGTCGCCCTTGCTCGGCTAGGGTCGCAACGCGCAGAGTCGCGGGATTCTTCTCGTCGCATGAAACGATGAGGGTGGCCGGTGCATCGAGGGCATCGACAAGGCCGCTGTCATCGTAGCGCCGCACCAAGCCCTCAAAGTAGATTTGATTTGGCTCGTCGCGACGTTGCTTGGCGTCGTTAAGCTCTGCCCAGTACAGCTTTGCGAGCCCCCGCCTTGCCTGGCCTTGGTTCGCGACCAACTCAAGGGCTTGCTCGTAGCTTGTGACTGCTGCTTGCAGCGTGCGAATGCGCAACATCGTCGTCACATTTGTAAGCGCTTCCGCATCCCATAGTTCGGCCTTCGCCTCGACTGGATCCCACGGGTGAATCTTCGAGCGCAAATCCAATAAGTGCTCGGTCTGCTCGGGGCGCGATTCTACAAATTCGAAATACCGCTCCGACAATTCGTCGCCGCTTTCGATGTGCCGCTTCGCCTCGCTTGTTCGACGCTTAAGATCCTCTGTGCGATCGAGAAAGGATTCGATCGCATCCCCAAGTTCGCGAGCCGAACCCAACCTATCATCAAGGTTCATTGCGAGTGCACGCATGCAAATGTCGGAGAGTTCCTTAGGGATTTCTTTGTCGGGAAATCGAATCATCGGTGGCGCAACTACAGCCTCACCTTTAGAGCCTCGGTGCAGGAGCTTCAGATAGTCCGATACGGTCTCGACCTCGAAAGCCCACTCACCGGTCAAGATCTGATAGAGAATCGAACCCATCGCAAAGACGTCGGTGCGCGCATCAAAGCTTGTCACCTCTGGATCGAGTTGCTCTGGCGCCATGTAGCCGGGAGTGCCGCCTCGCGAAATCACATTTGAAGAGACGTTGTGGGCGAGCCCCCAATCCAAGACCAGAACTTCACCAAAGGGCCCAAGAACAATATTCTGAGGCTTGAGATCGCAGTGAATGATGCCGCGACTGTTTGCGTACTGCACCGCTTGGCACACCTGCATGAAATCTCGAAGGAGTCGACCAAGAGTAAAGCGCTTGCACGTCTCTTCATCGGCCTCGTTTAATCGACAGAGAATCTCTTCCAGGTCGGGTTCGTCGATGAGGCGCATGGCGTAGAAACTGCGACCTTGCTCATCGATGCCTGCGTCATAAACGGGAATAATGTTCGGATGCTCAAGGCTCGCAGTGAGTTGCGCTTCGGCCATGAGTGTTTCCTCGGCCAAGCTGTTCTTTCGATTCTTAAGAAGTGACTTAAGAGCAACCGACCGCTTGAGCACGCGATCAAATGTTTCGGTGACCTGACCTGCGCCACCGGCACCAATAAACTTTCGTCGCTGGTAGCGAGGCGGGGCCTTTGGAAGGTCTGCATGAGCTTGTGCTGGGGCGGGAATCGTCGGTGGTTTGATTCGCGCTGGCGCAGGCTTCACGAGGCTTTGGTTTGGCCCACCCATCATCGTGTTAACCAGCATGGTGTTGACGATTGGTGACGTTTGTGAGTCTCGAGCGATAAGAAGTTCGGCAATGCTCATCGCATCAGGCGTGTGAAGAACCGTGTCGAGTCGGTTTTCCATGGGAGCGACATAGGTTCTGGCCTTCTTAAGAATAGTTCTTGCTTCTGCTATCTGGATCTCATCTAGATGCCCTTCCTGCGTCCAGAACTCCAATACGGTGCAAGGCTCTTCTCGCTCAAAAAGCGAGGTGAGAGCATCGGCCACTTCGGAGTAGGTGAGCATGCCAAGCGCAACGGCACCTATCGCAAGTTGAATGTGTTCGCGTACGCGGTCCATCGAGTGCAACCCGAGTAGCCTATCAGAAAGCAGAAGCTACGCGGTCAACTACCGTTGTCGTGGTCCGGATCCCTGACGACATCATCTTCATCGGAGTTGGCTTCATCGGAGTTGGAAAGATCTGCGCGATAGCGCGCGACAACTTCAATGCAATCACCATCGAGGTACTGCGCACTAAGTACACATTCCCCTTCATAAGCGACACGCACCAAACCAAGCCCACCAGGTGCGATTTCTTCACTCAAATAGATGTCTTGCATGCGCTGCTGATATGCAAGTGAAGGTTCGTCGAACTCATTGATCCAAGTAACGAGTTCGATGAGTTTGTTTGCATCATCGACAGAAGCAATTGGATTTGTGACGCGAATGAATGCGTCATTTTTCGAAAGGCTGAATACATATTGAATGTTCTCAGAAGTCCCACCGTACTTAAGCGCGTTCTCCAAAAGCTCTGCTGTCACCATCGTGATCGATTCATGCGATGCAAAATTTGTAAGGACGGCTTTCAAACAAAACGCGATAGAAGCGCGTACGTGTTCGATGTCCTCCCACTGTGGACGAAAGCCAAGTTCATATCGCACCTCTGTCTTCACGATCACCAGTGTAGCAGAACGTATGAAATTGAAGTGCTGAATGGACGGGCCACCGTAGCGCCACACGTCTAAGAAAAACTAGGTAGGATGGTCGCGCAGCTAGGAGAGCCAGTGACAATGACAGCACACAATTCGCACCAATCCTCTCGGCTTCAGAGCAGTGGCGCAGACGCCGTGAAAGCTGGCGCCGTTTCTTCTGTAGTGAGCGCTATACGTGATGCGTTTCGCGATGACATCTCGGGGCCTCATGCTTCCGAACTTCGGAAAGGACGCCGAGATGTCGTCTTGTCGCGAACCGTCGTACTAATTTGGATCTCGGTATTCGTTATGCCTTCGACGATCTGGACGTACGTGTTTTTCGCACGGCCCGAAAGACTGCCACACGCAATTGGCATCGTCTCGTCCGCTGTCGTCGCGGTCTTGTTGTTGAGGCTTCTCGTAAAGAAAGGCGTGTTTGATACCCACTATCATCTGTCGATGCTCTTGCTTGTAGGATGCGTCTTTGGGCCCACAGGGACCGCAATTGTGGAGATAACTAGGAATAGTTCGGGAGACTTCTTCTTCGCGTTCTTTCTGATCTACTTTGCGTTTACTGCCCTCTACCCAGCAGCCGTTGGCTGGGTTTTGGCAACGTCTCTAGCCTTGATGGCGTCGTGGGTGGGCGGCCGACTCATCGGTGGGTTTCATGCCGATCAGGCATTTGCTGAAAGTCTAATCTATCTCTTTCAATTGACGTTTATTGGAGTTGTTCTCAATCGCGTGATCTGCACGCTCTTCTTCGCCGAGCGCAATGCCCAAGCTGAACTTCGAGTCGCGCGTGACGCACTGCTCGCCGAGATGGAAGTTGCCCAGCAAATTCAAACTCTCATGTTGCCGAAGAAGCCGGTGCTAAGTGGACACGATGTGAGTGGATTGATGATGCCAGCGGAGGAGGTAGGCGGAGATTACTACGATGTAATCCAAACGAAGGATGGTCGTAACTTCATCGCAATCGGTGATGTTTCAGGACACGGTCTTACGTCTGGTCTGACAATGATGATGGCGAGGGCTAGTCTTGTAGGAGTACTTGAGGGCGATCCGAACGCGACGTTGCATAAACTCTATAACGCGGTGAATAGTTGTTTGCGCCACAACCTTCAGCGCATGGACCTAAATTTGTACATGACCTTCGCGCTCTTCGAGCACGTTGGTGGCGGCGAGTTTCACGGAGTCGGTGCACATCCCCCACCACTCATTCTTCGCAATTCCGATCGTTCGGTCGAAGAGGTTGACCTACAAGGTGTGTGGCTTGGTGTTGTGGACAACATCGAAAGCGCCGACATACCGGAGGTAGTAATAACTCTAAAGCCTGGCGACGTTTTGCTCATGTACACTGATGGAATTGTAGAGCGAGCTAGCCTTGAGAACGACGAGATGTTTGGCTTCGAGAGGCTTAGCGCAGCGCTCTCTACAATGGGGGAGACTGCAATCGATGAGGTAATCTCGGGGTTGGTAGAAGTCTTAGAAGGCCATTCGGTCTTGCAGGACGATGACGTTACCTTGGTAGCCGCTCGATATATTGGTGGGGCAACGGATATCTAGAACGAGCATTTTGTTCGAGAAAATTGGAGGATTCAGTGGAGAATTTAGTAGCAGGTGATCTAACGATCAATATTACGAATACAGCGGGCATCTTGGGGCTTGATTGGCGTGGAAAGAGCGCAGACCGGCAGCCACAAATTGCTCTCTCACCGTTCTTTGAAGAGGTGGCGACTGCGGCCGCAGCACAACCGGCATCGATTGAAATGCACTTCGAGAATCTCGAGCATTTCAATTCATCAACCATTACGGTGCTTATTCAGTTCATACAGAAGTTGCGGCAAAAGAACATTAAGCTGCGCATTGTTTTTAACTCGGGGTTTAAGTGGCAGCGCCTATCCTTTGATGCACTTCGCATTTTCGAGAAGCCTGATGGACTCCTCACTTTTGGGACGGTGCAAAACTAGTGGCGCGGCCAATCAATTTCCAGGTCGCGGTACCCGTTGGGCCAAAATGGAAAAACGTTGAGCTGTTACGGTCGTCAATCCTCAACTGCTTGGCAGCAATTTTTCATGACAGCGACGTTACGCATCAAGTGAGTATTGTTGCCGGGGAACTTCTTGAGAATGCTGTGAAGTATGGCGATTGGACTTCTAAAGAACACACCCACTTTGACTTGCGCGTTTGGGGCGATGCGCACTCTGTGCACGTTGAGGTTTCCAATCCAGCAAAGCCCGACAGCAAGGCCGTCGACGAACTCTTTCAAATGGTAAAATGGCTTGAGGGCTTTCCTTCGGCCCAGGATGCCTACCAGGCACGCTTGCGACAACTCGCTGATGGCGAGACAGGAGACACAGGGAGCCAGCTTGGGCTGGCTCGTATTCTCTACGAAGGGGACTGCGTCTTGGATGCGAACTTTACCGATGGGATTGTGCGCATCCGTGCCACCGTGTCGACAGGTCAAGCGGTCGCGGCCTAGAACGACTCGGCCTAGAAATACGAGGCCGAGTAGCCTCCGTCGATAACAATCTTTTGCCCGGTGATGTTCTGCATCATCGGGCTACACATCCACAACACGCCATTGACGACGTGTTGCCAGTCGCAGGTCAGCCCGGTCATCGATCTCTTAGCAAGATGAGAACGCGTTCTCTCAATGTTCTCCTTGCCGATCGTATTGGCGGCGCCGTCCGAGTCCATTGCCGAAAAACTCACAACGTTGCAGAGGATTTTATGGCTGCCAAGCTCCAGTGCAAGGTATCGGCTTGCCGACTCCAGCGCAGCCTTTCCGATTCCTGCAACATGGTAGTTCGGCGTCGCCAGCATGCTCGACTCTGAGGAAAGTGTGACGATGCGCGGGGCAGCCGAGTTTCGGAGAAGCGGGGCAGCCATGCCACAGATTTGGATAAGCGAGAGAACGCCGATATCAACGACGCTGTGAAAATCAGCTTTCGTGAGTTCGGTGAGTGGACGCGCCAGGACTCCCGATGGCACGTGCACAAGGGAGTGGACGATAAAATCCAGCGCTCCCCATTCGCTTGTAAGTTGTTCGATGGCGCCGCGCATGCTCGCTTCGTCATCGGCATCTACGCCAAGGTGCAGTTCGCTTCCCGCGCGCTTTGCCGAGTCTGCGAGTTCTTCGAGTCGACTTGTGCGCGAGGTGAGCGCGATCTTGGAGCCGTGCGATGCAAGTGCCTTGGCTATGTGAAACGACGCGCAATTGTCTCCAGAGAAACCGAGTATCAATCCTCGACTGCCACGAAATCCAAGATTACTCATTCTGTCTCTCCTGTTGCAGTTGGGAACCATGGTGCAAGTGATGCTTGGCCCTCTCGTTGGTAATGCTTAACAGCCTTTTGAATGTGACCGAGTGCCTCTGCTGCGGGCACTCCACCAATCCACATCGAGAGACGACTTGTGGCCTCATAGATTTTCTCGGGTGCTACCCCAAGGTGACAAAGTGTCTTCGCGAACATCGCGGCAGAGGTGAAGTTCTTAGAGGCACAAAGTACGCACATGCCAAGGAGATAGTTCTCTTCCAGGGAGATGTGTTCTGTGTTTGACTCAAGTACATGATAGCCATGCAGCGTGTCTCGCAAGCTCGGTGATGCAAAGCGCTCGAGAAGTGCAGTGTGCCGTTGTCCTGCTCCGTCTCCGAAGATTTCGTCAAGATAGGCTTCGGATTCTTCGTGGTCGTTCTTTGTCAAAGTCTCTCCTTCTTTAGCGAGTTTGTCCTCTGGGGAAAAGTACGATCTCTCCAACCACGACGTGGGGCGGCTGCTCAAGGGCCCAAACGATCGCCCGAGCAACATCTTCTGCCGTGAGCCAATCAGGGATCGTGCTCTTCAACTTAGAAAGTGTCGTTTCAAAGCCTTCTACTTTTTCGTAGATCTCAGTGTCCACTAGGCCGGGGGATATCAGTGTTACCCGGGTCCCTCTGGGGGCAAGTTGGAGCCGCATTGCGCGAGTAAACGCGTGAAGAGCGGCTTTGGTTACCGCGTAGGGCGCGAATCTCGGATTTGGCACAAAGTCGGCTGTGACGGATGAGATGTTCACAATATCGCCATTGGCCACAATTCGCTCGGCAAGTTCGGAGCATAGTTGCACGACGGCATTAAGGTTTACGTCGACCAAACGCCGCCATCGATCGTTCGATAGCTCGAGAGGATTGGCATAGACACACTCTGCTGCGTTGTTGACGAGAATGTCGATCGACGGTGCGAGGGCGACGATCTCCGCAACTGCTCGATGAATCTGCTCGCTGTCAGAGAAATCGGCAACGATGGGAGTGAGGCCGGTTGCGCTTGCTACCTGAGCGAGCTTATCGGCATTGCGCCCGACTCCGATAATATGAAGTTCGGAAGACGAGAGCTTGTCGACAAGGGCACGGCCTATCCCGGACGTTACGCCGGTAATCACCGCCGTTCTTCTTTGGCGAGCCATGGTTAAAGTCGGTAGAGAAGAGAGGCGTAGTACCAACCGGTCCCAGTGGTCGGGGAGAGAATGAGATCGCCCTTCTTAATTTTCCCAGTGGCAACGAAATGATCAAGCGACACAGGGATCGCAGCCGAAGAGACGTTTCCGACTACGCTAAAGTTGGAAAGAACTTTCTCCGCTGGCACGTTGAGTGTTTTGACGAGCAGCGCTTGGATTCCTGCAGTTCCAGAGTGTGGGACGATCCAATCCACATCGGCAATGGTTAGGCGATTGCGCTCTAAGACGTTCTGGCAGGCGGTAGTAAAACTCTGAGCGGCGAGCGCGTTGAGTTCTCGTTGGTCGATGTGCGTAACAACATGGCCAGCCTCGTTGATGCTCATTACGTCGTGATGCTCGCCGTCCGAGATCATTTCGTAGTCGAGGATCTCGCTGCCTTTGCCAGCGTCAAGCTCGAGAACCCATGCGGCGGCGGCGTCGCCAAAGACCAAGGATGCCTTGCTATTTGGGCGTCCTCGCTGCGACGTAGTCTCGGATGCAACCACCAAGGCGCGCTTGTATCGATTGCCCGAGAGCATGTGATGCGCGATGCCCACGCCGTTCGCAAAGCCCGTGCAAGCGCCGCTAATATCAAAGGCAAATGCCGAGGGTGCGCCAATGAGCTTCTGAAGCTTTGGGGCGAACTCGGGGATGTAGCGGCGCTGAGTCCAGTTGGCCAATACGATCAAATCGATGTCACGGCCTTGGAGGCCGGCTGCGTCTAAAGCGTTGCGGGCCGCGGCAGCGCCCATCTCGGCGATGCCTTCTCCTTCGCCGGCCCAGCCGCGGCGTGTGACTCCAATGCGCTCGAGTTGCTGCTCGGTTATTGGCTTATCGAGTTTAGGCAAGGTGGCATTGGTGTGCATCACCTTCGGTAGGTAGATGCCCATGCCTGTGGCGTTGAGGGTTTTCATGCGTGTGCCTTCCTGTGAGAGCTAGGGTTGTGTCACGCCGTCCAGAAGCAGAACTGTGTTGTTGCCTCCAAGACCAAAGGATACCGTAACGCCTGCGCGTCCCGAACCGTTTCGTCCTTTGCCGGCCATGTGATCAAATGCGTCGTTTGCGCGAGCATGATTTATGTTGATGGTCGGTATCACGTAATCGTGTTTTAACATGAGCGCTGTGGTTGCAACGTTTAGAGCGCTTGAAGCTCCAAGAGTATGACCGTAGATCGGCTTGTTGGAAACCAGTGGGACTTCGTGGGCACGCTCGCCAAGAAGCAAGAGCATGTAATTCTCTTCAGATGAGTCACTTAATTGAACGCCGTTGCCGTGACCAACAATAAATCCTATGTCGTCGACCGATAAGCCAGCGTCACGAAGAGCACTAAGAATAAGTCTGGCCGGTTGACCGCCTGCTAAGTCGGGCGTTGTAGGATGGAATCCGTTGTTGCCATACCAGTACGAGCGGATGCGCGCGATGGGCTGCGCTCCTCGCGACTTTGCATGCGCAGCTGATTCGAGAACGAGGGTGATCGAACCTTCCCCAAAGGCATTGCCGATGCAGTCGCTATACGGCCGAACGGCACGCTTGGGATCTTCGACGTCGGAGCTTAGGAGTTGGCCGTCGCGGTACATCGCAAAGAGAGGCGGGCACAGCGCCGCTTCGTGGCCGGTGGCCAAGGCAACGTCGAGACGCCCCTGTTGGATCTCTCGAAATGCTTGCCCAATCGCGACGGCACCGGATGAGCATGTGCTGTTGAAAGTATAGACCGACCCGCGTGCTTCAAATAGTGAAGCTGCGATTCCAGCTGCCAGACCAGGTGTACCGCTCATTAGGTCGCGACTGGAGTAGCTATCAAAGCTGTTGTTCGTGACTTGCGCGACGATGCGCTCATACCAGCCAGCAAAGCCAGGACGGGAGCAGCCGTCTAGAATGCCAAATCGCTCTGGGGTGATTGACTCAAGCGAAATGTTCGCGTCGTCGCGAGCGAGCATGAGTGATGCCAAATAGATTTGAACCTCACGATCGTAGCGGCTGAAAAAACGTTCGGGCATCTCTGCGAGATAGTCGGCAGGATCAAAATCCCACACACGGCCCACTGCGATCGATTCATTTGGGTACGCAGGGTTTGGTTCTTTGCGAAGTTGTGATTCGCCGCAACTAAGATGCTGCCAAAGCGTTTCCCTATCATCGCAGTTGGGAAGGACTACGCCGATACCTGTGATTACTACGTCGTTCAATGGCGATCCTAGGAACTATTCTCGCGAGTCCAGTGCTCACCTGTTGGGTCCAGGGTATGAAAACCACGCATCTCTTTGGTTGAGACAGGCGCTGCAAATTGCATCCTATCGAGGGTCTCATAGGGCCAACTACACTGGCTCTTGATGTGAGCGAGAGCGTGCTGAATGGGGTTGCCACCGAGGGCTGGATAGACGTCGTCCAAAAACCATCCACTTTGGGGCGTTTGGCGTGTGAAAGAGCAGATGTCGGTGACGACTGTGCGAACTCGCGCACCCGAACTTGTGATGTAGTGAACTTTGTCGACCAGACGAGCAGAGGTACACCGCGTGAGTACAATGACTTCTGCAGCCGAAGATGCGATGTCATTTGCTCCGCCCGAACCAACTAAGAGTTTTCCTGTCTTAAGAAAGGTGGAGTTGAGGTTGCCGAGTTGGTCGACCTCTCCGGCACCCACCACGCCTAAACAGACATTGTCGGCGCCACACGTAAGGGCACCGAGGGCGTGCTCGGCATTCGATATGCGCTCTGCCCGTCCCATGTTTTGATGACTGAGAAGAAAGGGGTGCCCGCGTTGGCCGCATTCAATCCCAACAAGGCCTGTTTCCACGATGACATCAATCGACACTCCCTCCTCGTCAAGCCATTGCTTTGCGAGTCTGGCGGCAAAGAAGCTGTTGCCAATGCCGGCAATTATGACCTGATAGCCGCCCTCTCGTACTCGTTCGCGGATTTTCCTTGCTGCGAGAATAATTAGGATTTCGGCCCCTTTGGGAAACTCGCGTTTGGTCTCAAATGACGTTTTAAACCCTTCGAGGTTTGCAACCCAATTGCAGAAGTTTTGATACCCGACTCGGCCGTCTGGAACGTCTAGAACGAGTGAGCAGAACTCCTTGAAAAACGCGTCATCAGTCGCAAGCCTACGCCAGACTTGATAGTGCGCAAGGTCGTCTTCATATCCTTCGACAGGAAAGCGGGGCGAGGCGTATACCGGTTGAGGGTGAGCACCGCGAGGCTCTTCGCTAATCGAGAGAACTTGATGCCGAGGAATGGGCATTGCATCTCGAAACTCTCGGAGTTCTTCTGTGGATCCTATTCGTTCGACCGTTGCGATGACCCCGACCTTAGCTCCGATCGCACCCCAGAATCCTTCTGAACTTGGCTGTGAGCAAACAAGGTTGCCGTGTTCGTCTCCGAGTAGCGCGTGAACGAAGGTGATATCCGGGCGCACTGCGCGTACTAACCCAAGAGGAGGGATGTTTTCACTCTCTTCGCCGACGTCGACCTCTCGGAAGTTTCCCGAGCGCGCTAAGTCTCTTGCCATATCCGTTCCGATTAGTGACTTGGTGACAGCATAGGACTGACCAAGTGCACCGGCCCGGAGCGACTCAACGTATGAGAGCAGTGACCAGATCTCGATGGCATCAGGAGATGATTCACAAATTTGCTGATACAGGGCGTTGGGGCGCGGTATTGGGAAATTGTCTCCAAAGAAGCACGCACGGTATTTGCTACCCAATCCAAGTCTCGGAAGCAGGTGAAGAAACGAGTGAAAGCCTGAAGAGCTGATTGTCCAATCTGGTGATTGGCCTCGAAACAGGCGCGCCAGTTCTCGAACGGCAGCGTTCGAGCGGCTTGGCGTAGAAGCAAAATGCAAATGCATACCAGGGGTGATGTGCGTTTGTATGGCCTCTGAAAGTGGCAGGATGGCGGTCAATGTGAGTCCAGGGAAGAGAGTATGCTCGGACGGGCTACGTTGAGTCTCAGTAAAGTACTAAGTATTGTTTCAGCATACGGGTGACCTTTGTAGGTGCGCAAGAACCTCGTTTCGAATGACGCAAATGATGAGAACTCGCTACGGTCCCGACGAGTGAGCTGATATCGTGAATCTCATATTCATGAAACCGTCGGACCGCGAATCACTACTCTACGACTGGAACCACGAAGTTCCGTTGGCAGAGTTGCAAACGACAGTTGTCGAGTTTGACGATGAGACTCTGCGTGATGGGTTGCAGAGTCCATCGGCACGGCACCCGTCACTCAACGATAAAATTCGCCTGGTGCATTTAATGGAAGCGTTGGGGATTCACACCGCGAATATTGGTTTGCCAGGGGCAGGAGGAAACTCAATTGCGCACATCACGCGCCTTGCCCAGGAGATGACGGGGTTGGCGATTCGGCCAAACGTAGCGTGTAGAACTCTTCTGTCCGACATAAAGCCGGTGGTCGATATGGTGCAGTCGATCGGAGAACCCATCGAAGTGTGCACATTTATCGGTTCTTCTTCCGTTCGTCAGTACGTTGAAGGTTGGGAGTTTGACGAGATCGTTCGATTGAGCAGAGACGCCGTTCGCTTTTGCAGCGAGCAGCAACTGCCATGCCTCTTCGTAACAGAGGACACCACTCGTGCGAATCCTGAGAATCTGCGAACGCTGTACCGAACGGCGATCGAAGCTGGCGCCCAACGCATCTGTATCGCCGACACCGTGGGGCATGCGACGCCGGAAGGGGTTCGGCGTCTCATCGCTTTTGTACGTGGTGTAATCGACGAGGTCGGCGTCCCCGTTGGTATTGATTGGCATGGTCACCGAGACCGCGGGCTCGCTTTGGCAAATGCGCTCGCGGCGATCGATGCGGGGGCAACGCGTATTCACGGCACAGCTCTCGGAATTGGCGAACGGGTTGGAAACACCGCAATGGACCTTCTACTTGTGAATCTCCGCATGCGTGGAGTTATCGACAACGACCTGAGTCGGCTGGCCGAGTATTGCGATTTCGCATCGCGTGCCATTGGAATTCCCCTGCCCTACAACTATCCAGTTTTTGGAAAAGATGCCTTTGAAACTGCCACCGGAGTACACGCTGCTGCCGTCATCAAAGCGTTCAAAAAGAACGATACTTGGCTAGCAAATCGGGTCTACAGTGGGGTGCCAGCTGAAATGGTGGGGCTTGCGCAGGGGATCAGTGTAGGGCCAATGAGCGGGCGATCCAACGTGGTCTACGTACTGGAGAAGCACGGGGTGAAAGCCACAAAGCACGCCGTTCGCAATGTACTTCTGTTGGCGAAGCAGACCTCGCGCCTGCTAACGGTAGAAGAGATTTTGGCGGCCGCAGGCGCAGCAGAGGAGTTTGAGTCTGAGGAGCAGGTCGTAAGAGCAACTCCTGCTCAAGACTCTCTGCAGATTCACAGTGAACTGTATCGTCAGGTGTTTGACGATTCCTCCGATGCAATCATCATTGCGGACGCTAGAGACGGCTATGTGCAACACGCGAATTCCGCCGCCCTATCGCTCTACGGCTACTCTTCAGAACAACTCGGAAGTCTTCAGGTTGATGACTTATGTGCAACGCCGTCTCCGCACGAAGCGGAGCGATTTCCTGTGCCGCTGTTGCAACTGCACACCACGGCAAGTGGCGTGCACATCCCTGTGGACGTATCGATTTCTCATATCGCCGTAGACGCTCGCGAGAGGTCGCTTATGGTGCTTATGGTGCGGGATGTATCAGAACGAGAGGCGTACGAGCAGAGGCTTTCTTACCTGAGTCGGCATGATGTCATGACCGACCTTCTCAATCAGCCGGCTTTTGATGCTGCCCTTCAGCGCTCTCTTGACCGGTTAAATCGCTCATCCAGCGCGCTTGGTGTTGCCGTACTTAACCTCGATAGGTTTCGTTCCGTAAACGACTCTTTTGGTCATGATATTGGCGATCTGGTAATTCGGAGAATCTCTGAGAAGCTACGGCATTGTCTTCGAGATTCGGATAGTGTCTCGCGATCGGGCGGTGACGAGTTTGCCTTCCTACTAAAGAACGCTGGGGATACTCCCGATATCGCAAAGATTTGCGAACGAGTCTTGGGGCTTGTCGCTGAGCCCATCTTGGTAAATGGCGAGTCGGTGTATGTAACGGGCAGCATCGGAATTAGCGTTCGCGCAGCGGGGACGCCGGACTGCGCAGGACAAGACCTCTCTCGGGAGGCGACGACGGCGATGCAACGTGTGCGAGACAACGGAGGCAATGGCCTGCGCTTCTTTGCCGTTGAGACCGATAGGGTGGTGCAGCACCGCCGGGCTCTTGAGGTAAGTTTGCGGGAAGCTCTGCAGCTTGAGCAGTTCGTACTTCACTACCAACCTCAGCTAGATTTGCGCGACGCGAGTATGTCGATGGAGGCATTGTTGCGCTGGCAGCATCCCGAGCACGGGCTCGTTCCGCCATTGGACTTCATAGGAACTCTCGAAGAAACCGGTCTCATTGTTCCAGTTGGGCGATGGGTTCTAAAAACAGCAATCCAACAATTGCGAGAGTGGAAGTTCGCACGAACTCCAGCGTCAAGAATTGCTGTCAATGTTTCGGCGCGTGAGATTGATGCCGACTGGTTGTGCTTTGTACGCGACACGCTTACGGAGGCGGGCATCGCTGGTTGTGATCTCACACTAGAAATCACCGAGAGTGTTTTGCTTGAAAGCGACGAGGCGCGTCGTGATGTATTGGAAACTCTCGATGGGCTAGGGGTTTGTATTAGTCTCGATGACTTTGGGACCGGCTACTCTTCGCTTTCCTACCTAAAGAGGTTGCCGATTCGCGAACTCAAGATTGACCGAAGCTTCATCGCTGACATTGCGACCAATGCCGACTCGAATGCAATTGTTGATGCGATCCTTTCGCTTAGCCAAAGTCTAGAGTTGCCTGTTGTCGTTGAGGGTGTCGAGACCTCAGGGCAGCTCGAAGTCCTGCGGAAGAAGGGATGTACATGCATTCAGGGTTATCTTCTGGGACGCCCAATGGCGCAGGAGGTCGCACAACGGTGGTTTGAAAAGAGGGAATGGCGCGCGCTCTTGGCGCCAAGCGACGCGATGCTGTAGCAGCCGTCTTGGCACATGAGCACACTGCCTAGAGCGCATTGCGCTGGAACACGAATACGGGGAAGTTGTAGGGATAGAAAATGTCGGAAGAACGAAATGCTCGAGGCGAAACAGAGTTTGTTAGTGAAATCGTCGCTAGCGGCTATGCCTATCCAAGTGAACGCGTCGACAACGCAACGTATCTCTCGCGGTGCCAGTTTGATATCGCAAGCGATGTTGACGCTCTCATTCACGAAACGCAGATGAAGCAACGCACTTGGTGTACCGAAGACGAGAACACCTGGACGATGGCACGGACTGCGGTACAGCGTGCACTCAAGAGTAACCCAGCACTTCGAGACGAGATCGACGTTGTACTGGTGGCGTCTGGTACGACGATGCCTGTCTTGCACGCGCCGGAGGCGGACAACGCCGGAGTCGCAGACCTCGCTCCACTCGTTCTGCGCGAACTTGGCATTGACTCAGCTCTAGGGCTCGATCTCAAAGCATGCTACTGCACGGGATTTCTGCGTGGTCTTCAAGTCGCAGATGGCTTATTGGCAAATTCTAACTATCGCGCTGCGCTTGTGATCGCGACTGAGCAAGGCAGTCGCTTTTCGGTGGCGCCTACCAATCGCTCTAAGTTCTGCTTCATCATGTCGGATGCCGCTGGTGCTGTGGTTCTCCGAAAAGCCCCTAAAGCCGAAAACACGGGCATTGTGGACTACATGGGGCGTACCGAGGCTAGCAAGTTTGACTGGGTTGGTATTGGTTCGGATGCTGCCTCGACCATCATGCGCGGGTCTCGGGCCGGAGAGGCGACTGTCGCGATGCTTACCGAGTGTGGCAGTACTCTTCTTAAGAGAAACTCGCTAACGCCAGCCGATGTAGATTGGCTGCTACCAATTCAAACCCATGCAGGGATCGTCGATATGGCCCGAGAAGCCTTGGGCTTTCCGTCGGATAAGCTCTTGTGGTTTGGCGGCGATACCGGCTTCTCGGGCAGTGCCAGCATTGCCGCCTGTTTGGCCGAGCAGCTAGAGAAGGGCACGATTAAGAAGGGCGACTTGGTACTCTCGATCGCCGTAGGCGCCGGCATGAACTGCGGCGGAGTGCTGTACTACGCCTAGGGATACTAGAGCGCCGAGCATAACTCTTGATGGTGCTCGCTTGGTTCTTGGCCCTCAGGACGCCTTCGGCTCGTCGTTGCTCAACTCCTCTCTTGCCCTGGCAAGCTCGTCGCTCGCGCCTTGCCTGAAACCCAACTCCCGTCGCGATCCCCAATCAATTTCTTTGCTCGGCGCTCTAGGCGCAGTGGGCCAGATGGCTAGTCGCAGGCTGTCGTCGTGCAGTCGCAGACCTGGTCGTCGCCGCAGGTGTGCACGATCTCACCGGTCTCAAAGAAGATCTGAATCTGCTCGATGCCCGCTTGGGAATTTCGAGTCAGGTAGTGGGCCTCATTCTCGACGGGTGGAACGTTGCCCTCGGGAATGTTGCCATAGCCACCATCAAAGATGACCAGCGCGCTGGACAGCGGGCCCGGCATCTCGGGAATCCCAAAGGGCTCGTAAAGCGCGGGAGAGAGCACGGGGAGCCCCATCGTTCGAGCTTGGTACTCGGTCGAGACATTGGGGACCTCGGAGTCTGCACGCGACATGTGCAGGAGGAATTGTTTATCGGGCGTGCCAGGGATTGGATTGCCTGGCAAATCGGAAATGACGTTGGTTGGCTCGGTTTGATCCCAGCGCATCTGCAGAAGGTTGACCATGAGAGAAACACTTAGAGGATCTCCGTAGGCTCCGATGACGACGTTGCGGTAGGTAGGCCAGTCGAGTGAACGCTCGAGCATGAGTGAGTAGTTTGCGCCTCCAACACCGAGCGCTGCCCGCTGAATGTGCGGATCGTAGGCGGCGATGGTTGCTCCAAAGATGTGCCCCTGAGAGAGGCCGTAGTAGTGAATCTTGCTGATATCAATGATGCTTGCGCCGTCGCCGTCGACAAAGAGGGTCTCGGCCATTGGCCCGCGAACGGCTTGCACAAGTGCGATGTGATTGTTGATGCCTTGCAGCATCGGATCGAAAATCTGATCCGCCAAGTTGTAGTCGTTAAGCACCAAGAGGACATTGGGAATGTCTCGTGTGCTCATACCGCGCATGATGGTACCAACCACGACTGCGCACATTTGCTCGGCGAGGGCACGCTGCGAACTGCTTGCCGCTTGGTTGTTCTCGCCCAAGAGCCCATGCCCGTAGATCACTACAGGAACCGGCTCTGCTGCGGTTAGGGCACACTCGGGAATGACGGCGGTAAACGGAACGTCGTGCATGCCGTCGAGTTTTGGAAGGCCATCGGCGTCGCGAAGGGCTTCAATGCCGCCTGCGAATTCTCCGGCCTTGGTGAGCATCAAGGGAACCGTGAACGTGCCATCGACGCGGCGCATACCACTGTCTTTCGAAACATCCTCGTCGGTGATTTCATAGCTTAGGTTCGCGCCATCGGTCCCAGCAGCTTCGAGGGTGAGGTCTCGTGAAACGATGAGGTCTTGCCGAAGTGCTTCATCGGATGCGGTAGTGAAATCCCAAGCAACCACAAGGTCCTCCGACGGCACTCCTGCAGTTGCAAGAGCTTCCAGCACCTCGGCGTAGTCGGCTCGGCGAGCCTCTAAGGCCTCGTGCTTGGTAACCTTGCCCGAAAGTAAGGCCGCAAATCCCGGGGCAATTGGCAATTCGCTGCCATCTTTTGCCTTAAGACTTTTTCGCACGGCAGCCGCATAGCGAGTTCCGGGCTTTAGGCGCACCGCCGAGCGAATGTACAGTGCTTGCTTGTCGGTGATGTCTGGAGAGCGAATGTCGAGCTCGGCAAAGTGCAGCACGCGCTCACCGGTTTCCATATCCAGCAAAACCGTCGGGCTCGAGTCTTCGAGACTGTCGGGAAAGCGCGAGTTTGTAACCAGATTGGAGTCGTCAACGCCCGTTGCAAAGGCGACGATCATCGGGGCCGCCGCCGAGAATCCATCGAGTTTATTTAGCGGCGCCGGATCAATGGTGATGCCATCGAGGTTTGTTGGCAGAGCACCGGGCGGAATGTCGAGGCGCATGCCCGTGTTGCTGGTCGAGTCTTCGGAGGCGTAGAGGTTGGAGGGCCACGGAGTCACACAGCCATTTCCGCCCAACGGATTGCATTCTTGTTGGCTCAGAAGGTCGTCTTCACCTTGGCCTTTGTCGTCATCGCCGCAGCCAATTGCGGTGACGCAAAGAGTCGAAAGAAGGATGTGTCGCAACCAAGTTCCTCGCATAGCCCGAAACTATCGATGCTGGGGCAAACATGACAGTCCCTTGTGCCTGCCATCGTGCGAGAAGCGAAATGGGAAACTGCAAGCGGGCACATGCAATTGGGTGTCTTCGGGTAGTTAGCCAATTTGTTCCTTGGTTAGAATTGGCAAATGGCCAAGACAGTTGCGGTATTGGGAGGTGGAGTGGCAGGGCTCAGCGCGGCGCACGAACTCATCGAGCGCGGCTTTGACGTTCAACTCTACGAGGGCTCGGCACAGCTCGGAGGAAAATCTCGTAGCCACCCCGTGCCTGGCAGTGGCACCAATGGACGGGCGGACTTGCCGGGTGAGCACGGCTTTCGCTTCTACCCAAGCTTCTACCGGCACCTCATCGATACGATGGAGCGCATTCCTCTTAGTGATCCAACGAAGAATGTTGCGGGAAACCTACGGGCCGCAGATCACGCAGCGATTGCTTCTGCCGACGACCAGCCAATTCACGAATTTGTAAGAAAGCGTCCAGACACCCCGTATTCGGTGCTTCAGAGCCTTGAGCTCTTTTTCCAAGACATGGATGTGGATGCCGCCGACGTCAGCCTCTTTGGCATGAAAGTGCTCCAGTACCTCACCTCGTCTAAGGAACGTCGCGATACCGAATATGAGCCGATGTCCTGGTGGGAGTTTTGCCAAGGGCATCGCTTCTCAGAAAACTTCCAGCGCTACATGCGAGCGATACCAAGAACGATGGTGGCAATGGACCCGGAGGTGAGCAGCGCGCGAACCATTGGAACCATCTCGATGCAGCTGATTCTCGATTTTGCCACCGAGGGCGTGAACAACGATCGCACAATGGGCGGGCCGACCTCCGAGATGTGGATTGATCCCTGGGTTACTCACCTAACCGGCAAAGGGGTCCAGATTCACAAGAACAAACGAGTCTCGTCACTAAATCTAAGTGGCAACGCCATCGCCGATGTGAGCTTTGAGGATGGCACATCTGCAAGCGCCGATTACTACGTGCTTGCGGTACCGCTCGATATCGCCAACAAACTCATTAGCGAGGACCTTGGCAATCTCGATCCAAACCTCGATCACGTGCGCAATGCCGATATGGACAGTCTCCTAGCTTGGATGGTCGGGATTCAGTATTTTACCTACGAAGATGTACCGATGGTTCCGGGTCACGTTTTCTATCCAGATTCCAAGTGGGCACTTACCTCGATTTCTCAGGCGCAGTTCTGGGATACGGGCGGGCTCTTCCGCCAGCGCTACGGAGATGGTTCGGTTGGCGGCGTTGTCTCGGTGGATATCTCCGAGTGGAAGAAACCCGGTCACTTTGTGAGCAAGACGGCCGAGGAGTCGACACCTGCAGAGATCGCCGACGAGGTTTGGCAGCAGATGAAGCGGTCGGTCAACGGTGTTGGGAGGGGCGAAGTGCTCGCCGACGAGAACTTGCACAGTTGGCACCTAGACGATGAACTCGAGTACGGCGGCGGAGGAGTTGTCCCACCGATTAACCACGGCCGGCTGCTCGTGCATCCACCAGGCTCGTGGCAGATTCGCCCAACCGCGGATACCGAACTCGACAATCTCGTTTTGGCTTCGGACTACGTTCGAACGTACACGGATTTGGCGACCATGGAGGGCGCAAACGAAGCAGCTCGCCGTGCGGTAAATGCAATTCTCGACCGAGAGAATTCACCTGCACCGCGAGCCGGCGTGTGGAAGCTTGAAGAACCCTCGGGCTTTGACTTTCTAAAGAACATCGATCGAAAACGCTTCTTGGCCGGCAAGCCGCACCTTCTCGATAATGACTTGTTGAAGGTGGCCTTTCGAACCGCCGAACTTGGGCGCAAGGCTGCGAAGTTCACGGGCCTCGACAGTGTAGACGACTATCTTGATCAATTTAAGTTCAGCCGCTTTATCGAGAAGATGCTCTCCAAGCTCGGCGTGATTCAATACCCGTAGGGCACCGGTTGGTTTGGCAGTCGCCGAATCTGTAGACTGTGCGTGGTAGTTCTCCACACTCGCCTGAAAGCGCTTGAATAGATTCAGTGGTTTCCAGCTTGGCGTACACTCTGCATAAGAGCCTTTCATGAGCCAATCATGGATACTGTGCGCAGCAGGCATGCTGTTGTTCGCGTGCTCCGCAAGACCTGCAGTTGAGCAGCTTGCAGACGCAACTCCAAGCGAGCAACGTGTGGACGCTGGGAGCACCTCGATCACCGTCCCTGAGGGGTTGCAAGACATCTCAAGCGTATTGTGGGTTGGAGCGCATCCCGACGACGAGATGCCCTCGTCGCCCGTCATTCGGGAAGTCTGTAGCCAGGAGGACGTGCGGTGTCTCTTCGTTGCCCTGACCCAGGGAGAGTCGGGCAACTGCCAACTTGCCAAAGGGTGCTCGCCGAGCCTTGTAGCCGTGCGGCAGGAAGAGTTTGCAGCCATGGGCCTATTCGTGGGCGGAGAGGTGCGAATCCTAGATCTAGGCGATGGCACAGCTGGAACCCGCACCGGAGTGCTGGCCAGCTGGGCGGCGCAAAAAGGCGGGGCCGAATTCCTGGTCGCGGAGGTCGAGCAGATCATCTCCAACTTTGCTCCAGACGCGATCCTCACGTTCGATCCGCGGCATGGAACCACCTGTCATCCCGACCACCAGGCGGCGGGCGAGCTGGTTCTAGCTGCGGCTCAATCGCTCGAGTACCCGCAGGAGCGCACGTTCCTTGTGGAGTCGGTGATCATAGGCGTTGGGGCTTCGGGCCTGGAAGGATTTCGACCAGCAGTACCAGAGGATACAAACGTTGCGACGACTTCCCTGGCTGCTGTGTGGGATATCGTAATTCACTTGGCGTCCGAAATTTACCTAAGCCAGTTCTCGTCAGAGACAGTTGAACAGATTCGTGATGTGGGAGTCGATGGCCGCACCTTCTCCCTCATTGCTCTCTCCGATGTGGAACCCGAGGACCGACGCTACGAATCGCTGTGCCCGTAGGTGCGGCTATCCACCTGCCGGTAGCGGCTGCGTGACACAACTTTCGAAAGCTCAATTCGCTGTGTGCAGTTGTTGGCGAATGCGCACAAAAGCGTCGGGACCAGCGCAGATCTCGGCCTATCCCCGCGAGATCTGGCGAACTGCCAGACGGCAATAAAGCAATCGGCCATCCTGACCGAAAGACCTAGAGTGGCCACACTCGTCGAATTCACCCAGGGACGCGCGCTGCGTCATTCGCTCGGCTCCCTAACTACGCTTGGGCGCTCCAAGGAAAACAGCATTCGCCTCGACGATGGGGCGGTTTCTGCGCATCACGCGGTGATTCGAGAGATGCCTGGCGGCCTCTATCTACTCGAAGATCTGAAAACCACCAATGGCACCTTTGTCGGTGGAGCAGCAGTTCAGACGCGCACCCTGCAAGAGGGTGACAAAATTACCCTCGGCGGCATCAATCTCTCGTTTTCAACACGCATCGCCGAAGGCACGCCAGCACCGGGCTCGATTGGTGCGCAGACGGTTACGGCCAGCAAGCTGCGACGGCCCAGCACTGCGCTTCATCGTGTGAAGATGACAGTCTCCGAAGAACTCGCAGCTGTGCGCCCCACCTGGGAGATGCCTGCGCAAGCCGGGGCCACGACCATAGAGACCACTGCGAAGTCGGGCAATCTGCAGCAGGACTACGATCGCCTTCTCGCAGGATACGAACTCATTCACGCAATCGTCGGCGAGGACGATCTCAGTGTAATTCTCAATCAAATCGTCAATGCTGTCATCGACCTGATGTCAGTCGATCGGGCCGCCGTTCTTCTCGTCGACCCAGAAGGCAAACTGGTTCCTCAGGTTGCCCTTCAAAAGCAGCGCTCGCACGAGGAGTTTAAGGTCTCGACAAGTATTTTAAACTACGTCGTCGAACATCGCTCGGCCGTTGTGTGCAGCGACTTAGGCTCCGACGAGCGTTTCTCAAGTTCGCGCAGCATCATCATGCATCAAGTGCGCTCGGCGATGTGCGTCCCCTTGCTGCACGATGGCGAGCTTGTGGGCGTTCTGCACATGGACTCTCTGATTGCCAACACCACGTTCAACCAAGAGAGCCTCGAAGTTGTTACGACGATCGCCAACACCGCCGCCTATGCTGTTCGCACCGCGATGCTCAAAGAGCAGATTCGCGAGATTCAGCGGCAACAAGCCGAAGCGATGCGCGCGATGATTTCGGGAGCGTCGCACTTTATCAACAATCCGCTTGCGGTCATTCGGGCAAACCTCTCAATGTTCGAGGAATGGTCCGGAACCATGACGCAGTTCCACACTGAGCTTGAAGCCGATCCTACGAAGTTTTCTGATCTTAAAACCTCGCTTGGAATTGATTTTATCGATGAAGAGCTCGGACCAATGTCGAAGGAGACGGCGCTGTCGGCGGCAAGGATTGGCGAGATTGTCCGCGCGCTCTACGTCTTCGAGCATCAAAACGATCCGACCGCCTGGTCCGAATTTGATGTCTCAGAGCTTCTCCGGGAAGTGATGGCGGAGCAGGGCACCGCAATATCGGCTGTCGCAACCGCACATCTGCAAGTCTCGCCCATGATCGTCTGTGGCGTTCGAGATCGACTCAAGTTGCTTGTGACGAATCTTGTGACCAATGCCTGGCAATCGATCGAGCCGGGATCCCCGGAGACGCAATGGGTGGTGGCCTCATGCCACGTCTCTGGCCGCCACGCCTGCATTGCTATCGACGACACCGGCCGCGGGATCCCGCCCGAGAATCGCAATCGCATCTTCGCTCCATTTGATACCGATAGGCTCGATGGTTCGCTTGGGCTTGGCCTCGCAGTCGCTGCCGAGGTCGCCAGACAGCACAGCGCTCGGCTGCAAGTGCGCGAGCGCGAAGGCGGCGGGACCCGGTTAACCCTTGACCTACCCGTAGCCGACTGAACAGGCGCCCCGGGCGATTTCCGAATCCCCAATCGATAGGTACACTTCGGGCAGTATGGTTCGCGAGGACAGCAGAGCCAAGGTTGGCGACGTTATCGATGGGCGCTACCGCCTGATCTCGATGCTTGGCCAGGGCGGGATGGGGCAAGTCTTCCAAGCCGAACACGTTGGCATCAAGCGCGAAGTTGCCATCAAATTACTTCACCACGAGCTGCGCGACCACGAGGGCATTCAAGAGCGCGTCATGCGCGAGGCCTTTGCCACGGGCCGACTCGATCACCCCAATTGCGTCTCGATTACCGATTCGGGAATGCTTGAAGGAGGCGGTGGGACCTACCTTGTGATGGAGCTTCTCAAGGGCGAGTCGCTTGGAGATGCGCTCGACATTCGCGAGACACTCTCGGTTGTAGAATCACTTTCGATCGCCAGAGATATTCTTAAGGGGCTACAGCACGCGCATTCCGCAGGTGTTGTGCATCGCGATCTTAAGCCCGACAACGTCTTTCTGGTAACGCCGCTCGAAGGCGAGCCTGCGAGCTATCCAATGGCAAAGATTCTCGACTTCGGCATTGCCAAGTTGCTTGGAGAAGCCAAAGAAGAGGCGGGCGGCGGCGACCTAACCGAAGCCGGGATGGCGATCGGAAGCCCGACCTATATGTCACCCGAGCAGGCAACCGGTGGCGCTATTGATGGGCGCACCGACCTCTACACGCTGTCCTTGATTCTCTACGAGATGATTGGTGGCGAGCCGCCGTTCTACGAACCCGACGACAAAGTTCGCGCGCTGCAGCGACGCCTAAAAGAGAAAGCGCCACCGGTCGTGAGTCCTTCGGGCGAAGCTGTGCCCGAAGCGCTTCAAGCTCTGCTCCAAGACGGGCTCGCGAAGACAGCAAAAGATCGTGTCCCCGATGCAGAGACCTACCTCGCGCGACTCGATGCAATCTGGGCAGCGCTACCAGGCGTTGCAGCCAGCGTTGCTGTCGTCTTAGCGCCGTCGCCAGACTTGCAGTCAGCTCCGATTCCCGCGCCTGCTTCGTATCACCCTGCGTCAGCCCAGTTTCACGCTCCAGCTACGCAACATTTTTCCGCTCCAGCGCAAGCTCCGTACACCGAGACAATGCAATCTCGTGTTGCCCAGCCTGCGAGTTTGTCCCCCGCGCTTATCAAACGACTCAAGATTGGCGTCGCAGCTCTCGTCGCGCTTGTTGTTGTGGTCGCAGTCGTCGCAGGCATGTCTGATGAGGACAAGCCAGCAAAGGGCGAGTCGGATGCAGTTCTAACGATGGAACCGGATTACCTCGATAGCGCCAGCAAGGTCGACCCCGAGATCGTGGCTGCGCATCTCAGCGAGGAACTCGATCGCTTGCAAGAAGAGATCGATGAGGGGCGCGGCGAGGGCCAAATCGAGCATTTAAAACGACTCCAAGCAGTGTGGCCAAAACACGCGCGCACAAACTTTCTGCTCGGCCTGGCGTACATGGAGAAACGCTATTGGGGCGACGGTTTCAAATATCTTGAGTTGGCGATCCAATACGATGCCGAATTTCGAGTGGAGCCAGCGCTCATAAAGGCGGCCATTCGCTCCCTTACATCACAGAGCAAACCTGGGATGGGGCAGCGATTCTTGGTGAAAGAGGTTGGGGCAGCGGCAATCCCCTATCTAGAAGAGACCGTCGCTGGTGGTAGCAAGCGGCAACGCAAGTATGCTGAGCGCGCGCTAAAGCAGCTGCAAACCGCCGACTTGTAGCGGTTTTCGCATTATTAGCAGCACCACACCCCGCTGCTGTGATCTGCATCGCGTGCCTAGACTCGCGTAGGAATCAGCTGTTCATGACTGCCCTGGACAGGCATACTGCGGCAAAGAACCACACGTAGGGGAATTATGATGTTTAAAAATCGACTAGGACGTTCGGCCGCCATACTGCTTGCTTGCTCATCGATGCTTGCCTGTTCATCAGAAGATGATGGCGGCACTGCTGGTTTGATTGATGGAGGCGACGATGTTGCCGACGCCAATTCTACAAGCGCCGATGCCGACACGCGCTCGGGCGAAGACTTCACCGTAACCTGGGGCCCCTACGACGTTGAGTCTGGCATCGAAGACACCAAGTGCATGATTCGTCGGGTTGACAACGATCGCGCCATTCACGTTGGCAAGATTCACAACGTTCTTGGAAACGTTTCCCACCACTTCATTGTCTACCGAATTGCCGAAGGCGAAGAGAGCACAGAGCCGTTCAACTGCCAACCCTTTGCCGATGTCCTAAACCCCACGGCAGGGGCGCCGCTGATGGTGACGCAGAAGGCGGAAGAGACGTTGACGCTCCCCGATGGCGTTGCCTTCAGCTTCGAGCCAAATCAGCTCGTTCGGCTTGAGCTTCACTTCCTAAACGCCACACCCGAGACTCAGTCCCTCTCGGTTACCTCAACCTTCACAACCGTCTCCGATGCCGACTTCGAGTACGAGGCTGATTTCCTCTTTATCGGCAACCCCGATATTAATCTCGCACCTGGCGAGACCTCGACTCTAGGTCCCTACTTTCTGCCGCTCCCAGCAGACATCGCTGGCACGAACATCTTTGGCATCACAGGACACACGCACCAACTTGGCACCGACGTGACGGTTGCCTACCAAGACGGTCCCGGTGGTGCTGAGACCATGCTCTACGACGTCGATAACTTCGATTGGGAAGAGCCGGACACCGTGCTTCTCGATCCACCACAAGTCATTGGTGCTGACAGTGGGTTCAAGTTCAGCTGCTCATGGAACAATACCACTGCCAACCAAGTAACCTTTGGCGAGGGTGTTGATGAAGAGATGTGCTTCTTTTGGGCATACTACTACCCAAGCCAAGGTGCCCGAGTATGCGTCCACAGTGAGCAGGCACCACAGGTTGCAACCGACCTCTGCTGTCCAGGAGACGCTCTCTGCGCGCTGTTAGACGGTCTTCTCTAGGCCTCTCAGAACTACGCGCCTAGCACATCAGAATGCTGCCTCGAACTTTGGGTCTTGGCAGCATTCGTTGGTTTCGGGCATGGTGTTTTGCGGTTCGCCACAGGTACATTGCACTTCGCATCTGCTAGAGATTGGCTATACTTTGCGAGTCGAGAGTGGGTGTGGAGGATAAGAAAGAAATAGCTAGTTTGGAGACCGTTGTGATGTCTCCTGGCGATCCGAAGAATTCTGAGGAAGCGAGTCACCGAGTTGCGCCGATTGGCGATGCCTCACTTGCCGAGACCATAGATTCGACACGCGATCCAATGGAGCCAGACCACGGCCCATTGGCAAAAGGCTCTCGTGATACCGGGGGCACTTTGCGACACGAGGTCGAAGTTGCGCCGACCATCGCAGCTGGCAGCGCTAGCGAGATGGCCGCCGCCGACTCGTCAAACGTGAGCACAAGCGGTCTATCGAGTTCAACGATTCGCCCTGGCGCACACCTCGGTCGTCTCGAGATTGGTGAGACCTTGGGGAGCGGCGCCTTTGGCGTGGTGGTCGCTGCCTACGATCCGGAGCTCAAGCGAAAACTTGCCGTCAAGATTCTGCGTCCAGAGGTCTTTGACTCTAAGGGCGGAAAAGATGCCCAGAAGCGACTGCTTCGAGAAGCGCGAGCCATGGCGCGCATCTCGCATCCCAATGTCGTCACCGTGCACGATATTGGCACGGTAGATGGCCAAGTCTATGTTGCGATGGAGTTCGTGGCAGGCACTCACTTGCGCCACTGGGTGACAAAGCAAGACCGCACTTGGCATGAAATTGTCGAGATCTTTAGCTACGCCGGCAAGGGGCTTTCCGCTGCGCATCAAGAGGGATTAGTTCACCGCGACTTTAAGCCAGACAATGTCTTAGTTGGTGATCGAGGAGAGGTGCGCGTTGCAGACTTTGGGCTTGTGAGCATCTCGTCGCAGGAGAAAGAGAAGGCAATCACTTCGGAGTTTGCCGTCCCAAGAGCCAACTCCGACGAGCTGGGGATTACTCGAGTTGGTGCGGTGATGGGAACCGCGCTGTACATGGCCCCCGAGCAGCATCGCGGCCATGAAGCAGGCCCCAGTGCCGATCAATTTGCGTTCTGTGTTGCTTTGTATTGGGCGTTGTATGGGCGCACGCCCTTCGAGGGCAGTCACTACGAAGAACTCCGAGAGAATGTTCTAAAGAACCGGCTTCGCGAACCTCCAGTCGATTGCGTCAGGCCCAAGTGGCTATGGCCAATTCTCGTCAAGGGTATGGCTACAGACCCTGCCTCACGCTTTGAGGATATGGAGGCACTGCTGCTGCGACTCTCGTTCGACCCAGCAAAGCGACGCAAACCTCGGCTCATGGTTGCCGGTCTCGTGCTGGCTGGGGCTGGGGCTCTAGGAGCCTTTTTCATGACGCGTCCTGCCGCGGCTGGCGCTGTCTGCCAGAACGCCGAGAAACGCTTGGAAGGGACTTGGGATGCCGCTGCGAAGGCCCGCATCTCCAGCGTCTACGCGCAGGCCAATCGCGGCGCGTCGTTTGAACGGCTGCAAAGTACCGTCGATGATTACACCAACAACTGGGTATCGGTCCGAACGCGTGTTTGCGAGGCAACCCACTTTGTTGGGGACCAAAGTGATTCTCTGATGGACGTGCGCATGAGCTGCCTCGACCAGCGCCTCGGTTACTTGAGCGAGCTGATGGGACAACTGCGCGTTGGAACGCAAGGCCCAATGCTCGACAAAGCCGTAACTGCTGCGATGGCTCTACCTACGCTGGATGCTTGTACTCAGGCTGAGAATAATTCTGAACGGATGGCATTGCCTGAGGATGCGGCCGAACGCGCACAGGTGATGGCATTGCAGGCCGCGGTGGAGAAGGCAAGGGCCTTCGCCGAATTGGGGAAACCCGCCGAAGCAGCTGCTGTGCTGCAAGAGGCACTTAAAACGCCGGTCAACTTTCCTCCGGTGCAGGCCGCCGCAACAAATCTTCTTGGCAAAGCGCTCTCCGATCTAGGGCAACTTCCAGAGAGCGAAGCGATGCTCCATCAGAGTATCGAGTATGCAACCAAAGCGGGAAACGACGTGTCTGTCGCTTCGAGTTGGCTGGCACTTATGCACTTGGTCGGAGTGGAGCGCGAGCAGCATCAGGAAGGCTATGAGATGGGGCGCATGGCAAGACTTGCGATGAGCCGCGGCAAGGCCAATCCGTTCCGATTCGCGGGTGTCGACAAGGCGACGGCGGCGATTCTTCTTCGAGAGGGCAAGGCTGCCGAGGCGATCGAGCTTCTGCAGCCCTTGCTGCCCATCTACGAGCAGGCTGAAGATACAACCGAGCTCGCCTTCTTCCTTGCCGCGCTTGCCGACGCCAAGGCCGCCGACGCGCGCTATGACGAGGCGATAGCCGACTACCGACTAAGCTTGGCGCATCTTGAGTCGGTTGTTGGACGTGACCATCTCGAGAACGTCTACGTACTCAACAACCTTTCGGTCGCTCTCAAGAATTCAGGAAAGATCGCCGAGGCACGAGTTGCCCTCGAGCGAAGTTTGGCCATCTTTGAAGCAACGCACGGCAACGTGCATCGCAACACCGTAACCATCCTTGTGAATCTTGGAAATCTGGCAAGGCGCGATGGCGATATCGAAGGCGCCAAGTCGATCTTTGCTCGGGCGATTGCGATTGGAAGCGAAGTGCTCGAAGAGGGGCACCCAAATGTGACCAAGGCGATCATGAACTTGGGCATTGTCTTGGCGTCCGAAGGAGACTTTGAAGGAGCCACGGGAAAGTTTCTTGTTGTGCTCGCCCGCGCCAAGAAAAGTTCTGAGGGTGATAGCCTCGACCTAGCCATGGCGCTTAACAACGTGGGCGAGTCACTTGCCCTTGAGAAAAAATTCGAAGAAGGACTAACCTACGCCACAGAGGCTCTGGAAATGAAGTCTCGGCTCTACGGGGCAAACCATCCAAAGAGCGCCAGCACCATTGCCACCGTCGGTACGATTCACGCCGAGTTAGGAAATGTCGTCGAGGCGGATGCGCACTTAAAACGCGCGCTTGGCATCTTTGTAGAAGCGGCCGGTCCCAAACATCCACGCAGCATCAAGATGCTACGCGAGCTTGGCAAGCTTCACAGCGCCAACGGGGATAGCAAGCAGGCGGTCTCGTACCTAATGCGGGCAATCGCGGCCCGCGAAGGAGAGACTACGATTGCGATGGGAGAAGATCGCTTGCTGCTCGCCAGGGTTCTGTGGACAAGGTCCGATCGCAAAGGCTCGGCGGTCCAAGAGGCTGCTCTTGAGACGCTGCTTGAGGCGTTAGAGCATCCCGAAGAGTTGCAACGCGCGTTTGACGCTTGGCATCGCTCGCGCTAGCGACGGTGCAAGATGTTGGCACCTGCTATCTCGTCGGAGGTATTCGGCCGGGAGGCTGTTGTTCAAAAGCTAAGGGCTGCAAGCGTGCAGTCGCGCCACCGCTCTTCTCGCCAAAGGTAGTTTGCCAACACGCCTTCGACGGCAAAGCCAAGCCGCTCTAAGAGCTTTGCGCTTTTAATGTTCTCGGCTTCGTAGAATGCTTCAAATCGGTGCACACCCCATTCCTTGGAGACGTAGTCGATTGCTGCTGTTACAGCTTCGGTCATAAGGCCCTTGCCCTGTTCGGCTTCGGCGATGTTAAACCCAACCGAACACAGTTGGTAGCGCCCCCAGAGGAACCCCGAAAAGTGGCAGGCTCCCACAAGCGCATCCGTATCTGCTCGCTTTACAAGGAAGGTGAGCGCTTCACGGCGCAGACGCGCGATTGCCTCTTCGGCAAAACGTCGTTGCCAAAAGACAGGATCTAGATGCGTCGGGCGTTGCGATCCAAATTGCTGATGGAACGCTTGGTTCTCGTATTGATAGCGGGCGTGCTCGTCCCCATCAATGCTGAGAGGAGAGACGAGTCGCAGGTGCTCGGTGCACACCTCGATTTGAAACGGGGCAAGATGTGTCCTATCAAACGACGACAGCGAATGCCTTGCTTGGGATCGCACTGCTTCGAAGAACTCCTGCTTGGCCTCGGTATAGCGACGTCCAGGAACATGTTCGAACTGCTTTTGCAGGGCGAGAAATTCACCCATCACCATGAGGTTTGTGGCGAGGAGCATGCGAAACTGCAGGCTTGCGTTTGGCGCTTGGCGAGTGTCGACGTCGACGTTTACAGGGAGTGGGAGGCTTTGCAGCTCGGCTTGCTTGTTGATGGCAGCGCGCACGTTGGACAGAGAACCCGTCTCGGTGAGAACCAGGATGTCGACGGTTCCGCTCGTGAGAAGAGGGAGCAGAGCCGTGCTACCCACGTGATGCACTTCGTCGGAAGCGCCGAGCACGCCCTTGAGAAGTTGGATCGCGCCAAGCACAGTGCGGTCGATATCGAGCTGCAACTCTCGAACGGGGCGAAGAATTGGGTTTGGTCTCCACATCGGCGTTACTTCGCGCTAGCGGTCGAACCCGAGGTGTTTAGGGGAGCGTTGCAGTACTCGCAGGAGATGCTCTCGTCGGCAAAGACAACCTGAGCACGCAGCGCTGCACCACACGAGTTGCATCGATCAAAGAGGCGATGCGCACCAGCGATGCGATTGCGGTGAAGATACTCATCGCGAGATCGGTGGAATACAAGATCCACGTCATTGGCCTCGTTGAGCCGGATAAGCATCGCCTCGGCTTCCAACTCGGAAAGCTGAGTTTTGCGAGCGAGCTCTTGCGGGTGAATTGCGTCGCGGCTTCGCACGAAACCAATGACCAAATCTTTAAGAGCTTGCTCGTTGCTTCTGGCTCGCGCTCGGATGATGGCAATTCCCGCTGGGATACCTAGGAGCGCCGCCATGAAGAGAAATCCAAACGTCGCGCTTAGCGCATCCGCATCGCCATTGATGGCGAAGTCCACGGTGCTCAAGACCGCAAAGACGATCATCGCGATCGCCAGACCGGCAATCGTCCAGAGCACCTTCAGCCCCATCGAGAAAATCATTTGCTAAGTATGCCTCCTTCCAAGACGCGATACGCACGCCATGCGCGAGATTTTACAGCGGCACGATGACGGCGCTATTATGTGAGTCCTCAATGTCTGAGCCAATAAAGCTGGCGGCGATTGATGCTGGCTCCAACGCCATCCGCCTTCTCATTGTCGAAGCAAGTTCGCAGCAGCGCACATGCTTGGCCTCCGAGCGGGTCGCAGTTCGCCTTGGACAGGGCACGTTCTCCACTGGGCTCATCGCGAGTGAGACGATTGAACGAGCAGTACAAGCTTTTGTGCGTTTTCGTGCGCTCTTTGACGAGCACAACGTATCGGTCTATCGCGCAGTCGCCACAAGTGCCGTGCGCAGCGCAAGCAACCGAGAGCGGCTGATTGACCGCATCTTTCAAGAAGCGGGCATCGATCTCGAAGTTATCGACGGTGCCGAAGAAGGGCGTCTGGTTCGCAAAGCCGTGCTCGCTCAGTTTGGAACCCGCAAGCACCCAGACGCGATTCTCGATCTTGGCGGCGGCTCGCTAGAACTCATGCGCCGCAACAATGGCGATTGGCTTAGCGGCAGCACCAACATCGGAACGGTTCGTCTTTTGGAAACCTTTGGACTTAAAGGCGCCATAAGCGAAGACGAGCGACGAATGGTGCAGCGCTTTCTAAAGTCGACGCTTCGCAGCGGTTTTGGCGAAGAGTTGCGAGCCGAGGGAATTCGCCGCGCGGTGTGCTGTGGTGGCAACGCAGAGTGTTTCGCCAAGCTCTTTGGAACGCAGGAGAAAGGCGGCATGCCCTTTGTTTCCCTCGATGAGCTTCGCAGTGCGGCGACGCAAATTGCCGCACTCGATGTTAAAGAGCGCATGACGACCTTTAAGGTTCGCAAAGATCGCGCAGAAGTTATGGGAGTCGCGAGCCTTGTCCTTGCAACCGTCGGTAAAGAATTGGGGCTCGATGGCTATACCGTGCCGGGCGTCGGAATTCGAGACGGTGCGATTCTTGATCTCGCCGAAGCGCAAGTGGGGCGTCTTGGCTCTGCTGCCGAAGAGCCGAGTATCGCCTCGGCGCGGTCCTTCGCTGCGCGGCTCGGGCACAATGCAAATCACGGCGAGCAAGTTCGTGTGATTGCCAAGCGCCTCTTTGACGAACTCGCCGATTTGCACAAGCTCCCGCAGCGCTGTGGCACGGTCTTGCAACTCGCAGCGCTATTGCATGACATCGGCGAGGTCGTGCACCGCAAGAGCCATCACAAACACAGCGAGTATCTGATTTTGCATGGCCGTATTCCCGGAATGGAAAGCCCACAGCGCGAACTTGTGGCGGCAACCGCGCGCGGCCATCGCAAGAGTCTACCCGGCAAGCGCAAGCACGAGGTTTTCTCAAATCTCGATGCAAAGCAGCAAACGCAAGTTCTAAAGATGTCGGCCCTGCTGCGGCTGGCCGACACTCTAGACGCAAGCCGAGGCCAACAAGTGGTCGCACTCTCTGCGAAAAACACCGATGAGGCAGTGGTGATAACGATATCCTTCACTGGGGCAGGAAAGCCGCCGGGAGAGGCGATGGAGGCACGCAAAGCCGATTTTAACGAGGTCTTTGCGTGCTCGCTAGAGTTTCTCCATAACAAAGTCGCTGCCACGCCCAGCGACCTTTAGCCGCGTGATGCGCGCGGCAAAGTCTTCTAAGAGATTTACTCGATGGGGTTGATGATCTTTACGTCAGAACCGCCTGGATATCCGTACGAGCCAACATTGTAGTAGCCGTAGACGGTGAGGCCAAAGGGCTTATCCGAGCTTACCGAGTGCACGCCCTCCGTCATTGGGCAGGTTAGCTGGTCGTAAGTGATGCCATTGACCACTCCGATAATCCCTGTGGTGCAGTTGTTAAACTCGGCGAGGGATTGACCATCGACCGTGATGCCAGCATTTTGGGGCTTGGCAAGCACCATGTAGTTGCTGCTAAACGTAGTTGGTACAAGGAAGGTGTAGTCTTTGCGATGCTGCTCCGCCGCAGGGAATACGACAAAGGTTGGGTCGCCGGTGCCGCCGTCGGGAATCAGGTCTTGGCTGATAAGAAACTGGCCAAGCATCACCGCGCCACCATTCGATTTCAGCGTAAATCCGTGGTCAGAATAAAACGCTTTCCACTCACCGGCGTTTAGCGTGAAGCTCGCAAAGGCGCCTCCAAGATTGGTCTCAATATTGGTTCCATTGGTCGTCGCCACAACTCGGTAAATGTCTGGCTCGGCCCAGCTTGGGTTCGTCGATCGAATCGGGCTTCGGCTTACCGCGAATTGCTTTCCAAGCGCGACCGTCGGAAACATCTGCTGCTCAAGATGGTCTGTGCAACACGAGTCGCCGTCCCAACCTGGAGGCTCGGGAATCTCTAGGCCGCCTGTTCCAATGCCGCGCTCAAGGCTGGAAAACACTGCAATGGGCTTCGTCGACGAAACCTCGCTGCCGCTAAAGTCGCCATCCTGTGCAGCCGCAAGCGAGATGCAGGTTGTAATCGAGCCAATCGGTTGATCGGATTCCAAGTTCACAACGTCATACTTGTTCACCGTAAACGTTAGTGGAGTTCCTGCAGGGGTTGCCGGAATCGCAATCCCCGAAGGCCCTGCTGAGGCCATGATTGGGTGCGTAGGTGTGACCGTTACTTGTGTACCGTCTTGCGTGCCGATAATTGTGATTGCCGTGTGATCGGGAATGCTATCGGTAAGGTCGCCACCGGGGAATCCTTCGATCTTGCATGGGTTGGCTGTTGGGTAGCCTAGGACGTAGTAGTGCTCTCCGAGTGCCTGCCGCGGAATTAGAATCGAAGCATCATTCGAGAACTGTTGAATGATCGGATTGAATTGGTAGGCAACGACCGGCTCATTGGTTTCGATTCGGTACGCGTGTGGGCTTACAAAGGTTCCAGAGCCCGAGCCGCGGGTGTAGGTGCCGTTTTGGCCCATCGTTCCGTCGATCTCGCGTTGATCGAGATTGATTTGCGCCAAGTCGCGGGGCGGTACCGTCACGGTTTTCACAAGCTGCTCGTTAATCGGCTCTCCGACACTTGCAGTGTTGATGTAGACCTTGGCTTCGGCCGGGACAAAGCTATTGTTGGCGATGACAACGGCGTACTGCGCTGCTGCTGCGTCGCCGCCAATTCCTCCCGAGGCTTCGTTATCTAAGTCGACAGCCCAGAAGTGACAGCCAACATTGGAAGGCTCATCTTCGGCTTGCGAACAGCGATCTTTGCAAAATCCATTCGAGCAAACCTCGTTGCCCTCGCAGCGACCAATCTTCTCGCCCGCTTTACCGTCTTCGGTGCATGAGAAAATGTCTTGCCCATCGGGTCCCGCGCAGTAGTTCGTATCGGGAATGCACTCAACGCAGCCGTCGGCGTTCACGCAAACTTCACTCTCGTCGCAGACCACTGGATCGGCAAATTGATCCGGAGCCAGGCACTCCTCCCAACCAAAGGAGGTGCAGCGGCTTGGACAGATATTGTCGCCATCACCGCCTTCACCTGCGTTGCTTGCTGGGCCGCAAGCGGCAAGAGTAAGGGCGAGTAGCAGTCCAAACGACTTGGTGGCTAAGTGCATATGGGCAGGTTCTTAGGCACTAGGTCGCAGGTCAATTGCGAACGACAGCAGGGCCGACTCATTGGTTTTGCCAATGAGTGTCTCCAGCCATCAATGCTGTTCCAGTGAACCAAAGCCCGCGAACCAAAGATTTGGCTGTTGCGCAAGTTTCACTATTTGCGCCTTAGAGCCTTTGCGGGCTCGTTTAGCGCAGCTTAGGCAACTTCGTCGTGACGTCTTTGTGCATCGACGTTGGTGTCATCGTCGTCGTCGAACTCGTCGGTGGGCCCGGCATTGGGAACAAGCTGCTGCATGCTTTGAATCGCTTCAAAGACCTGACTCACGTCGCCAGGCAGCGCCGCGATATCGCGCTGCAAGTCCTCTTGATGAATCGCGGCAAACGCTTGGCTCACCTCGCCGCTGCGAATTCTCATCGCTCGCACATGTCTTCGCTTTGAAGGTGGGCTCGCATCGCGGTTTGCCTCGCCGACAAGCCCCTGCCAGCGCACGAGACCTTCTTCGTGAACAGGAAGGTGTACCAAGTCGAGCACATAGCCTCGATCTCCCAACACACAACGCTGCACGAGGACCGCAAAACGATACTGCTCGTAGTTGCGAAGAACACTCATGCGGGTCACGGTGCCAGGCTCGGCAGGCGTGGCACCGTGCACGCTCATACTCAATCCACAAACGTGCTGGCTGCTGTAGGTCGCAGAAGGCTCTTCTAAGGTTACTTCGTAGTCCATCGGGCAAATGCCGCGACGTCTTGGCAGCGTCGTACTAAGCGGGAGAGAGGTATCTGCGCCCTGGCAATCGAGATACTCAATGCTCGCAGAAATCCCCATTGCGGCTCCTGCGATCGTGTCGCGGAGTTTCTGATCTTCCATGCCAGGAATCGATTGCATCGACTGCAGTCCAAAACACGGATCGGCATCCATGGCGCCCGCGAGAGTGCTGGCAACCTGCAAGAGCTTACTCATGCCGGTGGTGTTGGTGTTATTCTTAGTTTCGGTCTCGTCGCGGATCGCCGATGGAAGGTGCAGAGGGTCCAACAAGACACCCAGAATGTCGGCGTTGTACGAGCGCGCCAACGATAGGCATCGATTGGGAGAAAACGCGCTCGCCGTATGGGTCGTGAGTAACTCTTCTAAACAACGCAATGCCGCAAGCGTTCCAAGCTCGCCCATGAGCGCACATGCATAGGCTTCGTCGGGCCACTGGCCAAAGCCCTCGGCCAGGCTGGTTGCAAGTTCTGCTCGCATCAGCGAGTGCCTCCAGACAAGCCTATGCAGTGGAAGAAGCGGGGAGGGTGTGGCATCACTCTCAGAGAAATTCTGAGCCATCTCGGCAAACCACTCTGGGCCGAGATGCGTGACGGCAGAATCAATTGAGCAGATTCGAGAGCCAAATTCCTCGGCCCGAAGATTCACGGCGCCCAGAGTTTGCATCGAGAGAATAACGTCGCTCTTTACGAGGCCAGCGATTCGTCGCCAGTCTGGGGCGGGCTCCGTGCGCAGGTAGAGCGCAAGCCGGTTCGCCATCCACGGAAGTGGAGACAAGCGCAACTCGCCATTAATTACCCGCTGGACGTACGCCATGACGGCGCTCTTGAGCGGATCCGTAGGGACAGCTGGATCCATGTTGATCCCTATCGGATCGATCGCAGCAGTCCTTGAGAATCAAGCTATTGGGGTGCTTCGTCTTGCTGCTTTTCGAGGTTTAGATACTTCTCGATGCGTCGCGTAGGCTCGTAGAGCGAGTCGTCTGCGGGCAAAAAGCCATCAAACGGCAGATTGTTGTCAACGAGCACCTCTCGGCCAAGTGCAGAACCCATTTTGAGGTCGGTTAGGGCCTTTGTGAGGGCTGCAACGGTCTCGTCGTCGAGCATATCTGTCACGCAGTAGGCGTCCCAGGCCACGCGCTCTGTGGTTGCCAAGACCGTGAAGGAGGATGCGTCCAACCCATTGTTCTCGGCCTCAATCCAAATCTTATCGTAGACCGCCGCACCGTCACAGCCGCCAGTTTGCAAGACCCGCAGTGACTCCATGTGATCGCTGGTGAAGCGCGTCTTTACATGCGTGTCGGGATTGATGTTCTGTTCGCGAAAGACGGCTCTAGGGTAGAGATAGCCCGAACTCGACGACTGGCTTGTGTAGCAAAACGTTTTGTCCTTTAGGTCCTCGAGGTTGCGGATACCCGAATCGGCCCTCGCCAAGATATAGGCACCGTACGATGGGCCAGCTTTGGTCGTTGGAGTCGCAAGTAGCTTGAGGGTGGAAAGGCGTCGTTTGGCGCGAACGTAGTTGGCAGCGGACAGCGCTGCGAGGTGAATTTGCCCGTTGTTGAGGCGCGCGGATACGTCGTCGTAGTTGTCGACAATCTTAATGACGACAGGGCGGTTAATGGCCTTTGAGAGATAGTCCGTAAGCGGCTTTAGCTCGGCAATGATCTCTTTTGGTGCCTTGTGACGTGTGACTGCGAAATACAGGGGCTCGCCATCCACGACTGCGGCGGAAACGGGATCGGTCGTTGGCGTGCTGCTCGGTGTAACCGCGGCCTGGGTGTTTTTCTTACTCTCCTTGGTGAGAGAGTAGGTAACCACACCGCCAATAATTGCACCGAGTACAATCACCATCAGGGCAATCCACTGCCACGTCTTGTTGTTCGGCCCGAGGTCGGTCGTTGGATTTGGATGCGTTAGATTTGGATGCGTAGGATTTGGATGCGTAGGATTTGGGTGAATCGCACCCATAAGAGCACTTGGCGCCGAGGGGCGGGTTGGTGCTGTCGCGTAATCTGGAATGTTTCCCGTGTAAGGGACGTCGCCTGTGCCAAGTGGACCTTGGCCAAGGGGAAGTGGGCCACTCATCGAGCCTTGGCTGGCACTGGGCCCAAGGCCAACGGGCCGAATTGTTGAAGCTTGCCGCCCGGAACCATAGGTCTCGGTTGGAACGGCTCTCTGCAGCGCATCGCTAAACTCGTATGGAGTCTGAAAGCGCTGTTCCCGCTCGGGATGCATCGCTTTATAGATGACTGCCTCAAGTTCTGGGCTCAGCTCGGGGCGCAGTGTGGTGGGCGGCGTCGGCTGTGCAACAAAGATGTTTCGATAGAGTTCTTCTGCGTTACTGCCAACGTACGGCAGCTTGCCGGTCACCATGCGGTAGAGCATGACTCCCGCTGCGTAAATATCGACGCGACCATCAAGTTCTTCGCGCGCTCGAATCTGTTCGGGCGACATAAAGTTTGGAGTGCCGACCAACGCACCCTGCGCTGTCACATTGAGCGTTGCCGAGAGGTCGCCGAGCTTTGAGATACCAAAGTCGAGGATCTTCACCCGCCTCGAACCATCGCTTTGCGTCGCGATAAACACGTTGCCGGGCTTTAAGTCGCGATGGATGATGTTCTTTGCGTGTGCGGCACCGAGCCCTGCGAGAACTTCTGAGGTGATCCAAGCGCTGAGCCCCGGCGAGAGCAAACGTTCGCGGCGCAGTGTGCCGGCCAAACTTTCCCCCTCAAGCAACTCCATAACCAAGAAGGGGATGCCCATCTCGTCGTTGCCAGCGTCCATCACAGAGATGACGTTCTCGTGGCGAATCTGCCCCATTACTTTTGCTTCGCGCCTGAAGCGAGCAAGACTGTTTGGGTTGTTGACGCTCGCTTCGCTTAGAAGTTTGACGGCCACCTTTGCGCCAAGCTCGCGATGGTCCGCTTCGTACACGGCCCCCATGCCGCCTTCGCCTAGAACCTTGCCGAGGTGATACTTGCCGGCAATGACGCGCGTCGGTGCAAGAACGTCGGTTGCAATCATGCCGTTATTCTTTTCGCCGTCACTCATCGGGCCCGCGGGTGTTGTGCGCTCGTGTCCACTTCGTTGAAAGCTTAACAGGAGAGGCCAGTGAGCGTTCTGATTCGGGGCGCCCCGAGCTTGAAGGTGTTCGATCTTGGTGCGTTCACTTAAATAGCTATCGGAATTCGGGGCGTAGGAGGCGAGAGAAGGCACATTGCTGCAATTGCAGCCTGTGCTGGATGTCGCACTGCGTGCTATTCTAGCTGATGGGGACTCCAGCGATTTGCTGGAGAAGGGGATTTCAGATTACCTTGTCAAAGGGCGCGCTTTACGTCGCAAAAGGGATTGTATCGGGGATGTCAGATCCGGCTGTATTGCTGGATCGAGATCTCGCCATGGTTGCATATAGCCCTTCGTATCCAGCGCTCGCAGGCCTGCGGCGCAGGCAATTCGTGCATGCCATTCGCGACGGAGCGAGCACATTCGATTTTGTCGGTGCCGATCCAGACGAGGCGCGCCGCGTGGCGCAAACCTGCCTGAAGAATCGCAAGGCAATGCACTTTGCCGAGGAAGTTGTGCAAAACCAGCATGGCGACGAACTCACCGTGATTCTCTCCTACCTGCCTGTTCTCGACGAAGACGAGGCCATTGGCGTAATTCAGAGTTTTCGTGATGTGAGTGCCGAGGCGCGAATGCAAGGTCGGTATCGCAAGCTCTTAGTGCAAGAGAGAATTCGCGCCGAAAACCTGGAGCGCGAAGTCGACAAGCGCACGCAAGAGCTAAGCTCAGCCCTCGAAGAAGTCACACGATTGTCACGGGTTGATCCTCTTACGGGAATCCTAAATCGCCGCGCCTTCACCGAACTGGCGGAACAAGCAATTAAGCTAGCAAAACGGCATCATCGCTCGATGGGGCTTCTACTCGGCGATATCGATTTCTTCAAACGTGTGAACGATGAGTACGGCCACCTCATTGGAGACAAGATTTTGGTCGCGACGGGAGAAGCCATTCGCCATGCCGTGCGCGATTCGGATCCGGTGGCGCGCTTTGGTGGAGAAGAGTTTGTCATTCTTCTTACCGAAACCGAGCGCGACGCAGTCTCGATCGTCGGAGAACGCGTCCGGCACCTCGTATCTGAGATGCACAATCCAGACGATGCCGAACCTGCCTGGCCGCATACGACGCTGAGCTTGGGAATGGCGGTCTTTCCCGAGCATGGTGAGACCCTTGATGAGTTGGTCTCAAATGCCGACAAGGCGCTGTATCGCGCGAAAGAGTCGGGCCGCGATCGAATTGTCATGTACAACGAGAGCGAGTTTGCCGAGACCGATCCGGGAAACGAGTTGCCTCGAGAAGTTCTGGTGATCGGCTCGGAGCGTCCTGAGAAGTTTTCTGAAGCTCTCGGCGAGCGCTTTGTAGTCTCGACGGCAAGCGAGCCAGACGAAGCGCTGCAGTTGGGAGCAAATCAAGAATTCGAAGTGATGATTGTCGACTGTGCCGAGGCCGAGAGCGGCGTCGATTTTTTGCGCAAGACCCAACGCTATCGGCCGCAATGCCTCCGAGTGCTGGTTATCGATAGCAAGGACGTCTTTGTTGAAATGCAAGGTGCCGGCCTCGCTCGTATCGATAGCTTCTTGTTGCGCGACGAGGCAACCCAGCACATTCGATCCGCAATTGACGATGGTCTTGCGCGCCGCGAACTGGATCGCCAGCGTTTGATGATGCGAACCGATAGCGTTCGCCGTCTGTACTCAACCCGTCTTCGAGAACTTGAAACAATCATTGAAGAGAGACAGATCGAGTTTGCGTATCAGCCGATTGTGAACCCCGCGACGGGAGACATTTTCGCGTATGAGGCACTGTGTCGTGCCAAGCATCCGATCTTTCGAAATCCCCAGGTACTCTTTGATGCCGCGGTTCAAAGCGGCGTTCTTTGGGAGTTGGGACGAGCTGCGCGTGAAGTATCCGTGCAGGCCTTAGAATCGATTCCAAAGCACATCAAGCTTTTCATGAATCTTCATCCTGCTGAAGTTGAAGATCCAGAGTTGGCAACGTTTCGAGAACACGCCATCGCAAGACGCATCGTCTTTGAGATTACCGAGCGCGCCTCGATTCCCGACTATGCACGCTTCCGTTCGATCATCACCGAGTTGTCGAAGGGCGGATACGAATTTGCCATCGACGACCTTGGTGCAGGGTATGCCGGCCTAAATGCAGTCGCACTCCTCTCTCCTGACTTCATCAAAATCGATATGGCTATGGTGCGTAACATTCACCTCGCCCCACAGCGCGCCTCGCTAATTCGGCGCATCGTCGATTTCGCCAATGACGTTGGCATTCGTCTGGTGGCCGAAGGAATCGAGACACGAGAAGAAGCCGACGTTATCGAAGACTTGGGGTGTCACTTGGCCCAAGGCTATTTCTATGGCCGGCCTTCGATCCGGCTTCCCGATGGCGACGAACCGAAGTAGCTGGCACGGCCAGCAGCTCATGGTCGGAACCGAGACATCTCGGGCTGCGAATTCAGTAAGAAGGTGAGTACTGTTCAGTGTAATGCTTTCCCAACAACCGAGCCCCGATTGTAGGGGTTTAGATACAGCTGTCATGGCTATGAGCCAGGGCTGTGAAGGAACGGTGTTGATCGATCCTCCGGATCCGAGTCCAAATCACTTTTTGTCAGCTCAGGGCTTTTTCTGAGAGAACGCTCGGTGTAATTTGCTCGTCGTTCAGGGCGGCTCTCTTTCGATCCCCTTGTCACTTAGTAAATGGTCCCTTCTCAATTTTTTGAAGTCGGCCGCTCTGTAAACAGCGTGCAAAGACAGCACGTGTAAAACCCTCTAGAAGATTTTTTGAAGGAGTAAGATTATGACTTTCCTACGTACAGCAGTTCTTTCTATCGGAATGATGTCCCTTGTTGCATGCGGCGGTAGCAGCGACAGCGGCTCAACCACCAACACAGCTAACCCATGTGGCGAAGAGAACCCATGCGAAGCTAACCCATGCGGCGACGTGGACGAGAACCCATGTGGTGAGAACCCATGTGGCGACGAGAACCCATGTGGTGAGAACCCATGTGGTGACGAGAACCCATGCGGCGACGACGTCGACGCAGACGATATGTAAGCTGCTTCTCGTAAGCACTTAGATATTTGAAATGGGCGCAGCCGTTCTTCGGTTGTGCCCAATTTCATTTTCGGCAAGTTGCTACAGTGTTCCGTACATGACTGCGTTTCCCCAATTGGCAGTATTCGTATCCATTGCGGCCGCAGCGTCCGCTTGCTCTGGCTGCGATGACAACGCAAGCCAGCCCGATGCGCAAACTGCGCCGGATGCCCAAGTTGGATGGGCGCGCGGGCCCGATCTTCCAGAGCCGGTTTCCAACAACGCCGTGGCTTCTGTAGAAACCGAAGGCGGTTGCATGATTTTTAGCCTGCTGGGGATCGGCGCGAGTCGTGACGCCAGCGGCATCCACAATCGCGGATTTCGAATTCGCGAAGGGGACGACTCTTGGATTTCGCTGCCCAGCATTCCAGGGCCACCTCGTTTGGCGGCCAATGCGGTCGGGCTTCGAGGCGAACCCTACTTGCTTGGCGGTTACGAAGTTCAATCTGGCGGCACCGAAGTAAGTGCCAACACCTTGCAGCGTTTCGACTTGGCGTTTGGCCGCTGGGAAGAGATGGCCCCAATGCCAATTGCTGTCGACGATGTTGGCGCAGCCACCTGGCGCGACCGCTACATCGTTGTTGTCTCGGGTTGGTCGGATACCAGCAACGTCGACGCGGTACAGATCTACGATGTCGAAACCGATTCGTGGCTCGCAGCCACAAGCTTTCCCGGCACTCCAGTCTTTGGTCAGAGCATGGCAATCTCGGGTGACGAGCTTGTACTTATCGATGGCGTACGCAGTGGAGGTCTAGGGTTTTCTCTGGTGAATCAAGCTTGGCGCGGCACTCTCAATCCCAAGGAGCCGAGCGAAATTACTTGGACTGATCTGGGCGAGCATCCGGGCGAGGCTCGCTATCGCGCCGCCGGTGGCACAACTGCGGCCGGCGCAATGTGGTTTCACGGCGGCACCGCACAGCCCTATAACTTTGATGGGCTGCGCTACGACAACAACCAGCCGGCGACACCACTTGCGAGCACCCTTAGCTACCAAGATGGCGTGTTCTCGGTGAGCGACGTGCCCGAGAAGCCCAACGCCACGATGGATCACCGGGCACTTGTGCCGTGCGGCGAGCGTATGCTCAGCATCGGCGGCATGGTGAGTGGACCAGAGGTCACCGCAGAAATCTGGTCCATCGTTCCCTAGACCGGTTTGGCTCCAAGTGCCAACGTGAATTGGCGCTCGGAACGTACGGCGCTAAGAAATACTCTTACTTAGGGTTGGCGACACTTGCGGCAGTCATCGCCTTGCGAGCGGCGATTGCGCAGTTCTTCACCATGGCTTCATCGTCAACGCTTGGGCCGGCCATCGCTTCGACTCGACACTTGGTATCCGGCTCGATGAATTTGTAGGTGTGCGAGTACTCGGCACCTTTCTCGGTGGAACGAAGGCAAGCAAAGCTGCCTTCCAGCGTGCTGCGCGAGTTTCCATCGGCTTCACACTTTTCTTTAAACGACTCTTCATCGACCGAGAGCGAGCAGTAAGCGCTGATCATGCAGTACTCATCGCCGGGCAAGACGCCAAGCTTTGCGTACTTCTCTTCCAGCGTCTTTAGCTCTTTTGGAGATGCAGGAGGCTCACCGGCGCGAATGAGTGAACACACAACCGTCGCTTCGCTATTCGACTTGCTCTTGTCCACGATCGAGCCGATTTCGTCTCCCATCGTCTCGGTGAAGATTGCGGTATCGGGAAAGACGTCTGCACAAGCGAGGTGCTGGCCATAAGGCACTGCGGTCTTAAGCTTGGTGACGTTGCTCTTTTTCTTGGCTACCGGCTTCTCTGCTGGCTCCTCTCCCTCCAATTCCCCTTTGCAGGCGAAGGTGGAAACGAGCATTAGGCTTGCGGCGAGTAGTTGCGTTTTCATGGCGCAGCGACCATAGCAAGATCTTGGACAATGGGGTTTCTACCTAGGAGCAAACTCGCTGCTGCTGGTTCGCAGCGTGTTTAGCATCGCAAGCTCATCTTGGCGAAAGCCGTCACGGCTGCCGCTCGGTAGCTCTGAATCGATAAAAGCGAGAATGATGGCCCGGGCCTCGGCGCCTTCTTCGGCGTTGGAGGCATTGCCCTCGGCACACTCATCCCAAAGCGCAAAGAGCAGCTGTCTGCGAGTTTGCGCGTCCCATTCTTGACGCCAAACGGCAGTGAGATAGGCGGGTAGGGCGTCGATGGCCCGTTTGCCAACCTGGGCTCTGTGATGCTTTGAAAGCGCTGCCCGCCGCTCGAAGGTCTCTTCCAGAAGATCGAGCTTTTGCCAGGCGTATGGATCATCGCGGCTTAGGAGATCGGTGAGGTCAAAGATGCCAAAGGCCCGCGGCCCGGTCACGGGGTCGGAGGAGAGCCCGGTTGTAAGCACCTTCGAGTCAAAGATGAGTCGCCCATCATTGTGGATTCGCCCGCTAAAACCGGCTCGGCCAACGGTGCGGCCCGAGCCAAAGCTCGGCGGCGGTGGCACTTCTTCGGCGCTTGGCGGCGGAAGGCTTGGCATCGGCGAGTGGGCGGTGAATGGAAGTGGGGGAAGCGCCTGATTGTACGGATAGGAATTGGGCGCGCCGGGAACCATCACGCTTGGCTGCGCGTTGGCGATGGCAGTCATTGCAAAGAGGAAGAGCGCGGCGGTGGGAGGCAGGATTTTGATGCGCATGCCTGGTGGCAATTGCAAAGTGCATCCCATTTTGCGAGCCGTCTATCTACCTGGCATTACGTAAATGCTGGGTGTCGGCCTGTTGCAAAGGGCACACAGCGGGCGCTCTTTGCAACGGGGCCTTAGGCGTTGCGCCGGGATTGCGCGCTACAAGAACAGCTGTAGGCGTTTTGCAAGTCCGGCTGCAGCGGCTACCACCAAAAGGTGGCGTTGATGTTCTGGGTAAAGAGGCCGATATCAATCGTATCGAAGGAATCGGTGAAGGTGAGGCCACCGCCAATTCCCATGCCCAAAGTGAACTGCTCCATGAGTTGGTAGTCGACGCCCATGACGGCCTGGACGCCAAGGCCAAGGGTATCGCTTGCAGCATCAAAGTCGTTGACGGCGATGAATGCGCCAGGCTCAAGGTAGGGGCGAATCTTGCCTTTGGTCGGCTTGTACATGCGGTAGCCGGCACCAGCGAAGAAGCCGACGGTTGTCTGGCTGACCGTTTCTGCAGGGTCTGCCGGATCCGGCGTGACGAGCTTGTTGATATTGAAGCCGAGACGGAAGTTGAGGAAGGTGTCCGCATCGAGTCCGTAGAGGAAGTTTGCGGCCCCACCGTCGCCGCCGGTTGGGAACGCTGTTGAGAAGCCCATGCTCAAGACATCAGAATCTGATGACGCACTTTGGGCTGCTGCGGGCTGGCTCTGCGCTGGAGCTGGCTCGGATGGGGCTGCGAACGGATTCTCATCCTGGGCAATCGCAACGCCGGCGGTCGCGGTCAGAAACAATGTCGCAAGAGCTGCGCTCGTGAGGTTCTTCATGTGCCGATGTTCAGGCGAAGGTGCGCTTTGGGCAAATTTTTGCCGCTCTTAGCGCGCCTAGGCCCGAAACCACAAACGGCCCGCAAATTCATGCGAGCCGAAAACACACTCGGCGGCCCTAGTGGGCCGCCAGACGAATCGGGTTTTCCCCTTCAAAGGTTTGAGACTTTGTACGAAGGAACAGTTTCGCTGTCACCAGCAATCCAGCAGCCTCTTATGAGATTCGCTGCACTTCAGAGTTTTATGAACAGAGAGCTAGCAACCTATTTGGTTCGCTGCTCCCACCATGACTTTCTTGTTTCCAAAAAGCCTTCGTGGTTTTTGCGTCTCTGTCGTCCCCTACTTCATTTGCAATCGATAGGTTCATCCTCTCCTGTGCTTTCCGTTCTCTTTAGAGTTCGTTTCCGTTCAGAGCCCGTTGTACATGCGGACATGTTCAACACCGTTCTTGAGGTCTCTTTCTCTATCGCGACATCAACCTGAAGAATCTACCAATGGGAAGCATCCAAAGCTTTCCCTCTAGTTCCACTCTCAGTGTTTCTCACACTCCCAGCGGTTTACTCCTCTTCCGACCTTTTGGACTTATTTCATTCCAAAGCCACGTTTGAGATTCGCTTTCCAAGGGTTTTCCCCACTATCAATCCAGCGCAGCTCATCACTGCCCTGTGCCCTCTTAGTATTAGCGAAGTTCGTCTACCGCGAAATTGTCTTTGCAGACTGCTTCACAGCGCCAACTTTCCCCGCCGCACTTTCAAGGCTTTGCCTGATAGCGATCCGTAACAACCATCGATGGGGTTAGCACCGATACCGTCCGATCCCCTCCTAAGCTTCCAACCTCCCCAGGACTCACACCGTTTGCCTTGTCCGTACTTACGCACGCACTCCACTCATGTCCTTAATGTCGAGGTCCTCACAGTGATCCTCTACATCGAACTCCAGCGTCTCATCAGCATCCGGCCCCTTGCTCTGTCCCCAGAACAAGCACCTGCTCAAGTCTTTCTTACCTGTCCTGCAAACGCCGAAACACTTGCAAAACGAGATACCCGATTCAATTGTCAAGCGGTCCAATAGACCCGCCGAGCGATGGTTGGGACTAGTGCAGCTCGTGTGCCAGACTCGAGTTGTTCACAAGTAGGCGAATTTCTAAGGTCCGGATTCTAAAGGGATTGTCGCGGATCCAAACATGGCTGTGGACAAGCTATGGACAGCGTGTGTGACCAAAGATCCAATCTTCGAATTCCCGCTAGCTTGCACGAATAGTGTCCAAAGTTTGGACACTATTCGGGAGTGTCGCGGGAGTGATCACGAAGGGATTCGGCGATTGGGCGAAGCGATTTTACAAGCTCGGGCGCACACACCAGACGAACCGTGGACACCGGCCGACCCAAGGGCAGATCTTCGAGGAGGCGGCCCAACGTGACGGTTCCGTAGCGAGGGTGGCCAACCACATAGAGCTCTTCGCCAGAGTGCGCGCTGTAGCCAATCTGCTCGGCATTGTCTAAGTAGTAGTAGCTTGAGGCGTCGTCACCAAAGACCGATTCGGCAATCTTATGAACCTCGCCGCGAACTTGCTCGATGACCTTTGGATCGTCGCCAAGGTCGAGCGTCTTAAAGAGCCGCCGACGAACCAAGCGATTGGCAAGGTCGCGAACTACCGGATCCTTTGCGGCGCCCGCCTCGCCCTCTGCTCCAAGGCCGGCCCAGGTGTCGATGGCACCAAAGAGCGAGTAGTCATCGAGGAAGAGAAACTCGCTGGTGCTAAGGCGCTCGCCCCTAGCGAGTTTTGCGGCAACCGCAAGACCTGCGGGCTCATTGCCAACCTTCGCGAGCTCGGAAAAACGACTAAGAAGTTTTACGAACATGCGCTCGGCCGCTCGAACGGCTTTGTGATGATAAACCTGCGCGTACATATAGGTTCGCGCAAAGAGGTATTGCTCAACGGCGTACATGCCTCGTCGGTAGTCGATTACGAGATCTTCTGGGTCGTCCCCTTTGTGCACATCTTCGATGCGCAGCGCGTGAAGGATCCACTCGAGGTCGTAGGTCGCGTAGCCCGCGCCCGAGTAGTGGCCGTCGCGAAGAAGGTAGTCGAGCCTATCGACATCGAGTTGTGAGCTTACGAGCTTGCGTGCAAAGGTTGGCTTGTAGGTTTTATCCGTAAAGCGGCTGAGCGCCTCTGGAAGGTCGGGCGCAAGACCGCGCAAGACCGTCGTCATCTCCTCATCCTCGGTAATGATTCGAGCGCCCCACTCTTCGTGATCGAAGGAGGGAAAGACCTGCTCCCACGTGTGCGAGAACGGGCCATGACCAACATCGTGCAAGAGCGCCGCAGCCTTCACATGCATGCGAACTGGCTCTTCGAGCTTTAGACGCTCGACGACAAGAGATGCCACGTGAAAGGCTCCCAGAGCGTGACCAAAACGTGAGTGTTCGGCGCCTGAGTAAACCTGCCAGGCAAAGCCCATTTGCTTGACGCGACGCAGCCGCTGAAACGCGCGAGTGTCGAGAATGGCGGCGAGCGGCCGATTCTCCCCCACGAACTCAATAAGACCGTGGACGGGGTCGCGAAAAACTCTATCGGCCAAGTTCGAGTGGGGCACAGCGGGACTCTACCGTAGGGAATCCGTAAGCGGTACCACAGGGCTTTCAGCGGCGCGCGCAATCTTAGGTCGGTGCGCTCACTGGAGAAACTGTTCATCATTGCTCCTCGGGCTGAACCGGCGTATGCACTGCTTGGTGGGGCAACTACAGTGACTAAGCAAGCGGCGCCCGAGCAGCATCAATTCGATATCGATGTCGAAGAGCGATTGATCCTCTGGCAAGTGCGAGGAGCCGTTACCCTCGATTCTCTGCTCAAGACTGTCGAGAGGCTCTACGCACATCCCGACTACGATCCTTCCTTTGATGGGATTATTGACATTCAAACCAGCGATTGGCGTCTCGACTATGTCGAGCTTAACGAGTACTCCCAAAAGATTAATAGCAGTCCAAACGTGTCGCGAGGACGCACCGTTCTTGTTGCTGCGACGCCCGTCGCATTTGGATTTGCCCGAATGTACGAAGGTACCCGGGGAAAGCTCGCTATCGACCTGCATTTTGAGCAAACGGTGGAAGACGCGATTGCCTATTTGCGATCGATGAGTCCCTAACGCATTAAGACGCCTCGGTCGTATCAAGAACTTCTCTTATAGACTTGGTGAGGCCTGCGAGAGTGAAGGGCTTTGCTAATAGCGCCACAGCCGAGCCGCTAACGCCATGGGGAGCAATCGCATTTGGTGTGTAGCCTGACATGAAAAGCAGCTTCATATCAGGACGTGTTTTGGCCAGGCGCGAAGCGAGCTGTGTGCCACTCATGCCAGGCATGACAACATCGGTTAAGAGGAGGTCGAATACGCGACCTTCGTCTTCGCAGATTCGAAGAGCCTCGATGCCATCAGCCACCACCTCAACTTGATACCCGGCCCCGCTTAGCGCGCGTTTGCACAGCATTCGGATTTGCTTATCGTCTTCCACGACTAGCACCGCTTCGGTGCCGGTGTAGGTAGCTTGAGTGCGACGTTCTCGTGTCTCTGTTGCTGGCATATCTCGCCTCGCAAGGTAGACGCGAAATGTCGTTCCTTTGCCAAGCTCGCTGTAGACCGAGACATAGCCCCCGGCTTGCTTGGCGATGCCGTAGACGGTAGAGAGGCCAAGCCCCGTTCCTTGGCCAACCTCTTTCGTCGTGAAAAACGGTTCAAAGATATGCTGCTGCATGGAGAGGTCCATGCCGACTCCCGTGTCGCTCACGGACACGGTCACGTACTCACCAGGCGGAATAAAGGCGCCTTTCGCTGCTGCGGCGTAGCCTTCGTCAACATGAGCAACGTTGCTCTCAATAAGCAGTCGCCCGCCATCGGGCATTGCATCTCTCGCATTCACCGCAAGGTTGACAACGATTTGCTCAAAGGCTGTTGGGTCGATGTACACACATCCCAAATCGGGCGCCAAGTGTGTCACGAGCTCGACGTCTTCACCGAGAAGCCTCGCAAGCATGAGTTTCAGAATGGCAATCTTCTCGTTGGGATTAAAGAGCTGCGGCTCGATCGAGCCCTTTCGCGAGAACTGCAACAGCTGCCGCGTGAGACTCGCGGCTCGGTCGGCTGCCCGGCGGATTTCAAGAATGTCGAGGTAGGCTTGCTCCTCGGGCTTCAAATCTTGCATGACAAACGTTGAGCAACTGAGGATCACGGTCAGCAGGTTGTTAAAATCGTGGGCCACACCTCCTGCGAGTCTTCCGACGGCCTCCATCTTTTGCGATTGTCGTAGCTGAGCCTCAGACCGCTGCAGAGCCTTCGATGCCTCGATTGCGACGACCTTGGCCTCCTCTGCCTTTTCGGCGAGCGCAAGAGCAATACGCCTCTCATCCTCTAGCTCTTGCGTGCGCTCGCGTACCCGAGCTTCGAGTTCTTCTGTAAGGGACTCAGCGCCCGCCGGTGCCACGTTGGTAGCGTTCGTCGTATTAGCGATTGTAAACAAGACAACCCCGTAGGCTTGCACGAAGCGCGCGTTGACCGTGAGTACTTGCCTTGGTCGTTTGTGGCTTTCCAGTTCAATCCTGCGATCGCGGATGGCTGGCGTAACCTTTAAATCTGTTTCTAGGAGTTGGCGAATGCCGGGCACATCCCAGTACCCATCGTCGATATCCCACAACGACGCCCCAATAACCTCCGAGCTTTCATTTCCGCTGATGGCGCAAAAGGCGCGGCTTGCGAGTTTCACTTGCATCGTCGCATCTAGAACGAGAAGTGGCTCATGGACCGTCTCCACCAGTGGCTCGAAGTGTTCGAGGATGCCTTGCAATGCCGTCTTCATACAGTCGAATGGGGTTGGCCTCCGGCGTCAACTCACAATTTTGTGAACAGCGATCCCAACCTCCACGATTGTACCTCTCTTTACCTCACGGCGCGGGCATCGTCGTAGACAGTCGGGCAAGCGCTTGGCTACACCAGGCGTGGCTGCCTTGGTTTGCCGAAGACAATGAACTAGCCTGTCCCAATGCGCACTTCGAAGCGAGCGATTCACAAATTCAAGAGCGGGACACTCTCGCCCGCGAGAGACGAACTCGCTGTCGAAGAACCTCTCGAGATTCGCGCGCACGATAAAAGCCTTGCGGTGTTGATGCGCACACCAGGCCACGACGAAGAACTTGTGCGCGGGCTCTTGCATGCCGAAGGTGTCATTCGCGACGACGACTTTTCGATCACCACGACTGGGCCAAACGAAATTACGCTGGAGATGAACGAAGCCCTGGTTGCCAAGCGTTGGTCCAGCCGGGACGTTATTAGTTCGTCGGCCTGCGGCGTCTGTGGGGCGGCGGCGCTCGCTGTTTTGGAAGAATTGGCAGCGCCAGTGCGCTCGGATCTGCACTGGTCGGCCGAGCGCATTTGCAGCGCTCCCGAGCGCCTGCGCGAGAACCAGGAACTCTTTGCAAAGACCGGTGGTCTACACGCGGCAGCGCTCTTTAATGCAGCGGGAGACCTTCAGGTTTGTCGAGAAGACGTTGGCCGCCACAACGCCGTCGACAAGGTGATTGGCTGGGGCCTTAACCAAGACCCAATCGCGCTATCAGAGAAAGTCTTAGTTGTCTCCGGGCGGCTAAGCTACGAGATTGTGCACAAGGCCGTTGCCGCGGGCATTCCCATCATCGTGGCGGTCTCGGCTCCAAGCAGCCTTGCTGTCGACTTGGCCGAGCGCTGGCGGGTGACACTGGTGGGCTTTGTTCGGGGCCAGACGTTTAACGTCTATAGCCACCCTGGCCGCATTCAGTAGCACCTCGTCTTGCCAAAGCGTCGCTTCTCTCCGAGTTGTAGGGGCGCGGGCTTGCCATCTCTACCGCCGATGCGGTACCCGTTGTCCCCGTGAGTTCGTCCCTACATCCAAGCGAAGGAATCCGGCTTTTGCTCGACCGCGAGTCGGTGACCGAAGATCGGGCGAGCGCCGTTTATAAAGCCTCGATCTACACGACGACGGAGGTCTTTGTGTACCGCGCCGTTCTTGGTTTGGATGGCACGGCCGCCATCGAAGTGGAGGGCGAAGAAGCCTCTGAAGCGGATGGCAAGCAGCTCACAAACATTGCGAAGTCGACAGCGCGCGCTGCAAAGCGAAAACTCGACGAAGACCTTCCGCCGTGGCCACCGCGAATTCTTCGCTGGCGCGCGCCGCGATAACTACTGCTTCGGAAGCGATAGATCCGGCTGTTGCTTTGCAACTTCAGGATCGCAGTTTGGGTCCCAAGGAAACCGTCCTTCGCTATCGGCCCAAAAGACCTGGAGGATCTCGAAATCCTCGCTTCCGTGAAACCACAGGCCGTATCCAAGGTAGTCGCGAAACCAGGTTACGTGCACAGGCTTTGCTTGGCAGACCAGCCCATCGATAGGCGATGCCAGGTCTGCACCAGGCTCAATGGTGGCACCTTTGGCGATTTGCGCGCCCAAGGTATTAAGAGCGTTTGCCATGGTCTCGGTTTGCTGACCAATCATGATGAGCTCGGGGTGAGCCTGCGTTGTGGGCATACCGATGGTGTAAGCAAAATACCTAGGCACACCAAAACTCTCATCGCCGACAAGAGCGACAAACCAGCCGTGCTCTTTAATGCACGCCGGAATTTCAATTGCGAGTTGATCGCCTTGTACCCATGGCTCGCCGGCCGCTGGCCTTTGTGCGTAGTCATGTGGTGCCAGCGCGGAGACGGCGTTAAGGCTCGGGTCGATCTTGACCAACTCCTTAAGTGGAAGCGAGCGGCCTTCGTGGTGATCCGAGTTGTGGTCGCGACCGCAGAGGAAGACCCAGCTGCCGTCGGCGCCGCGGATGACGTGAAGTACAGGGTCTTCGTCTTGGGTGATGTGGTTACAAACACGGACTGTGGTGTCGCGAAGTTCGTGCAGGTGGAAGAGGGCGGTTTGCGCAAGCATCAGGAAACTCCTAGGGATAGCGGGACATGGGATCCAGCATCGGAGTCCCATTGGCTTCTATCGCCCGGCCATGCGCAGACCCTGAGGAGTTTTTCGCGGCAAATAAACTGGCTTGAGTTGCGGCGCTAGCACCAACGAGGCCGGTGCGCCATGCGATATCGACCGAGAACTGAAGGTTTACCGTTGCCTTGGAGGCGCGATGCAGGTAGCCGACAAATAAGGGAAAAACATCACTTTTGCCGGCGCCTCCGAGCCGCCCAAAACGTTGGGTTTTCATGAACCCAGATCACCTGGGAAATGGTGATCTCAAGTCGCTTCATGAATGACATTTTCTCGTAAGCAAGGATTTTGACAGGCAAGATCCGGCCCCCTAGACTGCCTTTGACTTTTGCGGGAATTCCTGCATTTTCCGAAGCGTTCACGTTTCTACCGACTCTCACTGCCGTTTTCTCGACTCTTCGAGCGAGGCAGCTTATTTAAGGGCCATGCCGTTGTTACCTACCAGCTTCCGATCCTCATTTTGTGCACTTGCTCTCAGCGCCAGCTTCTTGGCCACCGGGGCATGTGGCGATTCTAAGAAGGGCGATTCGCCAACGGCAACCAAGGGAGGCGAGTCGGGAACGACCGCTTCTGATAAGGACAAAGGCAAGGCCAAAGCCAAGCCTAAGAAACCTTCTGAGCGCCCAAAGATGGCAACGTTTCGTCCTCTGCTTGCAGAGTCGGCTCGCGCCGAACTGGATGCAGGCGGGCTTCTTATCGACTTTGGAACTGCCGACCAGCACAAGTACACCCGCGGCGGGTGGAAGACCGGCTGGGCAGATAGCAAGAACGAGAAGGGCGTTACCTACGCACCTGCTGACTCACGCAAAAGCGATGTCAACGTTGTCATTCCAGACGACGGCGAAGTGAAAGAAATTATCATTCGCGGACGTACGGCAGTTGCCGGCCAAGTTCTTACTGTCTATGTCGATGGCAATCGCATTGGTGATGGCAAGTTCGAATCCGATTGGAGCACCATTCGCGTTCCCGCCAAAGGTCTTGAGCCAGGGCTGCACGGCATCGACTACGTCTTTAGCAAAGAGGGCAGCACTCGCGCCGACATCGATTGGATGTTGCTCGCTCGAGAAAGCGGCCAAGCAGATCCTGCCGTCATGCCTCGCGTCCTGCCGATTAAGATCGACAAGAGCCCGAAGCGAAGCCTGATTGCTCCAACAGCGCGGAGCTACTCGTTCTTCTTGCAGCCACCTGATGACGCGCGTCTCGTCTTTGATTTTGGAGCGGACAAGAACGCAACGTTCAAGATCACGGCCCAAGCTGATGGCGCCGAGGCGAAAGAGCTTTGGAGTGCTGCTGCCAAGAATGAATGGCAAGAGGCTGTCATCGACCTATCTGCATACGCAGGCAAGGCGACCCGTCTCTCACTCGTTACCGAAGGCGAGTCGGGCGTCGCAGGTTGGGGCGAGCCGGAGATCATGCTTGGCAAAGCGCCAGCACCGCCGATGAAAGAGGGCGCCGCTCCAAAGAACGTGATCCTCATCTTGATGGACACGAACCGTGCCGACAACTTCAAAGCGTTCAACCCCGATTCTAAAGTCAGGACTCCAAGCTTCGACGCATTTGCAGCAAAGAGCTTGGTGTTTGAGAATGCCTACAACCAAGAGAACTGGACCAAGCCTTCGGTCGCCACGACTCTTACTGGCACCTACCCAGATACGCACCAGACCAAGAAGGATAGCTCTGCTCTTCCTGCAGACGTCGAGATGATTAGTGAGCGCCTTAAGAAAGAGGGCTTTCAGACCGCTGGCTTTGTTGCCAACGGCTACGTCTCAGAGAAGTTCGGATTTGAGAAGGGCTGGGATGTTTTCAAAAACTACATCCGCGAGAGCAAGCCGTCACAAGCCGAGCACGTCTATGGCGATTCCCTCGCTTGGCTTAAAGAAAACAAAGACGAGAAGTACTTTCTCTACATTCAGACGATTGATCCACACGTCCCGTACCGCGACAAAGGCGCAACAACGGCACAGTACTACGAGGGCAATTACACCGGCGCACTTGGCACTAGCATCTCGGCCGAGAAGCAAATCGCTGCGGGCAAGGTTGCTCCTTCGGCAAACGATCTGAAGTGGCTTAAAGCCATGTACTACGGCGAGACAACGCATCACGACATCGAGATGGGTAAATTCTTTGCGGAACTCGAAGGCATGGGCGTTCTAAACGACACCTTGGTACTCATCACGAACGACCACGGCGAAGAGCTAGGCGAGCACGGCAAGTTTGGACATGGGCACTCGCTCTACGAAGAACTCTTGCGCGCTCCTCTGATCATACACTTCCCGCCGCTTATTGAAGCCGGCACGTTTACAAACGAAGTTGCCGAGAACGTCGACATTTCTCCGACCATCGTCGATGTCCTTGGGCTTAAGCCGATGGAGAAGGCCGATGGCCTCTCGCTCTTGCCGCTTATGAAGGGCGAGCCTGTCCAACGGCCGTTCTACGCCATGAGTGAGTTCATGGAATCGCGCCGCGCGATTCGCGTGGGCGCTTGGAAGATGATTTGGGCGGGAAGCACGGTAAACGTCTTTAACTCGGCAAACGACCGGGCCGAGACAAAGGACCTTGCAAAGAAAGCTCTTATCGCGCGGCGTATGCTTGAGGTGCACGCTGGCGAGGCACAGGCTGCCTACGACAAGAAGCAGCGGATGCAAGACATAACAACCAAGCGCCAGTTCAAAGCAGGCGAGGCGGACATCGATCCGGAAACTCGCAAGCAGCTTGAAGCACTGGGCTACTTCGGCGAATAACAACCATGCGCAAGCTACTCCTACCGCTCGCTGTACTCGCGGCTCTTCTCGCTCTGCCCACGGAGGCTCACGCCTACGTTGGGCCGGGCGCTGGCATTGCCGTTGCGACCACCGGCTTTATGCTGGTGATTTCGCTGTTCCTCGCCATCTTCGGAATCATGTTTTGGCCGTTCCGCTGGGTCTACAAGCAGATCACGCGCAAGCGCGCGCCAAAGCCGCCAAAGATCAAGCGCGCGGTGCTGGTCGGTCTTGATGGGCTTGACCCAAAGCAAGTTCGCAAGATGTTGGATGCGGGCCAATTGCCCAACCTTCAGAAGATTGCTGATAAGGGTGGCTTTCAAAACCTCGGAACCACCTTCCCGGCAATGTCGCCGGTTGCGTGGAGCTCGTTTGCGACCGGCGTAAACCCCGCCAAGCACGGCATCTTCGATTTCCTCACCCGCGATCGCAAGACGTATGCACCCGACCTCTCGTCGGCAGATGTTCGCGGATCCAAGCGCGAGTTTCGCATTGGCGAGCTTGTTGTGCCTCTGGGCAAACCCGAGATTCGCCTGCTTCGCAAGAGCAAGCCGTTTTGGAAAGTGCTTGGCCAACACCAAGTGCCGTGCTCGATCTTGCGGGTACCAATTACGTTTCCGCCCGAGAAGTTCCACGGAACGATGCTCTCGGCGATGTGTGTTCCCGATTTGCAGGGGACCCAAGGCTCGTTCGCGTACTACACAACCGAAGACGATGAGGGCGAGGCCATTGGCGGCGCCCGCTTTCGGCTCGAAGAGAAGAGCGGCGTTATCTTAGGCGACTTGATTGGGCCTCCAAACCCAATGCGCAAGAGCCACCCGGTTACCAAGATTCCTTTCAAGATCGCGATGGCCGAAGATCGCAAGTCGGCAGTGATGACGTTGGCCGGCAAGAAAATCAAGCTCGGCCTTCACGAGTACACCGAGTGGATTCCACTGGCATTCCCGTTGGCGCTCGGCGCAAAGCTTCGTGGCATTTGCCGTTTTCGCCTGATGGATGGAGAGCCGTTTAAGCTCTACGTAACGCCCATCAACATCGATCCAGAAAACCCGATTCTGCCAATCTCGCATCCCAAGTTCTTTGCGACCTACCTCGCGAAGCTTCTTGGTGGCTACGCAACTCTTGGGCTTGCCGAAGACACCTGGGCGCTTAACGAGGGCGTCATCGATGAGAAGGCATTCCTCGAGCAAGCTTGGAACAATCACGAAGAGCGCGAGAGCATGTTCTTCGAGATGCTAAAGCGCACGCCAAAGGGGCTTATCACCTGCGTCTTTGATGGTACCGATCGCATCCAACACATGTTCACCCGCTTTATGGACGATGGCCATCCGGCCATGAAGGACAAAGAGAAGAATAGCGAGTGGACCGAGGTCATCCCCGATACCTACGCCAAGATGGACAAGATGGTTGGCGAGGTCATGAAAGAGGTCGATATTAACGACCCTTCCAATCTGCTGATTGTGCTTTCCGATCACGGTTTTCAAACCTTTCGCCGGGGCGTAAACCTCAACTCGTGGCTGCTTCAAAACGGCTACCTGAAACTCAAGGACCCAACGGCAACCCGCAGTGGCGATTGGCTTAAGGGCATTGATTGGGAAAACACTCGAGCCTTCTCGGTTGGCCTCGCTGGTATTTTTCTTAATGTCGAAGGACGCGAGCGCGATGGCCAGGTGAAGGAGAGCGAAGCCAATGACTTGGCCGATGAAATCTGCGCCAAGCTTGATGGCCTTGTGGATACTGGACTCATAAATGGACCAGACGCCGGTGATGCCTATCGCTCGTCAACTGCCGATGCGGTAGCGATTCGCCAGTGCTACGCGGCTCACAAGCTCTACGACGGCCCCTATGCCGAAGATGCACCTGACATCATTGTTGGCTACAGCGCTGGCTGGCGAGCCTCTTGGGATGGCGTTCGCGGCATTGCCCACGACGTTGTCTTTGACGACAACACCAAGGCCTGGAGTGGTGATCACTGCATCGACCCCGAGCTTGTGCCGGGCGTGCTTATCAGCAATCGCAAGATGGGCAAAGAGGATGGCTCCGAAGCAAATATCGCAGACATGGCACCCACCATGCTCGATCTCTTTGGTATCCCGGCGCCAAAGTACATGGACGGTTCAACTCTCGACACTAAGCAGGGCGCATGAGAAAAAATCTGATCACTGCGCTGTCTACGGCAGTGGCGGGGCTTGTGCTCCTCACAGCTTGTGGCAGCGATCGCGAGTACCGGCCACGTCCCAAAACCGAGGAGAAGAAGCTCATTATTCTTGGCATTGATGGCATGGATCCGGTCCTGGTGAAGCGCTACATCAAAGAGGGACGGCTGCCCAACATCGCCAAGATGATCGATGGTGGCAGCTTTCTCGATTTACAGACGACAGACCCGCCGCAGAGCCCTGTTGCTTGGTCGGCGTTCATCACCGGGCTCGACCTCGATGGCCACGGCATCTACGACTTTGTTCATCGCGATCCGCTACATCTCGAATCGTATCTTTCAACGTCAAAGCCGGTTCCCGAAGAAACCTTCCTTGGAGTAATCCCCAATGGCGGTGGCGGTCACAAGCTGCTTCGCGGCGGCGAAGCATTTTGGCAGCGTCTTGAGAAAGAAGACGTTGGCGCCACGATGGTAAAGATTCCCGCGAATTTTCCCCCTGCGAAGACAGACGCAAACGAATCGATGTCGGGCATGGGCACACCAGATATGCTGGGAACCTACGGCACGTTTCAGATGATTACCGACGAGCCCGAGTGGAAGGACAAGCACGTAAGTGCTGGCGAAATCCACATGGTCGACTTCTCGAAATCGGATGCCGTGCAAACGGTACTAGCAGGACCGGGCGCCGAAGCTGCTGTCCAAATCTCAATCGATCGCGAAAAGGAGATGGCTCTTATCGATGTTGAGGGCGAGAAGGTCTTGCTAACGGCTGGCGAGTGGAGCGGGTGGACTCCGGTAGATTTCGGCGTCGGCCTGACAGGCTCAGCGGCGACTCATGGAATGGTGCGTTTCCACCTGCGTGGGGTTTCGCCATTTCGCCTCTACGTGAGCCCAGTCAATGCAGACCCCTCCGACTCGGACTTGCACATCACCGAACCACCAAGCTGGTCCGAGGACATGGCCCGCAGCATCGGTCGTTTCTATACCCAAGGCATGGCCGAAGACACCAAGGCGCTTGTCGGTGGTGTTCTTAGCGACGATGAGTTTCTCGAGCAGGCAAATCTCGTCTTCGAAGAGCGCATCAAGATGATGCACCACGAACTCGATACCTATGAAGGCGGCCTGCTCTTCTTTTACTTCAGCAGCATCGATCAGCAATCACACATGTACTACGGCTCGATGGAGTCGGATGCACTTCCCCAGTACGCCAAGTACGCCCACGTTATTCCCGAACTCTACGAGCGCATGGATAAAGTTGTTGGCGATGCCCTGGCCAAAGCTGGGGATACGCCCGTCGTTATCATGAGCGACCACGGCTTTGCGCCCTGGACTTGGAAGGTCAACCTAAACACCTGGCTTGCCCAGCAGGGCTATCTCTCGGTGCACTCGCAGGGCGAAACCGGCAAAGGCATTCTCGGTCACATCGATTGGGAAAACACCCAGGCCTACGCGCTTGGGCTCAACCAACTCTTTCTAAATCTCGAGGGCCGCGAAGCCCACGGCGTGGTTCCGCAAGAAGAGGCTGCAGTGGTTATGCAGCGCATTAAGCGCGACCTCGAATCGTGGCGCTACGCGGAAACCGGCCAGCGAGTTGTCACCAAGGCCATGCCTGCTCCAGCAGGGCAGTATGTCGACCGCGCTCCCGACCTTATTGTTGGCTACAACCGGGGCTTCCGCTCCTCGGATAGCTCGGCAATGGGCGCTGTTGGCAACGAGGCAATCGAGCGCAACGAGGGCCACTGGAATGGCGACCACTGCATGTATGCAGGCCATGTCCCAGGTGTCCTTATTAGCAGCAAGCCACTCGGAATTACCGAGGCATCTCTCGTAGACTTCGCCCCGACCGTACTCAACTACTTTGGCATTACGCCCCCCGAGGGCATGAAGGGGAAACTCCTCTTCAAAAGCGACCTATAGGCAAACGATATGGCACTACTCAAATTTAAAGTGAAGCCCCCCAAGGAGTTGCAAGCTCGTCTCAAAGACGTAGGCAAGAAGCACGACCTTGGCGACCTTGACGAAGTTGTAAATCACTTCATGACACGCGGACTTAAAGCGTACGAGGCATCGCAAAGCGATTCGCTAAAGAAGCAAATCGACTTTGTCGTCGATGAGCAAGGGTACTCGGGGCGCGACGAACTTGTCGAGCACCTGCTGCTCCGCGGATTGCGCGCCTACGAGGAAGAGGCCGATGATCCAGAAGCTCTTGCAGCCCGCTTGCGCGGTCTCGGTTACATTGATTAGTCGCCGACACACAATTGCTGGGCAACTGAGAAAAGAGCAGTAGATGGGCGCGATCGCAGGAATCTTGAGAACTGGCATGGAGGGGCTAATGGTCCCCTTCGACCTGTTGGGCCCGTTCTGGGGCCTCACATTGCTATCTCTTCTCAGTGGCATCGGCATGCTTTGGGTCGTTGGAAAAACGACTCCGCAGAAGCTTGTCGAGCGCGCCCGAAATCGCATGGATTCGGCGGTCTACGAGATTCGATTGTTCATCGATTCGCCAAAGCGCGTAGTAATTTCGCTTGGGCGCTTAATGAGCAATAGCTTGCTCTACATTGCAGCAATGCTTCCGGCCTTTGTGATCTTGGCGGTGCCGCTCGCGTTTATGTACCTAAGCCTAGAAGTGCGACACGGCTTTGAAGCGATTCCGCTTAACGAATCGTTCGTTGTCTCAGTACAACTCGCAGACGGCGTCGATGGGCGCGAGGTTAGCTTTACACCCGACGAGGGCGTCGAGATTACCTCGGCGCCCATGTATGTAAAGAGTGAGCAAACCGTGTACGTCAGAGCCGTTGCGACCCAGCCTATCTCAACGTCCATTTATGTTGGTCTCGCGGGCAGGCGCGCCGAGACCAAGAGCATTGTTGCCGATCCCAATGCCGAGCAAATGGCTCCAGACCGAGCGAGTGGCATGGATCTCTTTCTTAGCTACGGTTCCGAGAGTTCACTCGATGGGCCAATCACGGCCATTAGCGTGTCGCATCTAACCAAGGATGGTCGCTATCTTGGGATCGATATGCCTTGGTGGCTCTGGTGGCTCCTGATCATGATGATTGCCGCCTTTGGTCTTCGCAAGCAAATGGGCGTTACGCTCTAGTGCTTCGGCAGGCGCGAGCCATGTCTCAAATGTTTCGGGCTTCTAAGTCTTTATCTTAGAAGCTTTCGAACGATGCTTGCGGCGAGATAATCGCTCCGGATTCCACGTTGAGCGTCCCGTGGATGCGAATATGGCCAACACCACCTCCTCCTCCGCCGCTTCCACCCTCAGTCGTGGCGGATCCGGGCTTCGCGTTTGCGATAGAGCTAGCGCCATTGCCGCCGACGCCGCCCGTTGAATTGTCAATCGTTGCAGCGCCGCCAGCGCCGCCTAGTGCGATATCCGGGCCCTTCGCACTCTCACCGCAACTTCCTGCTGTATCAGGGTCACCATTGCCAAGAACGCCGACTCCACCTCCGCCACCCCCGCCGTTTGCGAGTATCTGCGCCCCGCCTTGCACACGAATCTGTGGCGCGCTCAAATCGATCATGCCTCCCGACCCTCCGCCTGAGCCCGATATGGCGATCGTCCCCTCAGCACGTCCGCCGAGCCCACCAGCGCCGCCCGCTAATATTTTTGCGGTAGCGAAGAGGGCAATCGAATCGAAAGAGATAATCGCTAGTGCTCCCCCAGCTTGCCCTCCCTTGATTTGATCGTCCTCATCAAGTTTGGCGCTACCACCGTCGCACCCTCCCCGGAGCGTCATTGGACTCGAGATGCCGCCACCGGCCCCACTGGTGTCATCAGAGAAACTGGCTCCCCCTGCGGAGCCAAAACCACCGCCGCCTCCGCCGCTGCCAACATTGTTCCCGCTCGTCGTCTGATGAAAGACTAGGCAGGCGTCTGGGTTTGCACCGGTTCCTTGCCCGCGCTGCATACAGTCTTGGGTATTGGCAGACGACACGTCGATGGTGCCTCGCAATTGAATTGTGTTTCTTGCAATGATGACGAGCGGTACGTCGCCAATCGCTCGTAACGTCGTTCCCGCTGCAATTTCTAAGGTCTCCGTACGAACTAAGAATATTACTGTGCCGTCAGCTAATGTGTAACGCTTGCCAGTCATCGGAATCTCTAACATCTCCGGGGCTGGACCAGTCAGAATCAACTCCTGCGTATTAAGTGTATACGTTCCGAATGCGTACAGGAGAAGTGGCAAGCCACCGTCCTTCTCCTCGATCTCGCACGTATCAACGTGCGGCGAGACGCTTGTGCATCCGTCGGCATCTCTTTGGACCCCAGCATCGGCACTTGTAACGCCTCCGTCGCTTGCGCTCAAACCGTCATCGCCGGGGTCGGCGGAGAAAAGTAGTGAGCATGAGGACGCGAGAGAGACTGAGAGCACCAAGGCCACGCGACATAGAGACACGCGCTCACGGTAGCATCAAGTAGGCATCAACTGGGAGAGTCTTTGTCGCGACTCACCGACTTCCTCGACGTTTGTCTCACTGCTTCAACGGTGGTTATAGATGACGCAAGAGCCAGCCAATGTGACGCCTATAACATGTCTCACACACTTGCCTAGCCTTTGCGCTGACGATAAAGCGCTGGGTCGATGACAGTTGCCATCTTTGCCATATCAAGATCAGCATCCATGAACTTTGCGACGCGAGCAATCTGGCTTTCAGACTCACCCTGCATTCGGTTGTAGCTCACGAAGAGAACTTGCACGTGATCGGAGATGCGAAGCCATGCTTCAACTTCTTCAACGTGGCCGGCAAAACTCGATTTCATATCGTCGTCGCCAGCACCATCTTGCTCATCGCGATTGACGAGCATCTTCTGTTGCGATGCCAATACCTCATCGAGGTTGCGGCGCATGAAAACGATTTTGTATTGCTCTGTCGAAGGCAGGTCTTGCAGCAATTGTGAAATCACTTTTACAACCTTGCCGCGAGCGGGTTCTACCCAGCTTGCATCTTGCTTGGTTCGCTTAACCGCTTCGAGCTCGTAGTAGCCCTTTGGGTTGTCGTTGTCGGCACTCCGAATGCCATCGGTAACAGGTGCGAGACCACCGGCCTCAAGCATCTTCATCATCATGGAGGTACCGGAGCGGGGCAGGCCCGAGACAACGTAAATCGGCGTGGACATGGCTTAGAGATAACACAGAAGGCCCCACGAAGCGCGTCTTCACGGGACCTCCTGCGATTTGCCAGCGGCCCAAAGGCTGGCGTTAGCCGAGTTCGATCTTGCGAGCTTTGCGCTCTTCGGTTTTGGCGATTGTGATGGCCAAGACTCCAGCATTTAGCTTTGCTTGGACACGCTCCGCGTTGGCGTCTTTAGGGAGTTTGATGCGGCGCTCAAACGTTCCGTACTGACGCTCTTTTACAAGGAAGCTCGCGCCTTCCTCGGTGGTGTCTTGGGAGCGGCTACCGCTCACACTGAGAACACCGTCGTGGACAGTAATTTCTAGGTTCTCTTCGGCGATACCGGGGAGGTCGGCGTGAAGCCGGTACTCGTCTTCGGTTTCGATAAAGTCAAAGCGCGGCGCGTGTGTCTGTGAAGACTCTGCCTCGCTTCGGTTCGATGCGGTTCGGGTCGTTAGTGGAACACCAAAAAAGTCTCGTGCAATCTGTGCAAAAGGGTCGGCGGCTTTGGTGCGATTGTTCAGGCTTGTAAGTGCGTACATGATGCGTTCTCCAGGTTGGGGGCCAGTGGCCGTTGCCCATTTGAGATAAGCACCGAGAGGGTGAGTGCAAGACCTTGACGAGAAGAATTTCGTGCTCAGGAACTGCAAAAAGAAACATGATTTATGCTGCCATCGCGATGCTCGCGGCCATTTCCTCTCGAAGATTCGCAAGAGCATTGGCATGCGCCCGGCTCGCCCATGACTTGGAAATTCCCAGCATCTTGCCAGACTCTTGCAACGTTGCATTGCCGAAGTAGTGGTCCATCACCAGAGTTTGTTGTTGCTTCGGAAGTTGGGCGATTGCTGTGCGAAGTGCTGCGTTCACTTCGTTGCGCAGAGCGAAGTCTTCCGGGCTTAGGCCGGCGCGTGGGTCGACAATCTCTTCGGGCTCCATGTCTTCGGAGTAGATTGCGTGAAGGTCACCGCGGCCAGCGGCGTGGCGGTAGTCTTTGCGAGAGAGCGGGGCAATCTTGCCAATGCCGTCGAGCATGGCGCCGCGAACGCGCAGGTAGGCAAAGGTTGCCAAGCTTGCCTCTCCGCCCTCTACGAAGCGGTCCATGGCCTCGAGCAGCCCGGTGGTTCCCCAGGCCATCAACTCTTCGAGGTCAGCCTGGCCATGGGTGCGCCGGAGGACACGCAGCGCGATGCGACGAACCATGGGAAGGTGCTCGGCCACGACTGCGTCGCGAGTGCTAGATGTGCCGGCATGGCTACGGCCTTTCGGGACGGCTCGCAGGCAAGCGAGAGGATTCTGGGAAGCGGAAGCAGTTGTTCTCGTGTTCATGTCCGCCGGTAAGAGCAGGGCCCGTACCACGAATGGATAGTTTCTAAGCTGCTGAAATAAAACAGTTTGTGTGCTGTCCGGTGGATCCGAAATCGCCTGTTCCACTGTTCCACCGACGTTCCAGTTTGTTCCACCTGTTCCACCTGTTCCACGGTCAGGCTATGGTGCCTCTTCATGGGCGAGACGTCGGGAACCCTGTCCTATGCCGGAGGCGGCGAGGGCATTCGGAGTACTTTCAAAGCGCCCTACTTGGTGTTGCTCTTGGTCGCGGACCGTCCAGAAGTTGGCAGTATTCGCCTCTCTCTAGCGGAGGTCGCACAAGCCAATATTGGTCGCGGAGAGCTCTTCGCACACCGCCGCTCGCACGATGGCGCCGATGCGCAGCTTCATGTCGAAGTGCCCGACGGTTGGATGTCGACGCGCCATTTGGAACTGCGGCATGAGGCTGGCAATTGGAGAATGCACGATGCTGGATCCAAAAATGGCTGCTATCAAAACGGCCAGCGATGCAGCGACGTCACTCTGCGCGACGGCGACATCATCGGCACCGGCAATACAAGTTTTCTCTTTCGCAGCAACGTCGAGCGCACGCATCTGGACGCAGCCGATGCAAGCTCACTAATGATGCGTGCACTGCCAGCTGCCTCGCAAACGCTAAGCATTCCCCTTGCCCATCTTATGTCGGATATCTCCCGAGTCGCTGCGTCGCGCGTCTCAGTAATTCTCGGAGGTGAGACTGGGACTGGCAAAGAAGTGAGTGCGCGGTACGTGCACGAGAGCTCGGGGCGACAGGGAGCTTTTGTCGCGGTGAACTGCGGCGCGCTTCCAGCAACTCTGGTCGAGAGTGAACTCTTTGGGCATCGCAAGGGCGCCTTCTCTGGAGCCAATACCGACCGTATCGGCTTGGTCCAGGCCTCTGATGGTGGAACGCTGTTCCTAGACGAAGTTGCCGAGCTGCCACTGGAGGCGCAGGTAAAACTCTTACGTTGTCTCCAAGAGCGGGAAGTCGTTCCGGTGGGAGCGAGTCGTCCGATACCGGTTGATTTGCGCGTCGTTGCTGCAACCCACGCAAACCTTCCCGAGCTTGTCGAGACCGGAGCGTTTCGCGCCGATCTCTATGCGCGACTCGCCGGGGTGAGCTTTCACTTGCCGGGGCTTCGAGAGCGACGCGAAGACCTGGGCATATTGATCACGACCTTGCTGCGGCGCAATGCTGGTGAGCAGGCGTTTCACTTTGACCGCGAAGCGGTTTGGGCGATGGCAATGTATTCATGGCCGTTAAACATTCGAGAACTAGAGCAGGCGCTTGTTGCCGCAACCGCGTGGGCAGATCGAGGCCGAATTGAGCTGCGCCACTTGCCAGCGCATGTTGCAAGCGCGCTACAACCGGCCGAACCTGCGGTGGAAGACGTTCTTAAGGTTGAGCTTGTGGCAGCTCTTCGAAAACACAGCGGCAACGTAAGTGCCACCGCTCGAGAAATGGGCAAGGCTCGCGTGCAGATTCGGCGTTGGTGTAAGCGGTACGGGCTCGACCCTGCGCAGTTTCGGTAAACGGATTCATGTCGTCTCGTGCAATTACTCTCGTCGGTGCGCTTCTCTTTGTACTCGTTGTTCTAGCGTCACCCGCCGCCGCGCATCAAAGTTCGTACACCTACGCCTCGATGTCCGCATCGGGAACACGGGTCGATTTCGAGATCCGCCTAAGCAGCATGGACCTCTTTGAGGCGTTGCAGCTTGGTGAAGATCGAGACGCGACGGATGGGGAAATCGCTGCAGGCGCGGATGCGCTGCGGGCCTATGTCTTGGAGCGGGTGCAGCTTGTTGTGCCTGGGCAGCAATGCGCGCAGAGCAAGGGAGAAGTGCGGGCCATCGAGGATGGCCAACGATTTGCGCAGATTCAAACCGTGCTTCGCTGCCCCAAAGCAATTGCCTCGATCGAGCTTGGCTATCAGCTCTTCTTCGACTTGGACGAGCGCCACGAAGGCCTGCTCCGCATTGGTGACGGCTTGGTGCAGTTTACCAGTGACAATCGAAGCTACACGCACGATACGGGGAACGACGCCCCCGAGGAACGCCTTGGGTTTCTCCGTTCTGGCGCATTACACGTCCTCTACGGCCTTGATCACATACTTTTTCTTGTATCGCTCTTGGTTGTCGTCGGCCTGCGCAAAGAGGCGGAAGTGCTTGGGGCTCGAACGATCAAGAGCAGCTTGCAAAGCGCTGCCGCCATTGTCACCGCATTCACAATTGGGCACTCCCTAACTCTCGTGGTGGCCGCGCTCGGCTGGGTAGCGCTTCCAAGCCGATTTGTCGAAAGCATCATTGCAGCGTCGATTGTATTTGTCGCAGTGGAGAACCTGCTTCGTCCAGACCCGCCGCACCGGCCTTGGGTGACTCTGCTCTTCGGGCTCATGCACGGTCTTGGCTTCGCATCGATGCTTCGTCCACTTCTGCCCGCAGAGGATGTGGTCGTCCCGCTTTTGATCTTTAACCTCGGCGTCGAAGTTGGGCAGCTTGCGATCGTCGTCGTTGCCTTGCCCGTGTTTTGGGGGCTCATCGCCATGCTTGGCGCTTCTCGGTATCGGCGCACGGTCATCCCAATAACAACGGCGGCCTTGGCGATTGCCGGCTTGCTGTGGTTTGCCGAGCGAGCCTTCGCGCTTTAGAGCCGCTCGGTCTTAGAGTCGCTCGGTCTTGGCAGCAAAAATAAAGTCGCTCTCAGTGAGGCCATCCACGGTGTGAGTCCAAATTTCGACCACAGCCTGGCCCCAGCGCAGGTGCAAGTCTGGGTGGTGATTTTGCGCTTCGGCAAGCGCGCCAACTCGATTTACAAAGGCGAGAGCCGTGGCGAAGTCGGCGAATGTGAAGGGCTTCACAAGCCGCTTGCCATCAACCACTTGCCACCCGTGCCCAAGCCTTCGCACAAGGGTCTCTAGCGACTCGCCACTAAGTCGCTCCATATCGGGCGAGCCTACTTTGCACTCTTTCTTAGCAAGCTCTTTCATTGGTGTCACGAAGAGCATAAGACCCCGCAGTGCTCATCGCAATCACTTACCTCACCTGCGCCATTGTGTGGGGCACAACGTGGTTTGCGATTCGAGTGTGCATCGGCGAAGGCGGGTTTCCTACGCTCACCAGCGCTGCTCTTCGCTTTACGATTGCGGCGATTCTGCTGCGACTCTTGGTGATGGTGCTTGGGAGTTCGCCCGGAATTCGAACCTGGCACCAGCGCTCGTGGTTCACCATTGCAGGGCTGCTAAATGGAGCAGGGTACGCACTGGTGTACTTGGGAGAGGAAACCGTTCCGGGTGCCTTTGCATCGATTCTCTTTGGTACCTTGCCGCTACTCACGGCGTTTCTCGCCGCCATTAGCAAGACGGAGCGCGTCACTCTAGGACATTTTCTGGGAGCACTCATTGCGCTTGGTGGCATCGTTGTCATCTTTGGGGACCGCGCATCGGTATCGTCGGATCAGAGCTCCGGGGTCGCGCTCTTGTGTGGCGGCGTTGTCCTCTCGGCCTTCTACAGCCTTGTGCTAAAGCGCGAGAGTTCTAGTGTTCACGCACTTTGCGCGACAAGTTGGTTTCTCTCGGTAACCGCTGCCGCTCTGTGGCTTGCGGCTCTTGTCGCCGAAGGCTGGGCCGCACCTTGGCCCCCTCCTTTTGCTCCGACGATGGCACTGCTCTACTTGGCAATCTTTGGCTCGGTGCTCACGTTTGCGAGCTACCTCTACCTGCTACAGCGCGTCTCACTGATGACCACAACCACCTTGGTCTTTATCCAGCCCGTCATTGCACTCTTTGTTGACTCGCAGTGGGAAGACGATGTGCAACTCACGCTGACAAGCTATGTCGGGGCGGCCATCACGCTTGGCGGTGTTCTGGTTGCCATGCTTTGGAAGCGCTACAGCAATCCCAAAGCGGTGTAGGCTACTGGCATGTGCGGACGCTACACACTCACCTCACCCGATGAACTCGTGCAGGAGTTTGGGCTGGGGGAGCTGCCGTTTTCGCTGAAGCCCCGCTACAACATTGCGCCTTCCAACGAAGTGCCGGTTGTAGTCGCAGACGACGATGGCCCCACGCTGCGTTTGCTGCGTTGGGGGCTTGTTCCAAGCTGGGTAAAACTCACCCGCTCGACAAAGCGTCCAATTAACGCTCGCGCCGAAACCGTGCACGAGAAACCTTCGTTTCGCGAAGCATTCGAGCGTCGCCGCTGCTTGGTTTGCGCCGATGGATTCTACGAATGGAAACGCGAGGGAAGCCGGCGCATGCCGTTCTTCATGCACAGGCGCGACGGGCGCCCGCTGAGCTTCGCTGGGGTTTGGGAGCGCCATGTCGGCGACGACGGCACTTCGAGCGACTCGTTTGCGATGCTAACGACATCGGCTAACGAGCTGATGGCTCCGATTCACCACCGCATGCCGATTGTGATTGCTCGCGATGCAAGGGCGCGGTGGCTTAGCTCGGAGACACAGACTCGCAGTGCGCTAGAGGATTTGCTTGTTGCGCCACCGACCGAGGACTACGAACTTTTCCAAGTTTCGGAGACGGTAAATTCGGTGGCGAACGATTCGGCGTCCTGCCTGCGGCGTGGCCCTGACCAGCAGAGCCTCTTCTAGGTGAGATTAGAAGGGTAAGGTTAGAAGGGCCCAGCTAAGGCTAAGTGCAGGGCGACCTCATCTTCGAAGTCGCTAAAGTCGTAGAACTCGACGCTGGATTTAATTCGAAGCCCCATGCTCAAGCGATACGCAACTGCTGCGGTATATCGGAGCACAGCGCTCTTGGAACGCAGTGGGCTCGTGGCAACGACATTGCCCAGCCTTCGCATACCATCCCAACGACCAATGACATCGAAGGTATCGGTGAGCGGAACCTCGAGCTCTGTGTAGAAGCCGTCTTTGATGAAGTAGGGATCAAACGTGCCGTCTTCGCCTGGCCCGTACTTAAAGCGCGATGCAGGGTCGTCTCCCAAGGCCATCTCGGTGCGCCGCACAATGTACTCAGAGCGCCAGTAGATGCGTTTAAAGCGAAGTTGAAGGTCTGCCCCCAGAATCTGGTAGCTCAGTTCGTTATCCGGGTCGTAGTGGCCCGTCATGCCCGATAGGCCAAAGGCCAAACTTAAATCGTCGGTAAGATCGAACGACGAGCCAAGCTTTGCACCAACGGATGGACGCGAGTTGTTGTCCACGTAGTATCGATCGCGCGATCGCGATTGGATGAAGTCAAAATCGTCGGCGCCCGATGACGCTTTGGGGCCACCAATCGCGTACGCCGCATAGTCAAAGCGGGCGCTATCACCCATAAACTTTGTGCCGCTCACTTCGATTCCATTGTCGACCCAAGGCGTAGGAAGGATGCTCATATTCCATTCATCGGTGCGGAGCATGCGACCCATATCGTAGGGCAGGGGCTTATCGCTGGTGCGGTGGTTTGCAGGATCATGCCGAAGCGGAAAGCTTCCAAACTGCGGGGTAAAGCGCCCGACTCGAAAGTTGAGCAAGTCGCTCTTGCGCAGGTCGAAGAAGGCCATGCCGACTTCTAGGCCGTGGCAGGCGACGCATACCTTGATGTTGGACGAGACGTTGTCGTTAAAGTCGACAGCAAGCTTGAGAGAGAGTTCGACTGTTGCTCCGTCTAGACCGTGGTCGCGCCCGACATCTTCGGTTGGCACAGCCAGGTAATCAAGTTGCACAGAGCCCGCGAAGTTACGGTCGTGGTCTTGGGCATGGGCGCTGGAAACAATGCCAATAAGAAAAATAAGAATAAGTACGACGCGTATCACTTGGCTTTTTCCTCCAGCGTTGCGAGTCCTTCGCTTCCAAATGAGCGATACACTAAGCACTTTACAATCTTAGGTTCTTCGACGGCGCGGATTCCTGCACCTGGCATTAAGCGCATGCGATGCACATACATTCGCCACGCTTCTGGATTGCCTACTTTGGTCGTTAAGAGTTGGTCCATCGTGTGGCACCGGGTGCACTTCTTTTGGGCCATGTCGCAGCCCTCAACCACCTCATCCGGAGGACTTTCCATGCCGTGCACGAGTGGGTTGCTGCCGGGCGAGGCACCCGAGCACCCCATGGACATGGCCAAGGCAACCAACAGTGCTCCAAGAGCTTTGGGGTTAATTGTCATTTGCGCCTTCGGCGATCCAGTCGTGGATGAGCTGTAAGATAGATTCTGAGAGGTAGGGGCCGCCCAAAGGCATGCGAGCGCCAAATGGAGGTGCTGGACTAACTTTTTGATAGACGACGCTCTCGCAAGGCTGGCCTGGAACAATGGCAATCCCGTCGCTATTGCGCCCACCACGTCGTGCGGTATCGAGGCTTGAGAGATCGAGTCCGCTCACCTCAAAGCCAAACGAGGTTGGAGCGTTTGGCGCGTGGCACTGAAGACACCCGAGTGGTTCGGGGTTCAGAACAAGCGGCAGGATCTCGTCGCGAAAACTTACGTCGACATCAGGATCAGTGTCTTCGTTTGAGCAGGGGGCGTTTTGCAGCGAACCGACGTCGGGTTCGTACGCTTCGACGCAGCTCACGAGCAGAGTGCCAAAGGCTAGGACGGGAAAAAGTCGCACTAGAGCCCTCCGACTTCCGACTGCTGAGGAAGGTTGCGAAGTTCGTCGGTTCTGTCAAAAGCGACAACACGTCCGGGCACCGGCTGTGGAGTAAACAAATCGCTATAGGTTTGGATGCCAGACATTTGCTGATCTTGTGTGGTGTCCACGAGCGGGAAGCCATCGTCGGGAACGGTTACATCGACACGTCTGGTCAAGGGACTGTAGCCATCGTCGGCCCTTGCTTGCTCAAAGACGTTATTGGTGTCGGTAATGTCTCCGTCGTTGGTGATGTCTACAAGTCGCAAGGGCTCGCTAATCGGCTCTTTTCCCTCGCGAGAAATCACGAGGACTTTCGCCTCAGAAACGCTGTCGGCGTCCGGGATAGGCATCAGGCCAAAGTCGTAGTAGAGGACCGTTTTGCCTTGCCAATAGGCCAAGCTCAGCGGTGGAAGCGGGTCCAGACCCTCGCCAACTGCAATGCTCGCATCCTTGGAAACAACAGGGCAATTTGCAGCGAAGGTTGGTTCAGAGGGAGCCAGGACCAACCCTCTGCGTTGAGCCTCTTCAACTGCTGCGAACGAAGTGATGAGTTCTCCGTTGTATAGATTTGTGACTTCTAAGAGAAGTACTGTCCAGTAGGGAGAGTATCCCGAGTCGCCGGGAATGGCATCGAAAATGGGGTTGTGGGACAACATTTCAAGCGCGCCGTCGTCGTTGCGTTTTGCGAGCGCAAACAAGGGTGCTCCGTAGCTTGGGCTGATTCCAAAATCCCAGTAGTTGGTCGGCGCGCCGCCAGCAAAACCGCTCAAAAGCGGTGCAATCCCGTCAATACCATCGTTGTCGGCGATTTGCCGATCCGTATCGGCGTCATGGCCGCTGGGCACCTCGGTTCCTGCAGGCAGGATGAGCCCGTCGCGAATGATGTCATCACTCACTTGTGGATCGAGGCAGGCGCTTGTGCCCAGTGCACCAATTGCGAGAAGGCTAAGCGTAATTGGCGTTGAGAAGGTTTTCATTGCTTTGGTTTGTATTTGAGCGTGAATTTAACGCGCTGTGGCCCGGTGTCTGGGCGGTCGCGAGAACGTAACTTCTTGAGGGTATTGGTGATGCAGCTGGTTAGCCCGGTCAGCGGTGCGGACGAAACACGCAGCTTGTCGACTCGGCCGTTTACGCTGATTTCGTATGCGACTTCGACAGTGAACGCGGCATTCTTCTTCGATGTTTTGGCTGCCGTCTCATAACAGTTCTCAAGCTTTGTGAGGCTGGACTTTAGCGGCTGCTTTACCTTGCTGTTCGAAAGCGAGCCATGAGAATCAAAGGAACCGATGGAGACCTTGACCTTGAACGAGGTCGGAACCTTTGGCTTGACAGGAATTGGGGGTGGGTCGGGTTTGGGATGCACGATGGGATCCGGAACGACTGGGTCGTGCTTTGGTGGCACGATAGGATCCGGCACAATCGGGTCCGGTTTCACAACGACGTGTACTGGGTCCGGTTTCGGGTCTGGACGCGTTGTTCGGTGTTTTTCTGGTTTGGGCTTGCGAGTAGTTTTCGCTACTGCAGCGTCGGGAACTTCGGTCGTCGCCACGATGGTCACGCCTGCGTCGGCGGGCTGCACAGGGACTACAGCGATGGGCTCGACGGACTTTAGTACAGCCGCTTCTCCTGCGTCGATGGTCACAATCGCTGCACGTGGTTCCGACGCGGTTTTCTTGTCTTCGCCGCCTAGAATTAGGAACGCTGCCGCGGCGACGCCTACTAGCAGTGCGACGACGATGGCGGGCTTTGCCCAGGCATTCCCGCTTTCGTTCGCGGCGCTGGCAACTTCGCTCATTCGCGGAGATGCGTGTGTGGTGTCGCCTATCGCTTCGTCGAGCGGTTCGCCCGCTGCGCCGACAAGCGGGGCTACAGCGGCCATAGTACGAGCTGTTTCAATTCGCTCGCGTTCATTGCCTTTTGGGCCCTTGCCCGCAGCGCCAACTCCAACCCGAGCAACGGTTGCCCGTGGGTTTTCGACAGCTTCAAGAGCCGAGAGCACGTCGCGAGCCGTTGCGAAGCGCTCGGCAGGATCTTTCGCCATCAGCTTGGTAATGATCGCTTCAAGCTCGGGAGCCACGTCGATGCCGACGCGCTCAGCGATCGGCGGCGGCGCTGCCGTAGCGTTCTTGTAAAGCACGTCGATGACGCTGCCATCAAAGGGAAGAGCGCCCGCCAGCATCTCGTAGATCGAGACTCCCAGTGCGAAGAGATCCGTGCGGTGATCGACGGGAAGGCCCTGAGCTTGTTCTGGCGAGACGTAGGCCGGTGTGCCCACGACTAGGCCTGCAGTGGTGAGCCGAACCGAAGACTCTTCGGGGGTACTAATGATCGCGAGGCCAAAGTCGAGAATCTGGGGAATGGTTTTGCCGTCGTGCTCGACCAGCGCAACGTTGTCGGGTTTGAAGTCTCGGTGCACAAGCCCTTGCTCGTGCGCGTGGGTAAGTCCCATGCAAATTTGCTTCGTGACATTGATGGTATCGAGTTCGGAGAGCGCTCCTGCATCGATGCGATCACAAAGGCTGCCGCCTTCGATGAAGTCCATGACGAGGTAGTGCAGGCCACCGGCAGTCTTGCCAAAGTCCAATACCGAAACCACGTTGGGATGTTGCAGCCTACTTGCGGCTTCGGCCTCTTGGCCAAAGCGAAGACGCATTGTCGGGTCGGCCGCTAAATCGCCTAAGAGAACCTTGATCGCAAACCGACGTTTTGTGAGCCGTACATGGTGAGCGAGGTAGACGCGTCCCATGGCGCCTTCGCCAACACAAGCATCGACGGCGTATTGATCCGCAATGGTTGTGCCTACGAGAGGATCCGTGTCCAGAGCTTGGAGCTGGGTCTCATCGATCGGGCAGGTAACGAACCCGGCTCGATACACTGCCATACAGGTTGGACAGCTAAGGCGCCCATCTTCTTGATTTGCCGATTCACTCAGAGGTTGCGTTCCCTTCAATACCACTGAAGTAGGCAACCATTGTGACACAGCTTTGCGGGCGGGTCCTATTCTGGGCAGGCTCTGTTAGCGGGCCTTGGAGTTGTTTTGTGCGCTACCTCGCCCTGTACGAGCAAAGCTCACTGCGCCCACAATGTGCGTTCGGCCTGTGCAAAGAGCATTTGCGCTGCGTCGGCCTTGGGCAAACCGGCTTGTGTGATCAGCTCGTCACAGACTGCTTCCATAACTGTTGAACGAAGTGTTTCGACTGCTTCGAATTTGGCGCGATCCAGCGAGGCGCAATCTGCGGCGCAGAGCTTGCTGCGCGCCCATCGATCGATATCGGCGGAGAGTTCGGCGTGACGTGATTCGTCGATTGCGATGGTGCGCATTGCCGAGCGAACGTGCGGATCGGTTGAATGCTTGCTTTGCCAAACGGCCACCAAAGCTCCAAAGGTCTCGCGAACGCATCCTTCTTGGGCATTTTCCATTGCCACTTCGCGGAGTGAGCGCTGGGCAGGAAGATTTGGTTTGGGTGCTTGTGCGGGCTCTGCGCCGAACCGCTGTGCCAGGCGTCGCACGACGTGGGCATGGGCGATTTCGTCTGCTGCCGCGGCGGTACAACGAGCGAGCAATTCGGCGGGGGCGCCAAGGCGTTCGAGTTCGAGGCCGAGCCAAACAAAGGCATACACCGACGCTTCTTCTAACTCTGCCAAGCTTGCAAACCAAGCACCCGACGCGCTGCGCGCTTCCTTGTGGGCATCGAGTTCGGCTCCTGGTGGGCGCCGGCCACCCACGCACTCGACCGACGATACATAGCGAACTGCTGTGCGGCCGTCGTAGTCGACAAGTTCGCACTCAGTGAATGTCTGATACTCGGCCGAGCCTGGTCCATTTACCAAGTCGTAGACTTTACTGCAGAGGGCGTCGCAGTCCGCTGCATCAAACTCGCAGCGCTCTAGTGCTTGCTGAAGGGATGGAGCTTGCGGATCGATGACGATCGTCTCTTCAATGGGCTCTGGGCAACTACAGGCCATGGCAGCCGATGCAACGAGGCCGGCGAGAACAGTGTGCAGGGCAGGGAGACGATTCATGACCTTCCAATAAGCAGCTGTCGTGCCACACTCGAATGTTCTGTAACTTTTTAATATTAAACGATATTACAAGCTGCAAGTTGCTAGCTTTGGGCAACCCATGACAGGGTTGTCAGGATTGTGCGCTTGAGACGAACTATCCGAAACGGTCAACCCTGGGTACGTTTGGCCCTCGTGCTTGCCCTCCTTGTGGTTGCCTTCCTTGCTTTGGTACCAGGGCAGGCCGACGCCAAGCCTTCCGCTTGGTCGAGGGCCACAGCCCCAGCCAAAGGCCAGGCGAGTGCGATTGGTGCCTACACCGCTGGCTGTATCCGCGGAGCAAAGAAACTCTCGCTCTCCGGCGCAGGGTTCGAGGTCATGCGCCCCAAGCGCAAGCGCAACTACGGCCATCCGCTACTGCTCTCTTTCATCGAAGATCTTGGCAAGACGCTGCGCGCTTCCAAGCACGGCCCGATTCTGATTGGTGACCTGGGCCAGCCAAAGGGTGGGCCTTCCCCGCGAGGGCATGCGAGCCATCAAAGTGGCTTGGACGTGGACATTTGGTTTTGGCATCCGAAAATTGCCGAGCGGCGAACTCTTACTCGTCGCGAGCGTAGGAAAACTCCCAACCACCGCGTGGTTGACCCAAAGAAGCTCGAGTACACAAAGTACTGGTCCGACGATGTTCCCGCGATGATCTTTGCCGCTGCCGCAGACCCTCGAGTCTCGCGTGTGCTTGTGAATCCACTCATTAAGAAACGGCTTTGCGAGACCAAGGGCGACGAACGTACGCTTCTAAGAAAAATTCGGCCTTGGTATGGGCACGCGGACCACATGCATGTTCGGCTTCACTGCCCAAAAGGCAATACGGATTGCGTTCCGCAAAATGTGATTCCCGAGGACGATGGCTGTAAGGACTTGGATTGGTGGCTAAATCCAAAGGCCCGCAAAGACCGTAAAAAGGGCAAGAAAGACTATTTAAGCAATGTTGGCGCGCTTCCCCTTTTGCCCGATGCGTGCCAAGAGCTTCTTCGCTAGTTTCCGATGCGGCGCGTTTCTATCGAGACGATGCGGCCTTCGGCTGGGTCGGGATTGATGAGTAGGAAGTGCCGGTCGATGCCGTCAAAGCGTTCGGGCAACGCGCCGCCACCACCCGAGATGAAGGCAGGAATGCCCGCGTTCTCAAACTTATAAAGTGAGTGCACGTGACCGTAGAGCGTGAGATCCACTTGCCCTCGCGCGAGTTGCACAAGCAACTTACTCGCTTCGCTGCGGCTCCGAAATCCGGCATTGCGAACACCGACGGGGTCAAAGAGTGGATAGTGTGTGCCAAAGATGTGAATGCGGTCTTTGCCTTCATCGAGCCAACGATCGAGGCGGCTGTGAAGCGAGGGATCGAGCGAGGCATTGCCCGAGTCGACGTACGAGAAGTCGACTCCTTTAAATCGAAAGTGCGTCGATAGCGTGCCAAAGAGATCGTGCCAGCGCGTTATGTCCTCTGTTAGCTCGTGATTGCCGATGGTCGAGAAGAAGGGCACATCGAGGTGTGTGACCTTTTCTAGGAATAACTCGTATTCTTCTGGGGCTCCCGTTTCGACCACATCGCCTGTGCTCATCACAAAGCGAACTCCGGGCTCGGCCGAGATTGCATCGAAAATCTCGTCAACGCTGTCCATTGCCGTCTGAATATCTCCCATGTCGGCAAAGAGAAAGCTCTCCTCACTCTGCCAATCTGGTGGCGCTATTGAAACCAGGCTTTCTCCTGCAGGAAGGCCAATGTCAAAAATGCAATGCGTTGGTCTAGGTTGTGAGGTAGGAGACTGCACTGCTTGGCCGATTTGCAGCTCGGCCGTGGGCATGCAGTTAAAGAGCTCGATTGTGATGTCGCGTGCGCTTTCACTAGAGAATTTGACCTGCAGCGCCGGTGCTTGCGCCCAGAGTGTGATGCGTTCGGTGGAAATGCGTTGTACGGCGGCTTGGCCGTTTTCGACTTCAATGCTGAGGTCATCGAGACTCGCCTTGCCCACTTCTTGGTCAAGCTTACTGCGCTCTTCTGCCGGACGAACGCAAGAGGAAGCGAGCAAGAGACCAGCTGCAGTCGTAAGAAGTATTCTATTCATTTTGTGCTTCCTGCGCGAAATTCGAGCCCCGCTGTAGATACCCACGCAGAACCAATTTCTGTGCGAAGGGCAACAGCAAACCGGTCGGAGATGGGTTGCCGAAGTGCGATGCCAAAGTGGCCAAGAAACCCTGAGCCGTTGCGAGGGCTGGGGCTAAGACCGGCGGTGTAGCCATCGCGGCGGTGTTGATAGTAGCCTTCAAGCTCGCCGCCCTTTGGAAGGTAGAGTCCGTAGCCAAATCGCGCGATAAGCAGTGCAATGGTGTCGGAAGAAACGTCATCGACGTCGTAGCTTGTTCGATGCAGTGCATAGCCAAGAGTTGCGCTGCTAAACGAACCCGCTAGGCTTGCTCCAAGCTGGCTGCTGTTGATGCGCCCACCAATGCTTAGCTCGCCCACGGTGGAGGTGAAACCGTCATCGCCATAGCGGTGGTATGTGAGTGCCGTGCCAAGCTCCAAAAAGTCGCCTGCGCGATTGTCGAGTAGGCGATAGCGAAGTGGCAAGCGAGCGCGTTGGTTGTCGGCGTCGAGTGCTGTCCACAGTGACGGCGTGAGGCCAATGGTGCCGCGAATGTAGGAAGCACTCACAACCGAGAAGTGGGTGTAGTCAAACTGCGGATCATCGATGTATCCGTAGCCTGCTGTAACGGTGAACTCTGGCGGCGTGGCGTATCGTGGGGCTCGGCCGCCCGTCGCACTTCCGTAGATATCTGCGTAGGCCGTGTTCAGAAAAATACCAGTGCCTGTGATGAGCAAAGGGATCGTGAGTTCGTTGCCATAGCGACTGGCGCCGGTTAAGGCAATCGTGGATCCAGAGGCGACCATGAGCCCAAGACCGACGCCTTGCCAAGCGAGTAAGCGCATCGCGGTTTTCTTATCGCCTGCTACGTAGTGGCCAAATCCGTGAATCACAAGGCCTGGCATCACCGCTGCCGCCGCCGCTAACGGCCCTGATTTCATTGCCTTCGCTGCGGGCGCTTGCTCGGCACTTGGTTCGGGGGCAGTTTGGCTTGGTTTCTTTGGCGGCTCGGCAGTTGGCTCGGCCGTGGTTTGGCTTGGTTTCTCTGGCGTCTCGGCGTGGGCCCAAGGCGTTGCCAAGGCAACGATGCAAGCCGCCAATGCCGCGGCTAGGCTAGGCTTTGATTTCATCTGCGAAGTCGAGTGAAGCCGAGTTAATGCAGTAGCGCTGTCCCGTTTTGGAGGGACCATCTTCGAAGACATGGCCGAGGTGAGAATCGCACTGGGCACAGCGGACCTCGGTACGAATTTGCCCGTGGCTGCGATCTTCAAGAAAGCGAAGATTGTCATTGCCCATGTGGTCGGCGAAGCTTGGCCACCCACAGCCCGAATCAAATTTCTCGTTTGAGGAAAAGAGCTCGGCTTTGCAGCAGACACAGTGGTAAACGCCAGGCGCGTCGTGGGCATTGTAAATGCCCGTTCCTGGGCCTTCTGTACCACCCTGTCGCGTAACCCAGAACTGCATTTGGCTGAGCTGGGCTCGGTATTCTTCGTCCGACTTTTTCGCCATGATATTGAGTATAGTGCCTCTTATGAGATCGGGAAGTACGAGTGTCTGATTCATTGCCGTTACCGATTCCGATTGAGCAGACACAAGTGTCCAAGCCCACTGCTGATACCCAAGAGGGTCGCGACTATTGTTATCGCTGCATGCGGGTTTCGCCAATGTGTCTTTGCGGCGCGTTTCCAACCTGCGACAACCAGACTGAGATTCATGTCTTGCAACACGACCGTGAGCGGCGTCATGCGTTTGGAACCGTGAGGCTTCTAAAGATTGGTTTGCGTAATCTCGCCGTGCATCGCATGCAGGCAAAGGCTGGCAAAGAATTTCCGATGCCGCTGGGCTTCCCTGCGGATGCCGGCGTTCTCTACCCAGGGCCAGGAAGTCTCGATTTGGCAGCGTTGCCTGCGGACCAGCGCCCAAAGAAACTCGTCGTCATCGATGGAACCTGGAGCCAGGCGCATCGCATGTATCGAGATAGTCCATGGCTTCGTCGTTTGCCGCGCTACTCGCTAAATCCCGCCGAGCCAAGCCGATATCGAATTCGCAAGGAGCCTAGGCATGAGTGCCTTTCCACCCTTGAGTCGACAGCCATGGCATTGCGCATGATCGAGCCACAGACGCCCGACATCGACAATCTCTTGCATTGCTTTGAGCGCATGGTCGATCGCCAACTTGCGTGCATCGAGCAAAATGCTGCCGGAAAACGGCGAATGAAGCGGGCGCGCGTGCGGCCCATGCGCGCTGTTCCGACACCGCTTTGGGAGTCGCCCGAAAGCATTGTGGTTGTCTATGGCGAAAGTGCTTTGCCTCGATCGCGACGAGAGAAGCAACACCGTGAACTTGCTCAGTGGTGCGCGGTGCGACTGGACAGCCCTAACCAATCATTTGAGTCAATCGTGCAGAGTGAAGGAGAAATGCCATCAGGGTTTTTCTTAGAAGAACTAGGTTGGAGCGAAGGCGACCTGCAACGAGCCGAGCCGATCGAGAGCGTGCAGAAGAAGTGGCAATCGTTTCTTCGCGAGGGGGATGTCTTGGTTGCCTGGAATAAAGGCTCTGCAAACTTGGCCTTGCAACACGGCTTATCGTCCGAGGTGCATGTTCTAAAAGAGGCCTATCGAAACACGGTGGTGGGCAACTTTGGAACGCTCGAGAATGTGATTCGGCGCGAAGGGCTTGCACCCGGCGTGGCGCTTCCACTTGCAGGACGAGCAGGCGTACGTTTGGCCAATGCTCACGTCGCTGCCCAATACCTACGAGACTGGGCTCGCGCTCGGCTTGAGCTCGCCTAAGCGATGGTCGATATTCTGTACAGGGACGAGCACGTTGTTGCCGCCAATAAACCCTCGGGCATGCTGGTGCACCGCGGTTGGGATAACGACAAGGTTGTGCTGATGACCGAGGTTCGAGATGAGATTGGCCAGTGGGTCTACCCGGTGCATCGCTTGGACCGGGGGAGCAGCGGTGTTGTGCTCTTTGCTCTTAGCTCTGAAGTGGCCGCAACTCTCGGGGCCGCATTTGCCGAGCAGCGAGTTGAGAAACACTACCTCGCCCTAGTTCGAGGCGTGCCAGACGAAGCAGGCGTCGTAGACAACCCAGTTCCCAAAAAGGAAAAGGGTGAGCGTGTTGCAGCAGTAAGTGACTATCGCCGAATTGCGGTGGCAGGCCGCTACAGCCTTGTGGAAGTGCGCCCGCGCACTGGCCGTCTGCACCAAATTCGGCGCCACATGAAACACATCGCCTGTCCTCTCATCGGTGACGTTCGCTACGGCAAGGGTGAACACAATCGTCACTTTCGCGACAACTACAATCTGCATCGCTTGGCATTGCACTGCCACGGTTTGGCCGTTGATCATCCGCGTGCCGACACGCGCTTGCAGATTCGCGGACCATTGCCAGAAGAACTCGCAAGCGCCTTTGTGCAGCTTGGAGTGATTGAGACGCCAGAGTGCGTTCAGGCACACTTCGACGAGTCCGAATCCTCGAATGCTTGACCAAGACCCTGGCGGTTGGCGCTGTGCGATCGTACTTGGATGTCGTATAGTGCGGATATGAGCCGCGCTGGGATATTGCTCGCGACCGCCATTATTTGGTGCGGGTGCGCCGAGCCGTCGGGCTTTGATGATTCGGATGGTCAGGGGCGTAGTCCGAAGGACTCAGAAGAACTCTATACAACCGAAGACGTGTGGCACATCGATGTTTTGCTCTCGACGTCAAGCTACGCGGCACTGGCTGAAACTCCGCGAACCTATGTGCTAGGTGACATTCGTATTGGCGACACGATAATTGAGCAGGTTGGTGTTCGGCTAAAAGGAGCATTTTCATTTCAAGGTCTCGGCGGCAAGTCGTCATTCAAGATCAAGTTCAACGAGTTTGTCCCAGACCAACGATTTCTTGGGCTCGAGAAGCTGACCTTAAACAACATGCGCCAAGATCGCTCGCAGCTGCACGAGTCGCTCGCCTACCAAATCTTTGCGGACGCCTCGGTGCCAGCCCCTCGCAGCGGCTTCGCTCGAGTTTCACTCAACGGAGATATCTATGGGCTCTACGCCAATGTAGAAACCATGGACGATCGCTTTTTGAAGGACCGCTTCGAAGATGGCGAAGGGAATTTATACGAGGCTCCGTGGGGCGCTGACTTGGACGTCGAATCGGTGGGACTCTACGAGCAAGATGAGGGGGATGATCTGTCACGGCAAGATCTCGATGCTCTCGTCGCTCACATCGCGACTCCTGGCGACTCGGTATTCTTCGGAGATGACACTTTGCTCAACACCAATGAGTTCCTTCGATTTGTAGCGAGCGAGGCAATCTCGGGCCATTGGGATGGCTACTGGAAGTCGAATAACTACTTTCTCTATCACGAAGGTCCGGTGGTTGGTGCGAAGCAAGGTACGTGGAACTTCATGCCGTGGGGGCTCGATCAGAGCTTTGGAGAAGAGCTGCACCCGTTTACAAGTCGTGGCGTGCTTGCCGAAAAGTGCTTTGCAGAGCCTTCGTGCATGGCGGAGTACACCCGCATTGGCCTAGATGTTGTCGACGCTTTCGAAAGTCGTGCCCTTCACCTGGCCGTCGATTCCTTGGCTGCGGGCATCTTGGAATACGTGCAAAGCGATCCAAGGTCACCGCATCCTCCCGCAAAAGTCGATCGCTACCAAGAGATTACAAAGGCCCACTTGGCCACGGTTGGTCCAGCGATGCGCGCCCACTTCTCATGCATGGAAGGCGGCGAAGAACAGGACCGAGACGAGGATGGTTTTGGCGCTTGCTTCGATGACTGCAACGATGCGAGCGATGCGGCGCGTCCGGGTGGCTCTGAGGTTTGTGACGGCCTAGACAACGATTGCGATGGCCAGGTGGACGAGGTTGGGTGTCCCTGTACGGAAGAGCAGATTGGAGACGGCACCTATCTCTTTTGCAACGCTTCGGTTCCGTGGAGTGTCGCAAAGCTCGAGTGTGAAGCACGTGGAGCGGTGTTGGCGGTTCTCGTTGACACCGCAATTCGCGAAGAGGCCTTTGCCGTCGCAAAGAGCATTGCCCCAACAAGTTCGTGGTTTATTGGAGCGACGGATCGCATGGAAGAAGGGGAGTGGCTAGACACCGCCGGTGCACCGATTGCGACCACTCGATTTGCTCCAGGCGAGCCGGATGACTTTGGTGGCGAGCATTGCGCCGCACTGGCCTCGTTTGCCGATGGAGACTGGGAAGATGTTCGTTGCGGAAACCTGCTTCCCTATATTTGTCAGGAGACCAACTAGATGCGTCTACAAATCGTTGCACTCGCGCTCCTCTGGGCGTGCAGCACGCCGCCGGGCGACTTGGATGTAAACCTCGAAGTTGCGTCTGGGCAACTTGGCCTTGTTCGGCAAGTGTCGTGGCCCGGAGGCGGAACCGAACTTACGGTTAAAGTAACCAATCCAGAGGGTGGCCCGAGCGCAGAGGAGCTTGCAGAAGCGTTTCAAGTTTCGACAGCTGGTGGCGGTATCGGTGGCGATGCGATCACCGTCGAGCGCGAAGTTCTTGGTGTTGGTGTCACAACGCTTCTCATCAAGCCAGCGGCGACTGCGGCGCTGCGGGCAAGCCAGGTTCAAGAGCTGGCGCGCTTTGTTCTCGAGCGGCCAACTTCCGAAGCGATCAGTCTCATGCTGTGGCGCACAGGCATCGAGCAGTTGGCCAATTTTACTCTCGACCGAGAGCGTCTTCAGGCAAAACTCGACCTTGTCTTGGGTATGGAGCCCGCTGCAGTGCCGCTTGAGTTGGAAGAAGCATTGCGCATCGCCGAGGCGCATGTGGCGTTGGTTGGTGGACGCGCGCCGCGAGGCATACGCGCGCTGGTGCTCTCGGGCGCCGAAGTTGCGGTTTTGCCTCCAACACGCTCCGCGGTGATCGTTGGCACCGAGCAAGCATCGGCCCGGATCGAAGAGTTTGCGAACTCTTCTTACTATCGAGTGAGTCTCTGCCACGGCGAGCCAGGGGCTTTGCTAAACGTGATGGTGGACAGTGCCGCTGGGGTTTTGCCCGTGCTTCTTGCGAATGCACTGCCCGAGTCTAACGATGCCGCTTGTGATGTTGCGACAATCGGCCCCAACTTGCGTCTCTATCCCAAGCGAATTGAATTGGAATTCACCGACGCTCAGCGCCAGGTGTACGACGAGAGAGTGGCCGCGCTTAGCAAGGCGGATTTCGACCTTGCCGTCCGTCTCGATGGCAGCGCACCCATCACTGCGTCGGCGCATTTGCGTGGCAAGGGCACGCTCGGCTGCGAGCGCAAAAGCTACACCCTATCGCTCGATGGGGCAGGGCGGCATCTTCTACCCAATTCGCGAACCGACGAATTCTACCTTCTCTCGATGTGCGCTGATGACCGCTATGTCGAGCAGTACACGGCAAATCAGCTGCTAAGTGAGCTAGGGCTCTTTCCACTTGTCTTTCGCTATGTCGAAGTGGTGCTTGATGACGCGACCCAGGGCGTTTACCTGCTCTTAGAAAAACCCCGAGAAGAAATTGTCCGCGATGGCGCGGGGATTCACGACGTGATGCGCAGGCGCTTTGAGACCAATCCTCCTGCAGACTACTTTGAAAGCAAGTACACAACCGGATTCTTTGATGCACCGGGCACATACAGTGCTGCCGTCTCCGAGCCTGCAACGTTGCATGAACATCTCAATATTGAGCAATACCTTCGGTTTCTCGCACTGATGACGGCCTACCAAAACGGCGACTACATTGACGAGATTTGGGTGGCCGCTAGTGAGCAACGAGTCGTGGGCGATAGCGCAGGACTGTGGTTTGAAACCATGGCTTGGGACAACGACGATCTATTCTCGGATTGCCACTACGAGGGGCGATTCGCCTTCGTCGACCCAAATGACCTTGTGTACTGCGCAGAGGCGACGATTGATCATGCTCTCCTGGCAGACCCGGTGGTCTATAGCCGCTACGTGGACATCCTTGAAGACGTGCTGCGCAACCGCGTGCCGCCCGAGCGATTTGATGCTGCTACAGAAGCGACCGCAGGAGAGATTCTGCCGATTCTAGCGCGGGATGGTGTGAGTGCGGCGCTGGTGCGCCTTGTCGAAGACAATCCTGGCGCCGTCGACCCAGCCGAAGCTCAGCGTGATGTGTCGGCAAAGTTGGAGGCGCTGCGAGGCTTGTATCGAAGTCGTCACGGTGTCTTACTTGAGCGAATCGGCGTCTATCGAGGGGCGAATCCATGATGAAGAAACTACGTATTGTTCTGGTTCTAGGAGCGGTTGCCTGTGGCGATCCAGGGGGCCGTGAACCCACCGACTTGGAAGCTGTGGTTTTGCAGTATGAGTCGGGTGAGACCAGCCGGGATGAGTATCTCGCCGCGATTGCCGCCTTTGAGGATGATGGAAGCCTTGGCCAACGCTTGTCAGGCACGCTGCAAGCCTCGACGCTTGTGCACGCTCGAAGCGAGCCGTACGTGGTGGACAACGGCTTCACCATCAAGTCGGGCACCATCCTCGTTATCGAAGAGGGGGCTCGCTTGGAGTTTGCGCTGGATGCCGAAGTGGAGATGCAAGGGCAACTCTACGCGGTTGCCCCAGAAGGCAATCCCATCGTGATTACGGCAGCACCCGGAGAAACCTACGCCGACCTGTTTTTGCGCGACGGGCCAAATCAATTTGTCGGCGTTGACTTCTCACGAGCAGAGCGCTCCATTCACGTGACCCACGACAATGGCGTCAAAACGCTTGTTGAGCGCGGGACCTTTAATAGTTGGCGAGACCTAGCGATCGCTCAGAATAATTCTATTGGCCTGCATATCCTAAACTCTCGTTTTGGATACGAAACTCCAGACGAGGAAGTCTCGGGGGAGACCATTCGCACCCGAAACTCGGGCGGAATTATCATCGAGGGGTCATCCTTTAGCTATCGAACCGGCTATCGGGACGTGCTTGATTTGCAGGACTGTCGCAAAGACCCCGATGAGTGGGCTGTGGTTATCGGCAACACGCTGGACGGCGGCGAGGATGATGGCGTGGATCTAGACAATTGCTCGGCAATCGTTGTCGACAATCTCATCCGCAATTTTCGACCTATCGACCTAACGCGGCAGGACGCCGGCGTAAATGGTGGTGGCATCACAGGCGATGGGGAGGGCTCAACGCCATTCATCGCCAACAATATCGTCGAAGGTTGTTTTCACGGCATTGGCTTTAAGAACGGTGCACGGCCGGCGATCGTCAACAACACGGTTATCAATAGCAACATTGGAATCACGCTCTACCAGAGCGCAGTCGGCAATCCGATGCCGCAAGGCATTGCCTACAACAACGTGCTTGCGGGCAATGTTGGCTGGCTCGCTAGCGGCGCCAACGACATTGTTCTCAATGGCAAGTGGTGGGCCGGCTACAACCAAGTGGATGATGTGCAGGCGACAATCGATGCTCAGTACAACATCTTTGCAACGCTTCCAAGTGCATACCCGGGCGAGGGCAATAGCAATAGCGATCCACTGCTAGACCTGCAATCTGGATTGCCCGAGCTTTCCGCGGGCTCTCCTGCGATTGACCAAGGTATGGAAGAGCTAATTTTGCCCGATTTCGACCACCAGCGGGCACTTGAGTATTTAGAGCGAGACTTTGCTGGCCGAAACCGTGCTCGCACTGCGAATGCGCTGACCTTGCCAGACCTTGGAGCTCTCGAGGCACAATAGAATTTCTCTTATGGCAACTCGTGTGCAGTCCATCGTGTTGGCAAAGGTGAGCGAGCTCAATCCAAAAAATCTCCGAAATGCAAAGAAGCCCGCGATGGACGCGGGCTCCTGGTCGCAGTGTGTCGCTTCGTAGGTGTTACTGAAGGCCTTCGAATGCTTTTTTAACAGATTCGTTTTCCATACAAGTCGAAAGTCCGCCCATCATCTCGGTCATGAGGCCTTCGATGGTTTTTCCGTGGGTCTCGTCGAACCACTTCTTGGCTTCTGGATCTTCGTCGAATTTCTTGTCGGCTTCCATCACGTCTTTGCCGTCTGCGATGACTGCAGAGAGGTCAGTGCCGATTTTGTCGCAGTCGCCTGCGCCAGCTTTGACCGTCTCGTTCATTTTGGTGAAGAGTGCGATTGCCTTAGTAGCAACTTCTTCGCGGTCCATGTCGCCAGCAGCGGCTGTGTCAGCAGCAGGTGCTTCGTCAGCTTTAACAGCTTCGTCAGCTTTAACAGCTTCGTCAGCTTTAGGAGCTTCGTCAGCTGGAGCAACAGCCTTCGTGTCCGTAGCTGGAGTTTCCGTTGTTTTTGCGGCTGGCTCGGTGGCCTTTTCCTTGTCGTCTTTTTTACAAGCAGAGACAGAGAGGAGGGAAGCAAGTGCAACGAGTAGAAGACTATTCTTGATCATAATTGGATTATCCTTACTCCCTCGGCTGATTGGTCGTTTGAGGGACGCGGGCAGTCTAGACTCAGTTCTCGTCAAGCGGTGTCTCAACACTTTGCAACTTTGTCGGCAACTGTGGGGATTGCCGATGCAGTTGTCGCGCTTGCTTTACAATCTTGAGGGGAGATCACACTTAGAAGCTGAGCCTTGCAGTAAGCCGAGCAGATGGGGCCGCAAAAAGCTCACGAGCATTGCCAAAATTGCGATTGCGCTCTACCGGCGCACCGGTCTCTGCACCGGTTTCGACGTCGAACTGTTTTAGAAAGACAAGGTCTTCGTAGCTGCCACCAACCACCGGGTTTACGTTGGAGCGCGTGTACCGCTCTTCTACGGCAGCAGTGCCTTGACCGCCAAAGAAGCTGAAGGCGTTTACGTTAAAGACATCGATGAAGCCCTCCAAGCGCATACCGCGACCTAGCTTGCGCAGGAAGCCGATCTTTGCGCTGGCGTTTACATCAAAGTCCACTCGTCCCATGCTGCCACGCGGCAAGAGCATCGTTTCATCTCGACCGTAGAGATAGTGGGCGCCGGTTACGTTTACTGGTGCACCTGAAATTGCGCGAAAGCTAAGCCCCGTCGAAATCGCCGACTTCGCACTTAGATCGTAACTGTAATAGCCATCGAACTTAAAAAGATGCGGCCGGTCTTGCGGAAGTGGGCCATCGCGATTTGCCATCAGCTCGGGCAAGTCGAAGAGCGAGGTAATGTTGGGGTCGACCTGGCCGTTGTCGCTTGAGAACAATCCCTGGTAGTTACCTTGCGTGCTCGAATAGGTGTAACTCGCCTTCACGCCGATGGCCCGCGAGAATCGTTTTGCCGCGGTGACCGTTACGGCATTGTAGTCGCGCCTTGGTGAGTCAAAATTGCGAATGCCGCGAAACTGCCGAAGGGCGGTGTTGAGACGGGCCTTGGCCGCTGGGTCATCTTCGGCCTCGATAGCGTCGATAAGTTTCTCCTCTTCTTTCACAGACCAGCTTCCCGGGTTGGCAAGCACATAGGTGTCCGCATTGTTCGTTGAGAGATCTTCTAAGACACGACCGATACGACGACTTTGCACATTCACGCCAACAATTAGGTCTTCGGCTGCTTCGAAATCAATACCGAGCATGGTCTCGTCGAGATACTGAGCCTCGACTCCGCTTGCGACAAGAACGCCGGCCCCTGTGAGAGTATCGCCAAAGGCCGGAGAGGCACCGCTAGCTACGCAACCTGCACCGCTTGGAGTTGCGGAGGCTCCGCCGAGAGACGGATCTGAGGCACCGCACTGCTCAATAGTTCCCGAGTCGTAGGTCGAACGCATCCAGCTCTCTCCGCCAAAGGAGCGATCGTTGATGTCCATTGGAATGGACTCATAGTAGCGGCCCCAGTTTCCATAGAGTTTGGACTTGCCTTGCCCCGTCCAGTCGTACGTCAAGCCAAGGCGCGGTGCCCACATATCTTTAAGCACCATAGCGTTCTTGCCCAGCGCTTCGCCGGTGCCGACTGCAGTGGTTCCCTGTAGATGCTCGGCATTGCGCAAGCGCTGCTCCTCGTAGCGGATTCCGGCGTTAATCGTGAGATTGGGAATCGGCTGCCAACTGTCTTGGAGGTAACTCGCAAGGTTTAGGGTTTGCCCACGAACATCGCCCGGCGGCGTGTAGTTGCAGGCAACCGCATCTGACATGGACTGGCCGCGTCCACATTGATCGGGAAAGTCCTCGGAGTTGGCGCCCTCGGGAGCGAGAGCGACATAGCGAAACACCTCGATGCGATTTCGCCCCCCTTGTTCGTTGGTGAAGTACATATCTCCCGAGATGAGTCGTTTCTTATTGAGAAACCCACTCTCGGCATCAATGCCCGCTTTGAATTGATGGTTGCCGAAGGCCTCTACTCTCTGCAGAACTGAGAGTTTTCCTGAAGTGCGTTGCTCCTCCTCGTCTGCGAGAAACCCAATGCCACCAACAGAGTAGCCAATGCCTGTGTCGGGACAGTTTTCGAGCAAGCGATACGGATCGTTCGTGGCGTCCAACGAATCTTGGCAGCCAAGTACGGTGGCGCGAGACTCGCGTTGCTGGCTTGGGTCGGCCGAGTTTGTGCCAGCAGCCCAATCTCCAAAGTTGCCAAAGACCAAGCGCTCGTGGGGAATACGATCCGCGTTCTCATCGATCGAACCGGATGTGAATGTACTGCGATGTACTCCAAATTGGGCTTCTAAGCGGGTTCTAGAGTCGTTTAGCTTCGAGAGCCAACGCCCACTTACGTCGGTCGTAAGCACTTGGATGTTTCGACTTACCGCTTGAATCTCACCCAAGACTCCAACGTTTTGCCGCGAAAATGGAGTGCCGGAGAATGTCACTTGGCCGGCGTGATTGTTGTCGAGTCTTAGATTGAGCTTGGAGACAAATTGATACTCGGTTGCTTGTGACCTCAGTGTCTTGCGGTCGAGTTCTTCATAAATTCGGAAACCGTTTTGGTCGACGTCGGCGATGCCATCTTCGTAGAGGAAACCGCGACTGGGATCGGTGGCATCTCGTGGCACACAGGCCGAGAGAGAACCGTCGTCAAGGGTTGTGCGGCAATCGGTTTGGCGCTTCGTAATGCGGTCAGTATCGGTAGCGATAAGTCGCGGAACCAGGCCAACAAAGAACCAGAGTTTATCTTTGATGATGGGGCCACCAAGAGTGACGCCTAACGTAAGGTCGTAGGCCTGGTTGGTTTCGACATCGATCCAACTTTCGAGTGGGGCCCGAGCGCTGCGCTTTTGCAGAAAGGAGTTTGTGAACTGGCTAAAGATTGTGCCGTGAAAGTCATTTGTCCCGGTGCGGGTTTCGACATTTACGATAGCGCCTGTTGCACGTCCGTACTCGGCTGCGTAGCCGCCGCTAACAACGTCAACTTGTTGAAGAAGCTCCATGCTGATCGGCGAGCCGACTCGGGCCTCTCCAAGGCTGGTGGTGTCTTGGCCGTCGATGATGTATCGACTCTCAAGCGATGTAGTGCCGCCAGACGCAAAGCCCTCGCCATCGAAAATCGTTGTGGGAGCCTGGTCGAGGAGGCCTTCGAAGCTTGAGCCCGGGATTGGCAAACGCTCCATTGCCTCGCGATCGATGCTTGTCACGATGCGGTTTCGGTCTTCTTCGAGAAGGCGTTTGTCGCCGACAACAACAATGTCATCTTCTCCTTTTACGAGAATGCTTCGATTGATGGTCGCTGTTTTGTCGGCCTCCACGAGCACGTTTGCAACCCGAACGAATTCGCGACCGTACAGCGCGAGAAATTGGTACGTGCCAGGGGCAAGGCGTGGAAACGAGTATCGTCCGTTCTTATCGGTTGTGACCGAATAGTTTCTGCGGTGTGAATCGACAATCGCGATGGTTACGGCTGGCAGGGCTTTGCCGCTGGCCTTATCGCGGATAACGCCCGCCATCGAACCTGTGGCGGAATTTTGGCTCGATACGATTCCGATGTTCCACGAGAACGCGATCGCTGCCAAAATGGGAATCAGTAGTATTCTTAATTGCATGTGAAGTCTCGCTGAGTTTTGGGCAAAGCTGCGCCCTGCGTGTTAGCCGCCAGGCGCAATAGTCCCGAAGGGACGCATTGCGTTCA